>Ga0066903_100005391_pt1 | contig 11090 bp, 11 predicted proteins | sample PanSoiMetaGPlot1_FD_67491 | JGI IMG/M metagenome (GOLD analysis project Ga0066903, IMG submission 67491) | Tropical forest soil microbial communities from Panama analyzed to predict greenhouse gas emissions - Panama Soil - Plot 1 (version 2) | ecosystem: Environmental > Terrestrial > Soil >...
GCGGTTAACGATCCCGTTCATCCAAGCGATCAGCGCGCCGCTCATTCCCAACAAGCAGATTTACAACGTGGGATACGGGGCCGACCTCGCGTGTACGCGACCCACACAGCTCGCGGCGCTGCGGTGGATGCTGCGCGATGCGAACGTGACGCCGCCCGCCGAGACGCCGCTCGACGTGATGACGGAAGAGGAGGCGTTCGCGATTCCGCAAAAAGGCATGACCGGCCTCCGTCCGCAGGCGGTGTTCTATCAGCCCGCCGGCGGCGTGCCGCCACCGACGACGAATGGACAAGTGACGGTGTTCCCGATCCCCACCGGCGCCAACCTGAGTCTCGTGCTCTATGCGCCCATCGGGATCGACAATCCCGCCGCGACCAGCAGCACGCTCCTCGTGCCCGAAGGCTACGAGCTGGCGCTCACCGACAACCTCGCGCGGGTGCTCTGGCCCGAGTGGCGCGAGAACGTGCCGATCGATCCGGAGCTGCGCGCGAGCGCGGTCGATGGCCTCGCGTGGATCAAGACCAACAACGTGCGTATGACGGATTTGTCGAACGCGGCGTCGTGGTTGTTCCCCGGCGGCGGGACGTCCTATGACATCACGTCGGACACGGGTGGCTGAATGGAGTTCCACGGCTTCACGGGCGGCTCCTACACGTCGGCCTCGCGTGTCGCGGACGCCGAGCTGACGATGAACTGGTACCCGGAGGCGATCGAATCGCCGGCCGGGACGACGCAACAGGCGCTCTATCCGACGCCGGGCCTTCAGAGTTTCATCGTCCTGCCGGGCGACACCGGCACGCGCGGCCTCTCCACGATGAACGGCCGCACGCTGGCCGTGGTCGGCGGGACCGTCTACGGCGTCAACGGGACGACGGCCGCCCCGACCAGTGCGACCTACGGCACAGTCGCGCACGATTCCAATCCGGCGCAGATCGCGTTCAACGGCGCCATCGGCAATCAAGCCTTCATCGGGAGCGGCGGCAACGGCTACACCCTGAATCTCGCGACGAATGCGCTCACCCAAACGCTCACCAATAAATGCCTGCTGCTCGGCATGCTCGACGGGTTCTTTATCAGCTTCGACAGTGCGACCGGGCGCATCTGGCTCTCGAATCTCAATGACGGCCTGACATGGGATCCGACGCAATTCGCGCAACGCTCCACGGCCTCCGATAGCTGGAAAGCCATGATCGTGGTGCCGCCCGACATCTGGATGCTCGGGAGCGTGAGCGGCGATATCTGGTACAACGCCGGCGCCTTCCCGTTCCCCTTCGCGCCGCGGCAGGGGCTCAATTTCAAGTACGGGATTGCCGCGCCCTTCAGTGGCGCCGCGGTCGGCAACACCGTGCTCTGGCTCGCGCAGGCCATCGAAGGCACCGGCGTCGTGGTGCGCAGCGTCGGCTACGACCCGCAACGCATCAGCACGTACGCGGTCGAGAAAGCCATCGCGAGCTACGCGTTGATGCCCGGCGGCATCGCCAACGCCGAAGCGATGACCTACACCGATCAGGGGCATCCGTTCTATTGCCTGCGGTTTCCGACGCCTGAACGCACATGGGTCTATGACCTGTTGATGAATACGTGGCACGAACGCGGGTACTGGAATCCGAGCCGCAATCAGTTCGAGGTGTGGCGTCCGCGCGTGCACACGTACGCCTTCGATCGGCATCTGGTCGGCGATGACTACACCGGCACGATCCAAATCATGGATGTCACGCTGGGCACGGAACTCGACGGCTCGGCGATTCGCCGCGTCCGTCGCACGCCGGCGCTCTTCTCCGAATTCCGACAAGTGCCGATCCGCGTCGTCGAAGTGCTGCTGGAAAACGGCGTCGGCGCGGCGAGCCCGCCCGGCGATGACCCCAGAGTGATGTGGAAAACGAGTGATGACGGCGGGCGGACATGGGGCCACGAACGACAGGGACAGATCGGGCGCATTGGCGAGACCCGCCGGCGCGTGCGCTTCTGGCGCAACGGCGTGCCACGGGATCGCGTCGTGGAATTGTCGGCGAGTGATCCGGTGCCCTATCGCATTTTAGGCTGTTTTTTTAATAACGATACCGCGCAGTGACGCCACATGATCCATGACCCTCGATCCTCCACCGACCATTGCGCCGGCCGTCGTCCCGCAAACGGGATCGTTCACAGCGGATTGGACCCGCTGGTTGCTCGCGCTATTCGGTACGGTCTCGGCGCAGCCGACCGTGCTCGGGACGCGCGTCAATCTGACCAAGCAGGGCGCGTCGATTCCCTCGACGGCGTTCCCGGTACCGGCGCTGATCGGCGGCTTGGTGCGCGTCAGTTGGTACCTCCGCATCACGAAAGTGGCAACGACCAGCAGTTCCGTGAACGTGACGATCGGCTACACCGAGAGCAGTCTGGCGTTGTCGATCTCCAGCACGCCGGTGACGGGGAACTCGCTGACCAGTGTGCAATCGGGGTCGGCGCTCCTGATGACGGATCAGGCGAGCGCGCTCACGTACCAGACGACGTATGTATCAAACGCGGCTGGCGAGATGCAATACCGCTTCGCCGCGTGCGTCGAGCAGGTATAGGGCGGCGCCCGGCGACACTGGCCGATGTGGAGGCGATTGTCGCGATGGGGGCGCAGTTCATCGCGACCAGCGCCTACGCCACGATCATCACGCCGGATCTCGACGCGATGCGGACCTTCGCGATCGGTCTCATCCGCGGCCAGCTCGGGGAAGGCAGTACCCTCATCGTCGCAGAGCGGGCGCGCGGCGATCTGGTCGGCATGATCGGTCTGCTGCTCTACACGCATTACTTCAGTGGCCAGCGGCAGGCGATTGAAATGGTGTGGTGGGTGGATCCGGCCGTGCGGGGCGGCGTCGGGCTGCGGCTGCTGAAAGATGCGGAGCGCTGGGCGCGCAGCCACGGCGCGATCTCACTGGAAATGATCGCGCCGACTCCGCGGATTGAACTGTTGTACGAGCTGCTCGGGTTCCGACCCGTGGAGCGCACCTTCTCGCGGAGGTTATAAAGTGCAGACCTTCGACGAGGCCCGCGCGCTCTTACAGGACAAAGCGGCGCGCGGGCAACTGGCCACCGACACCGCGCCGGCGGTGTCCGGGCATCTCGGGCTCGACGCGCTGCACATCGCGGACGGCGTGATCGGGGATCTGGAGGCGTACCGCGCCGCGGTGCTCGCCTCGTCCTTCCAGACCGTGACGGTCGGGCCATTGGCCTTTCACGGCATCGCCGAGTGCACCGATCCGGAACTCATCGCGTGGATCACGCTGCACTATCCGCACGCGCAGCCGCGGATGACGTTCGTGCGGCAGAGCCCGGCCGGGCAGGTCGAGCCGCATTTCATCCACACCGATCGGGACATGGGCGACTGGTCGGGCATTCTCTATCTCACCGCACAGCCGGCGATCGGGGATGGCACGAGTTTCTGGCGCGATCGGGAGACGGGCGCCACGGCGAGCACGGCCACGAGCGCGGCCGCTCTCTGCGCCGAAGCGATCACATGGCAACAACCCGATCGGTGGGACGTCTGGGCCACGGTCAAGGCGCAGCCCAATCGCCTCGTGCTGTTTCCGTCTACGCTCTTTCATTCCCGCGCGATCTTCGACAACTACGGCCGCGGCGAGGACGCGCGCTTGATTCAGGTGATCTTCGGGACGGGATCGCTACACCGGGGGCACGCATGAGTATCGGATCCGCGGCGGCGGCCATTACGATCGGGACCGCGCTCGGCACGGCGGGCGCCGGCATCTACGGCGCGAACAAATCCTCTCAAGCCGCCCAGCAGGGCGCGCAACTCACCTCGCAGGCGGCCAACTACGCCGCGGACAAACAAGCGCAAGCCGCCGCCGCGTCGCTCGCGTTCGAAAAACAAAAAGATGCCGAAGCGCTCGCGCAATTCAATGCGACGCAGAAGGCGAATTATGACCAGTGGGCCGCGCGTGAAGCGCGGATGAACGATATTCGCGCGCAACTGGGGATGCCCGCGCACGACATTCCGGCCTACGTCCCAACGACCACGCTGCCGGGGAGCACGCCGCCGACGCCGGCGCCGGCGGCCAATGCCGCCGGTGGCCCGATCATCACCACGACTTCGGGACAGGTGATCCAACCCAGCGCGACGCCCATGCCCAGCGCGACGCCCACGCCCAGCGCGACGCCGGCCCCGCCGAGCGGCAATCCGACCGATCGCAACTTCATCATGCAGCAGTTGCAGGGCGTGTACTCGAAGCTCGGCGTGACCCCGACCGGGCGCGGCACCGGGCCGACCGACATCGCCTACATGGCCGATCAAATTGCCAACACCGGCGGGTGGACGCCGCAAAACGCCGGCTACTGGCCGACGCGCATCGCGCAGGAACTCGGGAAGGCGAGCGCCGCGCCCGCGCCCGCCAATACGCTCGGAGCATTTCTCTCGTCGTCGTCATCCCCCAGCGCGGGACTGGCGCCGCCGAGTGCCACGCCGCAACTCCCGTACATGACGCCCGGCACGATCTACGCGCCGACGATCGCGAGCTGGTTGCCGCAACAGCAGCCGTAAGAGGGATTGCCCATGGCTTTCGATCCCAACGTCAACAACCCCGATCTCGTCTGGGCGCCCGGTGCGGATCGTCCCTCGAATGAATACCCCGGCTGGCACTGGGATGCCGGCATGGGCATGTACGTCCAAGACTCCGGCGATCCGAACGTCAACAATCCGGATGTCTCGTTTGATCCGGGCTCCGATCGGCCGACCAGTCCGGACCCGCCCGGCTATCACTGGGATGACAGCATGGCGCGCTACGTCCCGAATGACGAAGCGCCGGCGCCCCCGCCCGATACGGGCGGCGGCGGCGGGGGCGGGGGAGCCGCGTCCACGCCGCCGCCGGCGGAGACGACGCCCGCCGCCACCCCGCCGCCGTCCGCGGCCGCCGCCCCGGCCTACACGCCGCCGCCGGCCCCGGACTACTCCGGCGTGACGGCGATTGCGGACAACCCGCCGGCGTTCCACGCGCCGACCTACACACCGCCGCCGGCGTTTTCCTATGCGGACTTCGTGTCGCCGGTGGCGAAGCCCGCCGCCTTCAGCTACGCCGATTTCGTCGCGCCCACCGCGGAGGATGTCTATAAGGATCCGAGCTATCAACTCCGCTTCGCGCAGGGGCAGAACGCACTGGAAAATTCCGCGTCGGCGCGTGGCGTGCTCGGCACCGGGGGCACTCTCAAAGACTTCATCAACTACGGGCAGAATTTTGCCTCGCAGGAGTACAGCAACGTCTACGGCCGCGCGCAGCAGGACTATCTGACGAACCTTCAGAACGCCTATAACACGTACCAAACGAATTATCAGACGCAGTACGTCGATCCCTATAACCAAGCGATGCAGACCTACGCGGCGAATCGCGCGAACGCCGTCGGCACCTACAACACGAACTACCAGACGCAGTACACCGATCCGTTTCAGATGGCGTTTGCCAACGCCCAAGCCGAATTGCAGCCGCAGGAACTCGCGTACACGACCAAAGTGGGCGCCGCGACGCACGCGGCCGACGCCGCGCAAGCCGCCGCGCAGCACAACGCCGATCAGTCCGCGCTCTATGGGTTCAACAATAAAGTCTTCGATGCGAATTACGCGTTGCAGACGCAGCAATCAAATTTTGACGAATGGTACAAGAGATTCTTGCTAGAAATGCAAGCGGCACAATAGTAATTATCACGAAACTCGTTTGATGTCTAAAATACTGGGCTATGAACAAAGCCCAACATTTTGAACGGTTCGTTTCGAAGATCAGAGTGAGGCGGAATGGTTGTTGGCAGTGGATGGGGAGTTTTAGAAGCGGTGGCTACGGCGTGGCATGGTCACGACGTGAGTATCGAGCGGTCGGCGCGCATCGGTTGGCGTACGAGCATTTTATCGGTGAGATCCCAAACCGGTTCGAGATCGATCACCTGTGTCGGAATCGATGGTGCGTGAATCCCACACACTTGGAGATTGTGACGCGTGGCGAGAACACGAAGCGAGCCAACGATGCGCGCACGCACTGCAAGCACGGGCATCGGTTCACGCCCAACAACACCGCCGTCTACAAGGGCATGCGCTACTGCCTCAAATGCAAGCGCGACTCGGCGATGAACTACTACTGGCGAACAATCGGGCGACCAGAACGCGGCACGGTGACGCCGCGGCTCAGGAGATGACATGACGATGGTACCGTCGCCGTATCCGAACACGCTCGGCGCGTTTCTCGGCCCGACCGATAGCAGTGGGGGCGTGAATCCGGGCGGCGGATGGGCCGTCGATCCCACGTCGCCGGCGCCCTTCACGACGCCCGGCGTGCCGCTGTGGACGCCGCCCCTCAGCATGGGCGTCAATTCGGGCGGCGGATGGAGCGCCGATCCCTCGGCGCCGAATCCGTACGCGACTGGGGCGGTCCCCTTGCCGGCGCCGGGGTCCGTGCCGCTCGATCGTCCGCAGGTGAGCGTGGGCGTGGATCCGGGCGGCGGGTGGAGCGCGGATCCGACCGCGCCGCAGTACCCGAACGGCCCGCTGCCGCTGGCGTCACGGGCCGACATGGCGGTGGCGCGGGCCGCGTCGCTCGCCAGCGCGTCCAGCGCGCCCGGCACCGATGACTGGTATCGGTGGCGGTTGTTGCAGCAGCAAATGAACGGCGGTTAATCCCATGGCGCCGTTCGTTTACCAACCGTTCTCGTCGCCCTTCGCGAACACGATCGCCCAACTGCTCCTGCACCAGAACGACCCGGCGATGCAAGCCGTGCAGACCGCCGCGCTCGCCAACGCGCACGCGGGGGAGGTGAGCGCCAACGCGTGGAGCGGGGCGGTGCAGAACATCGCGAACGCCGCCGGCGGCGTCGCCAAGGAGATCGTGCATCAGCAGGAGATCGCGCCGCAGCTCGCGATGCAAAAACTGCAACTCGCCCAAGCGCAGCATCTCCAAGCGGGGAAAGACGCGCTCGCGACGGCGCTCGCCGGGAATACACTCAGCCCCACCGACGTCGGGCCGGCGCTCCCGACGTTTCGCAGCGGCGAGAATCAGCCGTACGACATCCCCGCGATCGCCGACTGGCTCAACACGCGCGGCTACGGCGACGTCGCGCCGGATCTCGTCGCGCATGCCGAAACACTCAATAAGACGTTAGCGGATGCGCAGACCGCGAAGGAAGCGGCCGACATGAAGCGCACGGTCTGGATCGGCGGGGCCGTGCAGGGCGCGTTGAAACTCAACGCGCAGGTCGGGATGCCGCTCGATGCGGCGCTCACCGCCACGGCCTCGCCCGGTCTGGGGACGCAGGTCACGAAACAACAACTCGACACCGTGGTGCAAACGATGAACGCGTTGCCGCCCGATCAGCAGCGCGCGTTTTTGCAACATTACGTGGACGCCGCGGATCAGGCACAGAAACCGATCACGCTGAAGGAAGGCGAAGCCGCGTACGGCGCCACGTCGCGCACGCAGATGTTCGCCGCGCCGGAGAAAGCGGATCTCGCGTCGCTGGCCAAGGATGCGGCGACCGTGGGCACCGCGCGCGAAACCCCGACGGCGCGCGACTCGGCCGTCGCGGTCGGGCTGATGAAGCCCAAGCCGCCCGAGCGCGCGCCGACGCCGCTGGAACGCGTCAACGTGATGCTCGATGGCCGCAACGCCGAAGTACTCGTGGATCGCACACCGGGCGGCACGAAGGTGTACGACTTGAACGGGCGCCCGCTCGACAATCCCGCCGGGCGCATCACCGGGATTCCGGCGGCCTCGCTCACCATTCGACAGGAAAACGCGAACGCGCCGCGGTTGCCCGCATGGGCGCTCGATGATTCGCGGCCCTCCGGCCCCGACGCGAACACGCCGGATCCGGTGAGCCGATGGACGCCGAACGGTTTGTATCAGGCCGCGCAATTGTTCATCACGACCGGTCAATTGCCATCCACCGCCCGCGCCAGTGATCCCGTGTCGGCCGCGAACCGCGAAGCGCTCATGGCGAAGGTCGGCGCGATTTCCGCGGCCTCGGGGATGGACGAGCATCAGTTGCGCGCGTTCTATCAGACGCAACTGCCCGCCCTGCGACAGATGAATCAAGTCTATGCGCAGGCGTCGGCCAACATCGCGACCGCGGATCGCAACGCGGCGCTGCTGGAAACGGCGCTCGGAAAAATGCCGGACACCGGATCGCCGCTGCTCAATCAGCCGTTACGCGCGTTCGAAAAGAGCGTGGTGGGGAACGTGAACATGGCGCCGATCGCCACCTATCTGGCCTCGGTGCAAAACGAGTACGGCAAACTGATTCAGTCCGCGACGGGCACCAACAACGTGCTCACCGATAACGCCCGCCATGAGATGCAAGCCCTCATCGATCCGAACGCGACCGTGAATCAGATGATCGCGTCGATGCGCGCGCTCCGTGCCGAAGGCGAGAATCGGTTGTTATCCACCGGCGAGCAGATCAAAGCGATTCAGGGCCACTTGAAATTGCCGAGCGGCACCGACAATGCCCCCGCAGGTCCGCGCGTTGGGGAGATCCGCACCTATAACGGCGAGACACGCCGATGGGACGGCCCCGGCGCGGGATGGGTCTTGGTGAAGTAGTGGAGCAGAATCCGACCGATCCGAATTGGGGCTTGTCGCCGACTGATCCGAATTGGGGATCGTCGTCGGCGCCGCCGCCCGCGCCGCCGCCGTGGGAGCAGTTATCGAATCTGGTTCACGCGTCGGATCCCCAGACGCGCGCCGCGGGCGAGGGGCTCGTCAAAAGCCTGACCTCCGCGCAGCGAGACGAGTTCGCGAAGTTTCAAGAGGCGCACCCCACGCGGACGGTGCCGGTGGCCCTGCCCGACAGTCTCAGCGGCGCGATGATCACGTACCCGCCCGCCGTCGAAGCGCTGCGCGGCAAGCGCATCGACGTGCCCGCCGACACGCCCACCGCGTGGCAACAACTTAATACGCCCACCAAGCGCGTCACCGGCAGCGACACGATCGACTGGTTCACGTCGCCGATGGGGATCGCGATGCTCGCGACCGGGGGCACCGGCATCGTGAACGCGGCGATCAAGGCGGGCGGATTCATCCCGGCGCTGAACGCCGCGCTGGGTGAGACGGCGCCGCTGGCGACGGGCCTCGCCAAGCAGATCGCCGCCGACAAAATCCTCACCGCGATCGGCCTCGGCCAATACAAGGCGCCGATCTTGGTCGCCTTGGGCCTGCATGATCTCGGGCGAGCCACCGCGGCCAAAGCGGGCGCCGCGGCTCCGCCCGCCGCGCCGGCCGCCGCCGAAGCCGCCGCCGCCGCCGAAGCCGCTGACGTGCCCTACATGGCCACCGGCACCGGCGCGTCGCGGGTCGGGCAACCCAACGTCGGCTGGGCGCAGGGCGTGGAACCCGGCCCGCCGCGGCCGACGCCCGCGCCGGGCACCGCCACCGCCGCCGGCCCCACCGGGCCAATCGTGCAGCCCAACGTCGGCTGGCGGCAAGGCATGCCCACGCCGGCCCCGCAGGCGGCCCCAGCCGCCCCGATCCCGGCCCCGGCCGCCACGACCAGCGGCGCTGGCGCGCGCCTCGTACAGCCCAACGTCGGCTGGACACAGGGCAAGCCGGCGCCGCCCAGCACCGTCGCGGAGGTGATGGCCGCCACGCCCAGCTCGGCCGCCCCGGCGCCGGCCGCTCTCCCGACCACGCCGACCACGCCCGCGGCGCAGTTGGCCGCCAAGTACGCGACGGCGAACGCGGAGGCGGCGGCGGCGGCGGTGCAGAAGGGCAACGCCGAGCAGGCCATCGCGCTGCTGAAGGAAGCGGGTAAATCCGCGAAAGACGCGGTCGCGCAGGTCCAGTCGTGGGGCGAACAGGGCGTGACGGACTTTGTGCGCGCCGCAATTCACCTATTAGGGTATTAGGAGGCGTTCGGGTGGCGACAGGAACGTACGCACCAGATCCCGACCTGCACGTAGTGGACGCCAACGGCATCATCGTGCCGGGCGGCCTCGTGTGGACCTACATCGCCGGGACGACGACGCCGGCCACGACCTACACCGACGTGGGGTTGACGGTGCCGAACCCGAACCCGATCGTGGCCGGCAGCGATGGGCGCTTTGTGGCCTTTCTGGCCGGCGGCATCTCCTACAAATTCGCCTATGAGATGCCCGCCGTGCCCCCCGCGCATGGCACGGGGCTCACGACGCGCGACAATATTCTGGCCGTCACGACGATCACGCCCGGCAGCGCCGGCGGGGTCACGCAGATCACGGCCCTCACCGGCACGATCAACGATCTCGCGCTGATCCCCGGCTGCGCGATGCTCATCTGGCGCAGTGCCGCGGCGCCGGCGACCTTCACCGGGTTCTCCGGCGGGGTCGATGGCCAGCGGCTCACGGTCGTCAACGAAAGCCTCTACGCGCTCAGTCTTCCGCATCTGAGCAGCAGTTCGCTGGCGGCGAATCGCCTGTTGAATTTCGCCACGTCGGCCCCAACCAACCTCGCTGCCGGTCCCTCCTACGCGGGCGGGTCGGCGACCTATCTCTACGATGGTTCGTTCGCGCGGTGGAATCTCGTCGCGCATGAACAGGGCGCATGGATCAGTCCGACGTTCAACGCCGCCGATTACGGCGCCACCGGCGGCACATGGTCCATCGCTTCCGGCAACGTCGTCCGCCTCGCCTATCGGTTGAGTGGTCGCACGTTACAGATCGCGTTTCAGTTCAACGGGACGACCGTGGCCGGCACGCCGACCGTGCTCACGATCGGCGCCAGTCAATGGGGCGGCTACACCCCCACCGATGCCAGTGCCGTGGCGTTACCGTACTCGTCGGATGTGGCCGCGCCGATCTTTGTGAACAGCAACGGCGGGATCCTGAAGCTGCAAAAACTCAATGGGTCCGCGTTTGCCGCGGGCACCGTGAATTTCTTAGGGCAGTGGATGGGCGAGGTTGCCTAACCGGCTCGGGGGAAAGGACAACGTGTGCTATGAGCGTAGGGTTACCCGTCACCAAGGGCGAAGTAGATACGCGCGCCGGCGATCTCGCGCGATCGTTTCAGCAGGCGTTCGAGAACGTCGCCACCATGCAAACGTATTTGGAAGCGACGCCGAACGCGGATCTGGTCGCGCTCGGCTACACCGATCAG
>Ga0066903_100005392_pt1 | contig 11089 bp, 11 predicted proteins | sample PanSoiMetaGPlot1_FD_67491 | JGI IMG/M metagenome (GOLD analysis project Ga0066903, IMG submission 67491) | Tropical forest soil microbial communities from Panama analyzed to predict greenhouse gas emissions - Panama Soil - Plot 1 (version 2) | ecosystem: Environmental > Terrestrial > Soil >...
AGGCCTGACAGTCCGGCACGTTCATCCAACAAGTCCTCAGCCGAGAGGGCAGCGAGGCGGAACAGCTCCCACCACACCGCCTTTTCCTCTCGGCGGTGCCAATCTAGGGTATTGGCCAATATCCAGCGGGCCTGCTGCTCTTCATCGCGGTCTTCAGGATCGATCGGCACAGCGGCGATTAGCTTTTCGATCAGCGCGTTGATCTTGATCAACCAGTCGGTGATTTTTTCATTCGGAGCGCCGTCGCCTGGTTCGGGACGGGGCACGTCCGTGCCTGCGGCGACAAGCTGTGCCCGCAACGTCTCCAGCCACTCACGCAGCTGCGCCGCAGCGTTGCAGTCATCCCGGTTGTAGGCGAGGACCGCGGCCTTGGTGTCTTCGGAAATTGAGGGAGTATCATCAAGTTCGAGATTGGCTTGAAGATTGGCCAGCGCGACATTCGCATCCGCAAGAGGCATATCACGCTCGAACCCATAGAAAGGCTCAAGCTGTTTGATCGAGTAGCTTTCGAGGCTTGCACGCAGCGCGTGACGCACAACTTGGAAGAGATCGACAAACAGCTGGGCCCTGAGCATCCGGTCAATCTCTTCTTCCCTTGTTGCGTAACGCCCCATCAGACGTTTCATCGCCGAGTGTTCATACGGTGCGTAATGGTAGATGTGCAGACTGGGAAACCTCTCCCACCGTGACATGACAAAATCGACGAAACTCTGGAAAGCGCGTTTCTCGTCGGCGCGTGTGAATGCCCAGTCGCTCCTGTAGACGACCTGTTCATCTTCATCCCTGAACAGGTACCCCCACAGATATTCGAGGCCATGCTCGCCCACGAACGGATCGCCTTCCAGGTCGAAAAAAATGTCGCCCGGGGACGGTTCAGGAAGACGGGTGAAACCGAACCCGCCCTTCACTGGCAACAGCTTGTGTATCCGTTCACCCGTCTCGCGAGCTTCGACCTGAATCTTTCCCTGCTCACAGATGCGATTATAGGAATCGACGGAACCGCGATCCGGTTTCCATCCCAGCGGCAAGGCTACACCCGCCAGCGCCTGCATCGTTGTGATGCCTCGCTGCTTCAGTTCATTGATTTGAAGTTTCGATATTCCGGCAACCAGACAAAGGTGATCGTCATCACGGCGGCGCTTATCACAGGCTTCGCGCCACCTGCAAATGTGGCAATGCTCCTTCGGATCGGGATAGGTTTTTTCCGGCTCCTTTTCCGCCAGAGCCGCAAGCAGGCCGCGCTTTACCTTTCGGAAGTAGGCAGCGTAATCAGCGAACCGGTAGCACCGAGGCTCAAAATCCGACCAAGGCGCGACGACGTACATGTGCGCAGGCGCTACGCCCTGCACCTGTGTCAGGAGATCGGAATAGAGGCAAAGCTGGAGGACTGCCCCTGCTTTCGTTTCACGCGCCAGCTTGGTTTCAATGGGCTCGTACGACCACTCTCCGATTGCGCTTGGGACTTCAACGCGGCGTAGGATGTCGGCACGACCAACCCAGCCCTGGTGCGCGAGTGCCCCTTGCGCGATTACCTGCGCACCCTCTTTTATCGCGGCAAGCGTTTCAGAGACGGCTTTATCCGTAATATGGACGCCGTCAATTCTGACGACTGCCAAACCGGCTTGCGTCAAATGCTCGACATAACTCTGCTCGTGAGCCGCGCCGCGGTCCCACAGAATTTGCAGGAATGGATCCCAGACCTTTGGCTCGGGCGATGCACCTTCGGCGACGGCACGGTCCAGCTCTGAGAGATGGCGGCAGTTCAAATATCCAACCAGGTCGGTTGCGCTGAGTTCAAACTTTCCTCCGTTTTTCTTCATGTGACTGAACTTACAGCCCCTCACCGGTTAAGGGTTAACGGGATAGAACCCCAAAGCGCGGAACGCCGAAGTTGATCAGGCGGTTGGCCCAGATCAAATGCAAGATGGCCAGAATGAATGAGATGAAAGTCAGCATGGGTCAGTTCTTTCTTTCGATTGCCGGGGCGCCGCGCGGCCCGAACGGATCGCCGCGCTCGACAAAGCGCCTGCCCTGCTCGATGCGATAGCGGCGCCAGCCGGGCGGCCCGTGCGGGATGAGCCACAGCGCCTCTGTGAACGAGTTCCGGTAGGCGCTGACGGTTTTCTCGTCGTCGCCTGGATCGAAGTGAAACCAGGTGATCTTGTAACGCGATGTCATTGGATTGACCCGCCGTTGGGATTTCTTTCGTGCCAAGCCTTATGACAGGGCAGACACAGCAAGGTGTAATCATCAATGGTCGTGATCCGCTTGCCCTCGGCCAGCGGCTGCTTGTGGTGCGCCTGCAGCAGCGCGCGTGGGCGGATGTCTGGGTAACGCTCCAATGTTGCCCGAACGCAGTCATCGCAGTGCATCTTGTTGTCGCGTTGGCGCTGGGTGATGAATTTCTGCGCCAGCCATGCCGCGCGCTGTCGTATCCACACTAGGCGCCGCTCTGACTCTCCCTCTGACGCTTTGAGAGGAGCCAAGTCCTCTTCGATGCATGCCCGGATGCGAGGATCGACGTCACTGTGTGCGGCCCATTCGGCTTCCTGCTCGATGGTCTGCCAATTGTTCTCGTCGAGCAGGATCGGTCTGGGCACGATCTTCAGGTGGGCAAGGGCGGCACGGTCAGCATCTGTCAGCTCGCGCAGATGACTGCCCTGATTCTCCAAGAGCCGTTTGCATCGTTCTCTGCCGAAAATCTCTCTGGCTACTGGAGGATCTTCGATCTCATAGCTGGCGATAATGGAGAACGTGACAGACCAGCGATCACCCCACATTCTGAGATGACGCTCGTATCTCTTGGCACCCATGAGCACGCTGCGCGGAGTGTAGCGGTGGTGCAAACGATGAATGGCAACCAATCTGCCAGCGAGGGGCCTGTGCTGTTTTACGCCCGCTCTATATTCATCATCTTCAGTGCCCGGATTGGGCTTGGGCGGGCTTGTGTTTGTGATGCTCTCAAGCACCCAGCCGCGACCGGCGTATTGCTGGACGCTGCTCTCGCATTTGTGGATACTGCCGTGCGCGGTAAACCCCATGTTGCCTTGTTGGGGGGTCCAGTCCACTTTCGCAGCGGCGACAGGATCGGATAGATCGGCGATTTTCATGGCGCTGTCCTTTTAGCGCGAGCTGCGTCCGGTAACGTTGCCGCGGTTGTCGCGGAAGGCTTGGAAGCGGCATTGGCGGTTCCGTTTCTTGGTCGCTTTAGCCGCCGTGCGGGATTTGTTATTCTGCGCCAAACATTTGCTCGGCGCTGCCAGTGCGGGCGGTCATAATGGAACGGGGGGCTTAAACAACGGGCCTTGGCCAGACCGAAGGCAGGGCATTCTCTTCGGACTGCTACCCCGATCCGAGGCCAGCTTCGATTACGATTACCTTTGGCCTATTTTCGCTCTTGCTTGCTGAGCCACACATTCACATGGTCCAGAACGTCTACTTGGTCCACCTGATGCTTGTTTTGCAGCACGTGAACCAACTCTCGGATCAAGCATTCTGGCTCGGTCATCTTTCGCTCCTGAAATTAAAAGCGTGGTCGATGGGCTTCCGCTTCTTATGTCGTTTCGCCGCCCGTGCAGGACTTGTTACTCAGTGCCAAAGATTTGAGGCCGGTTGTCCACGATGAATGGCTGACCAAGGCGTTCCGAAAAGCCACTGACCGTGCAATCGACCGTGCACATCCATTACCGTTCCTGCGGCAGCTGAAGCGATGATCCGCACCGGCCGTGTCGGATAGGCTTGCGCCCAAGCGAAGCGCGAGGCGGTCGGCAGCGCGGCAGCGCCCGCGGTCAGATGCAGAAATTGCCTTCGGTGGGGAAGTTTCATGTTGAATCTCCCTTCACATCATTCGATCACCTCGTCGGCGCGGGCGAGCAGCGTCGAAGTTCGAGAGCCAGGTGGGATTAGCTTAAGCGGGTGTCATCCAAACCGGGTGCAGGCCACGTAGCCCGGTCGTCCGCGGCAAACACGCCGCCCGAAAGCGGCCCTGTCTATCCCTCGATAATTTGCCGCCCCGCCCCGATAAGCATCAGGCATCTCGCCTATTTACAGCTGCTGTTCTCGGCAGAAAATGCGGGCTTGTTCAGCCGACGCCGTTGCTCGAGGCTAATCCAATGCCACTGTTCATATGCAGCATTTGGCCCGGCACATCTCGGTCATAGGGCTCCTTTGATATTCCAGCAAGGTCAACATGCTGTCGAATAAAATCAGACAAAAAATTATCATGATAAACTTGCCGCAGGCCGAAATACCATCGCTGGTCACGGTCGGCGCAGTGCCGCGTGTGTCTGTCATATAGTCGGTGGGCAGCAAGATCCATGTTCTCAATCACCCGACCATTGTGAGTTACGCGAATCGCTCTCCAATACGACATCGGAAAGAAATTGAATTTCAGATACAACGGCACACTAAGATCAGGCTGCAGGAAATGCGCCTCGAACGCATCCTGTTTCAGGTCAGCCCAGTCGATGCCAGGTTCTTTCAACAATAGCCACGAATATTTATACGGGAGATCAATAATTATTTGCCGCCCAGCGCGCGCGTGAGATGGCATCCGACTAAGGTAAGAAACAAGAGTTTCGATCAATATCAAGAGATCTGCGGTGGATATCGCCATAGCCGCTGCTGTATCACGCTCGGTGAACCGTAAGACGGGACTACCAAATGCGGTTTTCATGCCAATTGAAAAGAGAAAATCGATGAAGCTCATGTAACGCCGTGCACTGTCCTTATGAAGTACCGACACAACCGAGAAGTCATGGCTTGGTTTGGTTGTAAGATAGAGCTTCAGATTTCGGACGACGCGCTTAAATACACCCTCTCCACGCATCGCATCGTTGATCGCTGGCGTCGAATCGAGGGACACATCTAGGTAGTCTAGGCGCACTGAAACTAGCCGATCAATTCTCCTGTCGATAAGTGTGCCATTGGTCACCAGGCCGATTCGAAACTTTCGACCGCGATCGCGGTACTCATTCAAAGCGGATATTGTGTTAAGTGCTATTGTGTCCCCAAGCGGCTCCTTGCCTATAAAGGCAATCAACTTGCATCCTGCGCCTATGAGCGGCTCCAGGTACGACTTCCATTCGATAGCTTCTATCGTCCCTTTCGCCTCAGGTCGGTCATCCAAATAACAATACCTGCAAGCCAGATTACAGATCATGTTCGTGTCGACACCAACCTCGCGCAGACGAGCGGCTTGGACGAGAGACCGTACAGCAGTGTCGACTGAAATCGCGCCATCGAGCAAACGACCTGCTAAAGCACCTTGGAATGAGCGAACGGGTGTATTTCCAGAGCGTAAGGAAATTCGCCCTTTCGAACCTGCAACAGCGGCCATGGATAACCTCCTTCAGAGAGACTGAGCGTTGTGCACGTGTGACAGACGGTAATCCACAGCAAACCACTGAATCAACCGGTGACGCCGTTTTTCAATCGCGCCCACGCTCTGGTCGAGAAACACTACGAGAATAATCATCGCCAATGCTGCAGCCAAGACGTTAGCAACTCTGTAAAGGCTACCTGCCTGCAACATTGCGTGTCCAAGGCCCCGTTCTGAAGCCATATATTCTCCTACAAAGACCCCCAGAAGGGCAAGATTAGCGTTGAGTCGGAGCGACGCAAACACCCAATCTAGTGACATCGGGAAAATGAGTTTGCGGAACACTGAGTGTTGGCTTGCCCGATTAACTTCGAAGAGCAAGCGGAGTTCGCGTGGGACCGAACGTCCACCTCGATACGCATGGCTGAGTGCAACAAATACTGTGGATAAGAAGGCCATTGCGATCTTCATTTCCAACCCGATTCCGAACCAAACAAGCATCATCGGGGCAATGGCAAAAATCGGAATACTGCCCAAAATGAGAACGTTCCACTCGGCGGCCACGACAAGTCGTCCTAACCGTAGAATCAGGAAACCCAACATCGTGCCGATTCCAACGCCAAGTACAAATCCGATCAGTGTTGGCACGAGCGTGTAGAGAAAATCCAAGACAAGTATGCCCGAGGTGAGTCCTGCCAAGAACGTTGTGGCAACTTGGCTGGGCGTAGAGAAAAAGAATTGCACAAATCGCCAGTGCTGCCCCGCAATTTCCCAAATTACTAGCAACACCACCGCTGGCAGGACGCCCAGTGCAACCCGTTCGTAGCCTGTTGCTCCTTTATTGGGCACGGTCACTTGCCTCCCAGAATCCTCGCCATGCCTCGGCAACATGGCCACCGAAACTGGATTGGGCACGACGTTTATTTGGTCCTAAACGCGAAAGATTGTTTGGACATATCCAAGTCTCTTGCAGCTGCCTCATTGAATTTAGGCTCAGAATGCGATCGGCCAGTGCTACAGCACTGTCTATATCGTGCGTTGCAATTAGAGCCGTTTTCCCTTTGCCGCGACATTGATGGTGAATCGTATCTTCGAGAATCTGTCGCATGCCGCGATCTTGCGCACTGAATGGCTCATCCAGCAAAAGTAAATCGAATTTTATCAACAGCTGACGCGCAAGCGCCACACGGCGGCGCATTCCGCCAGAAAGCTCAGAGGGAAGCCGTTCGGAGAAGTGCTCTAATCGGAACAACCGCAACATCTTTTGGCCCGCGCTCAACAACTCGTCGGATAAAATGTCTTGCAGCTCTGCAGCTAGGAGGCTGTTTTGCCACGCGGTGCGAAATGGGAGTAGCAAATCGTCCTGGAACAAATAGCTTAAAGCGAGGTCGCTTCGAACTATACTTCCATTGATTGGCGTCAACAATCCAGCTATCAAATTGAGAAGAGTGCTCTTGCCGCTTCCGCTTTCCCCAAGCACACAGAGAATCTCTCCAGCGCCTAAATCAAGGTTTGCCTTTGAAAGAATATCAATCACACGCCCGTTGGGCGTGGTGTACGCGAAGGAAACTTCGTGCAGTCCAATTAACAATTTCCTGAACCTTAGTGGGACACTTACAAGCCAGCGGCCCGTGGCCCTAGACGAACGTAAGTGTTACTTAGAGTCTCCATGATGTTTTGGTGATTCGCCCAAAATCTCTTACTCAGGATGTCACCCCGGTTGAAGAGATTGTCAAATGTCAGCTTATCGTCTAAAGCTCCAATGCGAAGCGCAGCAGAACCGATAAAATCACTTAGCCGCCTAGCAGATTTATACTCATCTTGCGCGAGAATGTAATACAATGCGGTCTTTTCAATCTCGGCTATCGTTTGTCCGCTGCTTTGTGAGGCCATAGCAAGTTGATTCGCGACGATCGCGACTTGATCACCGACAGTTAGGTCGGGAATTGTAAAATGGTTCCACGAAGGCACGCGGTTCAGCAGGTCGCTGCCTTTGGATCTTGCCCTCATGGACTCAACCATTGCGTCAATCCCTCCTTTCATGCTGCCGACCAGTACGAATACGGCCTGGCGCTTTTCCGACAGGTTCGTATCAAGCGAGGGAAGCGTCTCTACGTAGAGCCACGTTTCCTCCGGTCGCGCATCTACTTCGTCTAGCAGCACTAGCGCCGGTTTGTCAGAGGCCTCGATTTCGGAAAGCTTAGTTTGCAACTCTTCACGTGTTATGTTGGCGAAATTTATGGTGACACTGTCAATCGTTTCTCCCATGGATTTTGCGATCTGTTCGAAAAAGAATGTCTTGCCACTCCCGGGGGCCGCCCAAATGAGAAAGTTTTCGTGAATCTCTGTGTTCTTCAACAAGCCCCGCTTAATCTCTCTGACCCTATTCGTCAGCGTATTTCTTGTTTGCTCGTCGAAGCGGCGATAGTTCCCGACGACTATCGTTTCTCCGACGTCGAAATGCTTCAGTTCTTTCAAAAATTCAAATTTAGAACCGGCAACAACATCGTCTGTTGACTTCGGAGTGGGTGCGCACACTCGCTCCCCACCCGGTACGTATCGTTCCTTTGGCTCCGCGAAAATGAGTGCGTTGCCGGGTTCTACAACTTCTTTATAAAGGGCCACTACCTCGTCGGGGCGCCCTCCAGTCCAGCGGTCAGACTTCGCCGCCCGATCCCAATCTGCAACCGAGATCGTAAAGTCCGTAAGGAACAGCTTGTCTTCTATAATTCTCCGCGCAACCCATATGCTCTCAGTGGCACTTAATTGCTTGATTTGCTTTTCTTCTGTCGTGAGCTTGAGCTGTTCGCGAAAGTACCCCTTCTTCGATTGTTCACGACAAAGCCTTGCTACGACTGGCAGATCATGAACCATTCCCATGGCTCTCTTCAGTGCGTCAAGCAATATTGTCGCAACCTGCATGCCGTCCTTTAGTACACGGCGGTGAGTAATGAAGGCGGAGCTCACAAAGTTCTGAAACTCCTTCTGTTCAAAGATTGGAAGGATCGGCTTGCATTGCTCAAACCCTGTTCGATGAACGGCTCGCGCTATTCCTAATATATCGGCAGTCACCGCTCCGCAGTTTGGCAGGCCGGCCTGCTTCTTCTTAATTAGCAAATCAAGTTCACGACCGACTTCCTTGATCACAGGAAACCGTGAGGCAGCCCTTAGGCGTTTTCGATCCGCGATAAAGCGACCGAGATAATGACCCGTTTGGAGTGCATCTCGATCATAAAAGATGATGTTATCGATAATCAGATCGTCAATGGTCTTTGCCTCGTGGCCATCTACCACCCAAAATGGCGGTCGCTTAACGATCGTACCTAGCACGACAAGTTCGGACGGCTCGGCCTTGGCCTCAATTATCTCAAGCGGGTCTCCCAGAGCAAAGGCCAGCTGGCCGCGCTCGGTTAAGTCGATCATTTCATCTATGGCATTCCTGTCGCCTTCCACCGTTGCCCGCTTGGTGACGAAGGTGAAATCTGGGCTTGTTACGAGCCGAGCCGGCGGCCGGTCTCCCACTTGTGCGACGCTGAAAAGATCGTAGCTTTCTGCTAGATACAGTGGCAGATATATGAATGCATTTGATGCTCGGACAATTGTGACCTTTTTTGCCATCTTTGCAGCAGTTCCTTTCACAGCTACTGAAAAGTAGCGGCGATTGAGTTATCGAGAAACGGCATAGCTTTATCAACACTCGGAATTTCCCCGGCGACCACCCGGAGCTGAACTGCCTTGCGCCAAGCATCGAGCGAAATGACCGCACTTGTTGGAAAGGTTCGCTCGTCGAGCATCCTTCGCATTGCTTGCTCGGCGATTGCTGGTGCGATTGATGGAAAGCGTACCTTCGCAATGGCGATTGCTTCAGCTGGATTCGCGTGTGCAAATTTTTCTGCCTGATCGATGGCCTGGACGAATGCCTTTACTACGTTCGGGCGGTCCGTGATTGTCTTTTGGCTCACCGTCACGCCGGTGATCGCAAAATCACCATAGGTCTTCGCCATGGAAAACACGACACGTGCTCCCTGCGCGACGGCGGTGGCAACGTTTGGTTCAAGTTCTAGGACGATATCGGCGGTTCCAGTGTCCAACAGCGGAAGTAGGGTTCCGAACTGAGCTTGCCTGATGTTGGGTGCCAGCCCGCCTGAGCGAAACATCTGCGTTTGAAGAGTGAAGGCCGTTGACGGCGACGGAAAGGTTGCGACTGAAAATCCGTTCAGTTGAGACGGGGTCGTTATCTCTGGAACGCGCGCATTTTTTGTCACCCCCCAAAACGGCACGCCATTCACGACACTTGCAACGACCCTTACGTCCTGCCCTTGCAATCCCGCGATGACCGCGAAGGTTGGATCGCCTACGCCGAAGTCGGCGCTACCGCTAATGACAGCAGCGACAGATTTATCGTCGCCACCAGTATTCACGATTGAGACATCAAGTCCTGCATTGCGGAAAAAGCCCTTTTCCTGAGCAATGTAGAGTGGCATGTAAATGAAGAACTCGCCTACTTGAGCAAGCGTAACTTTTGTGATCTCTTTTGGTGAAGGTCTATTACTGTAATTATACGCAATCCCGGCTGCGATTACTACGACTAACGAAATCGCGGCCCCAATCGTCCCTCGCCTCACAATTATCCCCCCAGGGTCCCGCACGTATACAGTTAGGAAACCATAGTGCACAACCTAGCCGGTGAGAAGAGGTCTACACGCCTTTGGGCAATCAGTCGCCGACCAGTCGGAGTGAAGTTGATTTGATACGCTCATGCGCATGGCGGCGTTCGAGCACGTCCGGAGGATGCTCCCGGCTTTCATTTCTGGGTGGGAACGCCGAAGCGCGTCCGTCGTTCGTGGCTCAAGCAGCAAGACCAGCGCCCACAACGGTGTCCAGGTCGTGCCCAGCGCAGGCCAGGCTTTACGGATCGACAACCAATTCCGTGTAGTGCTCGGCTTGCGTCGAACTACCCTGTCCGACGTACATGCCGTGCAGCCCTGGCCGCCTCATCACCGGCCGGGGCGTTATCGTTGGACTCCACTCTCGCGCGCCGGGCTCCATCTATCCGCCATGTCGTTGCATCCTTTGGCGGCCGAGTTCATCGCGCCGTGCCTCCCAACCAAAACCGATAAACTGCCTTCCAGCAGCCAATCGCTGCATGAGATCAAGCACGACGGCTCCGCATCATTGCGCGCAAGAACGGCGCGCAGGGTCACGCTGGAAGCGCCGCACGCCTGGCGCTGCCATCCGACGCGCTAGCCGGGGCACAGCGAAATAGGGATGGATGCCGTGTACTGCAAGTTTGCCAGCACCCCCAGAGGTCAATGAAATCACGTCACCACATTGCCGCCCGTCCCTCGCCTCCTGAGGCGGCATCGTAACGGCTCAAATTGGGAGTTTCGGATGTCCTCGCCAGCTGCTGTGCGCGCGCCCGCGGCTCCAGCGCTTTTCCGTGCCGCCGAAAATTTTTTTCAAGGAGGTAACCCAAAAACAGGCCACCCACTTCCCCGCCAGGACCTCCTCACCGCCAGAAATCGATTCTGACCAAATTTTCGGGGATGGCGCCTGGATGAATTTTCGATTTTCGCGCGCCCTCCCCCCAGGGGCCTCTCGCTTACGCCGGGACGAGGGGCATTTCATCCGATGGACGCTGCCGGCGCCGGACCACTTATTTGCCTAGGCCGCGCCGGCGACGCTTGCGTTGCCGGCGCCCTCGAAAGGGTGGGCGACACGCTGTACGGTGCTCGGGTTTACGTCAAACTTGGCCGCCGTCTTGCGCAC
>Ga0066903_100005393_pt1 | contig 11089 bp, 3 predicted proteins | sample PanSoiMetaGPlot1_FD_67491 | JGI IMG/M metagenome (GOLD analysis project Ga0066903, IMG submission 67491) | Tropical forest soil microbial communities from Panama analyzed to predict greenhouse gas emissions - Panama Soil - Plot 1 (version 2) | ecosystem: Environmental > Terrestrial > Soil >...
TAGCTATAGCGTCAACGAAGACACCACGCTGACTGTGGCGGTGGCAGGTGTCCTCACGAATGACAGCGACGTCGACGGTAACAGCCTGACCGCGATCCTGGTGAGCGACGTCGCGCACGGCACGCTGACGCTGAATCCCAACGGTTCGTTCACCTACACGCCGGCGGCGAACTACAACGGCCCGGACAGCTTTACGTACAAGGCGAACGACGGGACCGTGGACTCGAACGTCGTCACCGTCAGCCTGACGGTCAACGCGGTGAACGATGCGCCGGTGGCGGTCGCCGACAGCTACAACGTGAACGAGGACACCACGTTGACCGTGGCGGTCGCCGGTGTGCTGGCGAATGACAGCGACGTCGACGGCAACAGCCTGACGGCGATCCTGGTGAGCGACGTGGCGCACGGCACGCTGGCGCTGAACCCCAACGGGTCGTTCACCTACACGCCGGCGGCGAACTACAACGGGCCGGACAGCTTCACCTACAAGGCGAACGACGGGACCGTGGACTCGAACGTCGTCACCGTCAGCCTAACGGTCAACGCGGTGAACGATGCGCCGGTGGCGGTCGCCGACAGCTACAGTGTGAACGAAGACACGACGTTGACCGTAGGGGTCGCCGGTGTCCTGACGAATGACAGCGACGTCGACGGCAACAGCTTGACCGCGATCCTGGTCACCGACGTCGCGCACGGAACACTTGCGCTGAATCCGAACGGGTCATTCACCTACACGCCGGCCGCGAATTACAACGGGCCCGACAGCTTCACGTACAAGGCCCACGACGGGACCGCAAACTCCAACATCGTCACAGTCACGATCACGGTGAACGCGGTCAACGACGCGCCCGTGGCAGTGGCGGACAGCTACAGCGTGAACGAAGATGCGACGCTGACGGTCGCGGCGGCCGGCGTGCTGACCAACGATACCGACGCGGACGGCAACAGCCTGACCGCCGCGGTCGTCACCAGCGTCACACACGGGACGCTCGTGCTGAATCCGAACGGGTCGTTCACCTACACGCCGGCCGCGAACTACAACGGACCCGACAGCTTCACCTACAAGGCGAACGACGGGACCGCGGACTCGAACACCGTTACCGTCAGCCTGACGGTGAACCCGGTGAACGACGCGCCAGTGGCGGTGGCCGACAGCTACAGCGTCAACGAAGACACGACCCTCACCGTCGCGGTGGCGGGCGTGTTGACCAACGATACCGACGCGGACGGCAATAGCCTGACGGCAATTCTCGTCACCGACGTCGCGCATGGGACGCTGGCGCTCAACGCGAACGGCTCGTTCACCTACACGCCGGCGGCGAACTACAACGGACCCGACAGCTTCACCTACAAGGCTCACGACGGAACGGTGGACTCGAACGTCGTCACCGTCAGCCTGACGGTCAACCCAGTGAACGATGCGCCGGTGGCCGTTGCCGATAGCTACAGCGTCAACGAAGACGCGACGCTGACGGTCGCGGTGGCGGGCGTGCTGACGAACGACACCGACGCCGACGGCAATACCCTCACGGCGGCGCTCGTCACCAACGTCACGCACGGCACGCTGGCGCTGAACCCCAACGGGTCATTCACTTACACGCCGGCGGCGAACTACAACGGGCCGGACAGCTTCACGTACAAGGCGAACGACGGGACCGTGGACTCCAACGTCGTGACGGTGACGATCACGGTGAACGCGGTGAACGATGCGCCGGTCGCAGTCGCCGACAGCTACAGCGTCAACGAAGACGCGACGCTGACGGTCGCGGTGGCGGGTGTGCTCACGAACGACACCGACGTCGACGGCAACAGCCTGACCGCGATCCTGGTCACCAACGTGGCGCACGGGACGCTGACGCTGAACCCGAACGGGTCGTTCACCTACACGCCGTCGGCCGACTACACCGGCGGTGACAGCTTCACCTACAAGGCCAACGACGGCACGGCGGACTCGAACGTCGTGACGGTGACGATCACCGTCAACGCGGTGAACGACCCGCCGGTGGCGGTCGCCGACAGCTACAGCGTGAACGAAGACGCGACGCTGACCGTGGCGGTCGCGGGCGTCCTGACCAACGACACGGACGCCGACGGCAACAGCCTGACCGCGACCCTGGTGACCGACGTCACGCACGGGACGCTGACGCTGAATCCGAACGGCTCGTTCACCTACACGCCGTCGGCCGACTACACCGGCGGCGACAGCTTCACCTACAAGGCCTACGACGGGACCGCCGACTCCAACACCGTCACGGTCGCCATCACCGTCAACCCCGTGAACGATCCGCCGGTCGTCACGCTGACGGCGGCGGCGCTCGCCTACACGGCTGGCGACCCGGCGACGCCGATCGACGGCGCGCTCACCGTCACCGACGTCGACAGCCCGACGCTGGCGAGCGCGACGGTGACGATCGTGTCGAACTACGTGAACGCCGAGGACGTGCTCGCGTTCACCGACCAGAACGGCATCGCAGGCTCGTGGAACGCCGCCACCGGCGTGCTGACCTTGACCGGCAGCGCCACGGTCGCGACCTACCAGGCCGCCCTGCGTTCGATCACGTTCGTCGACACCAACGGCAACCCGTCGACGGCGACCCGCACCGTCTCGGTCGTGGTCAACGACGGTTCGGCCGACTCGAACGTGCCGACGCGCAAGATCACGATCGCGATGACACAGCCGCCGGTGGTCGCGATGACGGCGGCCGCGCTGGCGTTCACCGAGAACGGCGCGCCGGTGTCGATCGACACCGGCCTCACCGTCACGGATGCCGACAGCCCGAACCTGGCGAGCGCGACGGTCACGATCTCGTCGCAGTACGTGAACGGTGAAGACGTCCTCGCCTTCACCAGCCAGAACGGCATCACCGGCTCCTGGAACGCCGCGACCGGGGTGCTCACGCTGACCGGCAGCGCCACCGTCGCGAACTACCAGGCGGCCCTGCGCTCGGTGACCTACGTCAACACGAGCGACGACCCGTCGACGGCGCCGCGGACGCTCTCGGTGATCGCCAACGACGGCACCGCCAACTCCAACACGGCGACGCGCACCATCACGATCGCCGTCGTCAACGATCCGCCCGTCGTCACGATGACGGCGGCGGCGCTTCCGTACAAGGCAGGCGACGGACCCGTCGCGGCCGACACCGGCCTGACGGTCGCCGACCCTGACAGCGCCACGCTCGCCGGCGCGACGATGGCGATCACCACCGGCTTCGCCGCCGGCACCGACACGCTGGCGTTCGTCGCGCAGAACGGCATCACCGGGTCCTGGGATGCGGCGACGGGTGTGCTGACGCTGACCGGATCCGCCACCGTCGCGCAGTACCAGTCGGCCCTTCGCACGGTCACCTACGCGAACAGCGCGTCGACCCTCACCGCCCAGACGCGGACGCTGTCGCTGTCGGCCAGTGACGGGACCGCGACGTCGAACGTCGCGACGCGCGTCATCGCGATCGCCGCGAGCGGTCCGCCGGTCGTGGCCATGTCTCCGGCGCCGCTCTCGTACACCGAGTACTCCGGCGCGGTCGCGGCCGACACCGGGATCGTCGTGACCGATCCGGACAGCGCGGCGCTCGTCGGCGCCACCGTGACGATGACGGCGAACTACGTGTCCGGCCAGGACGTGCTCGCGTTCACGAACCAGAACGGCATCACCGGATCGTGGAACGCCGCGGCGGGCAGGCTGACGCTGTCAGGAACGGCGACGCTCGCGCAGTATCAGCTCGCGCTTCGCAGCATCACCTACGCCGGCACCGCGGACGTCGGCGCGGCGTCCACGCGGACGGTTGCGGTCGTGGTCAACGACGGACAGTGGGATTCGAACACGGCGACCCGGGAGATCGACGTGCAGCCGCAGTCGCCGCCGGCGATCGATCAGCCGGGCGCGTTGACGGTGGACGAAGATTCGGGTCCGCAGTCGCTCGCGCTGGCGGGGATTGCCGCCGGCGTGTCCGGCGGCACCGTGACCGTCGCGGCGCAGCCGGCCGATCCGACGCTGTTCAGCGCGTTCAGCGTCAGCTACGCCGATCCCGCTGCGTCGGGAAGCATCGAGTTCACGCCGGCGCCCGACGCGTTCGGCGTCACGCAGGTGGCGGTGACGGTGACGGCGGCGGGCAGCGGCCTGCCGCGCACCACGACCCGGACGTTCACGATCACCGTGGCGCCGGTCAACGACGCGCCGACGCTCGACGCACTGCCGAACCTCTCGGCGACCGTCGGTCGGCCGCAGCCGGTGACGTTCACCGGCGTCGGCACGGGCGCCGCGAACGAACCCGACGCGCTCACGGTGACGGCGACCTCGTCGAATCCGTCCGTCGTGCCGGCGCCGTCGGTGTCGTACACCGCCTCGGCGCCCACGGGTGCGCTGACGGTCACGCCGGCCGCCGTCGGCAGCGCGGTGATCACGGTGACGGTCGACGACGGGCAGGTCGTCAATCACACGGCGACCCGGACGTTCACCGTCACGGCCGCGGCGCGCGTCAACACGCCGCCGACCATCACGCCGATCGCCGACGTCAGCGTCATCGAGGGCGAGAGCCTGCCGTCCGTGAGCTTCACGATCGGCGACGCGGAAACGCCGGCGGCCTCACTCACGGTGACGTCTCTCAGCGTCAACGGCACGCTGGTACCCGCGAGCGGCATCACGCTGACCGGCGCCGGCGCGGCTCGCGGCCTGACGCTCACCGCGGCGCCGAACCGGATCGGCACCGGACGCATCGTCGTGACGGTGAGCGACGGCGAGCTGTCGGCGAGCACGGCGTTCAACGTCGTCGTCCGGCCGCTCTGGACCTACTACCTCACGGAAGGATCGGCGGCGCCGGCGACGCGGACCGACATCTTCGCGATCAACCCGAACGGCCAGGACGCGCCGGTGCAGTTGACGTTCCTCAAGCCGGCCGGCGAGCCGCAGAGCCAGTCGTTCGAGATTCCCGCGATGACGCGCTGGTCGGCGCGGTTGTCGCAGACGCCGGCCGCCGGCGGCGGCGACGTGTCGACGATCGTCCGGTCGCTCGACAACGTGCCGCTGCTGGCCGAACGCACGATGACGTGGGATGGCGACGCGCGTGCCGGCTCGGCGGAGACCGCGCTCGCGACCACCAACCTGCGTTGGTACTTCGCTGAGGGCGGCCAGGGCGTGCTGCGCACGAACCTGATCGTCGCGAACCCGAACGACGAAACGGCGACCGTCGAGGTCACGTTCATGTTCGAGACCGGCGTCCAGGCGCGGCGTACGTATACCGTCGGGCCCAGGCTGCGGCGGGCGCTGTCATTCGAAGGCCTCGGCGATCTGCACGACGGTGCGTTCGGCATGGTCGTCGACGCATCGCTGCCGATCGCGGCGGAGCGGACGATGTATCTCGACGTGCCGCACGTGCGCCAGGCGGGCAGCACCGCCGCGGGCGTGCCGTATCCGTCGACGCAGTGGTACTTCGCCGAAGGATCGAATCGGACGATCTTCCAGACCTACGTCCTCCTGCTCAATCCGGGCGACGCGCCTGCGCAGGCGACGATCGAGTACCACACCGCGTCCGGGCGGCAGCTGTCGACGACGCACACGGTCGCGGCGCATGCACGCCTGACGATCGACACGCTGAAGGCCGCGCCGCAGCTCGACGGGGAGGACTTCTGGATGTCGGTCAGCGCCGACAGTCCGATCGTCGCGGAACGCTCGATGTACTGGGACCGCGCGCTGCCGCAGGTTTCCGAGAGCCACACGAGCCACGGGGCGCTCGAGCCGTCGCAGCGGTGGGCCACGGCGGACGTGCGCGTCGGCGGACCGCAGCAGCACACGACGCTCGTGCTGCTCGCGAATCCGTCGGCGACCGACGTCGCGAACGTCACGCTGCGGATCCGGCGCGGCAACGGGCAGGAGATCCCGTTCACGCGGCAGATCGCGCCGCTCGGCCGCGACACGATCGACGTCAGGGCGGTCGTGCCGGAGCTCATCGACGAATCCGCCTGGGTGGAGGCCGATGCCGATCGTCCGATCGTGGTGGAGCGTTCGCAGTACTGGAACCCGCTGGTGTTCCACGGCGGGTGGTCCGGAGGGACGAACACGCTCGCGCTGCCGATCCTGGGGCCGGACGACAACGGTTGTTCGTATGCCGTCGCGCCGCGGCAGTTCGAGGTGCCGGCGCACGGAGCCACCGTGACGATCGGCGTCGGCGCCACGAGCCGCTGCACGTTCACCGTGGAGCCGTCGGCCGCGTGGCTGCACGTGCTGCAGGGCGCCAGCGGCGCCGGCGTCTCGCAGGTCGTCGTCCGCGTGTCGGCGAATCCGGCGCAAGCGGAACGCACCGCGACGCTGACGATCGGCGGACAGACGATCGCGATCGCGCAGGCCGCGGCGCCCGGCCCCGGCGTCAGCGAACCGCACATGGCGCTCGAGGCGCCGCTGAACGGCGCGCGCGTCGGATCGCTCTTCCAGGTGTCGGGCTGGGCGCTCGACGCCGCGGCCGTCGACGACACGGCCGGCGTCCAGGCGGTGCACGTGTGGGCCTTCCCGAATCCGGGATCCGGTGAGGCGCCGATCTTCCTCGGCGTCGCCACCTACGGCGCGCCCAGGCCCGACATCGCGGCGGCGTTCGGCGACTTCGCGATGAACGCGGGCTTCAGGCTCGACGTGCGCGGGCTCGCGGCCGGAACCTACTTCCTGGCAGCGCTGGCGCAGAGTTCCGTCAGCGGCACGTTCAACCAGATGGCCACCGCCCTCGTGACGGTGCAGCCGGATCCGCGGCTCGTGATCGAGGCGCCGGCCGCCGGCCAGGTGACGCTGCCGATGACGATCAAGGGCTGGGTGGCCGACGCCGCAGCCACTGGCGGCACCGGGATCGAGGCGGTGCACGTGTGGGCGTTCCCGCTCGCGGGCGGGGCGCCGGTGTTTGTCGGCGTGGCGACGTATGGCGCGCCGCGGCCCGAAGTCGCCGCCGCGTTGAGCAATCCCGCGCTCCTCGACAGCGGGTTCACGCTGACGGTCTCGCGGCTCGATCCCGGCGCTTATCGCCTCGCCGTGTGCGCGCTGCGCACCGGCGCGCCCGGGTTCGACGTCATCCGAACGGTCGATGTCGAGGTCGAAGCCTCGCCGCTGCGGCGGATCGCGGTCGACACGCCGGTGTCCGACGCGATCGTGTCGGGTGCGTTCAAGATCACCGGATGGGCGGTCGATCTGACCGGCGGCGCCGGCAACGGCATCGACGTGGTGCACGTCTGGGCCGCGCCGCCGGGCGGAGGCGCGCCGATCTTCCTCGGCGCGGCACAGTACGGTGTCGATCGGCCGGATGTCGCGGCCCTGTTCGGCACGGCTGATGCGCTGAAATCCGGCTTCGTGCTCGACGTGCCGGCGCTCGCCTCCGGTACGTATCAGATCGTCGTGTTCGCGCGGACCGCTGCGACCGGCACGTTCGATCTGTCGCTGGCGCGCACCATGACCATCAACGGTCCGGCGCGCGATTGACGGCGCGGTGCTAAGATCCGGGTCGAGAGCACCGGGCGATCTGCCCGGTGCCGTGCTTGCATGCACTCGTTTCCAGGAGGACTGCGATGTCCACCAGGACCGACGAAAGCCCGCGTCGTCAGCAGGATCGCGACCGTCGGAAGGTGCAGCGGCAACCGGATGAGCCGCGTAATATCGAAGCGCCCTCCCGCGAACCCTCGACAGGTCACGAGGCCTACGCCGGCTTCGACGAGGATCTCAACCCGGTCGACGACGAGTTGATCAACACCCACGGGTCGGAGCGATAAGGCGGCCTATATACTCGGGCTGATGCCCTGGGTCGCGTCGATCAGTGAGCTGCCGCTGTTTTCGGCGCTCACGCCTCGTCAGTGCCAGGAACTCGAATCGAGGATGCGGCGGCGCGAATACACGCCGCAGCAGATCATCGTGCGCGAGGGCGGCCCCGGCGACGCGGCGTTCCTCGTCATCGGCGGCCTCGTCGCCGTCCGCCACAAGCACGCCGAGTCGGGCGTGGAGTTCCTCCTCGCCGAACTGGGACCCGGACAGATGTTCGGCGAGATGGCGCTCATCACGGGCCAGCCGCGCGGCGCCACGGTCGTGGCGCTCGAACCGACGTCGTGCGCAGTGCTCGAGCGCGCCGATTTCGAGCGCGCGCTGGAAGAGCACCCGGGCATCGCGTTCGGCCTCGCGCGCGTGATGGCCGAGCGTCTCGACAAGGCGAACCGCGCGACCGGCATCGAGTTCGTCAATCTGTCGCGCCTCAAGATCGATCCGCGCGTGTTGACGCTCCTGCCGCCATCGCTCGTCAACACGCACAAGTGCGTGCCGATCGCGTTCGTCAACAACCGCCTGACGCTCGCGATGACCGACCCGTCCAATATCGTCGCGTTCGACGACGTCGGCCGGATCCTGAAGGGCGTGATGATCGAGCCCGCAGCGGTCGCCGAAGAGGACTTCAAGCGCTTCGTCACCACGACGTACGCGGAGGCGGTGGCGAAGGCGGACACGCCGGCGAAGCGCGCGGAGCGTCCCGAACGGCCCGCGCCGAAGGCGGATCCCGCCGCCGCGATGGATCTGCTGCAGTCGGAGATCATCCGCGAGCTGCAGGTCTTGCAGGACCAGCCGGACTCCGCGGCCGAGTCGAAACAGGACTTGATGATTGCGTCCGAGGACGCGCCGATCGTCAAGCTGGGCAACTCGCTGCTCGGCCTGGCGATCAAGCAGGGGGCGAGCGACATCCACGTCGAGCCGATGGAATCGGAAGTGACGCTGCGCTACCGCGTCGACGGCGTGCTGCAGGTCGTGCAGCGCCTCCCCAAACGCGTGCAGATGGGGCTGATCTCGCGCGTGAAGATCCTCGCGAAGCTCGACATCGCCGAGAAGCGGCTCCCGCAGGACGGCCGGTTCGCCGTCACGCTCGACGGCAAGCCGATCGATTTCCGCGTCTCGACCGTGCCGGGCAAGTGGGGCGAGAAGATCGTGCTGCGCATTCTCGACAAGCGCAACACGCAGCTCGGCCTCGACAAACTGATCACGGAGCCCTCCGCGCTGAAGATCGTGCGCGACATGGTCCAGCAGCCATACGGGATCGTCTACGTGACGGGGCCGACCGGTTCCGGCAAGACGACGACGCTCTATTCGGCGATCGCCGAGATCAACGAACCGGGCGTGAACATCTCGACCGCAGAGGATCCGATCGAATACGACCTGCCCGGCGTCACGCAGATCCAGGTGAACGCGTCCATCGACCTGACGTTTGCGTCGATCCTCCGCGCGTTCCTCCGGCAGGATCCCGACGTGCTGCTCGTCGGCGAAACGCGCGACCGCGACACCGCGCAGACCGCCGTCGAAGCGGCGCTGACGGGGCATCTCGTGTTCACCACGCTGCACACCAACAGCGCGGCGGTGGCGTTCACCCGCCTCGCCGAAATGGGCATCGAGCCCTTTCTCGTCTCGTCCTCCACGATCGGCGTCGTCGCGCAGCGGCTGGCGCGGCGGCTTTGTCAGCAGTGCCGCGAGGCGTACGAGCCCGACTCTGAAACGCGGCGCTTCTTCGGCCTGCCCGACGGCGCCACGCTGTTCCGCGGCCGCGGCTGTTCGAGCTGCGGCGGCAAGGGCGTGAGGGGACGGGTCGGCATCTACGAAGTCATGCGCATGACGCCGGCGCTGCGCCAGCTCGTTGCCCGCGGAGTCTCCGCGGAGGAACTCCATGCGGCGGCCGTTGCCGCCGGTATGGTCGAGCTAAAGGCGTACTCGGCGCTCCTGCTGTCTCAGGGACTGACGTCTGTCGAGGAAGTCACGAGCGTCGTCTCGATTCAGGATGCGTAACCGCTTACCCGCGGCGTAAGAGCCATTCCTGCAAGTTATTGAAAGCGCTCGCGCATCAGTAATCCAAACAGGGTACCCGCCTTGCTCCAGCGTTGCTCATCCGGTTTCTGCTGGAGGAAGGTTCCATGTACAAGGTAGGGAAGGCCGCGATGGCCGTCGCAGCCACGCTCCTCGCCGTCAGCTGCGGTGGCGGTGGTGGCGGCACGACGCCGACGGGTCCCACGGGGGGCGGCGGTGGCGGCGGCAGTACGACGGTGACGATCACGATCACCGGCCAGGGCGGCAAGGCTGCGTTCAATCCAAACCCCGCGACCGTCGCAGCGGGACAGCTCGTGATGTTCAAGAACAACGATGCCGTCACGCATCACATCGTTCTCGACGACGGGACGATGCAGACGACCGACATCGCGCCGGGCGCCACGAGCGCGGCGGTGGCGATGGGTACGAGCGGATCGAAGACGTATCACTGCTCGATCCATCCAGGCATGGTTGGCGGGTTCAACGGCGCCGACGCCGAGCCGCCGCCCAACTGCAACCAGGCCTACTGCTTCGGCGGCGGTTAACTACTTCGCCGGGATGGCCGCGATCGCGTCGGTGAGCGGACCGTCGAGCTCGTCGTAGACGCGGTGCATCGTCCAGTCGACCAGATACAGCCTGAACTGATCGTTCAGCTTCGGGTCGTCGTTTGTCATCGAGCGCATCGGGCCGCGCAGGCGAGGGAGCACTTCCTCCTTCGCCTGATCGGCGTCCAGGCCTCGCGCCTTCGCGTCTTTTCCCGCCTTCAGCAGCTCGCGCAGGACGTCCATCGTCGCGTGCAGCAGCGTCCTGTCGCGCAGCGGCTCGCCGTGACCCGGCACGATCACGCCGGCGTTCAGCGTGTCGATGCGCTCGAGCGTCTTCAGCCATCCGGTCGGGTACGAGCTGAGGCCGAACGTGATCGGGTTGACCAGCAGATCGCCCGCGATCACGAGCTTCTCAGCGGGGAGATACAGAAACGCGTCGCCCGGCGTGATCGCGCGGTCGTAGTGCAGGACCTGCACCGCGCGATGCCCGAGGTCGAGATCCAGGCGATCCGTGAACGTCGTGTCGGGCAGCACGAGCCGGGCGTTCTTCTTCTGCTCGAGGAAAAACCGATCGGCCTCGGCGAGCGGCCGCACGCTCGGATCCGCCTGTGCGCGATCCTCGACCGACTTGACGTAGCCGGGGAGCATCCGCTCGAGCCCGGGGCGGTTGAACTCGATCGCCGGTCCGGCCATCAGCGTCTTCGTCTTCTCGTGCGCGACGACCTTCACGCCGGGGAACGCGGCC
>Ga0066903_100005394_pt1 | contig 11089 bp, 7 predicted proteins | sample PanSoiMetaGPlot1_FD_67491 | JGI IMG/M metagenome (GOLD analysis project Ga0066903, IMG submission 67491) | Tropical forest soil microbial communities from Panama analyzed to predict greenhouse gas emissions - Panama Soil - Plot 1 (version 2) | ecosystem: Environmental > Terrestrial > Soil >...
CGCGGCTGGCTCGATCGCCGCGACGACTACTTCCTGCTGCACCTCGATGAGGTCAAGCGTGCGTGCGAAGATTCACGCGAAGGGCTGACGCTGCGCGCGATGGCGGCGGATCGGGCAGCCCTCCGCGCCGCCGAGCGCGATCTTCGTCTGCCGCTCTTCATGCGCGAGTCCGAGCTGCCGGCCCTGTTGTCGCCGTTGGCCCCGTTGGTAACGCCGCGCCCTGAGCCGGACGCCGGGCGTGCCGGTGGGGAACGCCTCACGGGCTTGTGCGTGAGTCCGGGCGCGGTCGAAGCCGATGCCGTCGTCATGCGCGACCCGAGCGAGTTCGCGGCGATGAAGCGCGGAGCCATCCTGGTGGCGCCAGCCACCGACCCGTCATGGATGCCCCTGTTCACGCTCGCATCGGGCGTTGTCGTCGAAGTGGGCGGCACGCTGTCGCATGCCTCGACCATCGCGCGGGAATACGGTCTGCCCGCGCTCGCCAACGTCAAGGATGCGACGACGCGTCTTCGGACCGGCGATCGCGTGCATCTCGACGCCTCGCGCGGGCAGCTGGTCGTCTATCGTCGCGTCCGAAATTAGATTGCGGGCTATCGCCGGCCGTCGAGCGTCGTCCACTCACCGGCCTGAATGAAGCTGGCCCAATAGAACGGGTGCTGACGATTCTTGCGGGCAAGAAGCGCCAGCTGTGCCTCGCGCAGAGCGTCCCCGCGGCCCCGACCCTGTTTCAGGCCGGTGTAGTAGGCTGTCATGATCTCGCGTGTCACGGTGTCGTTGATCGGCCACAGGCTCATCACCAGCGTTTCGGCGCCAGCCAGAAAGAACGCGCGCCTCAAGCCGTAGACTCCCTCACCGACTCTGATTTCGCCAACACCGGTATCGCAGGCCGAGAGCGTCACGAGCCTGGTGCCCCAGAGATTCAGATTCGCCGCTTCCAACGCGGTCAGCACGCCGCTGTCATCGTCCAATGCCGTCAGATTTGCGCCCGTGAGCGCCAGGCCCGATCGCAGCAAGGGGTTGCGAATGTCGGCCGGCCGGGCCGCGATGCCTCGGAGCGTGGCGGACGCGTGTGCAGGCGAGGGTTGCGCGGGCCGATCCGGATCGTCCAGGAAGAAGCCGTGCGTCGCGATGTGCAGAATGCGCGGCGCCTCGATGTGAGCCAGCGCGCTCTTGGATGCGTGCGTCCCGGTCAGCAGCGTCGCATCCGGAAACAGTGTCTTGATCGCGCGGGCTTCGTCCGCGGTGCCGGCGAGCGGCGCGAAGTACAGCGCGGACAGGTCGGGCGCGATCGTGACGCTTCGACGAAGCGACGCCTGCGTCAGCCTCGGCTGCGCGCTGGTCGGATCGCCGAAATCGGGATCGGCCAGCACGATCGCTTCGCGCTTCTCGGGGCGCGGCACCTCGAGGCGCAGGAGGTCGCGGCCGCTCGTCAGGTAGCTGATCGAGAATCGCTCGACCGCGTAGCGGCCGTTCTCGTCGAGGAGCGCCTCGAACGGAACGAGATTCAGCTCGCCGTCGGGCGAGACGAGCAGCCTCGTGGCCACGCTGACCATCGTCCGGATGGGACGGAAGACCTTCTCGTCGATCGCCCTCGCGAGATCCCTGACGCGCTGGTCCGCCGGATCGCGCAACGCTTGCCGCAGTGCGTGAACCGACGCATCGATGGGGGCCGCCGGACCCAGGTCCGCCCACTGCACCTCGCGATGCGGTTGGATGACATAGACGGCGTAACGTGGCTCGCCGGCGGCCTGTTCACTGTCCACCAGCGCGTTCGGATCGAATGGACGGTAGACGGCAAATTCGAGGAGCGCCGCGGCTTCAGGGATCGCCGCGCTGACACGTGCCAGCGTGACCGGCGTCGACTGCGCTCGGAAGGCGGCGCTGCGAGAGCTGATGTCGTGCTCGAGCCGGTCCCGCTGTTGCTCGAGCGCGCCGAGGCGCGCCTGATACGCGTCGGCAGGCGTCGAGCCGCGTCCGCCAAGGGCCAGTGATGCCACTTGCGCGGAGACAGCCGTCAGACGGTCGAGTGCGTCCCGGTCGCCCTGATTCATTCGCTGCCGGAGCGTCGCCATTCCGCCCGCCATCGCGTCGAGGACGCGGCCCTTGCGCTGGAGGACGGCGGTCGCAGCGAGATTGGTGAGCGCCCCATCGGCTGGCTTCCGACCCTGGAGGGAAATCGTTCTGCCCATGCGCTGGAGCGTCGAATCGAAGTAGGCCAGCTTGTCTCGTTCTGAGCCGATCGCCAGATTGAGCTCGGCGTTCTTTTCGAGCACGCGGTCGAGGCGCGCCTGGTACTCAATGGCGCGCGCGATGTCGCCGTCGCCGGCATACCGATTCGCGAGGCTGGAGAGGGCGTCGATCGTGTATTGGTGGTACGGACCCGCGGATGTTTCGAGCACCGCGAGCGCCTTCTGATAGTTGGCGAGCGCGTTCGCGTGATCGCCGAGATCGCTGTAGACGTTGCCGATGTTGATCCGCAGCACGGCCGTCTGCGTGTTCGCCGGCCCGTAGACCTGCTCACGAATGGCCTGCGCCCGCTGCAGCAGGTCCAGCGCCCGCGCATATTGCTTCTTTTCGCGGGCGACCGTGCCGAGATTCTGAAGCGGAACGGCGACGCGAACGTGATCGCGCCCGTACGTCCGCTCGGTACTCTCGAGTGCGCGGGTGAGGAGCGGTTCGGCCCGGTCGAAGTCTTTCTGCAGCGCATACAGATCGCCGAGGTTGCCCTCGATCGACACGACCCCGGTATCGTCCGGAAAGAGCGTTCGCTCGGCAATCGCCAGACCCCGCTGCAGTTCGGGAATCGCACGGTCGAAATTGTCACGGCGCGAATGCACGAGCGCGACCACGAGGAGGCACGAGGCCACCCTCGGATGGTCGGAACCCAGAGTCCGCTCGGTGAGGCCGAGAGATTCTTCAGCCAGAGGCTCGGCCCGGGCAAAGTCATCCTTCACGTTGTAGAGCGCGCTCAGTCGCAACAGCGCGTACGCGGTTTGCGGGCTCTCGTGGCCCAGGGCCTTGTCGTCTATCGCAATGGCCTGACGGAACAGCTGCTCAGCCGTCGCCTGATCGCCACGGTTTCGATCGATTTCGGCGAGTCGCGTCAGCAGGTAGGCGACGTAACTGTCATTCGGTCCGGCCGCGCTCTCGCCAAGCTTCAGAGCACGGGTCAGCAGATCCTGGGCGGGTTGATATTTTCCGGCGCTTTCGAGACGCGCCGCCTCCGTCTGCAGGCGATGCGCCTCGAACACATTGCGGTCGGTCTCGTTGGCGTGCCGCTTTTCATCGAGCCGGATTCCGTAGCGGCCTCTCGCGTATTTCTGATAAACGGCGGTCACTTCGAGGCGGTAGGTCGTCGCGGCATCAGCCACGACACCGAACGACTCGGACCCCACCGTGCGGCTCTCGGCGTCGAAGTCTGCGACTGTGCGGCCGGCGCTATCCAGGAGGTGCACGACCACGTCGATGCCACGCTGTTCGACGGTGACGTGCGCGTACTCGCCCGCGTTGAGCGCGACCTCGAAGACGTGGCGGGCAGTCCGGAACAGCTCGCGTTGAACGGGTGTGCCGACTTCCAGAGCGGCGCTTCCGCCCACCTTCCCGAGCGACACCGCCACACGCACTATCACTGCGGCGCCGAGCACGGCGCACAGCCCAAAGACGACAAGGGCGGTTCGACGGGCCATCCGTTCGACGAACGACGCGGAAACCTGACGGCAGGATTTCTCGCGCCGATTCTAATGCTGGGCCGCGTCGTTTATCCTTCATCTTTCCCGGGGCCCTCCGACATGAGGAGTTGTTGAGCTTCCATGAAGACCATCTCTGCTGTTGCCACAGCCATGATCCTTCTCGCTGCGCCTGCGCCGGCTGGCGCGTGGGGAAGGACCGGGCACCGGGTGATCGCGACGCTTGCCCAGAGCCGCCTCAATGCCAAGGCGCGCCAGCAGGTCCAGATGCTCCTTGGCACGAGCGACCTCGCGTCCGTCGCCCTGTGGGCCGACGAGATCCGCGGCGCGCGGCCGGAGACGTACAACTGGCACTTCGTCGACATCCCGAAGAACAAGACCACGTACGACGCCATGCGCGACTGCGCGCCGACGCCGATGGGCGACTGCGTGATTGCGGAAATCGCGCGCGCCCGCGCCGTCCTCGCCGACAAGAACGCGGCGCACGACGATCGGGCCGAGGCGATGAGGTTCCTGATTCACTTCTACGGCGACATGCACCAGCCGCTGCACTGCGCGGACAACATGGATCGCGGCGGCAACGGCGTCGTGGTCACCTGGTTCGGGCAGACCGACAGCAGTCCGGCCACGGCCGACAGGCCGGCGACGAAGTGGAACCTGCACTCCGTCTGGGATTTCGGGATCATCGATCGCGTGGGCCAGAGCGAAGCGCAGTGGGTCGCGTCGCTGCGTCACGCGCTGTCGGCCGGCACGATCACGGTCCCTGCCGGCGGCACGCCGATCGCGTGGGCGCAGTCAGCGCACACGCTGGCCGTCAGCTACGCGTACAACACGCCTGCGTCACTCGACCTGGGCCAACCCTATCAGACGCGGAACCTGCCGATCGTCAGGCGTCAGCTGGCGCGTGCGGCCGTGCGGCTGGCCAACGCGCTCAACGAGCTGATCGGAACGTAGGGCTTCGCCGTCGACGAACGAATCTACCGGCTCTCGAGGGCCTCGGAAAACGCAGCGTCCATCATGGAGAGCCCGTCAGTCTGCAGCCCTGAACGTGGCGACGAGAGGGAAATGGTCCGAGACGTCGACCACCGGCAACACGCTGCCGCTCGAAGGTCCGAAGCCTTTGGCGAGAATCCAGTCGATAGGGTGCTGATGGCGGATCTGCGTCCGTCGATCGCCGCCGTCTCCAAGGGCGTCGACGAATCCAGAGGAAGCCAGCGACGCGATCATCGGCGCCGTTGCATCAGCTGAATTGTTGAAATCGCCGGCGATGACGATCCGACTGTCGGGTTGACGGTGTGCGTGGGCGACGACCTCGTCGATTTGGCGCTGGCGCAGTGGATCGTCGCCGCCGCTCTCGACGTGCAGGTCATAGAACAGTGCCCCAGCCGTGCGGGCCTTCAGCGAAATTCGGCCGCCGCGCCGCGGCTGGGCGGGGTTGAGCCGCCACCGGAGCGCGACCTGGTCGCTGAAGACCATCGCCTCGCTGTCGACAATTGGAAAGCGGCTCAGGATCGCCTGCCCCGTGAGGGCTGCGGCGCCGCCCTTTCCCTCGCCGACCTCCTGGAACTCGCCGGCGGCCGTCCAGTTCATGTCGAGCGCGTCGGCCAGATCGCGCGCGACGTCGCGCCGTCCGCTTCGACGGCAGAATCGATCGACTTCCTGAAGCAGCACGACGTCGGCGTCGATCGCGCGCAGCGTGGCGGCAATCCGATCGAAATTGACGCCTCGCTCGATGTTCCACGTCACGATGGTCCGGTTGCGGCTCGCGTGGTGGGATCCAGAGACCCGGGACGGGTTGCCCACGATTCGATGGATATCGGCGGGTGTCAGGCTCGGCTCGGTGACGTACCCGACGAGCCTGAAGATGGTCACGAGCGACAGCACGATGAGGGCGAGATTCCTGATCACCTCAGGCCGCCGCCTCTTGGTGCAGCTCCATGACGGCTTGCGGACCGTCGCCCGTCGAAGACCGTTCTGTCGCAGCCCGATAGGCGATGAGACCGATGCCGACCGCACCCCACAGGAGCGATCGGGCGCGTCGGGCCAGCGCGAGGCTCAATCCATGCGCGCCGCCGAGCCGAAGCCCCTCGGCCAGCGCGGTCGTCGCGGCTTCGGTGACGCCCAGCTTTCCGGGGATGAATTGCGCGGCGCCGTTCATCAGCCGGCTGATGCCTTCGAGGACGACGACCGAGGCGAGCGTCGGTTGCGCGCCGAGCCACGCGAGCACGAAGTACGCCTCCAGCAGGTTGCTGGCTTCCTGGGCAATCGCCACAGCGACGAGACCGGCGGCGATTGAGCGGCTCCGCCGGTGCTCGCCGGCGAAACGCGTCCAGTACCGCTTCGCACACGACGCGATCGCGGTTGAGATGACGAGGCCAATGGCAAAGCGGCCCTCGAAGTGAAAACGCACGGCGGCGAAGCCGATGGCCGCGACGATGAGCGCCGTCGCGACGAGGCTGTAGAAGAACCGCTCGACCATGGCGGCTTTGAGCGCCGTGGGCTGCGGCATGTGATGGCCCACGAGCCAGGCCTTCATCGGCTCGCGCGAGACGGGGCCCCAGGCGAAGTAGCCGGCTGCCTCGCCCGCGACGACGGCCCCAAAAACTTCGCGCCACAGGGGACGCTGTGCCGTCGGCATCGCCAGTCGCCAGCCCGTGGCTTGCAGCCAGAAGCGGGCGCCGGCGAGCACGAGGATGAACCACAGGACCGGCGCCAGCGCGCGCAGCTGTTCGGCGAGCGTGGCCACGCCGACTGACGCGACCGTCCATCCGAACAGGCCGACTCCTGCCAGCGCTGCAGCTGCCAGCGACCAGCGGTTGCGGGCGCCACCGGGCGGCATGACCACGCGCGTCATGCCGCCCTCCGCAGGAGGCGTCGATCCCACGCCGGCACAATCATCTGCCGCGCGCGTTCGAGGTCCTCCGGAAAGTCGATCTCGGTCCAGGGCACGCCGCCGGTCGCGACCGCTCGAAGCGGGCATTCCCTGGCGAACGCGCGAAACGCCATGGGCGCCCATGTCGTGGCGTGGCCGCCGGCCAGGAGCGCATCCATGTGCCTGACGAGCCGCCGCCCGCCGGCGGCGCCGAACTTCACGATGCCGACGTTTTCGGCGTGCGCGTCACACGACGGCAGGTCCTTGCCGAAGTCGATGGCAAAGCCCTGCCAGGTTTTCACCTTCATCTCTTCCTCGTCGAGTGCGCTCTCGAAATCGACGAGCACCGCGTCTTCATCGGGCGCGTCGATGAGGCGCTGAAGGAGCGCGGGCGACACGAGGATGTCGGCGTTCATGATGACGGCGCCGCGGCGCACGACGTCGCGCGCCAGCGACAGCGAGAACAGGCTGTTCGTCTCTCGGTAGCGCGGGTTGTCGACGAAACGAACGCGCGCGCCGAGATGATCGCGGAGGCGGTGCTGCTGGTAGCCGGCCACGATCGTCACGTCCGTGATGCCGAACGAGCTCAGGGCGTCGAGCTGCCGCTCGACGAGCGACGCGCCGGCGACGTCGAGCATCGCCTTCGGTCGATCTGCCGTGAGCCGGCCCATGCGTGTGCCGTTGCCGGCGGCCAGGATGACAGCGCGTGATGCGGACATGCGGGTTGCTCCAGGTGGTTCACAGCGAGACGGCCGGCCTGAGCGGCTGGACTTTCACGCTGCGAAGAATGTGTGTCTGCACGGCGGCGACCACGACGAGCGCGGCCACGGCGCCGACGGCCCAGATGTCGGTCAGTGCCGGAATGAAGCCGATGAGTGCCTGAAACAGGATGAGATGTGCGACGAACGCGCGCTTGATGAGCTGCCGTCCCCACACGGCCAGCCGATCGGTGAACGTGCCGTGGCGAAGCTGGTCGGCCAGCGCATCGTCGAACGCGCCCGGGTTTTCGCCCGCGACGCGCGCGCGCAGGTAGCCGACGGCGAGGACGATGGCCGCCGTGGCGGCGGCGCCGATCATCGCGGCGGTGGTGTGGTGATCGACGCCCTCGGTCCGGAGGTCGCCCCAGACGATGCCGCCAAGGACCGCGAAGTACGACAGGTAGTCGGTGACGGTTTCGAGCCACGCCCCGAATGGGCAGTCGGCGAGCGAGCCGCGCGCGACTTCGCCGTCGCTGCAGTCGAGCACCATGCTGGTCCAGTAGAAGAGGGCGCCCAGGATGCCCGTCCAGTACGACGCCGCGGCAAACGAAAGGCCGGCGAGGACTGCGAGGCCGAAGCCGGCGAGCGTGACGGCATTGGGCCCCACGGAGAGCCGCAGAAGATGACGGCTGAGCGGAATTGAGAAGCGCCGGATGTTCCTCGTGAAGATGCCTTCCCCGCTGCCGTTGGTGTGGCGCAGATACGCGGCTTCGACACGGGCCACGTCGTGCACGTTCCGAACGCGCGCGATGAATTTCGGGGCAACCCGCACGACGCGGACCACTGCTTCGATCCCGAGGCGCTTGATCCCCGTTCGAAGCCGTGGGACGGTTCGAATGCGATCGACGGCGTCAGGCGACACGAGCATCACGCCCGTACTGAACCCGTTCGCGTCGGCAACCGCGGCGGCATCTTCGGGCGCGCGCAGTCCGCGCTGGACGAGCTCGCGAACGGCTGCGGGCTCGAACACCGCGCACGAGGGCAGGACGAGCAGGACTTCGGCGTGAGGTGCCTCCGCGAACGGCCGGTCGTCGTCGACGACCTGCACGCGATCGATGCCGGCGCGGCGGACGGCCCGCTCCGCTCGCGTGGCCAGATCGAGCCCGGCGAACCGGATGGACGCAGACGAGTCGCGGACGATGAGCGCGGCGACGCGAATCATGGTTGTGCTCCGCTGTCGTGGTGCAGGCCTTCGGCCTGCTAGAAGTTGGTGTGGTCGTCGAGAAAGAGCTGCACTTCGAACCACCAGCGCGCCTGGTAGACGACGTGCACCGGGATGCCGGTCAGGGGGCCCGCCGTGCCGTACGTCAGCTGGAACCGTGTGGTTTCACCGTTGCTGCGATTTCGGATCTCGAAGCTGCTCCGTGCGACGTTCGTGTAGTGCTGGCCGTCGATGGTGGCCGTCTTCAGCAGATCGGCCGACTTCATCGTCAGGTCGTAGAAGACGCCGTAGTACACGTAGGGCGTCGGCGTGGATGAGGGCTTGCAGCTCCCGTTCGGCTGGCTGTAAGCGTCGGCGCACTGCTTCATCAGGTCGCGGAGCGCGACGAGAAATCCGGGACGCGTGCCCGCCGGCAGTGTCACCGATCGCGCCTGGCCGTCCACGGCCTTCGCGTCGGGTCCGCTCACGAGCGCCAGCAGCGGATCGATGTCGCGGAAGGTGAGGTCGCGCTCCACGCGAACCGTCGTGACTTCCGCGCGCGCGTCGCGATCCGTCGACGCGCCCTGGATCGCGCGGTACACGTATCCGCCCTGGCTTCCTTCGCGTCCGATCTGCTTTTCTGCGTCTTCGACAGTCTGTTCGTTCGACTGCTTCATCACGCCGATGACGCGCGCATCGGTCCCGCGCACCTGTTCGGCGATGTAGCCCCAGCGGTTGATTTGGCGGGGCGCACGCTGCGGGTCGGAGCCGATCAGCAACTGGACGCCGAACCCGCCGTTCTCGTCGCCGTGCCAGCTGATGCGCGCGCCGCCGACGTCGTCCTTGCTGATCCAGAAGAGGAACGGACGAACCTTCGCCAGCATCCGGTATTTGTGCTGCGTGACGACGGGCATGCCGCCGAGCAGTGGGGCGTTGGCGGCCGGCGCCAGTGTGGTGTTGCCCGCCGAGGGACCGGCGCCGGAGAGTCGAGCGATGGCGACGCCGGTCAGACAGGCGATGAGCAGAGTTCGCTGTGTGAGTGACATGTGCGTGTCCTTAGAAGAGCAGCGTGAACTTGGCGCGGACTTGGCGGTCCACGCTGTTGGCAAACTGTCCGTAGGTCGGGCTCGCGGTGTTGTTCTGCACGTCCTGCGGATTGAAGTGATTCGTCAGGTTGAAGACCTGCACGCCGACCCGGGCGCGCCGCATCTTCGGGAGCTGCATGTCCTTGGTGACCGCGAGATCGAGCGTGAACAGGTTCGGGAAGCGGCCTCCGTCGTTGCGCGCGCCGACGACGTTCTGCTGTTCGTCGATGACCGAGTACGGGAACCCTGTGCGGTATTCGATGGTGGGCGAGACCGAGATGGCGCGGGGCAGCGTCATCACGCTCCACACGAGGAACCGGTTCGGCGAATCGAACGCCTGCCGGGCGTATTCATCCGGCCTGATGACGGGATCGCGCAGGTCGCCGAACAGCGAGACGAAGTTGTTCTGGTCGCCGCGCGCGCTCGAGCGCACGTAGGACGCGGTCACGTGGCTGGCGCCTTTGAACTGGCGGCGAACTGTCGCTTCGAATTCATGCGATTCGGAGCGGCCGGTGCTCGAGAGTGTCAGGGCGCCGTCCGCCGTCTGCTGGTCGACGACGAGCTCGTCGGATCCATGCGTGCGGCGATAGCCGACGCGCGCCGCCAGGCCCTTGGCGATCTGCTGATCGAGCTCGACGTTCCACGACGTGCTGCGCGGCGTGCGCAGCCCTTCGTCGGCGACGCGGTTGGTCACGAGCGAGGCGCTCACGGCCTGCTCGGTCTCGTCGTAGGTGGTGATCAGTCGCGACTGCTGGCTGGAAAAATCGGCGGCGTTGAGCGCCAGCTTGTCGTAGAAGCGGCCGACGCCCGCCTTTACCACCGTGTTGCCGTTCTCGAATGGACGCAGGGCCACGCTCACGCGCGGCGCCACCGTGTGCTGACCGGCGATCTGCTCGAAGCCGTAGCGCGCGCCGCCCTGCACCGTCAGCTGCGAGGTGACGGCCCACTGGTCTTCCACGAACCCGGCCACCTCGGTGTTGGCCGCGGCGACCACCGGGCTGCCGACATAGTCGATCCGCTGCGCCACGGAGCCATCCGCGCGGGCGATCAGCACGGGCTGGCTCGCGTCGATGCCGTCGTAGCGGGTATGCGCGAACTGTCCGCCCGCGCGCAGCAGGTGCTGACCCCACATGTCTGCCACGGCGAGCGTGAGCGTCGAGCTCGCGTCGTACCGCAGGCTGTCGTGATCGAAGTGGTTGAAGTAGTTGCCGCGGGAGCCCGACACGGTCACCTGCGCCGCGCGGTCGTATTTCGGCGCGACGTTCATGTCGTACTCCTTGACGGCGAAGGACGTGGCCAGCGTCATGTTGCCGGCCAGCACGGCGTGCTCGGACATCGACGCAATCCAGCCGCGCTGCTTCAGATCGGGCGTAGCCTCGAAGGGATGAAGCGTGTCGAGGCCGGCGTTGTCGAAGTTGCTCGGAAAGACGAGGAACGTCGCCGTCAGGTGGTTGGCGGTGTTGACGAGGGCGTCGATCTGCGTCACCGAGTCGAAGGCGTTGACCTTCTGCTCACTCTGATCGAGGGGCTCGAGCTCGTCGACGCGC
>Ga0066903_100005395_pt1 | contig 11088 bp, 10 predicted proteins | sample PanSoiMetaGPlot1_FD_67491 | JGI IMG/M metagenome (GOLD analysis project Ga0066903, IMG submission 67491) | Tropical forest soil microbial communities from Panama analyzed to predict greenhouse gas emissions - Panama Soil - Plot 1 (version 2) | ecosystem: Environmental > Terrestrial > Soil >...
GAGTGCTTCGAGGTGATTCACCGACTCGCCCGTTTCGACTTCGACAATAGCCTGGAGCCGGCGGCCGCGATCGGGCGAATTCAGGACGAGGTCGGGATACAAGGCCGTTGGCCCGCTGCCGACCGCGACGTTCTGCTCGGAACCTGGATTAATCCCGGCATCGTACTTACGCCGGCTCTTCACTTGCAGCAACCGGATGATACGGTCGTGCTCAAGCTGTTCGCGGACAGGCCGCACCAGGATCGGGCTCACCTAGCGCCTCCAAATTGTTGGATAAATGCGGTGGTAAACCCCTAAGTGTAACATGGAGTGATGCCGACTCTGCAGGTGAATACCACGTCTGCGGCGGCTATATCAATACCGAATGTCTCCTAGAAAAGCCGAACAGAACCGAATTCTTATCGTCGACGATGACGAGGCGGTCACGCAGACGTTTGCGCGCATGCTCGAACTCGAAGGCTATGCGGTGCGAACGGCGGTGAATGCCGAAACCGGACTTCGCGCTGCGTCGGAGCACATGCCCGACGCGATTATCCTCGACCTGCGGATGCCGCTCATGGACGGCCTCGGATTCCTGCGCCGCCTGCGCGACCACGAAGATCAGAAAAGCACGCCCGTGGCGATCGTGACGGGCGACTACTTCCTGGATGAAGCCGTTTCGACCGAACTTCGCCGCCTGGGCGCGGAAGTCAAATTCAAACCGATGTGGCTTGAAGATCTGGTGGGCCTCGCACGTACACTCTTAGAGCCCAGGGTGATTCACTGACCGAGTCCGGATCCAGATTCCTTCGCGCCTGCCGTCTTCAACCCGTCGACGCGACGCCCGTTTGGTTCATGCGCCAGGCGGGCCGATACATGAGTGAGTACCGCGCGCTGCGCGAAAAGTACTCGCTGCTCGAGCTCTGTCGCACCCCCGACCTCGCCACTGAAGTCACGATGCAGCCGGTGCGGCGCATCGAAGTTGACGCCGCGATCCTCTTCTCCGACCTGCTGCTGCCGCTCGAACCGATGGGCATCCGGTTCGATTTCGTCCGCGGCGAGGGTCCCGCGATTGAGAATCCGATTCAGTCGCCGGAGGACGTCGATCGCTTGCGCCGATTCGAACCGCGCGAAGCGTTGGCGCACGTGCTCCAGGCGATCCGGCAAATCAAACGCGAACTGCGGGGACGCATTCCGCTGATTGGTTTTGCCGGAGCGCCGTTCACACTGGCCTCCTACGCGATTGAAGGCGGTCACTCGAACAACTTTGCGAAGACGAAGGCGATGATGTACGGCACGCCAGAAGCGTGGCATCGCCTCTGCGCGTTGTTCGCCGATCTGATCGCCGACTACCTTGACGCGCAGATTGAGGCGGGCGTCGACGCCGTACAGGTCTTCGACTCGTGGGTGGGTGCGTTGAACGCCCGCGACTATCGCGAATTTATCCTTCCCCACACGAAGCGAATCTTCGAGTCGCTGCGCAAGCACACAGTGCCGTCGATCCACTTTGGCGTCGGCACCGGATCGATTCTCCACGAACTCAGAGAAGCGGGCGGCGACGTCATTGGCGCCGACTGGCGCACGCCGCTCGACGAAGCGTGGGAGCGGATTGGTCTCGATCGCGCGGTGCAGGGCAATCTCGATCCGACGCTGCTCCTCGGGCCCATTGACCGCGTGCTGGCGGGCGCGGATGATGTGATCGCCAGGGCCGGCGGCCGGCACGGTCACATTTTCAATCTGGGTCACGGCCTGCTTCCCTCGACGCCGCTCGAGCACGTGCAGGCGCTCGCCCGGTACGTTCACCAACACACACGACGATGACTGGCGTTCTGCTGATGGCTCATGGCACGCCGTCCTCGATGGACGACATGCCGGAATACCTGCGCCTCGTTCGAGGCGGACGTCCGCCGTCGCCCGAGCTCATCGCCGAGATGCGTCACAACTACGAGGCGATCGGCGGAAAATCACCGCTGACCGACCTGACGTTGGCGCAAGGCGCCGCGCTTTCACGCCTGCTCGGTCCCCACATCCCCGTCGCCATCGGCATGCGGAACTGGAAGCCATTCCTGCAAGAGGCGATCAGTGAACTGGCCTCGAAAGGCGTGACGCGGATCATCGGCATTCCGCTCGCGCCGCAGTTCTCAACGCTGAGCGTCACGAAGTATTTCGACGCCGCGACCGCTGCCCTTCCGCACGGAATCACCCTCGAGCCGATCCATTCGTTCTTCGATCATCCCCTGCTGCTCGAGGCCTTCGCCGAACGTCTGCGGGCGGCAGCCCCACGGGCGGACGAAGCCATCGTCTTTACGGCTCACAGCCTGCCGACGCGTGTGATCGACGCCGGCGATCCGTATGCGACCGAAGTCGCCGCGACGGCTCGCGGCGTGGCCGAACGATCCGGCATCGCTCGATATCGTGTCGCCTACCAAAGCGCCGGACGAACGCCTGAGCCGTGGATTGGTCCGGATTTGAGCGATCTCATCCGTGAGGCCTCGGCCGGGGGCATTCGGCACTTCCTGGTCATTCCGGTGGGATTTGTGTGCGATCACACCGAGATCCTCTTCGACATCGACGTGCAGGCCCAGGGCACGGCACGCACGGTCGGAGCCACGCTGCGGCGTACCGAATCGCTCAACAGCTCGCCGACATTTATCGCGGCGCTCGAATCGCTCGTCCGCGAGAAGCTATGATCGTCAGGTGAACCCGATACGTCCCGTCGCCGTCATCGGCGGCGGGATTGGCGGTCTGGCGACGGCTTACGAACTCCATCGACAGCACGTCCCCTTCGTGTTGCTCGAAAGCGGGTCGCGTCTCGGCGGCGTGATCCTCAGCGAGCAGATCGACGGGTACACGATCGACGGCGGTCCAGACGCACTACTCATTCAAAAGCCGGAAGGCATCAAGCTCTGCGAGGAGCTGGGTCTTGGCAGCCTGCTGGTGGCGACCAAGCTGCCGCGCCTCGCATTCATCCAGCGGAATGGACGCCTTCACGCGCTGCCGGCGGGATCGGTCCTCGGCATTCCCACGGCGTGGGGTCCATTCATCAAGACGAATTTATTCTCGTGGTCGGGCAAGGTTCGAATGGGCGCCGAGCTCCTTGTTCCCCGGCGACGCGACACCAGCGACGAATCGATCGGATCGTTCATGACGCGGCGATTTGGCTCCGAAGCCACCACCTATCTGGCCGAGCCGCTGCTGGCTGGCATTCATGCTGGTGATGTCGATCGCCTGTCGGTTCGCGCGCTCTTTCCGCGATTCGTTGAAGACGAGGCCAAGTACGGGAGCCTGCTGCGCGCGTTTCGCCGTCAGTCCACGCGGAAGCCTTCGCCTGATGGGGCCTTCAAATCATTGCCGGGCGGATTGAGCGACCTGGTGCGGGCCCTCATTGCGACGCTTCCTGCGGAGTCGATCCGCATGCGAACGGCGGTTTCACGGATCTTGAAGGACGGCCAGACGTTTCACATTGAAACCGCCGCAGGCGACCGCGTTGACGCGGGCGCGGTCGTTGTGGCGACGCCGGCCTTTGCCGCGGCGACAATCCTCCGCGCGCTCAGTCCAGCGCTCGCGCAGTTGTGTGGTGAGATCCCATACGCGTCGGCCGCAACCGTTGCGGTCGCCTTTCAACGCAGTGCGGTGTCGCACCGCTTGAACGGATCCGGGTTCGTCGTACCGAAGGTCGAAAACACCGGCATCATGGCCGCCTCGTGGCTCTCCTCGAAGTGGCCAAATCGCGCACCCGAGGGCCACGTGCTCATGCGCGCCTTTGTCGGCGGCGCCCGGGATCCGCGCGCGCTGGAGAAGTCCGATGCAGAATTGGTCTCGACGGCGATGACGGCGCTCCGTCCGCTCCTGGGAATCGTCGGCGAACCGCTCCTCAGGCGCGTGTATCGCTGGGATCGTGGCAACGCGCAGCACGAAGTCGGTCACCTGGATCGCCTCGCACGCATTGAAACGGCTCTTGCAACGATTCCCGGATTGCATCTCACCGGCAGCGGTTATCGCGGCGTGGGCATTCCCGATTGCGTGGCGGACGGCCGCGCAACTGCCAGAAAGGTCTGCGCATGGCTCGCTTCGCCCGTTCCTGCCTGATCGCAATCGCCCTCATCGTCGGTTCGTTGGTCAGCAGCGCGCAGTCTCAGACCTCGTCGACGCTCTCGCCCGAGCTCACGAAACTGCTTCAGCAGATCAAAGCCGCCGACACCGACTTGCTCGCGGTCTCTGAAGAAGACGGCCGCTTTTTGCGGGTGATGATCGCCTCGAGTGGGGCAACACGAGGCCTTGAAATCGGCGGCGCCAATGGCTATTCGGCGATCTGGATCGGGCTCGGCCTGCGCCAGACAGGCGGTCATCTGACGACGATCGAATTCGATCCAGCGCGTGCGAAAACCGCCGGCGAGAACATTCGTCGTGCCGGGCTCGCCGATGTCGTGACCGTCGTCCCGGGCGACGCGTTCAAGGAAATTCCGAAGCTTTCCGGCGAGTTCGACTTCGTCTTTCTGGATGCCTGGAAACGCGACTACAAGCGCTTCTTTGACATGGTGTTCCCACGCCTCCGCACGCGCGGGCTGTTCCTCGCGCATAATGTCGTCAACAAGCAAAGCGAGATGCCGGACTTTCTCGGCGCGATTCAGAACAATCCGGCGGTGATGACGACGATCGTGCGGCCCTCTGGGGAAGGCATGTCGGTCACAGTTAAGCTGAAATAGGGAAATTTCAGAATTTAAGGATTTGAGAATCTGAGAATTTGGCGATTGAAGAATTGACGGGACCAGCTGATTTGTGGAACGTGTCTGAACCCGCAAAATTCACCAATCCTCAAAATGTGAAATTCAAAAATGTCACATTCTTAAATCCTCACATTCTTAAATTCTTAAATTCTTAAATTTCTCTCTCATCCTATGTCGCTCGTCCACCTTATCGGAGTGCCATTGGACCTCGGCGCAGGACGCCGCGGTGTCGATATGGGTCCGTCGGCGATCCGCATCGCCGGACTGTCCGAGCGACTGACCGCGCTCGGCTATGTCGTCGTGGACCGCGGCGATCTTGCCGCGCCTATCCCCGAGACGCGTGAGCAGCAACACGAGCACAAGAAATACATCACTGAGATCGCGCACGTCTGTCAGCAGGTCTACGAGACCGCGCGTGAATCGCTCATGACCAACGCAGTGCCGATCGTGCTCGGCGGCGATCACAGCCTCGCTGCCGGCTCGGTGGCGGCGGCCGCCGACTGGGCGCGTACGACCAAGCGAGCACCGATTGGCCTGATCTGGGTCGACGCGCATGGGGACATGAATACGCCCTCGACATCACCCAGCGGCAATGTGCACGGGATGCCGCTGGCCGCGCTTCTCGGTCAGGAGCCGGCTGAGCTCGCAGGCATCGGCCGGTTCAAACCCAAGGTCTTACACGAGCACACGGTGCTCATTGGCGTTCGAAATCTCGATCAGCGTGAAAAGGAACTCGTGCGCGAGTCGCGCGTCCACGTCTTCACCATGAAAGACATCGACCGACAGGGCATCGCCGCGATCGCTGAACAGGCCATCGGACTCGCCGGTTCCGACACGGCGGGCATTCATGTGTCGCTCGATATGGACGTCTGCGATCCATCGATCGCACCCGGAGTCGGCACGCCAGTCAAGGGCGGCCTCAACTATCGGGAGGCGCACCTGCTCATGGAAATGTTCGCGGACAGCGGGCGGCTGACATCACTCGATGTCGTCGAGGTCAATCCCACGCTTGATGTGCGGAACGCCACCGCTCAACTGGGAACCGAGCTGGCGCTCTCGGCGCTCGGCAAGAAAATCCTGTAACTGCCGCTCTTGTAGTTGTCTTCCAGTTTGCTCAGGACACCGCAGTCGCGCGGGATGTTAAACTGAGCGTTCCCACCCACGACCGGGTAGCTCAGTGGTAGAGCAGCGCACTTTTAATGCGCGGGCCGCGAGTTCAATCCTCGCCCCGGTCACCAAAAATCGCGTTGAAATCTTGAACACTTGCAGACTGCGCTTCCCATGGCGCCGGCTGGCGGATGTGGGAGACGGCCGCGATCGCATTCGTAGGGCGCTGGACTGCGCGGAAGCGGGCGCCGAAGTGGGACCGTGTCCTAAATCGATCCACGTGAATAGCCTCGTCTCATATACCTAGGTGAGTGTATAGATCCCTCACCCATTCCTTCCTAAGCTCATGCGCTCACGTTCACTCGTTGACCATCGCGCGAACCACTCAAATGCCCGCCATCAACGTCACTGCCGCCCCGCACCCGCGCCGCCCCGCTCCGTATCGAGATCCATTTGTGCTGACACGGTGGGCCTGGTGCTGGATGATTCACTGGTGGGTGTCGTGCCCGTTCTGCTGACATCAAGGTTACGCCCTTACGTGCACTACTCGCGTGACGGTCAAGCGCGTGTCTTCTGGCGGTGTTCGAATAGGAAGAGCCACCGTTGGCCCGCCCACGGCACAACCGATGGTACGACAGCCCCAGCCGATGGGATCCAACACGAGACTTCGACGCAGTCTTGAGATGCCGGACGGACGTGCTGTCCTCTCGTTCCACCGAAGGAGTGGACAGGCCGACAATTAATGACGGCACTCGCGCGAAAAGGTGGACTCATGAACCGCTCTCGCTGAGCCGATTCGGACTCGTCCACCTAGGCCGTCGCACAACATCAGATCGGCGATAGGCCGCGAGCGCCGTTTCCGCGCGACGCGAAAATCCTCTTGATGCTGATTCGATCTCACAATCACCTGGTATAAGCTCGGCAGGAATCGCTGCCCTCACTGATCGTTTTTGTGATCTGCCTCCAACGGTTTTTTCGTGCGCTTGGTGATTGGCCTCGGTTATCGGCCTGACACGAGGCTGTAGAGGCTTTTGGGGTCACGATTCTTTGCCATGGAGTGCAGCATGAACAGCTACGTCTGTATCGGGGCGATTTCTTTGTTCCTGCTCCACCCCTCACTCGGACGCGCGCAGGTGACCGAGTCTTCGTTCGACCGTCTCCAGGCTGCACTTCTCGCTGATACACCACTCGAACATGATCTCGAGGATCTCGCCGATACGATCGGCGGCCGTGCGACTGGATCGCCTGCGAACGCTCGTGCGGTGGATTGGGCACTCAGTCGCTTCCGCACCGCCGGCGTGAAGGTGCAAAAAGAAGTGTTCGAGATGCCTAACCGATGGCTCGAGCGAAGCGCCAGGGCGATGATTCGGGGCACTGATGTGGATTTCAGCCCGCGCGTGGCCGCGATGCCCTTCTCGGCGGCAACGCCAGCCATCGGTATGACAGCTGCGCTTGTGGACGGTGGTCGGGGCTCGGAACACGATTTCGCGATTCTTGGCAGTAAGGCCAATGGAGCATTCGTACTCGTCGAACAGGATGAACTGAAAGACATCGACGGGCTCTTCAAGGAATACGCCGACGCCGCAGAAATCGAATCGCGGGCATTCGCTGCTGGCGTTGCCGGGGTCGTCTACGTCGGCTCCCGGCCAAACTCACTGTTGTATCGCCACAACGTGTCAGTCGGTGTGAAGAACACGCGCCCAATGCTCGTAATAGAGCGCGATGCAGGCCTGCGCGCGATGCGCTTGTTGCGTGCCGGTCACGGGTTGACGCTGACGGCGATACTGGACCTCGATACCGGCGGTCCGTATGAGACGTGGAATGTCGTCGCGGAGATTCCGGGAACGACGAAAGCCGATGAAATCGTCGTCATTGGCGCTCATCTCGACTCGTGGGATCTCGGTGACGGCGTACTCGACAACGGTGCGAATGCCGTCATGCTGATCGACATCGCCCGACAGTTTGTGCGCCTCGGCATTCGCCCAACGCGGACAGTTCGTTTCGTGATGTGGAACGGCGAAGAACAGGGCATGGAGGGCTCTTTCGGATACATTCGAAGCCACGCTCGCGAGCTGGACAAGCATGTGATGTCCGCGAGCCTCGACATCGGTTGCGGGAGAGTGCAAGGGTTTTTCACCGGTGCGCGTCCCGAACTAGTCAGTTTGGTAGAGCGGTCAATGGCACCGGTCGCCGGGTTGGGCCCATTCAAGATCACTGATGCGCCGTTGGTGGGAACCGACAACTTCGATTTCATGCTTCAAGGGATCGCGAACGTCGTGTTCGATCAGGAATCGGCCAGTTACGGACCGAACTACCACGCGCGCAGCGATACGTATGACAAATGTGACGTGCGCGTTCTGAGGCAGAACGCGATCGTGGCTGCTGCATTCGTTTTCGGATTTGCCTCAATGCCGGACGTACTCCCTCGTCAGAGCCGCCCCGAGATCGAGGCCATCATGAAACGCACGGATCTGGAGCAGCAGATGCGTTCGATGGGCATGTGGGACGGCTGGGCGGCCGGAACGCGCGGTCGAAGGCCATAGCGCGCCGGAGGATTATCGGCACACCGATGGATCGCCGGCGCCGCAGCCAGGCGCCAAGGGTTCTTTTAATGCGCGGGCCGCGGGTTCAGTCCCCGCCCCGGTCATTTCTGCCAACCACTCTCCACCTGGAGACTTTCGACCAAGGGCGGCGCCGGCCCTCAATGGCGCGCTCCGGAGCGCAGGGTCAGCTGGGCGCCCCTGCCCCAATCACGGATCGCGCGGTCCCCTCGAAGCGTCGGCACTTGCGATCATCCCCACCACCAGACACGGCGCGCCGCGCCTCGTTGGCTCACTAGTGTGTTGCTTTCACATGCGGGTGTCTCGCTTCCATGCGACAGCTGACAGTTATCTCGCATCGCCGCTAGGTACACGCGTTGCTTTCCATCGAAGCGTGGAAATTCTCGCCAAACTCGCCGACTGGTATTTCATGATCGCGGCCCCGATTCTCCTGGCTGTAATCGCGCTCAGAGGAACCCGCCTGTCGCGCTTATAAGAAGGCGCGAACTTTCGCCGCTCCCGCCTTCCTGATAAACACCCGCAGTACCTCGGAATGTCTGGCAGGTACGACCAGACGTTGAGATCTCCTCGCATTTCCTGCAAAAAATGGCGTCATTTGAGGCTTTTCAGGCGGCTTCGACGTTGCTTCCCCAGACTCGTCCTGATTCTGGGAGCTCCCCAACGCATCTCCCGTCAGGTCAATGGCTCGGCAATAAGCGGGTAACTGCAGGTTCAACGCACCTGCGTCTGTATTGGAGGAGCGGCATGAAGAACACAGCAGCGTTGGTCCTTTCCTTGGCGCTAGGCGGCGGGACGCTGGTGGCTCAGGACGCTACCGTCCACTCGCTGGACGCCACCGCCCACCCATTGTTTTCCAAGGATCTCGTAGGGCTTCCAGGCAAAGAGGTCTCGATGCTGACAGTCGAGTACCCGCCGGGAGGCAAGGATCCGGTGCATATGCATCATGCACAGGCGTTCGTCTACGTGCTGGAAGGCTCGATCGTCATGCAGGTCAAAGGTGGAAAACCGGTCACGTTACTGCCGGGCCAGACCTTCTATGAGGGGCCGGACGATGTGCACATCGTCGGCCGAAACGTGAGCTCCACCGTGCCAGCGAAGTTTCTGGTCGTCTTTGTGAAAGACAAGGGCACGCCGATTCTGACGCCGGTCAACTGACTGAAGGTTTTTCGATGAAACTCACGATTATCGGCGGCACCGGGCTCATTGGCTCGAAGCTCGTGACGAGACTGCGGGAACAGGGCCATGAAGCCGTCCCGGCAGCTCCGAACACTGGCGTGAACACCCTCACCGGCGAGGGCCTGGCGGAAGCCCTCCAGAGCGCTGCGGTCGTCGTCGATGTGTCGAACTCGCCCTCGTTCGAAGCGGCGGCCGTCATGAGCTTTTTCACCACAGCCACGGGGAACCTTCTCAAATACGCGACCGCCGCCGGCGTGAAGCATTACGTGGCGCTGTCAGTGGTGGGAACCGAGCGTCTCCCTGATAGTCCCTACCTCCGGGCGAAGAACACTCAGGAAACGTTGATCAAGGGCGCCGGGATGCCCTACTCCATCGTCCACGCGACCCAGTTCTTTGAGTTCGTCAAGGCGATCGCTGATGAAGCTACCGACGGAACGACGGTTCGGGTGCCGCGAGCACTCATTCAGCCCATGGCGGCTGATGATGTCGCCGCGGCAGTCGCCAGGGTCGCCATGGGGACGCCAGTGAAAGGCATCGTTGAAGTGGGCGGCCCCGAACAGTTCCATTTCGACGCACTGATCCGTCAATTCCTCGACGCACGCCACGACCCACGCAAGGTCGTTGTTGACGCGCACGCGCAGTACTTCGGCACCGAACTCAGCGTGCGTTCGCTGATTCCTGCCGACGGCGCACGACTCGGCGAGACCCGCTTCCAGGAATGGCTGAATCAATCGGTCCTTCCCCGCTAGGGAAGGATCGTACCGAGCCAGCCACTCCTCATCGTGAGATGACCACATGTTGTGGCTTCGCGGCGCCGGGCGCGCGTTCCAGCTTCTAACTGCGTGCTTACGCCCGCTCCCCGCCGGGCATACGCTTTGTAAATCGCCTTCTCTCAGAGCCAGTCACAGTTTGGTGACCGAGCGGAGCAAAGCAGACAGGAGGCAAATGTGAAGAACAACCGAACGCTGATCGGTGCGGCACTGCTGGGATCGGTGCGGCACTGCTGGCCGGAATAGCGTTCTCAGCGATGATGACAAGCCGTGCGTTTGCGCAACAGTTCCCCATGATTGATCAGCTCGCGCATCATGTCGTTCAGAAATACCAGACGGCCAGCTGCGAACAACTCATGCAGGAAAAGAGCGCACCGAAGCCAAAGTCTCCTGCAGAAGAAAAAGTGATCACGATGCTGCGCACCGATCCTCAGATGCGAACAGCCTTTATCAATCAGGTCGCAGCACCGATCGCCAACAAGATGTTCGAGTGCGGAATGGTCCCGTAGGTAGTAGTCCGTAGTCCTTGGTCCTTGGCTTCAGAAAACCGACGTGCAGGCTCACGCGGGCGGTTCGCGGGATCGTCGGACAGGCGTGCACGTCGGCTCTCCGTGTTCAGAGACCCAGGTAATAGCCGAGCCACACTCCGCCGATGCCGAGGGTGACCTGGCCGACGATGTTCCAGAACGCGGCTTGATGATTGCCGCCGTGTCCAAGCGTGAACGTATCGAGGCCGAAGCTGGAGAACGTGGTGAAACCTCCAAGGAT
>Ga0066903_100005396_pt1 | contig 11088 bp, 11 predicted proteins | sample PanSoiMetaGPlot1_FD_67491 | JGI IMG/M metagenome (GOLD analysis project Ga0066903, IMG submission 67491) | Tropical forest soil microbial communities from Panama analyzed to predict greenhouse gas emissions - Panama Soil - Plot 1 (version 2) | ecosystem: Environmental > Terrestrial > Soil >...
AGCCACCCCCCTCCCTGTCCCTCCCCCGCAAGGGGGGAGGGAACCATGTGGCTCGCATCTTCGCATCTCATGGCCCTTCAAGCGTGGAGATGTGTGCATGCTCTGTCGCTTCCATAGGGACGACTGAGGGAGATCGCTTCACGTCCGGCGCTTTCGCGTCGCAAATGGATTCTTCTTTTCCCGCAGCGTCAACCGGATCGGTGTGCCGGGAAGCTCGAAGGCCTCGCGCAGCGCGTTGACCAGATAGCGCCGGTAGTCGTCCGGAACCGCATCGGCGCGGCTGCAGAACAGAACGAAGCTCGGCGGCCTGCTCTTGGGCTGTGTCAGGTAGTCGAGCCTGATCCGCCGGCCGGAGACCGCGGGAGGCGGGTGTGCAGAGGTGACCTCGGACAGAAAGCGGTTGAGCGCACTCGTCGGCGCGCGCTTGTTCCACACCGCGTGCGCCTCGATCACCGCCGGCATCAGCCGATCGAGGCCTGCGCCGGTGAGGCCCGACACCGCCACCACCGGCACGCCTTTGACCTGCGGCAGCCAATGATCGGTCTCGCCGCGCAGCTTTCTGGTGGCGGCTGGTCCGCCCTCCACAAGATCCCACTTGTTCATGCCGATGACGAGCGCGCGGCCCTCGCGCTCGATCAGGTCGGCGATGCGCAGGTCCTGCTCCTCGAACGGGTGCTGCGCGTCCATGAGCAGGACCACAACATCAGCGAAGCGAATGGCATTGAGCGTGTCCGCAACTGAAAGCTTCTCGAGCTTCTGTTCGATCCGGGAAGGCCTGCGCAGGCCGGCCGTGTCATACACACGGAAGCGCTGCCCGCGCCACGCCAGCGTGACCGCGATTGCGTCACGCGTGATCCCGGCTTCAGGTCCGGTGAGCAGGCGCTCTTCGCCGATCAGCCGGTTGACCAGCGTCGACTTGCCGCTGTTCGGGCGGCCCACCACGGCCACATTGATCGGCCTCTCGGGGGGCTTCGCGGTTTCCTCGGTCGGTGCCGCGGTTAGGTCGGGCAAGGTCGTGCGCAACGCCTCGTAAAGATCGGCGAGCCCTTCCCCATGCTCCGCCGAGACCGCGACCGGATCGCCCAGGCCCAGCGCGTAGGCTTCGAGCGCGCCGGCCGCGCCGGCGCGGCCCTCGCTCTTGTTGGCGACCAGGATTGCGGGCTTGCCCGAGCGGCGCACCAGATTGGCAAATGCCTCATCGACCGGCGTCGTTCCGGCGCGCGCGTCAACCACGAAAAACACCGCATCGGCGGAAGCGATCGCCGCCTCGGTCTGTGCCTGCATGCGGGCAGTGAGGCTCTCGGGCGCGGCGGTCTCGAGGCCTGCAGTGTCGATCACCGTGAAGGTGAGATCGCCGAGCCGGCCAGTGCCTTCGCGGCGGTCGCGGGTAACGCCCGGCAGGTCGTCAACCAAAGCCAGCCGCTTGCCGACCAGCCGGTTAAACAGGGTGGACTTGCCGACATTCGGCCGTCCGACAATGGCGACCGTGAAGCTCATGGCAGGAAGCGCATGGTCCGCGCCGGCAAATTCGAGAGCGTCGCCGTTTCATGCCGCGGCGCGGCGCCAAACGCAATTCGGTGACAATCAGCGCAGTGGCGGCGGATCCGGCCACTGCACACCGCCAGATTGGCTGCTGTTGCGGGGCGCCGGCGGGTCGGGCCATTGCACGGCGCCACCACTGCCGGCCTGCTGGGACCGCTGCGGCTGCTCAGCCTGCTGCGGCTCCGGAGCGCGACGCGCGGAACCAGAGCTTGGCTGCCGATCCTGCGCAGGTGGCTGACGCTCGGCAGTCGCCGGCTTTGGCTTGGGTTTCGGTTTGGCCTTTTCGCGCGGTGCCGGCTGATACTCTTCGGGCGTGACCGCATCCGTAATGGTCGCGTCAGTTCTGGCCGCAGTCTTGGCAGAAGCCTTGGGCGCACTTTTGCCGGAGGACTGCCGTGGCGGCGGGCTGACGCTCTGGGTATCGGTGACAGCGTAGCCATTCTCCAGCGGTGGCTGCTGATTGCCTTTGACCAGCTCGGACGGAATGCCTTGTGACACGCCGGGCACGCCTTCGGGGAACACTGGCTTGCGATCGCCCGGCAGCTTTTTCTTGCTATTGAAAAAATCGCCGGAGAACCAGTCGGTCGGATCAATCGCATCCCCGATGCTGGCACAGCCGCCAAGCGGCACGATCAGCGCTGACGTGACGAGAATGATCCGCATCAGACTGGTCATCGGCAGACTAGTCATTGGTTGGCCCCTCATGTGCCGCCCCCGGCTCCCACCAGCGCACTCAGCATCTCGATACGCTGGCGTGTGGCCGGCGGCGTCTGAATGTCCGTGACAATGAGATCGAACCAGCGCTTGGCGCCAGCTGTATCGCCGGCGCGCCAAGCGCCGAGCGCCAGCAGTTCTCGGGCCGTGTATCGGTACGGTCGTCCTTCCGACGCCAGTGGCTCTAGCCGCGAGCGCGCCTCGTTGAAGGAGCCCGCGTCGATATGCAGCGAGCCCGCCCGCAGACCGGCCAGATCACGCCACGCCGGATCAATCGCCCTGTCATCAGCAATCTTTTCATAGGCAACGAGTCCAAGCTTCGGGTCACGCTGCGCCAATTCCGCAGCTTGCCGCACGCGGGCAAGGTCACGATAGCTGGCGGTACCCTCGGCAACCACCTTGGCATAGGCGCTTTCGGCCTCGGCCGCCTTGCCCTCCTGGTTGAGCGACTGCGCCGCCTCGAAGGCCGCGCCGGTCTCGGCGGCGCGCTTCGTCTCATACCACTCGTAGGCACGATAGCCGCCGACGCCAGCAAGAATCAGGAAGATGCCGGCATAGACGAAGTTCTGATAGCGCTCCCACAGCTTCTGCAGCTGTTCGCGGCGTACTTCCTCGTCGACTTCCTGGAAGATATCGGACACGCAACAAGTCCTTGTATAGCAAAGCCGATTCTATGAGGCTCTCGCGCAAGCCCCCGCCCCGATTCTATTGATGTCGGCAATAGCCTAACGATGTGGCGGCGGCAAGGCAAAATCCACTGCTAACTATCGGCGCCACCTCAAAAAATCCCTTTATTTCCGGAGCCTTGGCCAAATCTGACAGCGCCGGAGGCGGCGATGGTCATGGTAGGGTTTTCCTCAAAATTCCCAATAGCCTGACGGCATGCTGGGCAGGACTGACGCACGCATTGGTCCGGGACACGCTGTGTTCAGCTCTTCCGCTTTCCCCTCATGTCGTACGTGTGCTCAGAACCCGGAAACGTGCGGGCGCGCACGTCCTTGGCATAGCTCGCGATCGCGGCCTCGATACCGGGCCCGAGATCACCGTATCGCTTGACGAATTTCGGCACCCGCGGGGAAAGGCCCAGCATATCCTCCAGCACCAGGATCTGGCCATCGCAGGCCGGGCTCGCTCCGATACCAATGGTCGGGATTGAGACCTTCTCGGTGATGCGGCGGCCGAGCGGCTCAGCCACCGCCTCGACAACCACCGAGAAGGCCCCCGCCTCTGCGACTGCCAAAGCGTCGGCCTCGATCGGCGCCCAGTCTGCCTCGTCGCGGCCCTGCGCGCGGAACGATCCGAGCGTGTTGATCGATTGTGGCGTCAGCCCGATGTGCCCCATCACCGGCACACCGCGCTCGACCAGAAACCGGATGGTCTCGGCGATGCGGCGACCGCCCTCGAGCTTGATGGCACCGCAATGGGTCTCCTTGAGCACGCGCGCGCAGGACGCGAACGCCTGCTCCTTCGACTGCTCATAGGAGCCGAACGGCATATCGACCACGACCAGGGCACGGCGCGAGCCCCGCATCACGGCGTGGCCCTGCAGAATCATCATGTCGAGCGTCACCGGCACCGTGGTCTCGAAGCCATGCATGACCATGCCGAGGGAGTCGCCGACCAGGATCACATCGCAATAGCGATCGACCAGGCGCGCCGTATGAGCATGATAGGAGGTGAGGCACACGATCGGCTCGCCACCCTTGCGGGCGCGGATGTCGGGTGCGGTGAGCCGTTTGATCTCCTGCTGGACCGACATGGCTCAACTCCCGAATACAGGCACGCCGATGACCCAAGGATGGAACCAGAAGCCGAGCACGAAATAGAGGAGTGTGCCGGCGACGACCACGATGAAGTCGTTGCGAAAGCCACCGCCTGTCGCGACGACTGGCGCAGGAGCATCTGTGCGGCGCTTGAGCGAGATGCGATCGTAGACGGCCCAGCCCAGGATCGAGCCGAACAGGATGATCGAGCCGAGATCGCCATTGGAAATGAGGTGCGCCACCGCCCACAGCTTCACGCCGACCAGCATCGGATGCTTGAGCACGCGCTTGATCTCGCTCGGAATATAGGCGGCCACGATCGCGATGATCGCGGGCCACACCAGAAGCTCCGTCACATGGCGGGTCCAGCGCGGCGGCATCCAGATGTTGATATAGCCGTCCGCCCGATAGAGCGCGAAACCGTAGCCGATCAGTAGAATGCCCACCACCGACGCCAGCGCGAACAAGCCCTTGTATGGCCTCTCGCCGAGACGGGCGATCAAGGCCGCCCGCTGCGGCCGCAAGGTGACGACGGTATGGCTGCCGAGAAAGACGGCGAGCCCGACGATCATGATTGCAAGGCCCATGCGGCCACCCCACCCAACAGGTCCAAGAACCCAAACCCGAGCGGCACCCCGACGCAACCCGGACGAGCTGACGCTTCGCGACGCTATTTTCGCCTGCCGCACGGTCTCCTCACAAGCGCCCCGGAAGCGAAATCGAGTGGCAACTATCATGGCCACGACAGACACTTGGTGGCGACGGTTTCATGACGGCGCGGCTGTTACACATATTTGATCCGACTGACCCCATGCTTTACAGCTCATACGCACCATTGCGGATGCCTGCGTCCTGCTTGCCTCACCTGCCCCGAAGCTGATGCGCGGTGACACGAACGTCGGCAGCAAAGGGGTCGGCAAGCCCTCGACGCGCAATCGAGGCTTTCAAGGAGGCGCATGAGCACACGGTTTCAGGTCGCCATCATCGGAGGCGGCCCGGTCGGCATGGGGCTGGCGATCGAGCTCGGTCAGCGTGGGATTTCCTGCATCAATGTGGAGCGACGCACAGAACCGCACCGGATTCCGAAGGGCCAAGGGCTGACGCAGCTTGCGATGGAACACTTCTATCGCTGGGGCATCGCCGACAAAGTACGATCTGCGCGCGTTCTGCCCAAAGGCTTTTCCCTGCGGGGTGTAACGGCCTATCTCAATCTGAGCAGCGAGTACTGGTATTCGCCGCCCTTTCGTGAAGTCGTCAACACTTACTATTTCCAGGACAGCGAGCGGCTGCCGCAATATCTGACCGAAAGTGTTCTGCGAACACGGATGGGCGAGCTTTCCAGCGTTCAAAGCCGGGTCGGCTGGACGGCGGAGACTCTTGAGCAGGATGATGCCGGCGTCCGCGTCGGGCTCGTTTCGCAACAAGGCGAGCGTGACGTCATCGAGGCCGACTATGCGGTCGGCTGTGATGGCAGCCACTCGACCGTTCGTACGCTGGTTGGCATCGAGCGTGAGCGGCAGGATTTTGACCAGCTCATGGTGCTGGCGGTCATCCGGTCACGCGAGCTGCACGAAGGCCTCAAACGCTTCCCGCCGCGCGCGACCTATCGCGCGATGGATCCGGAGCTCAAGGGCTATTGGCGGTTCTTTGGCCGGGTCGACGCCGAAGAGGGGTTTTTCTTTCATGCGCCGGTCCCGAAGGATACGACCCGGGACAACTATGACTTTCACGGCTTGATGGAGCGTGCTGCCGGCTTCAAGTTTGCGTGCGAGTTCGACTACGTCGGATTTTGGGACATGGCCGTGGCAATCGGCAAACAATATCAGGTCGGCCGGGTGTTCATCGCCGGTGATGCCGCCCACAGCCACCCGCCCTACGGTGGCTATGGACTCAACAACGGGCTCGACGACGTCTCCAATCTCGGCTGGAAGCTCGCCGCACGTCTCAACGGCTGGGGCAGCGACGCTCTGCTGCAAACCTATACCGAGGAACGGCAACCGGTTTTCCGCGAGACCGCTGAGGATTTCATCCTTGGGCGCATCCGGGCCGATCGGGATCTTCTCCAACATTACGCACCGGATCGGAATCGCGAGGAATTCAAACGAGCCTTTGAGAAGGCCGACACCGACACCGCCATGCGCGCAATGACCTATGACCCGCACTGCGAAGGATCATCGATCGTGTTTGGACCGCCGGGCAGCGTCTGCAGTGCGCACGGCACGCATACGTTCGAGGCCCGGCCCGGCCACCACCTGCCACCACGACTGCTGTCGAACGGACGCAACGTGTTCGAGACGCTGGGCGGCGAATTCACGCTGTTGGCCTTCGGCGCGGAGGACCGCGCGGTCGCCATGTTCGAGCAGGCATCGCAGTCGCTAGGCGTGCCGTTGACGGTGATCCGCGACAGCCATGCCGACGAGCGCGAGGCCTACAAGGCGCGACTCATTCTGGTCCGCCCCGATCATTACGTTGCCTGGACCGGTGACAGTGCGCCGGATAGTGCGGTGGCCGTCGTCAGCAAGTCGGTCGGTCGCGCAGATATGCGATGAGCAATGTGGCTCCCGCCGCGAGCAATGCCGAAGGCTTGCGGCGTGCCTTAGTACTTGCGACCGCCGTGCAGAGAGCGCGGCGCCCCTCGCAGCATTTTTGGGCCTAGCGATCTAGCCGCTACTGCGATGTCTTCGAGATCGCGGCCGCGATAGCTGTCGATGCTTCGCTTGCGATGATGATCAATCAGCTCAAGCCAGAGCTCCTCGGCTGCCCCCTGTGAGCAAAACTTCATCACACGAAGCTCGTACGAACCGCGACGAATGAGCGAGAGAGTTGAGTCAAGTCTGCGCATAGAGTGTCGTTTCTGGTTTTGTGTCCCCCGCATGTCCATAACGCGTCATTTATTAGCAAAGATCCAAAAACGAAGGATAGTGCGCTAAACCTTCGTATCGAGCCGACGCCAGCCCTGCGTGCGTAGCGTCTGATGTGTCACACACCTTCGTGGATCAAGCCTTTGCTACTCCGGCCGCCCACTCACTCCAGTTCCGAATTCATAGACGAGCCGCCCGCCAAGCCAGCCGCCCGCGCCCATCAACAGAAGCCCAACAACGGCGCCGACAAGACCGGCATGCTGTACTGTCGATTGGTCGACACGAGGTCCTGAGGAGATTGGCAGCACCAGCGCGAGGAGAAAGCAGAACCAGGCAGTCGCCATGATCATCATGTGCCAAATGGCGACCTGCATTGTCTTGCTTCGGCCTTCGATCAACCGCAGCTCCAACAGACCCGCAATCATTGCAAGCACGGCCGTGATCAGGCCAGCGCCGTTGCTGTACTTGGCGACTGCGGCAGCGACCTCGCCTGTGTCCGCAGCATCCGCAACATAGGCAGCAGTCGCCACAGTCCAAAGGACGATTGGAAAGTGCACCAACATCGGATGGATCGGATGCCCCAAGAGCCGCATTGCGCGTGATCCCGTGCGATCTAGGAGAGAACGGCGCCCAGCAACGCCAGGAACCCGATCACAGCCACACCAGCGTGGATGAAGACGATCGACTTCCTTGCCACCTCGCCGCGCAAATGGATCGAGGCCAGATAGAAGCCGCCGAGCGCAGCAATGGCCAGAATCACCAACGCAGCCAAAGCCGCACCCGAGAGGCCTGCTGTCAGCGCGGCGTAAATGAGAAGGAGGAGGCCGATCGCGCCGAGCGCCGCGTGCAGCAACGAGAGTGGCCAAGGCGCGAGGCGTCCCTGCAGGACATACACGGCGGCAAGCGTGAGACCCCCGAGGGCCGCGATGGCAAAAACAATGAGAGCATAGAGCATTGCGTTTCTCCGTGTCGTGATGGTTCGCGACGCGTTGCTTCATATTCCTTTCAAGTACTCGACCAGATCGTTCTTTTGCGTGCTGCTGAGACCGAGGTTCAAATGAGCGTCGTAGTGATTGACGACATCGATGAGCGCGGCGAACCGTCCATCGTGGTAGAAGCCGCCCTTCTGGTGCGTCCAAAGACCGGCGAGCGGCGCAGTTCGGTACATATGGGTCGGCGAGCGATCGGCCTGGAAGGAATCAACGCCGATCTCCGAGGGTGCATGCAAGTTGTTCCCCGGCTCAGTGAACAGAGGCGGGACATGACAGGTCGCACACTTGGCCGTTCCGTTGAACAGAGTCCTGCCGCGTTCGAACGCGGCTTTGTCGTATGATCCTGCCGGCGCGGCCGGTGCCGGAATCGAGAGCTGATAGAAATGCAGCGCGGCGAGTTTCGAGGTCAGCCGATCCGGAGTGCCGCGCGTATTTCCAGCACCGCTCTTCGCGGCCACCGGGAACTGATCCTTGTCATTGAAGCGGGCATCGAAAAACGTGCCCGCACCATGCATTTCCGTCGCGCCAACATAGGCGTTCCAGTACGGCACGGATCCATAGCCCGTCCAGGTGTGCAGGTTCACGCCAGCCAGCCCGAACGCCGGCGGAATGAGCGTCCCCGCCTGCTTGCCGTCCGGACGCAAGGCTTTGCCGTCCTTGTCCAGTTCCGCGTCAAAGCGGCCAGGCCCCCAGCTGGCGAAGACCTTCTTCACTGTATCCACGTCGACGCCGAGGAGATCAGTGAAGGGCTTGAGGTTCGGAGCAAGCGACGCGATCGCGCCGACATTCAAGTCCCGATTGGCCCAGCCGTCGAGGCGGCGACCGATGCCGGGTGCAAACGAATCGTCGACGGTCGAGTGGCAGAGCGCACACTGGATGCCCATCGACTTCACGCTGCCATCGGGATTCGTGAAAGCCGTAACGCCAACGACCGCGTTGAGCTTCAGGAGGGCGAGCGTGGTGGCGGGATCGTCGAGATCGACCTTGCCGGCTTTGATCTGCTTCTTCAATGCATTCGGGAGCACATCGGCATCGACCTTCAGCCCGACCGATACAGCGGTTTTGGGTGAAACACCAGGACCGACGCCTCCATTCTTTTCGCCCGCGATTGCCTTGTGCAGTTGCAGCGCGTCCCCCCAGAACGACTCGCTTCCAAAGGTGTCGTACCGGAACGTCTTGCGACCTTCGTCCAGCATTGTCTGGGCATGGCGCTCGATCGCCGCGTCATGGCCTTTCAGTGTTGGTGAGGCAGCTGATGCCATCAGGGTTCCGCACAATCCTGCGCCGCAGGCGCTTGCGATGAAAATGCTTCTCGATTTCATGCGCGACTCCTCATGTTTTTGGGAGCGGGCGGTAAGCCCGCCACCCGAACAAGCAATCGGGATATCGGCGTATTGGATGCAGCAGCGGCGTAAACGTTCCCGATTAATCCGGCAGGCCGACCTGCTGCAGCACTGCGCTCGTCATTCGTTCGCAGCGTTGGCCTTCGAACGGAAATGCATCGGTCAGAGCTGAATCGACGTGCTTTTTTAGTGCTTCCCGCAAGAGCGCGCGCGCCCGGTGCAACCGGGTCTTGACCGTTTCGGGGCGAAGCCCAAACAGTTCCGCGGTTTCCTCGATGCTCATCTCCTCGATGGTGCGAGCCACCAGTACGATCCGGAAAGGTTCTGGCAGTTCGTCGATCGCCTGTTCCACCAACCTCTGAATCTCTCGTTGAGCCATGGTACGTTCGGGATCGAGCTGTGGTGTCGCCGACGGGAACGGAATGATCTGAGCTTGCGATTGTGACCGGTTATCAATGGCTTCCAAGTCGAACGTCGGACGACGGCGGCGCAATCGTCCCAACGCCTCGTTCAACACAATGCGCGAAAGCCATGTGGCAAGGCTCGCATCGCCGCGGAACTGGTCGAGACTGGTGAACGCACGGACATAGGCCTCCTGGACCACATCCTCGGCCTCACTGTCATTGAGCACCACGGCACGAGCCATCCGGTAGAGACGCCGGTTGTTCCGCTGCATGATGGTACGAAAGGCCGCGCCATTCCTTTGCCGTGCCAATTGGACGAGTTGCGCATCCGCAAGCGCGTCCAGTTCCGGGGCGCGGGTCGCATTTTGATTCGGCATCGCCCATCTCCTCGGACGGTCGCTGCGCATTAGATGCCGGTCACGCGAAAAGGTTCCCGCTCAGTCGCTCTGAACGGGAACATATTTGCAGTCCCGGTTCGCGCCGCTGTTGTGCGGCAAGCAGACACCTCGAATTTACCGCCTACACCACCGGCGAATGCCCGCCGTCAACGTTGATCGCGGTGCCGGCGATGTAGGACGCCTGATCCGACACCAGGAAGCAAGCCAGGTTGGCGAACTCTTCTGCCTTGCCAATGCGGCGCAGCGGAATGTCCTTGGCGCGGCGAGCGATATAGTCCGCCAGCGGGATGCCTTCCTTGGCGGCGCGCTGCACATGCTGATCCGCTTCGATGAAGCCAACCAGCATGGCGTTGACCAGAATGTTGTGCGGCGCACCTTCGATCGACAGGAGCTTCGTGAGCGCCATGCCGGCCGCGCGCGAGATCGTGGTCGGTCCGCTGCCGGCGCGCGGCGCCTTGGCGCCGATGTTGAGCACGTTGATCACGCGGCCCCAGCGCCGCTCCTTCATTTGCGGCCAGACCAGGCGCGTGAGCCTGATCGCAGCAAACAGCTTCTGATCGAGATCCTCGCGCCAGACCTCGTCGGTGATCGTCTCGAAGGCGCCGTTGCGCGAGGTACCGGCGTTGTTGACCACGATGTCGATCTTGCCAAAAGCGCGCATGCCCTCGTCATAGATGCGTTTGACCTCGTCGGGCTTGCCGACGTCGCCCTGCGCGCCGACCACGCGGCCCTTTGCGCCAGCGCTGATCGATTTGACCGCGGCATCGAGCGCCTCGCGCCCGCGCGCGGCAATCACCACGTCGGCGCCAGAGGCCGCGAAACGGCTGGCGATGGCGAAGCCAAGCCCCTTGCTGCCGCCCGTGACGATGGCAGCGCGGTTGGCGAGATCAATCTGCATGTAAACCCCCAAGACTCATTGACGGACACGTTGATTAAGACACGATGACGGACACGACGAACACCCGGTAACATAGCAGGACAGGCTGAGCCATCGCAGCCTCTTGGAGGGGCCTCCGCGACGGCCTAGTGCACAAAGCGAACAGGCGGCTCTGCCGATGCAGAGCCGCCCAC
>Ga0066903_100005397_pt1 | contig 11087 bp, 10 predicted proteins | sample PanSoiMetaGPlot1_FD_67491 | JGI IMG/M metagenome (GOLD analysis project Ga0066903, IMG submission 67491) | Tropical forest soil microbial communities from Panama analyzed to predict greenhouse gas emissions - Panama Soil - Plot 1 (version 2) | ecosystem: Environmental > Terrestrial > Soil >...
GCCGAGGCCTCTACCCTGTGGTCGAGCGCCCGTAGCTCAGGGGACAGAGCGGCGGACTTCTAATCCGCGGGTCGGAGGTTCGAATCCTCCCGGGCGCATCAGAAGCCGCCGCAGCAGTCCACCGCCACGCCGCGTCGTTGAAGGCCTCGATGAAGCGAGGCACGATCCGGGTCAGGTGTGATCAGGTCTGGCCCCTTGGCGGCGGCGAGGGCTCCGACGGTGCTCCGCGGCCGCGGTCAGGGCACTCCTTCGGCTTCGAGCCGTTGCCGATAACGTCTTCGACCTTTCCCTTCTCGCGAGCCCTTTCGAGTCTCCCTTCGTTCCGCGTCCGCCTGAACGGGACTCCGGCAAACCGGGTACGCCTGCTGCCGTCGGCGGGCAGCAGCCACAATCGGTTTGAGCCCGTGGGCGGCAAAGGAACAAGAAGGCGATGACACTCCGGCCCGGTCGGGGCGATCGGTTGCGCGACCAGTTCGGGGCCCTGTTCGCCCACCACCGCGAGCACGAGCCGCACCAGGTCGTGATGTGGATGATCGTCGCGGCCGGCCTCTCGCTGATTGCGACGATCCTCGTCGCCGGGGCCGCGGGGTACGGAGCCATCGCCACGCACATCCGAGACGCGAACTGGTACTGGCTGCCCTTCGCGCTCGTGGGCGCCGTCGTCGCCAACATCGGTTACGTCTTCGCCTACCGAGAGGTCGCCCATGTCGACCGCGGCGTTCGACTCAGCACGCTTCGGGCAGGGGCGATCGTCACCGCCGGATTCGGGATGTTCTTTCCCCGCGGCGGGTTCGCGGTCGACCTCGAGGCGCTCCAGGATCTCGGCGTCCCCCGGGACGAGGCGCGCGTCCGGGTGCTGGGCCTAGGGTCACTCGAGTACGCCGTTCTCGCGGCAGGGGCTTGCGCGTGCGCGATCCTCCTGCTCGTAGACCACTACCCGGCCGAGCGCGCGGTGACGCTCTCCTGGACCATCGGCGTGCCGGTCGGCACCGTGCTCGCCCTGCTGGCAGTGCGCTACCGCGGCTGGCTCTGCCGTGGCCGGATCGGAAGGATCCTCCGTCCGGCTCTGGACGCAATCGCCGTGGTCGGGATGATCGTGGCGTCGCCGCGGCGACACGGCGCCGCTGCCTTCATGGGCATGTCGCTCTACTTCGCCGGCGAGGTGTTCGTGCTCTGGGTCTGCCTCGCCGTCTTTACGCGCCACACGCCCGCCGTCACCGCGGTCGTCGTCGGTTATGCGACCGGCTACGCGCTCACGCGACGGACGCTGCCGCTCGGGGGCGCCGGCGCGGTCGAAGCCCTCATGCCCTTCGCTCTCACGTGGGTCGCCTTCGGCCTGCCGGCCGCCGTCCTGGCGGTCTTCGCGTACCGCATCTTCAACCTCTGGCTGCCGCTCGGCCCGGCGGCCGCGGCACTCTGGGTGCTCCAGCGTCGCCCGCCCGAGGCGCCGGTGCCGCCGTTAGCGCCTGGCGCCGAAGTCGGTGGTGATGATCGTGACGCGGAGCCCGTGAAAGACGCCCGGGGCGCCCACCACGCGAACGGCTGACACGCCCAGCTCGCGCCACTGCGGCAAGAGCAGGTTCCGGAGATGCTCCGGGCTCGCGATCCACATCTTCATCGCGCGCCCCGCGCTCACGCTCGGCGACGCCCACAGGAGGTTCTCACCGACCGACCAGTACGAGTGGCCACGCGCCGGGTAGTAGTGGCGGATCCGCAGCCAGAAGGAGGTCCCGCTGGCCGAGGAGTGGCCGAAGTAGCCGAGCCTCCCCATTTCGAGTGAGTGCTGGCGGGCCGAGCTGTCCAGGCCGCGCGACTCGCGCAGCGGCTGGAGGTGGTGCGCGACGCGGAAGCGGTTCACCGCCTGCAGCACCTCACGATTCAGCGCCTGCAGGCTCGTCTCCGAGCGAGCGGTGGCGAGCGCGGAGGCCGAGAGAATGCCGGTGACCGCGAGCGCGACGGCGAGGAGCACGAGACCGAGCCGGAGTGCCCTCGAGCCGTTCACGCCGACACCGTCGCGGCGTTTTTGCAGATCCGCCATGGGCCGTTCGGCGGAAATTCGCCGCCGAGGGGTCCTACCCCTCCTGTGGTTCCGACCCCACCCACTCCGGCAGAATGCCAGGAGATGTCCCTGCGCGGAGAGCCACTGCAGCAAGAGGTGACGCTGCCGGACGGCCGCGAGGTCGCCGTCCGCGTCGGCCTCGCCGAGGATTCCTACATCCAGCGCCGCGAACTGGACACGGTCGTGCTCGAGCTCTGGGACGAGAAGCGGGGCGAGCACCTGGCGGGCGTGACGACCGTTCTCTCCGCCGCCGACGTCGATGCGGCGCGCGCGCTCCTCCGCGAGGTCGTCGAGGGGCTCCGAGCCGGATCGCTCGAGCCTACTGCCGGCGCCCTCGAGCCCTTCGCAGATAGCGTTCCCCCGGCATGAGCAACGCCACCCTGCACACGAACCACGGCGCGATCGAGCTCGAGCTCTTCGACGGCGACGCGCCGAGGACGGTCGACAACTTCCGGACGCTGGCCACCGACGGGTTCTACGACGGCGTGATCTTCCACCGCGTGATCCCGGACTTCATGATCCAGGGCGGCGACCCGACCGGCACGGGCACGGGCGGGCCGGGCTACACCTTCGACGACGAGTTCAACGACCAGCCTGTCGTGCGAGGAGCGCTTGCGATGGCGAACTCCGGCCCGAACACGAACGGCAGCCAGTTCTTCATCGTGACCGCGGATGCGTGTCCCTGGCTCGACGGGAAGCACACCGTCTTCGGCCGCGTCACCGACGGGATGGATGTCGTCGACGCGATCTCCCAGGTGGAGACGGCCCCCGGCGACCGCCCCCGAGAGACCGTCTCGATCGAGCAGGTCGAGCTCGCCTAGCGGTCTCCGCGGCCGCCTACGGCCGGCAAGCCGTACCACAGGACGAGAACGAGAAGCGTGAAAACGGCGACCACGCCGATTGCCGCACCAAGCGAGACGACGTAGTCGATCACGAGCAGGACGACAGCCTCGAGGGCCACTGCGAACGCCGCGATGCCCGCCACCGCCTGCCTGCCGCCGGTGCGGACGAGGTGCTCCTTGTTCACGGACCGAAAGCGGAGCCGGTGGTAGGAGCTCGGGGCCGTGAGGCACGCGACGGAGACCCCGGTGGCGAGGAAGGCGACGAGGAACACGTCGCGCTGGAACCCCGTGACGCGTGCCCAACCCTTCGCGAACGGGACCGCGAGCAGGAACGCGAAGAGGACGGTAACTCCGGGGAGGACGACCCGCAGCTCGTTCAGCAGCTCGATCAACTCGCGGTCGGCCCGCTCCTTCGGCGTCTCGTCGTTCTCAACCCGGATCTCCTCCATGCGAGGACGCTACTGCGTCTTCGCATACAAGGCGCTCATGGATCGCTTAGATGTGCCTCATCCCGGTCTGCTCTGATGCGTAACGTGCCCGGCCTGACGCGACGCCTCTTGCCCGCCGTCCTGGCGACGCTGGCGTCGGCCGTAGCCGCCTCTCCGGCCGGCGCCGCCGGGCACTCCTCTCGTTCGCTGCAGCCCGCTCACCCGAACATGGGCATCGTCGACATCTACACGACCCTCGGCTACGCGAGCGGCGTCGCCGCCGGCACCGGGATGATCGTCTCGCACTCCGGGGAGGTGCTGACGAACAACCACGTGATCCGCGGGGCGACCTCCTTCAAGGTCATCGACGTCACGACCCGCAAGAAATACACGGCCACCGTCGTCGGCTACTCCGTGTCGCGGGACGTGGCCGTATTGCAGCTGGCACATGCGTCACGGCTGAGGACGATCAGGCTCGGCGGCCCGACACCGTTGCGGGTCGGACAGCCGGTCGTCGCGCGCGGCAACGCGCAGGGACGCGGCGGAGCACCGAAGCCGGCGCATGGTCGGATCATCGCCCTGCACAGGCAGATCGTCGCTCAGGACGACAGCGGCGACTCCGAGACGCTGACGAACCTGATCGCCACGAACGCACCCGTCGAGCCGGGCGATTCGGGCGGCCCGCTGGAAGACGCGCGAAACCGCGCGATCGGAATGGTCACCGCCGGCTCGACCTCGGCCGTCCACCGCGGCTTCGCGATCACGATCAGGCAGGCGCTGCTCGTGGCACGTCAGATCGAGCAAGGCCAGTCGAGCGCGACTGTTCACGTCGGACCGACGGCCTTCCTCGGCGTCGGTTTCAAGAGCCCGACCGGCCCTGCGGAGATCGCCGACGTCGTCTCGGGCTCGGCCGCCGAGGCGGCAGGTCTCGTAGTCGGCGACATCATCACCTCCCTGAACGGAAATACGGTCTCTTCGAGCGCCGGCGTCCGGAAGATCGTCCTCTCGCTCGTACCCGGGACGACGGTGTCCATCGGCTGGACGGACACGACCGGGACGCCGCAAACCGGCACCATCACGCCGACGAGCGGGCCGCCTCAATAGCGACCGAAGAGAGCGGGTGGAGAGAATCGAACTCTCATAACTAGCTTGGAAGGCTAGGGCTCTACCATTGAGCTACACCCGCGAGACGCCGGGTACGGTAGCGGGATGCACCCCTCGGCGGAGGCTGTCGGCCTCGCGCCGGCGCTCGCCGTCGGCGTCGCAGTCGCAGCGTGGAGCGTCCCGAGGTCACGCCCTCGTGTCGTGGCCGGAGCGCTCGGCGTCCTCCTCGTCTTCGTCGCCTTCGTCACGCAGCTCGAGCCACTCGCGAACCACACGTTCCTCTGGGCACACCTGCTGCAGAACGTCGTGCTCGCGGAGTGGGCGCCCGCGTTGCTCGTGCTCGCGATTCCGCCTCGACTCGCCGATCGGGCAGCCGGGTTTCCGCTCTTCCGGCCGCTCGTGGCGTTGCCGCTCTGGCTCGCCGCGTACTACACGTGGCACCTGCCGTGGATCTACGACACGGCGCTCCGTCACCCGCACTCGCTCCTGCACGTAGAGCACCTCACCTACCTTGCGGCCGGAATCTGCCTCTGGTGGCCCGTCGTACACGGGAAGCGCCCGGCCGGCGCGAAGGCTGCCTACCTCTTCGCCGCGTTCGTGCTCGCGTCGCCGCTCGGCCTCTTGCTCGCGCTGATCCCGCGGGCGATCTATCCCTTCTACGCTCACGCTCCACGGACCTGGGGCCCAAGCCCGCTCGCGGACCAGCAGATCGCCGGCGTCACCATGGCGGCCGAGGAGGCCTTCGTCTTCTTCGGGGTCTTCGCGGTCTTCCTGCTTCGCTTCCTCGCCGACGAGCAGGCGAGCGGGCTGCTCGCCGCCCCTAGCCGGAGCGGGCCGGCAGGTGGAGCTCGCTCGCAGCCGGTCGGCCTGCGCGCAGCTCCCGGCTCCGCTCCGCCTCGGCATTGAGCTCGGCACCCAGGAGCAGCGCGACCGCCGCGAGCCAGAGCCACGTGAGCATCACGATCACCGCGGCGAGCGAGCCCCACGTCTTGTTGTAGGAGCCGAACCTCGACGTGTAGAAGGCGAAGCCGCCTGAGACCACCAGCCACACGATGGTCGCGAAGACCGCCCCGGGCGTGAGGAAGCGCCAGTGCGGATGCCGAACGTCCGGGCCGAGATAGAGGAGCGTCGAGAAGGCGGCCAGGAGGCCGGCAAGGAGGATCGGCCAGGTCGCGATCCACCAGATCCACCCGACCGCGCCGGAGGCGCCGCCCGCGTGCGAGGCCACGAGGTTCTCGAGAGACGGGCCGAAGATCAGCAGCACCGCGACGAGGAGGAAGGCGAAGCCGATGATCGCGACCAGCTCGAGCGCCACCAGGCGCTTGCCGACGAACGACCGTCCGTCCTTGCGCCCGTAGGCGAGATTCAAGGCCGTCATGTACGTCGTCATCGCGCCTGTCGTCGCCCAGATCGCGAGCACGAGACCGACGACCGTGACCGCGATCCCGGTGGAGGAGCGCTCGCTGAGACGGCGGAGGCTGCCGCCGAGGAGGTTCGTCACCTCGGAGGGCATCACGTTGGAAAAGTGCCTCATCAGCGTCGTGATCGTGTCCGGCCCGGCGACGAGCGTGAAGACGCCGACCACCACGAGCAGGACGGACGGAATCGCGAAGAACGTCGAGTACGCGAGCGCCGAGGCGAGCATCGTCCCGTTGTGGCCGAGGAAGCCCTTGAACGCACGCACGAAGATCGCCCGCCAGTCGCGAAAGGAGAGGTCGCCGAGGCCGGGATCGGGCACCCGCGGTTCCTCCCGCTCCGGAGCCGGCGTCGTGGACGACGGAGCTGCGTCCTCTTCCAGCGGCGCCTCGTCGGGCAGGGGCCGGCCCTCCTCTATCGGCCGCACGTCTCGCTGGTCGCGCGAACTCACGCCCGGGTAACGAGACCCGTAGCGATCCGGTTGCGGCAGAAATCGGGACGGAAGGATTCGAACCTTCGGCCTCTGCCTCCCAAAGGCAGCGCTCTAACCAGGCTGAGCTACGTCCCGCCGCCTCGCAGTGTAGGCCCGGCTCGGCGCTACTCGGTTTCCATCAGCGAGCGCAGCTCCGCGAGCTTCTCGCCACGGAGCTCGTCGCGCTCGCCGCGGTCGATCCGTTCGAGCAGGTCGCGCACGAGGGAGGCGAGCTCGAGCGGGTTGAACGGCTTCGTGACGTAGTCGACCCCGCCGATGTCGAGCCCTCGGGCGCGGTCACGGAACTCGGCCCGGGCGGTGAGGAAGATGATCGGGATCCCGCTCGTGCGATCGTCCTCGAGCAGCTCCTCGGCCACTCGCCAACCGTCGAGCCCGGGCATCATCACGTCGAGGAGGACGACGTCGGGCTGCTCGTCGCGCGCGAGGTCCAGGCCGTTCGTCCCGTCCGCCGCCTCGAGCACCTGCATCCCCTCGGCCTCCAGATTGACGCGGCAGAGAAGCCGGATCGGCGCCTCGTCGTCGATGACGAGCACCCGCGTCCCGTCGGCAGCGTCCACCGCTGGCGTATACCCATCCACGTCGGCACTCATTCTCGTACCGGGCCGGTCGCGGCTGCGGCAGCGGGCAGCTCGAAGGCGAAGCGGGAGCCCTCGCCCTCTCGCGACGAGACCCAGATCCGTCCGCCCATGGCGGTCACGAGACCGCGCGCGATGAAGAGGCCGAGTCCCGTCCCACCCGCTCCCGCGCGTAGGTCGGCATCGGCGCCGCGGTAGAACTTGCGGAAGATCTGCTCCTGGTCGGCCTGCGGGATCCCGATCCCCTCGTCCGCGACGCTGACCTCGACAGCGTCCTTGCGCCGGGCCGCGCCGACGGTCACCGTACCGCCGTCCGGGGAGTACCGGAGCGCGTTGTCGACGAGGATCGCGCACACCTGGCGCAGCTTCTCCGGATCCGCTTTCGCCGCGAGCGGGTCGTCGGGCAGCTCGAGGACGAAGCGGTGCCCGTTGACGTCCGCCGCGGTGACCGTCTCGACCACCTGACCGACCACGTCGCGGACGTCCATGTCGGCGAGGTTGACCTGAAGGTCGCCGGTGTCCAGGCGCGCGACGTTGAGGAGCGTGTCGACGATCGTCGTCAGCCGCTGCGACTCGGAGGCGATGTAGCGGAGGAACGTCTGCCGCTCCTCCTCGCCGAACATGACGTCTTGGCGAAGCAGCGTCTCGGCGAAGCCGTAGATCGACGTCAGCGGCGTGCGGAGCTCGTGCGACACGGTGGTCACGAAATCGGACTTGACCTGCTCGACGAGCCGGTCGCCGGAAATGTCGCGGAAGGCGAAGATGCGGCCCGCGACCGCACCCACCGGGTCGCGCATGACGGCCTCCGTGACCGACAGCCACACCTCCTCGCGACCACGCATGATCGGGACGAGCCGGTCGCCTCGCTGGCCCTCCTCGGGCGCCTCGAGGCCCCGTTGCAGCACGTCGACAGGGGCACGACCGAGCGCGACCGACGCAGGCACGCCCGTTATCCGCTCGGCGGCGCTGTTCCAGAGGACGAGCTTGCCGTCGCGGTCTACGGCCACGATGCCGTCGGCGATGTTGGCGAGGATCGCGACCGAGCGCTCCCGCTCGAGCGCGACCCGCTGGTAGAGCTCGGCGTTCGAGAGCGCTGCCGAGGTGCTGGCGGCGACGGCGAGCAGCGCCTCGATCTCCTCCGCGCGCCACTCTCGCGGGACCGACGCGTAGACGGCCAGGATGCCGACCGTCGCTCCCTCTGCGCCGCCGACCGGCACACCCAGGAAGGCGGCGTTGCCCGCCTGCAGCATCGGATCGAGACGGCGCAGGCGCTCGTCCGCGCCTGCCTCCGCATGCGCCACCGGCTCGCCCGATTGGACGACGTCGCCGGAGAGCCATCCGCCCGCCGGGCTGCGCGAGCCGAGTGCGGCCTCGGCGCCCGGCCCTTCGGCCGCGGTCACGACGAGCTCCTCGCCCTCCAGCAGCCGGAAGGCGGCGCCGTCGGCGTTGAGGAGTGCCGGCGCCTGCTGGACGACCTCGTCCAGCACCGCCGCCGGATCGAGTTCGCTCGTGAGCAGGCGGCCGGTGCGCGTCAGCTGCTGGGCAAGCGCGCGTGCGCCTCGCTCCGCCTCGAACAGCTCGCTTCGCTCGAGCGCGCCCCTTGTCGCATCGGCGAGGTGGCGGGCGAGCTCGAGATCCTCGTCGGTGAACGAGCGCTGCTCCCCGAAGAAGATGAGGACGAGTCCGGTCCCTGCTTCTCGCGGCGCGTCGACCGGCACAGAGATGAGCGAGTGGTAGCCGTTCGCGGCAGCGGAGTCGCGCAGATCCGACAGGAGCCGCTCGTCGTCCTCGATGGAGGACGAGACGACGATGCGTCCCTCGGCGGCGGCCCGGAACAACGGGCTCTGTCGTCCCCACGCGCGCTCGCCGAGGATGGCCCGGAGATCGGTCGGCAGCTCGTACGCCCCGACCGCCTCGAGTCGGCCGCTCGACGGAACGAGCACCGCGGCCGAGCTTCCTCCTACGGCTTCGGTGGCCGCCTGGGCCACGGCCTCGAGGGTCGCGGCGCGGGACAGCGACTGCCCGAGCACCGACGCGATGCGGTAGAAGCCTCGCTGGATCCGGGCCTGATGCGCGCTCTGCGTGAACATCTCGGCATTCCGGAGCGCGAGCGATGCGAGACCGGCGAAGGCCTCGAGGACATTGGCGTCGCGCTCCGCGAAGCGGCGATCCTCGCGCCGGCCGATGCCGAGGACTCCGCGCACCTCGTCGCTCCAGATCATCGGCGCCGCCATCACGTCCGTGAAGCCTTCGTAGGCCGGGTGCGGCACGGGTGTCGCGAGCTCGGCGTAGGCGCTCTCGATCAGCGGCCGACCCTCCCGGACCGAGGCACCCGCCAAGCCCTGCTCCAGCGGGAACTCGAAGCCGAGCAGAGAGTGGTCGAAGCCGTGCACGGCGACGCAGCGGAGGAGGCCGCGTTCGCGGTCGACCAGGTAGCAGTCCGCCGCGTCGGCATCGAGCAGCTGCGCGAGCTGGTCGGCGAGTCGCTGCAGGACGACCGCCAGGTCGAGCTCGCTGCTGAGGGCGTGTGCGGCGCGCAGTAGCGCGCTCTGCTGGGCCAGCTGATCCTGGTTCTCCTCCAGGAGCCGGGAGAGCCTGAGCGCGAGGCCGATCTCCGCGGCGACCCCTCCGAGCAGCGCCAGGTCGCCCTGGCTCCAGGCCCTTGCAGCCGGGCGCAGCACCGTGAGAAAGCCGGCGGGCCGATCGAAGACGAGGAGCGGGAGTGACGCGGCCGTCAGATCGCCGACAGCGCCGGCGACAGGGCGTCCCTCGTCCCGCGCCCGCTCCAGGAGCTGGAGCTCGCGCGTCTCCTGTCCGATCGGCTCGAGCTTCGGCTCGCACCATTCGGCACTCGTGTGCAACCGGTCCGGCAACTCGCCGATCCGGACGAGGCAACGAGACGCGTCGAGCGCGAGCCCGGTCTCCTCGGCGGCGCCCTTGAGCGCCGACTGGAGGTCGAGCTCGCTCCGCAGCCGGCGGGCGATCGATGCGAGCAGGCGCTCTCGCGTCAGCGCCTCCTCGAGCGCGATGCTCGCCCGCAGCCTCTCGAGAGCGACGGCCGCCTCCGAGGCGAGCGTCTGCATCACGACGAGGTCCTCGTTCGAGAAGAGGCGCGGTTCGAGGTTCGCAACCGAGATCACTGCGATCACGCGCTCCTCCACGAGGAGCGGGACGAAGGCGGCGCTCTTCGCGCCCACGGCTTCGGCAAGACGGCGGCTGACGACGCCGGAGGTCTGCGTGTCGTACACGGTGAACGCCGTCGCCTCGAAGACCGCGCTGGCGACTCCGGACGGCTCGTGCTCCAGGTCGAGACGCAGGTCGCGCCACCAGTCGACGTCCTTGCCGTCGGCGCGGGCCAGATAGCCGGCCGCCTCGCGACGGTCCTCGGAGACGAAGGTGAGGGCGACGAAGCCGACGTCGAACAGCGTGGCGAGTTCGTCGAGCAGCGTGCGCGCGACGCCCTCGACGTCGGCGCTGCGCGCCACCTCGCCTGCGACGCGGCTCACGCTTTCGAACTCGCGCACGGCCCCGGCGCGATCGTGGCGCCCGCCGACGCGGCGGATGATCGCGGACAGCAGCAGCACCGCGGCCGCGACGCGGCCGAGCGCGCGAACCGGCGAAAACTCGTTCGGAGTGCTCACTGGGCCGTCAGATTGTACGAAGCCCGGCCAACTCGGGCCGGAAACCGCGCCGGAAATGGAAAAGCCCGCCGCTCGGGGGGTCGGTGCGGCGGGCTCTCCCGATTGCTCCCCGCAAGACGTCTAGGACGCCGCGGTTCGCATCGCCCAGTGGAAGGGACAGTAGAGCCCGTTTCACATGCGGACAATGGGCCGACCGGCCCATCTTTGCAACCGGCATTCATCGCCTCGTGACGGGTGTTCTCACGTCTCCCTAACGCGCCGGGGCTATCGTGGGTCGGGCAGTGGTGAAGCGCCTTTTACTCGCCTCGCCGCGAGGCTACTGTGCGGGGGTCGAGCGGGCGGTCGAGACGGTGGAGCGGGCTCTCGCGCTCTACGGAAGTCCGGTCTACGTCCGGAAGCAGATCGTCCACAACTCGCACGTGGTCGAGGACCTGCGCTCGCGCGGCGCTGTGTTCGTGAACGAACTCTCCGAGGTGCCCGAGGGAGCCACCGTCGTCTTCTCGGCCCACGGCATAGCGCCGGCGGTGCG
>Ga0066903_100005398_pt1 | contig 11085 bp, 9 predicted proteins | sample PanSoiMetaGPlot1_FD_67491 | JGI IMG/M metagenome (GOLD analysis project Ga0066903, IMG submission 67491) | Tropical forest soil microbial communities from Panama analyzed to predict greenhouse gas emissions - Panama Soil - Plot 1 (version 2) | ecosystem: Environmental > Terrestrial > Soil >...
GAAGACGCTGCCGGAATCCAGCTCGCGCGCCAGCCGGTCGGCCTCCGCGCGATCGCGCGTCCAGGCCGCGGCGCCCAGCCCGAACGGGCTGGCGTTCGCGACGGCGATCGCCTCGTCGATGCCGGCGACGCGAAACACCGCTGCGACCGGCCCGAACACCTCCTCGCGCGCGGCCGCCGCGTCGGGCGGGACTTCGGTCAGCACCGTCGCCGGGTAGAACCAGCCACGACCCTCGGGTCGCCGCCCGCCCACCAGCAGGCGCGCCCCCGCTGCCACGGACCGATCCACCTGGTCGGCGACGCCGTCGCGAATCGCGGGCAGCGCGAGCGGCCCGAGCTCGGTGTCGGGTGCCGTCGGATCGCCGACGCGCAGCGCGCCCATCGCCGCCGCGAAGTCGCGCACGAACTGGTCGTAAATCGCGTCGGCGACGATGAACCGCTTGGCAGCGATGCACGACTGTCCGTTGTTGATGATGCGGGCCTTGACGGCGGTCGCCACCGCGCGCGGCAGGTCGGCGCTGGCGAGAACGATGAACGCGTCGCTGCCGCCCAGCTCCAGCACGCTCTTCTTGACGTGCTGGCCCGCCGCCCGCGCGATGTCGCGCCCCGCGCCCTCGCTGCCGGTTACGGTCACGGCCGCCACGCGCTCGTCGGCGATGATGGCGGCGACGCGCTCGGATCCGACCAGCAGCGTCTGGAACACGCCGGCGGGCGCGCCGGCGCGCGTGAACAGATCCTCCAGCGCCAGCGCACACTGCGGAACGTTCGACGCGTGCTTGAGCAGCCCGACGTTGCCGGCCGCCAGCGCGGGCGCCGCGAACCGGATCACCTGCCAGAAGGGAAAGTTCCATGGCATCACCGCCAGCACCGCCCCCAGCGGCTGGAACAGCACGGCGTCTAGCCCGTTCGCGTCGACCTCGGGACGCAGGAACGCGTCGGCGTGATCGGCGTAGTAGCGGCAGGCGGCGCCGCACTTCTCGGCCTCCTGGGCGGCGGCGCCGATCAGCTTGCCCATCTCGGCCGTCATGATCGCGCCGAACGACTGCTTCTCGGCCCCGAGGATTTCCCCGGCCCGCTGCAACACCTGGGCGCGCTCTGCGACGGGCCGTCGGCTCCAGAGCTTGAACGCGGCCACCGCCGCCGCCAGCTTGCCGTCGACCGCCGCGGGCGTGTGCGGCTCGAACGCGCGCAGCCGCTCGCCGGTGGCGGGATTGACACTTTCGATGGCCATGGACCCAATGTAACGCATGAGCGCGACGAGACGTCCCTTCGGGCCGATGCCGGACGAGGTGCCGGTGGTGGGGCAGGGCACCTGGCAGCTGGCCGAAGGGCGCCGCCACGCCGAGGCGGTCGCCGCCCTGCGCGCCGGGATCGCGCGCGGCATGGTCCACATCGACACCGCCGAGCTTTACAGCGGCTCCGAAGAGCTGATCGCGGAGGCGATCCGCGGGATCCCGCGCCGCGACCTGTTCATCGTCAGCAAGGTGCTGCCGCAGAACGCGCGTCGCGCCGGGACGCTGCGCGCGTGCGAGCAGAGCCTGCGCCGTCTCGGGACGGACTATCTTGACGTCTACCTGCTGCACTGGCGAGGAAGCATTCCGCTCGCAGACACCCTCGGCGCGCTCGAAGAGCTCGTGGATCAGGGAAAGATCCGCGCGCTCGGCGTCTCGAACTTCGACGTCGCCGATCTCGAAGAGGCGCGGGGGCTGCTGCGCAAGCACCCGATCGCCTGCAACCAGGTCCTCTACCACCTGGGTGAACGCCATATCGACGTTGAGCTGGTGCCGTATTGCGCGAAGCACCGGATCGCGGTCGTCGGCTACAGCCCGTTCGGCCACGGCCGGTTCCCGTCGCCGTCGCGCGGGGGCGGGCGCGCGCTCGCGGCCGTGGCCGAGCGCCACGGCGCGACGCCGCGCCAGGTGGCGCTCGCGTTCCTGGCCCGCGAGGCGCCCCTGTTCACGATCCCGAAGGCGTCGACGGTCGCGCACGCGGAGGAGAACGCTGGCGCGCTCCGCCTCGCGCTCGACCCCGACGACATCGCCGAGATCGACGCGGCCTTCGCGGTCCGTGCCGGTTCGGAGCTGCCGATTATTTAGCGCACGACGACGAGCTCGGCAGGCGGCACAGCCCGTTCACGCAGCTCGCGGGCGCCATGCAGTGCACGCTGTCGGTGCATGCCTGGCCGTCGCCGGCCGGGTTGGGGCAGGTCCCCGTGGTCGACAGCGGGATCAGCGACAGGCCGTTGCAGCTGTTCAGCACGATGCAGACGGTCAACGTGTTGTTGACGATGCCGCAGGCCGAGCCGCCCTTCGCCGACGAGACCATCTGGCACTGGGGCGGCGACGCGAACCCGTTGCACCCGACGCCGTTCTTGAAGTCGCAGGCGTTGCTGTCCTTGTCGCACGACGCACCGGCTGCCCGCGGCATCTCGCAGGTGTTGCTGACGGCGCTGCAAAAGAGGTCGGCGCGGCAGGGCGCGGCGGTGCTGCACGGCGCGCTCAGGGCGGCGGGCGCGACGCACTTCTGCGCGGCGCAGACCAGGCCCGTCGTGCACCCTTCATCGACCGTGCAGGCGCCGCCGGCATCCGCGCGCGGCGCGCAGACGCCGCAATCGCCGCTCGCCTTCTCGCAGTGCGTGCTCATGCACTGCCAGCTGGATCCGCAGCCCTGGCCTGCGAGGCGCATACCAGGCCTGATCGCGCACGAGGCGGGAAGCACGTTCGCGACGAGATCGCCGCAGCTCGCCGACGTCGCATCGTGGGCGCACGCCACCATGTCGGTCGTCGTGTGGTTCGTATCGGAGACCTCGAAATCCAGCATGCACCCCAGCGCCGCGCGCGTCTCGCACATCGTCCGATCGCCGTAGAGGACCTGGCCCACGAACGGCGCGCACGCCTGCAGCCGCCCGCAGAACGCCGTCGCATACATCGCGCAGGCCTCGGTGACCGTCGGCGGCGCCACGTCGACCGCGGCGTCGCTTCCGGCCGCGCCGCCCCCACCGTTGCCACCGCCGCCGTCACTCTGCGACGCCACACTCCCGCACGCAGCCATCGCCCCGGAACCGACCACGACGAACAACCACATGAGCTTCGAGCTGGATCGCATGCACATCTCCCGTGCCCTCATAGACACAGGACCGGTATCGGCCCCGCAAGTTTTTACTCAAGTCGCGCGACGGCCTGGGCTCGACATCACGGGCGGTCTTGCGCAGACTTGCACACGAATGACTACCTCGGTGCCGTCGCTGCGCGCGTTGATCGTCGCCGTCACGATCGCCGTCGGGTGCGCGCGGGGCGCGGCCCCGGCCGGGGCGCCTGGCGGAAAGCCGACGGGCGTGATCCACGTCGCCCACCCCGGCGTCACCCCGTTCGTTCGCGACGTCGTGATCGATCCCGATCGCCTGGAGGCCGATCGGGCGCTGGACGGCGGGCGCCACCCCGAAGAGCTGCTCGCGTTTCTCGAGGTAGCGCCGGGGATGCGGTTCGGCGAGCTGGGCGCGGGCGGCGGCTACACGACAGAGCTTGTGGCGCGCGCGGTCGGCGAGCGCGGGCGGGTCTACGCCCAGAACAGCCGCGTCATCCTCGAGCGGTTCGCCGCCAAGCCGTGGGCCGATCGGCTGCAGCGCGCGGCGATGCGCAACGTGGTGCGCGTCGATCGCGAGCTGGACGATCCGTTCCCGCCCGAGGCGCGCGACCTCGACGCCGTCTACATCAACCTCTTCTATCATGACGCTGTCTGGATGGGCGCCGACCGCGACCGGATGAACCGGGCCGTGTTCAGCGCGCTGCGTCCGGGCGGCTTCTACTACGTCATCGATCACGCGGCGCGCGCCGGCAGCGGGATCGCGGACGTGCAGACGTTGCATCGCATCGATGAGGCGACCGTGATCGCGGAGGTCCAGCGTGCTGGATTCCAGCTGCAGGCGGTGGGCGATTTCCTGCGCAACCCAGCCGACAAGCACGACTGGAACGCGTCGCCCCGCACCGCGGGCGAGCGTCGCGGCACCAGCGATCGCTTTGCGCTTCAGTTCGTGAAACCGGCGCGGAATTTTTCGGGTACCCCGGGCGGTTAACCTGCTGTTTCGTCACCGCTGGGCAACCCGCGGCGCTTGACAGCTCATCCAACTCGATACAAAGGACCATTCATGATTCGCAATCGCATGCGGGCGCCTTTCATCGCTGCGCTCGCGCTGGGCGTCGCTGGATCCATCGCTCTCCCCGGGCTCTTTCATCCCCGCGATCCGAACGCGCCGGGCGGCTCGGGCTTCGTCGCCAGCCTGGTCGCGCCGGCCGCGGCCGCCAACGCGGCCGTGACGCCCAAGACCGAGGCGCCCAACGAGGCGCGGGCGCTGTCGCGCGCGTTCTCGAACGTCGCCAAGGCCCTCGCGCCGTCGGTCGTGCGCATCGAGGTCGAGGTCGCGCGCGGCGGGATGGGCAACGGCCACCCGGGGCGGCGCGGCCCGGCCCCCAACGGTCCGGACGACGACGACGAAAACGTGCCGCCGTTCTTCCGTCACTTCTTCGAGTTCGGTCCCGGCGGCGGGATGCCCGAGCCCGGGCCCGCGCACGGCGTCGGGTCGGGTTTCATCATAGGCACGAACGGCGACATCATCACCAACCGCCACGTGGTGCAGGGCGCGACCAAGGTCACCGTCACGATGAACGACGGCAAGGAATACAGCGCCCAGGTGGTCGGCAAGGACGCGCAGACCGACGTCGCGGTGGTTCGCCTCGACAAGCCGCCGGCGAACCTGGTCGTCGCGCGGCTCGGCGATTCAGACAAGCTGGAAGTGGGCGAGTGGGTCGTGGCGGTCGGCAGCCCGCTCGGCCTCGAGCAGACGGTCACGGCCGGCATCGTCAGCGGCAAGGGTCGGCCAGGCCGGCACGTGCAGATGTCGGGCAAGCGCGTGCGGGGCTACATCCAGACGGACGCCAAGATCAATCCGGGTAACTCGGGCGGCCCGCTGGTCAACCTCGAGGGCGAGGTGGTCGGCGTCAACACGTTGATCCAGGTCGGCGCGGGCGGCGCGTACGGTTTCGCGATTCCGGTCAACGAGGTCCGGCGCGTGGCGCAGGTGCTCGTCAAGGAAGGGCACGTTCGCTACCCGTACCTCGGTCTTCTGCTGACGGACGTGAAGGATCTCGACGACGCGCAGAAGGCGAAGCTCGGAAAGACCGCGCCGCCGCGGGGCGCGTTCGTTCAGGAGCTGACGCCCGGTGGCCCGGCCGGCAAGGCGGGCATGCGGCCGGGCGACGTCATCACCGAGGTGAACAACCAGAAGATCAACGGCGCCGGCGACGTCGTCGACTACGTGTCGGGGCAGAACATCGGCACGAAGGTGACGCTGCACTACGTGCGCGAGGGCAAGCCCGCACAGACGCAGGTCGCGCTGGCGGAGCTGCCCGACGAGGATCAGCGCCAGACGGCCGAGGCGCAGGGGCAGGGGAAGATCGGGCTCGGTCTGCAGACGCTGACGCCCGACGTGGCCAATTCGCTGGGGCTGGAGCGCGGGACGCGCGGCGCGGTGGTGACGGACGTGGTCTCGGGCAGCCCGGCCGAGCGCGCTGGCATCAAGCCGGGCGACGTCATCGTCGAGGTCGATCGCCAGGCGATCACGTCGTCCGACGACGCGGTGGCGGCGCTGCATGCGCCGCCGAAGAGCGGCGGTCACCTGCTGCGGGTTCGCGGCGCCAACGGCACCAGGTTCGTCACGATCAAGTAACGCGCCCCGCGGGCTTGCCGCTGGGACGTTCGGACCCGGTGGCTCCCGCGCAGCGAAAATACGCCCGCCGCCCTCGGGCACATCCCTGACCCGGGCAGGCCCGGCCGCTGTTCGGGCGGCGATCGCGGCTTACCTTGTCCGGAGGGGGTGGGGCGATGCGGACCTGGGCGGGAATGCTGGTTGTCGGGATTGCGCTGGCGTTGGCGGGCACGGAGCCGGCGGCGGGAGGGCGGGCGGCCAGTGTGACGCCGGCGACCGAGGCGCCGAGCGAAGCGCGGGCACTGTCGCGCGCCTTCGCCGGCGTCGCGCACGCGATTGGCCCTTCGGTCGTGCGCATCGAGGTCCAGACGCCGCGCGAGCGCGGGACCGCGTCGGGCATCGTGATCGATACGCGCGGCTACGTGGTCACCAGCAACCACGTCCTCGAGGGGGCGCCCACCATCGACGTCCAGATCATCTTCCCGGACGGGCGCAAGCTGGCGGCGGACGTCGTCGGGCGGGACGGTCCGAGCGACGTCGCGGTCGTGCGCATGCGCGTTCCCCCGAACGATCTGTCCGCGGCGCGATTCGGCGACTCCGATGGCGCCCAGATCGGCGAATGGGTGCTCGCCGTCGGCAGCCCGCTGGGCCTGGAGCAGACGATCACCGCCGGCATCATCAGCGGCCGCGGCCCGATCGAAGGCGGCGACGGCATCGCCGCGCAGGTCTACCTGCAGACGGACGCGAAGGTGAATCCGGGCAACTCGGGCGGGCCGCTCGTCAACCTCGACGGCGAGGTGGTCGGCCTGGCCGCGCTGATCAGCGAGGGTCCGGGCGGCAGCTACGGGTACGCGGTCCCGATCAACCTCGTGCGCCGGACGGCCGCGGCGCTGATCGAGGGCGGGCACATGCCGCACCCGTACATCGGCGTCGCGTTGCGCGACATCCGCGATCTCGACGCCGCGGAGGTGCGTCGCTGGTCGAAGGCTGGTTCACGCGTGCTGCCGCCGCGCGGATCGCTGGTGACGAAGGTGGTGCGCGACGCGCCCGCCGCCCGCGCGGGCCTGCGCGCCGGCGACGTCATTACGTCGATCGACAATCGCGACATCCCGACAACCGCCGAGCTGGCGGCGCTGATCTCGGCCCAGACCGTCGGCAGCCGGGTCGTGATCGGCGTGGTCCGCGCCGGCGCGGCGCTGACGCTGCCGCTGTCGGTGGCCGACCGCCCGCTGACGTCGAAGTCGTCCAGCTAGCCGTCACGCCGAAGGCGCGCTAACCGATCTGGCCGCTCTCCAGCGTCAGGTGTGTCAGCTCGGCCGGCTCGGCCAGGCGCATCGGCGGCCCCCAGTAGCCGGTGCCGCGGCTGACGTAAAGCTGCGCGTCGCCCCGGCGGTGCAGCCCCGGGAAGAAACCCTGCTGCAGGCGGACCAGGTACCCGAACGGCCATATCTGGCCGCCGTGCGTATGCCCGGAAATCTGCAGGCCGACGCCGAACGGCGCGGCGTCCAGCATCGAGCGCGGCTGGTGCGCCAGCAAGACTAGCTCGCGTTTCGGATCGCGGCCATCCAGGGCGCGCGCCAGCGCCGCCTCGGGCGCGAGGCCGCCGTAGCGGTGGGCGGACCGATCCTCGATGCCGCCAAGGTCGAAGCTCGCTTCGCCGTCACCAATGGAGACTCGTTCGTTGCCAAGCACGCGAATACCGAGACGCGGCAACTCGTTCAGCCACGCTTGGGCGCCCGAGAAGTATTCGTGGTTTCCCGTAACGAAGAAGACGCCGTGCCGCGCGCGCAGGTTGGCCAGCGGCGCAACGGCGTCGCGCAGCTCCGCGACCGTGCCGTCCACCAGATCGCCGGTTATCGCCACGATGTCGGGCGCCAGGGCGTTGGTCCGGGTGACGATGTCCTCGACGACGTCGCGGCCGATGGTCGGACCGACGTGGAGATCCGTGATCTGCACGATCGTCAGCCCGTGCTGGGTGCGGGGAAGGCGCGCCAACCGGACGCGAATCCGCCGCACCTCCACCGGCCGGAGTGCCGATCGGAGCGCGACGGCGGTCAGTCCTGAAACGACGGTCGCTATTGCCGCCGCGGTCAACCGGGCAACGAACGTTCGGCGATCCGCGTCAATGAGGCCGTTGTCGCTGATGCGCCGCGCGATACCGACCAGCAATCGGCCAACATCCGTGAACAGGACCGCCGTGAACAACAAAAACATCACGCCCAACCACGTGTACGCCGACCAGACCGCGACCTGTCCGGCAATGGTGTGGGTTCGCCCTCTGGAAAGGATTGCCGCGGCCGGCACACCGACGGCGGCGAGGAGGAAAAACCACGCCAGCACGGCGCCCCAGGGCGGCGGCCAGTGCGGATCGCGCGCCAGGCGCACCCAGAGGTAGTAATGAATTCCACCCAGCAAACCGACCGCAACGGCAATGAACACAACGAAACGCGCGATCATCGGAACGCCCCTTTCTTGCCACGCAATATAAGAGAATCAAGCATTGCGAGACCGGAAGTTTGCGGTTAGTCTGCGCCCGCTCATACAGGGGGAAATGAGATGCCAAAACGTTCGGATCTTCAGGAAGTCGTTCAGCAGTTCGTCGACAAGTTGTCGTCGATGATCGAGACGGAGGTCGTGTCGCGCGCGCGTGAAGCCGCGCTGAACGCGCTCGACGGACGCGGGTCGGTCAGCATCCGCGGCGGCGTCATCATTCGAAAGCGTCGCAAAGGGCCGATTCAGCTCTGCCCCGTTCCTGGTTGTTCAAACCGGGCGGCGCCGGTGTTCGGCATGGTCTGCGCGAAACACAAGGACCTGCCCAAGGCGCAGATCAAGAAGTACCGGGAGGCGCGGCGGGCCAAGAAGCTGAAGGGCAAGTAGCAGCTCCGCGCGGCCGGCGGCAGGGCGTCGGCCCGCTTTTTTTCGGGGCAAAAAGCCCCCAAAACGCCAGGATGTCCGAAGGGATTGCCCCGGTTTTTTCACGGGGACTGTGGCGAGCGCGACACGCGCGCCCGCTGCGGCGTCTGGCGTCCGGCGAAATCTCGTGCGATTTCGCCACTCTCGAATTGGCACCGCGGTTGCGATTGGCACGCCTGTCAGGAGGCAGACATGGCCATCGCGACCGCCCCAGTGGATTACGAAGCTTACGACCGAACCCCCAAACCGACCCCGCTCGACGGACCGGCACTGGAGGCGCTGAAGGCGTGCGCCGAGCTCCGGAGCGCCTCCCTCGACGCCCTGCGGTCGCTGTCGCGTCTGGCGACGCTACGGCCCGTGAGTCGTGGTGGCACCGTGGCGGCGCAGGGAACGCGTTTGGACGCCGCGGTTCTGGTGGTTCGGGGGCGCATTCGCTCCGTTTGTCGCGCCCCCAACGGGCGTGAGATCTCCGTGGAGGTGTTTCGCACCGGCGATTTGATTGCCGACTTTGCGCTCGCCGCCGATGCCCCGCTGGCCAACGACTGGGAGGCGGTGGAGAGCTCGACCCTGCTGATGATTCCGCGCGATCAGTTCATGGCGTTCCTGCGCGCGGCGCCCGACGTGCTGGCGGGCGTGGCGGCGGGCCTGTGCGCCCGGCTGGAACGTTCCAAGCAACTGGCGACCGGGATTGCCCTGTCCGGCGTGCAGGAGCGGGTGGTCTCGCGGCTGGTTGCGCTCGGCCGCCAGGACGGCGCGCCTCAGCCGGAAGGTCTTCTCATCCGCAACCGGCCGACGCAGCAGGAGCTGGCCAACCAGATCGGCGCGTGCCGTGAGACCGTGTCGCGCACGGTTTCGGAGCTGGTACGCCAGGGCTTGCTGACGCCCCGCGGGCGCTCGCTGCTTGTAAGCAAACGCCTGATCGAGGGCACCGCCTAGCACTGCGTCCCGGCACAGCCGTCTCGGATGGGAACCCTCGGAGGGTTCCCATGCCCTCCCGCGCTGAGCTCCGGCAGGCGGAGCCCGCCTCAGCTACACGCGAAATTGACGCTGAGCCATACGCAGGCGAAACTTTGCAGGGTTTGGCCAGCAAGCCCAGAGTCGCGGGGACTGCGACAGAGGGGACACTCGTCCCATTTGCCGAAGTCGACATCCGCACTTCCATCCGACCCACCGTCGCCGAGATCGATCTCGGTGCGGTGCAGCGGAACCTGTCCCGCTTTCGCCGGGTGATCGGGCCATCGGTCGCTGTGTTCGGCGTGGTCAAGGCGGACGCCTATGGCCACGGGGCAGTACCGGTGGCGCGGGCGCTGGAGCCGCTTTGCAATGCGCTGGCGGTGTCGCTGGTGGAGGAGGGGCTGGAGCTGCGGGCGGCCGGCGTCCGGGCGCCGATCTTCGTCCTCGGCGCCTATTACAACCGGCACCAGGACGACGTGATCGCGCAGCGGCTGACGCCCGTGGTCTACGACCTGGGCGACCTCGAGCGATTTGGCGCCGCGGCTGCGCGCCGCGGGCGGCGCATCGACGTGCACGTGAAGGTCGATACGGGCATGAGCCGTCTCGGCGTGTCGGTGGACGACCTCCCGGCGGTGCTCGCGCGCTTCGACGACCTGTCGGCGCTGCGGCTCGCCGGGCTGTGCACGCATTTCGCTTCGGCGGACTTACCCGACGCGAGCGTGACCGAGCAGGCGCTGGACAAGTTCGATGCGTGCATCGGCGAGGCGATGCACGCGGGGTTCACCGAGCTCGCGCACCACGCCGCCAACAGCGCGGCGGCGATTCGGTTCCCGCGCGCGCGGTACGCGGCGGTCCGGCCGGGGCTGGCGCTGTTCGGCGCGATGCCGTCCCGTCACGTGGCGGTCGCGGATCTGGAACCAGCGCTGCGGTTGTCGACGCGCATCATGGCGGTCCATGACGTCCCGGTCGGTACGCCGGTGAGCTACGGCGGTCTGTGGCGCGCGCCGCGGCCGTCCCGGATCGCCACGTTGCCGGTCGGCTACGCCGACGGGTATCCGCGGCACGTGCGCGACGCGTGCGCGCTGGTCGGCGGCCGTCGCGTGCCGATCGTCGGCGCCGTCTGCATGGACATGCTGATGGTCGATGTCACCGACGTTCCGCCGGCCGACGCCGGCCTGGGCAGCGTCGTGACGTTGATCGGCCGCGACGGCGCCGAACAGATCACGGTCGACGACGTGGCGGGCTGGGCCGGCACGCTCAGCTACGAGATCCTGTGCGGCATCTCCAAGCGCGTTCCGCGCATTCAGCGCGACGCGGCCATCGTCTCCACTCCCCGGCCATGACCACGTCCTCCTCGGCCGACAACCCACCGGAGTCATCGCCGTTCGAACAGCGGGCTCGGCGGGCGCTCGAATATCTGACCGCGCCCGTCGCGGTCATTCTGAACTATTTCGGCGAGCGCGCGATCATGCTCGGCCAGGCGATGGGGGCGCTGTTCCGCGCGCCGTTTCGCCTGCG
>Ga0066903_100005400_pt1 | contig 11083 bp, 11 predicted proteins | sample PanSoiMetaGPlot1_FD_67491 | JGI IMG/M metagenome (GOLD analysis project Ga0066903, IMG submission 67491) | Tropical forest soil microbial communities from Panama analyzed to predict greenhouse gas emissions - Panama Soil - Plot 1 (version 2) | ecosystem: Environmental > Terrestrial > Soil >...
GGCGGGCTCGATCCGGCGGTCGAGGAGTTCACGGCCGACCTCAACAAGAAGCTCGGCAACCTGCCGGTGGCCCCCGCGCCGTCCGAGGTGCTCGATCAGCGCTTCGTGCAGGCGGCGCTCAAGAAGCTCGGCCCTGCCGGCGGCAGGTAGGCGCGCCCATGATCGCCATGGCGGGCGCAACGGCAGCGGCCGCCATGCCGCCACGCGACGTCATGGTGGCTTACGAGGGGGTGAGCAAGTTCTTCTCCATCCGCGTGCGGCCCGGCCAGCAGCAGCGCGGCGAGCTGATGGTGGCGCTCGACCGCGTGAGCGCCACCGTGCGCAAGGGCGAGCTCGTCACCCTGCTCGGCCCCTCCGGCTGCGGCAAGACCACCCTGCTGCGCCTCACCGCCGGCCTCATCGCCGCCGACGAGGGCCGCATCACGGTTGGCGGCGCGCCGGTCTCAGGCCCGCGCAAGGACGCCTGCATGGTGTTCCAGAACTTCGGCCTGCTGCCGTGGCGCACCGTCATCGCCAATGTCGAGTTCCCGCTCGAGCTCGACGGCGTCGCGGCAGCCGAGCGGCACGATCTTGCCCGCCACTTCCTCGACCTCGTCGGCCTCGCCGGCTTCACCGAGCATTATCCGCACGAGCTCTCCGGTGGCATGCAGCAGCGGGTCGGCATCGCCCGCGCCCTGATGCGCCGTCCCATCCTCATCTTCATGGACGAGCCGTTCGGCGCGCTGGACGCGCAGACGCGCGAGCAGCTGCAGGAGGATTTCCTCCGCATCTGGTCGCGCACCGCCGCGACCGTGGTGTTCGTCACCCATTCGATCGACGAGGCGCTGATCCTGTCCGACCGCATTTTTGTGCTCGCCACCGGCCCGGGGCGCCTCCGCACCATCGTCGACTCGCCGGTCGCCGGTGAGCGCCTCGCCGGCGACGTGCGCACCCACGCCGAGTTCGCGCCCTGCCGCGCCGAGCTCCGGCACATGTTGAGGAGCGAGGGGACATGAACGCCACGCCGCCGCCGCCGCGCACCTCCGTTCCGGCGCCGGGCCTCACCGCGGGACAGCGCGCCCGCGAGCTCCTGCTCAGCCCCAACGCCATCCGGCTCGCCTCGGTCGCCGTCTTCATGGCCGTGTGGGAATATTTCGGCCGCCAGATGGACCCGATCTTCATGGCGCCCCCCAGCGCCATCTTCGCGGCGGCGATCGAGCTCGTTCAGAGCGGCGCGCTGCGCAAGGCCGTGGTCGAGAGCCTGTGGCCGTTCTCGGTCGGCATGGTGCTGACCATCGTGATCGGCATTCTGGTCGGCATCGCCGTCGCCCAGTGGCGCATCGTGGAGTACGTGCTCGACCCGTTCATCAACGCGCTCTATGCGATTCCCCGCATCGCGCTGGTGCCGCTGATCATCCTGTGGGCAGGCCTCGACTTCGCCGGCAAGGTGGCGATCCTGGTCTCGGTCGCGGTGTTTCCCATCATCGTCAACACCTATTCTGGCATCCGCGACGTGCGCGGCTCGATGCTGGAGATCGGCCGCGCCTACGGCGCGACTGAGGCGCAGATCTTCTTCAAGATCGTCCTGCCGGCCGCGATCCCGTTCATCATGGCCGGCGTCCGCCTCTCGGTCGGCCTCGCCATCATCGGCATCGTGGTGGCCGAGTTCTTCACCGCCATCAGCGGCCTCGGCGGCATGATCGTGGAATATGCCAACGTATTCGCCACCGCCAAGCTGTTCGTGCCGATCATTGTCATCGCCCTGGTCGGCGTGGTGCTTACCGAGCTGGTGATGTGGCTGGAGCGGCGCCTGTCGCGCTGGCGCCAGCTCGAGCGCGACCGGTTCTGAGGGCGCCAGGATTCGTAGTTTATCTGTGGGAAGAAACCGGGGTCCCGCATCTGTGGTGCACCGCGCCGACGAACTCGGCGCGATCTGCACGCTCGGCGGCGGCGCGCCGCACCGCGTGCGGGACCCCGGTTTTCTTCAATGGGCAGAGACATCAGCGGCGCGCCGCACCATCGCGAGCAGCCGTGCCGGCGTCACCGGGTATTGGTCGATGCGACAGCCGAACGGCGCGAGCGCGTCCTCGATCGCCGAGACGATCGCGGCGGCAGCCGGCACGCAGCCGGCTTCGCCCACGCCCTTGACGCCGAGCGGATTGAGCGGCGAGGGGAACTCGACGAGCCTCACCTCGATCGGCGGCACGTCGGTCGCGCCAGGCAGCGGATAGTCGGCGAAGGTGGTGGTGAGCGGCTGCGCCGCCGCGTCGTACGCCATCAGCTCGAACAGGGCGTTGCCGATGCCGTGGGCGGCGCCGCCTGTCACCTGTCCCTCGACGATCATCGGGTTGATGATGCGGCCACTGTCGTTGACCACCACGTAGCGCAGGATGCGCACGCCGCCGGTCTCAACGTCCACCTCGAGCTCGACGGCATGCGAGCTCATGCCGTAGGTGAGCGCGCCGGGCTGGAAGCTGTGCATCGCGTCGAGGCCCGGGTCGAACTTGCCCGGCATGGCGTAGCCGGGCACGCCCGACACCGCTTCGGCGACCTCGCGCAGGGAAAGGCCGCTGCCCGGTACGCCGGCGATCTCGACCCGTCCGTCGCGCAGCTCGAGGTCCTGCGGGCTCGCCTCCATGAGGTGCGCGGCGACCTTGAGCGCCTTGTCCCGCACCGCCACGGCGGCAAGGTGCACGGCCGAGCCGGCCGTCACCGTCTGGCGGCTGGCAAAGCCGCCCTGGCCGTAGGGAATGACCGCCGTGTCGGCCGCCACCACCGTGACGGCATCGGGCGCCACCGCGAGCTGCTCGGCGCAGATCTGCGCCAGCGCCGTCTTGATGCCCTGACCCATGGGCATGGCGCCGGTATAGACCGAGACCTGGCCGGAGCGGCCGACGCGCACGATGCCCGACTCGAACGGTCCGCGGCCGGTTCCCTTCACGCCGTTGCCGAGGCCGAGGCCGAGGTAGCGGCCTTGGGCCCGCGCCGCGGCCTGGCGCGCCGGGAAGGAGGCCTGGTCGATCGCGTCGAGCGCCGCCTGTTGGATCGCCGGAAAGTCGCCGCTGTCGAGCACCACGGCGGCGCCCGAGCGCGCCTTCAGCGGGCTCGCGTGCGGCATCTGCTCCGGCAGGATGAGGTTGCGCCGGCGCACCTCCGCCCGGTCGAGGCCGAGCGCGGCCGCCACCCGGTCGAGCGCGCGCTCCATGGCGAACGCGCCTTCCGGATAGCCGGCGCCGCGCACCGGCATGGTGGCCACCTTGTTGGTCTCGACCACCTGCACGGAAAGCTCGTAGGCGGGCAGCCGATAGGGGCCGGGCAGCGCCGTCGAGGCGTTGTAGGGGAGGTTGATGCCCTGCGGCGTGTAGGCGCCCTGGTCATGGATCATGCGGCCCCTTATGCCCCGCAAAGTGCCGTCGTCGTTGAACGCGACGTCGAGGTCCCAGTATTGGTCGCGCTCCTGGATCGCCGCCAAAAAATGCTCGCGCCGGTCCTCGATCCACTTGATCGGCCGCTCGAGCTTGAGGCAGGCCGCAGCGAGCGCCGCCTCCTCGGGATAGAGGGCGAACTTGGCGCCGAACCCGCCGCCGACGTCGGGCGCCACCACGCGCAGCCGGTTCTCGTCGAGCCGCAGCATCGTCATCAGGAACGCCCGCGCCTCGTGGGCGAGCTGGGTCGACGTCCACAGGGTGAGCCGATCCTCGTTCGCGTCGAAGGCCGCGAGCGCGCCGCGGCCCTCGATCGAATGGGCGCCGCCGCGATGCTGCTTGAGCGACAGGCTTAAAGTGCGCGGCGCGCGCGCGAACGCGTCGGCGATGTCGCCATAGGCCTGGCGGAATTCGACCAGCAGGTTGCCGGGCCGGCCGCGATGGACGCGCGGCGCCTCCGGCGCCAGCGCCGCCCGGCAGTCGGCGACCGCCGGCAGCGGCCGGTAGTCGACCGCCACCTGGGCGGCCGCGTCCTCCGCGAGGTAGCGGCTCTCGGCAATGACGATCGCGACCGCCTCGCCCACGAAGGCGACCTCGTCCGTGGCGAGCACGAACGGCGTGATGCCGTCGGGCAGCTCCGTGGTGCGGAACTGGAGCGGCAGCCGCTCCTGCGCCAGCGGCGGGGCGAGATCGCCGAGCGTGAATACCGCATGCACGCCCGGCAGCATCCGCGCCGCACTCGTGTCGATCGTTGCAATCAGCGCGTGGGCGTGCGGGCTGCGCACGAAGGCGGCTTCGAGCGCACCCGGAAAGGCGAGGTCGTCGACGAAGCGGCCGCGGCCGCGCAGCAGCGGACCATCCTCGAGCCGCCGTAGCGGCTTGCCGACGAACCTCGTCTCGGTCACGCCGCCGGCTCGTGGCGTGCCGCTCAGGCCTGTGCGCGGCTCTGGTACCAGGCGAAGCCGAACAGCAGGACGGCCACGACCGCGGCCGCAATGCCATGCTTGAGGTGGATGTGGTCGGAGCCCGCCTCGTAGCCGGGCAGGAAGCCCGGCAAGGAGGCCGCGGGCAGCACCCAGTAGACGACGGCGAGGAGTGCGAACACGATTCCGAGAACAATCGCGGCGATGCGCATCTGGCTGTTCCTCGACAAGAGCGGGTGGGAAAACGGGGCCGCCAGCGTGCCTCATTACGGGCCGCGCGACAATCGGGCAGGGCGCATGGCCCGTGTCCCGCACGCGCTGCAGCGCAGATGCGGGACTCCGGTTCCGTGCTGTTGCAAACAACCGGGGTCCCGGGTCAGCAGCGCATCACGGTGCTGCGCACCGCGCCGCGGGACAGATGCTGCCTAATCACCCAGCCGTCCGGTCAGCCACCTGTGTACCCGCAAGCTCTGCCTGACTCCCTCTCCCCTTGCGGGAGAGGGCTGGGGTGAGGGGGGGCAACGCCGAGCCTCGGCGGAGGAGGCTTGCGCCAGCCTGCTCGGCGTTTCATCCTCGGAAAAAGAATCATGAGTTTGCAGGAGCGCGCATGCGCCTGTTCACCACCAGCGAAGCTGCCGAGTATCTCCGGCTGAAGGAACGCAAGATCTATGAGCTGATCGCCGAGGGTGCGATCCCGTGCACCAAGGTGACCGGCAAGTGGCTGTTTCCTCAAGGGGAGCTCGATCATTGGCTGTGCTCGCGGCTTGCGCGACCGAAGGGCTCGACGCCGCCCGATCCGATGCCGATCGTCGGCGGCAGCCACGATCCGCTGCTCGAGTGGTCGCTGCGCGAGAGCGGATCGGGGCTTGCCAGCTTGCCGGAGGGGAGCGAGGCGGGCCTTGCCCGCTTCGAGCAGGGCGGCATCGTCGCCTGCGCCATCCACCTTCATTCGCTGACCGACGCCGGCGACGCCAATGTCGAGGCGCTGGCGCTGCGGGGCAGCCTTCACGACGCGGTGCTGATCGCCTTTGCGCGGCGCGAGCAGGGCCTCCTGGTCGGAGGCGGCAACCCGCTGGCAATCGGCAGCATCGACGACGTGATGCGCCGGCGCGCGCGCCTGGCGCTGCGGCCGCCCGGCGCCGGCGCGCAATTGCTGCTGGCCGCGCTGCTGCACCGCGCCGGCCTCGCGCTCGAGGATCTCGCGACCGTGGCGCCGCCGTGCCCGACCGGCCCCGACGTCGCCCAGGCGATCCGCGCCGGCCGCACCGATTGCGGGGTTGCGACCCGCGCGGTCGCGCAAGCGGCCGGGCTCGACTTCGTGCCGGTGGTGTGGGAGCGCTTCGACCTCGCGGTGCGCTACCGCGACTATTTCCGCAACCCCCTGCAGCGGCTCATCGGCTTCGTGCGCACCGCTGCGTTCGCGGCTCGTGCCGGCGAGCTTACCGGCTACGACGTCGCCGATGCCGGCGCGGTGCGCCACGCGCCGTAACGATGTTGCGTCGCTCTAGTGTGATGCCCCTCACAACCGGAACGCTGGCGCCCGGCTACAAGCCAGCGCATTCTGGCCCGATGGAGGCAACCATGAGCAAGAATCAACGTACTGCGATTTCCGGCGCGGTCGCGTGGGCGCTCCTGGTGTGCTGGATCGCCGCCGTGGTGATGCTGTCGTCCTCGGACGCGATCTCGCAAGGGCATCCGGGCTCTGCCGCGGGAAGCGTGCTGCCGACACCGGCCAACGTGGCGCGCACCGTTCAGCCGGGCTGACCGACGGGCACGATTTCATAGGATGCGGCTGGCGGCCCGCGGTCGGGAAATCGGCGTTTGGCAGCGACTGCTGCGCCCACCCCCGCCTTGACAATCCCGCTCCTAACAACGATGTGCCGTCCGACTGCGCCGGCCGGAGTCCGAAGGGTTGAGCCTTCTGTTCAGCACTGCGAGCGCGACCTGGGGTATCGCCGCGCTCGCCACCGGCGGCGTGATCGTGCGGCCATGGCGGCTGCCCGAAGCGATGTGGGCGGTGCTGGGCGCGGTCGCGCTGGTCGGCCTCGGCCTGCTTCCGTGGCGCTCCGCCGTCGCCGGCGTCCTCAACGGCTCGGACGTCTATCTCTTCCTCACCGGCATGATGCTGCTCGCCGAGCTCGCCCGGCGCGAAGGTCTGTTCGACTGGCTCGCGGTGGTCGCCGTCAATCACGCCCGTGGCTTGCCGGCCCGCCTGTTCGGCTTGACCTACGCGGTCGGGACGCTGGTCACCGTATTCCTGTCCAACGACGCGACCGCCGTCGTGCTCACGCCCGCCGTCTACGCGGCGGCGCGCGCCGCCGGTGCCGAGCCGCTGCCTTACCTGTTCGTCTGCGCCTTCATCGCCAACGCCGCGAGCTTCGTCCTGCCCATCTCCAACCCGGCCAACCTGGTGGTCTTCTCCGCCCACATGCCGGCGCTCGCGGGCTGGCTTCAGCAGTTTGCCCTGGCGTCGGTTGCCGCGATCGGCGCGACCTATGTGGCGCTGCGCCTCAACCTCCGTGACGCGATCGCGAGCGAGGTCCTGGTCGCGCGCATCGAGCAGCCCGAGCTCGGCCACGGCGGGCGCATTGCCGCCGCCGGCATCGCGGCGACGGCGCTCGCGCTCCTTTCCTGCTCGGCCTTCGGCCTCCGGCTCGGCCTCTCCACCTTCCTGTGCGCGAGCGCGGCCGCGCTGGTGATCCTTCTCCTGCGCCGGCAGTCGCCGTGGCCGGTTCTCAAGGGCGTATCGTGGGGCGTGCTTCCCCTGGTCGCCGGTCTGTTCGTCATCGTCGAGGCGCTGGGCCAGACCGGCATCATTGCGGCGATCAACCGCGCGCTCGCCGATACGGTCGCGGCATCGCCCGCCGGCGCCACCTGGGCAACCGCATTGCTCCTGGCGCTCGCGAGCAATCTCATGAACAACCTGCCGGTCGGGCTGATCGCCGGCTCCGTGCTCGCCGCCGATCATGCGCCGCAGCACATCGCGGCCGCCGCGCTCATCGGCGTCGATCTCGGCCCGAACCTGTCGGTCACCGGGTCGCTTGCCACCATCCTCTGGCTCGCCGCGCTGCGCCGCGAAGGCGCGACCGTCGGTGCCTGGCAGTTCATCCGCCTGGGCGCGACCGTGATGCTTCCGGCCCTGGTCCTCTCGACCCTCGCGCTGCTGCTGTCACCGGCTCCCTAGCTGGAAGGGCCCTCCGCCATCGGCCGCCTCAGGCCGGACAGCCGCAGGAGGGAGCCTCGACCGTGGCGGCTGGCGTCGGCGAGGGCTCGCGTGCGAGGCGCGCGCCTTGCCTGACGTCGATGCCGTAGTCGGTGCTCTCGCCGGTGGTGAGGAAGGTCTCCCACGCGATGCCGGACGGGTCCTCGATCCAGGATTTTTCCGACTTCGCGTAGCAGCAGGTGGTCTCGCCCTGCTCGAGCACGGCGCCGCCCGCCTGGCGCAGGCGCGCATAGACGTCGCCGAGTTCGTCCTGGCTCTCCACCTGGATGCCGAGATGGTCGAGGCCCGGCGCCCGGCCGCGCGTCGAGATGGCGAAATTCACCCGCGGATCGTCGAGCATCCATTTCGCATAGTCGGCTTTCACCACGGCCGGCTCGGCGGCGAACAGCGCCGAGTAGAAGCCGATCGACTGCGCGAGGTCCTCGACCGCCACGTGCACGTGCATGCGTTTCATGACGGGACTCCTTTCGGTTCACGCGGAAACCGTGGCGCGTCTGCCACGCGCGGGCTTGCAGGCCGCCGCAGTGTAACAAGGTGAGCGGATCGTTGCGATGCTGGAGCATTTTCCGCCGAAGTGGGCACCGGTTCGGCGCAGAAAATGCGACAAACGTTTCGAATCTAGAGCGCATTCCGGGTCGGTCACATCGGAACGTGATTCAATTCCAGTGGAATGCGCTCCAGTCTAATGTCAAAGTCGACCTCTTTTGGGTTGGTGTGAACCAGCTGGAGAGTAGGCCAAGGGAGGACGGACCGATGTGCTGGAGATTGATCGCTTCGGCGTTCATTGCGTTGGCTTCGGTCAATGCCGCAGCCCAGGAGACCATCAAGGTTGGTCTCATCCTCCCGATGACCGGACAGTTTACGACGACCGGCAGGCAGGTCGAGGCGGGTGCCCGCTTCTATATGCAGCAAAACGGCTCGAGCGTTGACGGCAGGAAGATCGAGCTCATCCTGCGCGATGACGCGGGCATTGCCGACAACAGCAGGCGCATTGCCCAGGAGCTTCTGGCCGGTGGCAAGGTGAATATTCTCGCCGGCTTTGGGCTCACCCCGATCGCGCTCGCCGTCGCGCCGCTCGCAACCGAGACCAGGACACCCATGGTGGTCATGGCGGCCGCGACCGCGATCGTGACGGAGCGCTCGCCCTACATCGTGCGATCGAGCTTTCCCCAAGCCGCGCCCGTCGTGATCATGGCGGATTGGGAGGCCAAGCATGGCCTGAAGCGAGTGGCTACCGTCGTTTCCGACTTCGCACCCGGTCACGATTCGGAGACTTATTTCAAGCAAACCTTTACCCGTGCCGGCGGCGAGGTCCCTTTGGCATTGCGGGTGCCTTTGCTCAATCCGGATTTCGCGCCGTTCCTTCAGCGCGTGCGCGATGCCTCCCCGGATGGGGTTTTCGTCTTCATTCCGGCGGGCCAGGCCGGGACGATGATGCGGCAATTCGTGGAGCGCGGGCTCGACAAATCCGGCATCCGTCTGTTCGGGGCTGGCGACATCACCGATGACGACCTCCTCGACAACATGGGCGACGTCGCGCTGGGCATCGAGACTGCGTACTTTTATTCGGCGGCCCATCCTTCCGAGAAGAACAAGGCATTCGTCGAGGGAGTGAAGCGGGCGAATAACGGCATGCGGGCGAATTTCTTCGGCGTGTCAGGCTATGATGGCATGCATCTCATTTATGAAGCGATCAGAAAGACAGGCGGCAAGACGGATGGCGACAGCTTCATTGGCGCCGTGAAAGGCATGTCGTGGGAAAGCCCGCGCGGCCCGATGACCATCGATCCGGAAACGCGCGATGTCATCAGCAACATCTACATGCGCAGGGTCGAAAGGGTGAACGGCGAGCTCTGGAACATTGAGTTCGCGACCGTGGAGAACGTCAAAGACCCGGTCAAGGCGGCGAAGAAATAGTGCGACGGTGAGGGCGGCCACAGCATTCGCCCCTTCCGTCGCTACCGGATGTTGAACCGGATCGGCACGGTGAAGTCGAAGGTCTCGCCCGGCATGTCCGGCGGCGGCGGCGGAAACGGCTGCGCGCGCTTCACCGTCGCCATGGTCTCCTGATCGAGCGCGGCGACGCCCGAGCTGCGCACGATGCGGCTTGCCACCACGCTTCCCTGCCGGTCGATGGTGAAGGCGAGCTGCGCAATGCCGGTCTGGTGGCGGGCTTGCGCGGCCGGCGGATAGCCTTTGTGCCGCTCGATCTGCAGCACGATGCGGCGGTGCCAGGACGCGACCTGTGCGGCGGTCGGCCGCCGCGGCGGCGGCGCGGTCGTCTCCAGCACCGGCGGGGCTGGCTCCGGCTTCGGCTGGTCGGGCGGCTTGACCGGTTCCGGCGGCAGCACCGCCTCGGCTTCGGGCGCCGGCGGCGGTGGCTCGATCTTCTCCACCTTCTCCTCGGGCTTCTCCGGCTGCTGCTGCTGCTGCGTCGGCTCGGCCTGCTGCTGCAGCGGACCCGGGGCAACGTCGTTTTGCGACTCGGCCTGCGTCGCGAAGTAGGGCGCAAGGTCGACCACGACCGCCTCGGTTCCCTCGTCGCCGGTGAGCGGCTCGTGCCAGCGCATCAGCATGAGGGCGGCGGACGCGTGCAGGGCGAGCACCACCGCGGCGCTCGCCGCCCATCGTCCAAGCTCGGCCCTATTCAGGACGGCGGCCGTCATGGCGTCTTCTCGAGCCCCACCAGCGCCACCTTGAGGAAGCCCGCTGCGCGCAGCAGGTTCATCACCTCCATGACGTCGCCGTAGGGCACCACCTTGTCGGCGCGCAGGAAGATACGCGCGTCGCGGTCGCCGCTGGTGGCCTGATCCAGCGCCGCGCCGAGTCCGTCGCGCGCCACTGTCTCGTCGCCGAGCGCGAGCGACAGGTCGGGCTTGACCGTGAGGAACACCGGCTTCGGCGGCCGCTCGCGCGGCTGTGCCGTGGAGGCGGGGAGATCCACCGAGATGTCCACGGTCGCCAGCGGCGCCGCCACCATGAAGATGATGAGCAGCACCAGCATCACGTCGATGAACGGCGTGACGTTGATCTCGTGCACCTCGTCGAGCTCGTCCTTGCCGTGATCGAGCCGCACGCTCATGGCGTCACTCCGCCGCCTTGGGGATCGCGGCGCGGACCGAGGCGCCGCGGTCGAGGTCGCGGCTCACCAGGCGCAGGATCTCGGCCGAGGCATCGCCGATCAGCGCGCGGTAGCCGGCGGTGGAGCGCGCGAACACGTTGTAGATGACGACCGCCGGGATCGCGGCGGCGAGGCCGAAGGCGGTGGCGAGCAGCGCCTCGGCGATGCCCGGTGCCACCACGGCGAGGTTGGTGGTGTGCGACTTGGAGATGCCGATGAAGCTGTTCATGATGCCCCACACGGTGCCGAACAGGCCGACGAATGGCGCCGTCGCCCCGATGGTGGCGAGCACGCCGGTGCCGCGGCCGATGCGGCGGCCGAAGGCGGCCTCGATCCGCTCCAGCCGCGAGGCGATGCGCTCCTTGAGCCCCTCCTTGTCGAGGGCGTCGGCGGAAAGGCGCAGCTCGGTGAG
>Ga0066903_100005401_pt1 | contig 11083 bp, 8 predicted proteins | sample PanSoiMetaGPlot1_FD_67491 | JGI IMG/M metagenome (GOLD analysis project Ga0066903, IMG submission 67491) | Tropical forest soil microbial communities from Panama analyzed to predict greenhouse gas emissions - Panama Soil - Plot 1 (version 2) | ecosystem: Environmental > Terrestrial > Soil >...
TTGAAATCACCTCCAGAACGCGTCCGCCGAGATCGATTTTCCCCCCGCCCTGGAGCCAGTTGGTGATGTGGAATGGCCGCGTGCTGTAGCCTTGCGGATGAAAGCCCGAAGGCAAAACTCCACAAAGTGCCTCCGGAGCAAGTTCCGCCTGTGCGTCTGCGGTTGAACCTTTGGCGCTGGTGCGGGTGAAGGCTGAGTCCATGCCGTAGATGTTGCTGAAACGCCAGTTGTCGCCGATGTGATCGTTGTGCGTGTGGGAGTTCATCACGCTCACGGGGAGCCGGGTAAGCCTGTCCACGACCATCTTGATATTGCCGATGCCCATGCCAGTGTCAAAGAGCAGCGCCCGCGTTTCCCCGACAATCAGGTAAGAGATGACCTCCTCAAACTGGTGAGGTTCGTAGATGGCAAAGACTCCGGGGCGAATTCGGTAAACCTCAAACCATGCATCCGGTACTTTGACGCGCTGCAGCCGGGCGTATTCCGGACGCGGCTGGTTCCGGCACCATTCCGGTTTTTGCCCAGCCGGCGTAAACATGAGAACGAAGAGTAGAGCGGAAATGATGTGCATAGTCCTTTCCCGCAACCAGTGTGATGGAGGCAAGCATACTCGTTCCGGGACAAGGTGAATAGCAGGAAAAGGCGCCCTCCCCGTGGCGCCTCATTCCCGAACGGACAGAACTTTTATTGCTTCGGCGGCGGCGTTTGTTGCGGTGGCTGCTGCTCGCGCTGATGCATGCGGTCATCCTGGGCGCTTACCATCTGATCGAATTTGCTCTTCTGGTCGTCGCTGGTGAGCGTAGCCCGGACCTTAGTGATGGTGTTTTGCCGCAAAGCGTGGATCTTCTGGATTTTGTCTTCGCGCGGCAGTGAATTGTCCTGGATGATGGTCATGGCCTGCGTGTGCTGATCCTCAAGCGCGGTCTTGACCTTGGCTTGCTGGTCAGGCGTGAGGTTGAGCTGCTGCGCCAGTACCGCTACCTGATCATCAATCGAGGGCGGCTGGCCGGGCTGAGCAGAGCTGGGCGGTTGCTGGGTCTGCGCACCTGGTTGTTGGCCGGGTTGCATCGCGCCGGGGTTTTGCGACGGCTGGGTCTGCGAAGGCTGGCTCGGTGGCATGGTCCCTCGCGGCTGTTGAGGTTGGGTCGATTGGCTGCCGGATGGATACTGCCATGCGAACGCTCCCGCTGCCAGCATGATTACGCACAAAAAGATCATGGCCCTGATTCTGTTCATTGTGTAGAGGTCTCCTTCCCGGTATGGCGGCCAGTCCTTGTGTGATGCGGATTTCGCGCACGAGGAGGGCAGGGCAGCTCTCGATCCGTGGCAAAAGCTCTCGAATCGGGAAAAGGGCCGGGCAGAGCAGCTCGCTGATTCCGGCTGCGTCGGGCCGGGAGCAACTCAGGTCAGGGCAGAGCAGAGCAAGGCTGACAGCCGGACCTGACTTTAGCGCTAATCGCGAATTGCTACTTGCTAAAAAAAAAGAGGCGCGCCGAAAGCCGGGCACGCCCCTCCGTCTATTGCATCAGTGCTTGTCGCTGCCTTTTCCGTGATGGGCGCCGGATGCGTTTTCATGCTCCTTCACCATGGCGTCGAACTTGGCCTTCTGATCGTCGTTCAGGACGTCGCGGATCTTGGAATGCATGGAATTGTGGATGGAGACCGCCTTGGCATGGCTGTCTGCTTTTGAGAGCGACGTGTCTTTGCGCAAATCCTGCATCTGCTGCAGGTGATCTTCGATGATGGGCTTGATCTTCGCCTGCTGGTCGGCGGTGAGGTTCAGTTGGGTGGAAAACTCCCGCAAAAGGTCGTCAGCGCTGGGCATGTTGTGGGACTTCTGTGCGTCGTGCTGGTGCTCGCCGCCCTCCTTGGCGGGTGGATTTTGCTGGGCGATTGCCGCGAGCGCAAAAAGACCGGTAACTAGCAGCATCATGGTTCGCATGTGCTTCATGAAATCATCTCCCTTCACGTTTCTGCTACGCTGGCCGGGCCAGAGCGCGGATGGCTGCATCCGGCTTGGCAGCGCGAGCCCGAATATCCACTCTATGAGAACACAAATTGCCCGGGATGTGGAGCAGCCTGGGAGAGTTTTATGGGAACGACTGAAGCCGCGACGGCGATTCAGGCTCCGAAGCCCTGCTGTTGCATGGCCTTGATGGTGCTGCTCAGGCGCTCATAGTCCTGATCGCTCAAGGCGATGAAGCGGAATGGATATGTGGCCGTTCCATCGGGCGAGGGGAGAAACTCCACCAGGCCGCTTACCTGGCCGGAGATGGTGTTCAACTTCGCTTCCGCGATCGTGGCGCTCCCGATGCTTGTGCTGAATTCAGCCAGGCCCCCGGTCAGCGATATCTTCTGCAATGTCGCTTCAACCTGGCGCCCGCCGAGGTTGAAACGAATCGATTCACTGTTGGGAACGCGGATGCGAGGAGAGCGTGTGTTGCTCTGGGCTGGGGGGAAGTACGGCATAAACAAATTCTGTCATGAGCGGGACGCGCGCTGAAGATTACTGAAGCCTTTGTCCGGAGCGGCAACGTCCAGATGGGCTTTCGATGGAGAAAAAACTTAGCCAAAAATCAGGGAAGGGGTTGGGGCGGTTGTTACAACCGCCGCCCCTCAGTAAAAGTGAGCGCCTAATCTATCATTGCGCGGCTTTTTGAAAAGTTACGTGGGTAACATACGCGCCGCAAGACAGGTTTTCTGAAACCCCGAAGCGCTAGCGAGGGGACCCTATCGCAGAATAAAATCCTCGGCAACATACTCCATAGATTGCGCTGCATGGGGCCATGGCGGTCAGACCGTGGAACTTTCCATCGCTGCGCTCTGGACTTTTTGAAAAACCAAGCCGCTGCAGTTAACATTAGCGCGGCTTCATAACTTTTTCCCGCAACTCAGGTCAAACATGAATATGAAAAAGCCCTACGTCGCCGGCATCACCTGGCTCCTATTTTGTCTGGTTCTAACCGCTCCGGCGCAGCAGAAGTCCGGCGCGGGCGGAGCGCACGCTGCGATGGAACCGGCACTGCCTTATTCGCCCAGCCTGGACGTGAGCTCCATGGACAGGTCGATTGACCCCTGCGTGGACTTCTACCAGTATTCCTGTGGAGGCTGGCAAAAGAAGAACCCCATCCCTCCCGACCAGGTTTCCTGGGGCGTCTACGGCAAGCTCTACCAGGACAACCTGAATTTCCTGCGCGGCATTTTGGAACAGGCGGCGGCGAGCGGGGCCCAGCGCGACGTGGTGACGCAGGAGATCGGCGACTTTTACTCCGCGTGCATGGACGAGGCTGCGGTGGAGAAGGCCGGCGTGGGCGCGCTGAAGCCGGAATTGGCGGCGATCGCACAGCTCAAGTCAGCGCGCAACCTGGCGCCGCTGGTGGCGCGCCTGCAACTCGACCTGGGCGGCTCTGTCCTGTTCAGCAGCGGCTCGCGCCAGGACCCGGACAATTCCGAAGAGCAAATCGCGGGATTGGACCAGGGCGGCCTCGGCCTGCCGGACCGCGATTACTACACCAAGGACGATGCCAAGTCGAAGGAGACGCGCGAGCGCTACCTGCAGCACGTCGAGAAGATCTTTGAGTTATTGGGCGACGCGCCGCAGACGGCGAAACAGAACGCGGCCACGGTGATGCGGCTGGAAACCGCGCTGGCCACGGCCTCCATGACGCGCGTGGAACGCCGCGACCCCTACAAGCGCAAAAACAAGATCAAGCTCGCGGAGCTGGAACAACTGGTGCCCAGCTTCGACTGGTCGGGCTATTTCCGCGCGCTGAAGACGCCGCAGTTTGAGATCGTCAACGTTGCGCCGCCCTCGTTCTTCAAGGAACTGGAGGCGCGGCTGAAAGAGGAGCCGATGGCCAACGTGCGCAGCTACCTGCGCTTCCACCTGGCCAACGGCTATGCGCCCTACCTCTCATCGGCGTTTGTTCAGGAAAACTTTGATTTTTACCTGAAGTACCTGCGCGGGGCCAAGGAGATGCAGCCGCGCTGGAAGCGCTGCGTGCAATACACCGATCGCGACCTGGGCGAGGCGCTGGGCCAGGCGTACGTGCGCAAGGTGTTTTCGCCCGAACTGAAGGCCAGCACGCTGGAAATGGTTCGGCGGATCGAGGATGCCATGGCGCAGCGCATCGGCCAACTGGACTGGATGAGCGCGGAAACCAAGGAGCAGGCCATGGGCAAGCTGCGCGGCATCCGCAACAAGATCGGCTATCCGGAAAAATGGCGCGACTACAGCTCGGTCAGGATCGCGCGCAACGATTTTCTCGGCAACGTGCAGCGCACCACGGAATTTGAGCGGCACCGCAACTTCAACAAGATCGGCCAGCCGGTGGACCACGGAGAGTGGGGCATGTCGCCGCCGACCGTAAACGCCTATTACAACGGCGCGATGAATGACATTAACTTTCCCGCCGGAGTGCTGCAGCCGCCGCTCTATGACGCCAGGATGGATGACGCGCCGAACTACGGCAACACGGGAGGAACCATCGGACACGAGCTGACGCACGGTTTTGACGACCAGGGCGCCAAGTTTGACGCCCGGGGCAATCTGCGCGACTGGTGGACAAAAGACGACAAGCAGAAGTTTGAAGAGCGCACCAAGTGCATCGCTGACCAGTACGCGCAGTACGTGGTGGTGGATGACATCCACATCAACAGCCGGCTTACGCTGGGCGAAGACGTGGCCGACCTGGGCGGCGAGATTCTGGCTTACATCGCGTGGCAGGGCGCAACCAGGGACAAAGAATTGAAACCGGTGGACGGCCTGACCCCGGAACAGCGCTTCTTTATCGGCTTTGCCCAGTGGGATTGCTCGAATGAGCGCGAAGAGAACCTGCGCTTGCGCGCTCTAACTGACCCGCATTCGCCGTCAAAATACCGCATCAACGGCGTGGTGGTGAACATGCGGGAATTTGCCGGCGCGTTTTCCTGCAAAGCCGGCCAGCCGATGGTGAACCCCGCCGACAAGGTGTGCAAGGTGTGGTAGCAATCAGGAAATCGGGACATCGTGAAATCGGGAAATCGGGTCATCAGGAAATCGGGACATCGGGAAATCGGGTCATCGGGAAATCGGGTCATCGGGAAATCCGGTCATCTCCTCGTCGGGGCATCGGATGATCTGAATACCGAGGCATCAGTGATTGGGTGGCCGAAACATCTGAACATCGGCACGCCGGGACATCAGAAGAATCAAGCTTGACATGATGCTCGAAGGAAGATGAAGCGGATAGGTGACCTAGGACCGCGATCGCCCGATCGGAATCAGTGCCATCAATTAGTGGTTAGGTTTTTGCCTTTCCGATTCCCCGATGCCCCGATGTCCGGATGTCCCGATTTCACGATTCCCCGATGTCCCGATGTCCCGATGTAGAATATGCGCTTTTGCATTGCGAGCGCATAGATGCCCCTCACCATCGTTCAAGCAGGAGAACCCGTACTGCGCCGGCCAGCGCGGCCGTTGCGGCCCAATGAAATCCGCAGCCGCGAGATCCGCGAACTGATCCAGCAAATGAAGGAGACCATGCACGCCGCGCCCGGAGTTGGGCTGGCGGCGCCGCAGATCGGGCAGGGCATTCAACTGGCGGTGATTGAAGACCGCCCGGAATACATCAAAGACTGGACCGCGGAGCAACTGGCGGAGCGCGAGCGCACGGTTGTGCCTTTCCACGTGATCATCAATCCCAGGATCATGCCGGTCGGCGAAGAGCAGGTCGAGTTCTTCGAAGGCTGCCTGAGCCTGGCCAACCTCGTGGCGCTGGTGCCGCGCGCCAGAAGGGTACGGGTCGAGTGCGTGAACGAACAAGGCGAGCAGAAAGTCATTGAAGCCGGCGGCTGGTATGCGCGCATCCTGCAACATGAGATCGATCACCTGGCCGGGGCGATGTACGTGGATCATATGCATCCGCGCACTTTGATGACGGTCGAGAACTTCACCAGGCACTGGAAAGAGAAGACGCCGGCCCAGATCAGAGAGGCCCTGCTCGGTCCTGAAGCCTAGCTGTGGCATGGTCCGGGGCGCGCGCATCATCTCGCGAAAGACAGTTTCGCTTTCGCCCGTCATAAGTTACACTTCCGCGTTCCAACCTTCAAATGGGGAAAAACGCATGCAGAAAGCCATCACCATCTCTTCGTCGGCGATCCTGATCGTCATGGTCGCCCTGCTGCTACAACCGATTACACTTGCCGGCCAAAACGCTGCACCGCCCGCAGCCGCCGACGCGGGCAAGACTGCGGAGCAGGTCTTCAAGAACATCCAGGCATTGAAGGGCACTCCCGCCGACGACCTCCTGCCGGCGATGCAGTTCATCGCTAATTCTCTTGGGGTGCAGTGCGAGTTCTGCCATGTGCGCGACGCCAACGAAAAGGACGACAAAAAGGAAAAACAGACCGCGCGCAAGATGATCGAGATGCAGATGGCCATCAACCGCGCCAATTTCAAGGGCGAGAATGAAGTGACCTGCTTCTCCTGCCATCGCGGCGCCCACGATCCGGTTGGCGTGCCGATCATCGCCGAGCAGGAGGCGAACCGCCCGGAGCCGGAAAAGACGCAACTGCCGCCGCTGGGCGCGCCTTCGGCCGATCAAATCCTCGATAAATACGTGCAGGCCGTGGGCGGAGCCGACGCTCTTCAGAAAATTACCACCCGCATCGAGAAGGGCACCATCACGTTTGCCGGCCGCCAGTTCCCCATCGACGTGGCGGCCAAAGCGCCGAACAAACGCATGACCGCCGTGCACACGCCGAACGGCGACAACATTACCGCCTTTGATGGCCGCAACGGCTGGCTCGGCAACCCGGGCGGAAGGCCTCCGCGCGACATGACGGCGGCGGAACTCGACGCCGTCAACTTTGATTCCAACTTCTCTCTGCCCACCGAGCTAAAAAAGATGTTTACCGAGTTGCGGGTGCGGCCGGCGGAAAAGATCGGCGGGAAGGAAGTGCTCCAGGTGATCGGTCTCAAACAAGGGAAACCGCCGTTGCGCCTGTTCTTTGAAAAAGAGTCAGGGCTGCTGGTTCGCAGCATCCGCTACGCCGAAACGCCGCTCGGCCGCAATCCCACTCAGGTGGATTACGCCGATTATCGCGGTGAAAGCGGCGTGAAAATCCCCTTCCAGTGGACGGTGGCACGCCCGCTGGCGCGGTTCACCATTCAGATTACTGAAGCGCAGCAGAACGTCGCGATTGACGACTCGAAATTTGCGAAGCCGGGCGTGCAGATACCGGCAACCAAGTGAAGCCGGCCCCGCGTGGCGCTCCGGGCCGCAAATTACGGTGATGGGTGGAGACAACCCATCACCGCGCGTGGTTACGGGTCCACACATTCTGCAGATCTCGTGCCTGCCCTGCCGGCGCACCATCCCCGTGCAATGGCCCGGAAATCGACCGTGTAACCCGTTGCAATTAAAGCACCTATTACCACAGTAATCTTATATTCACGTAAATTCCGGCATAAACTGCCGGGTATGAGTATTGGAAGCCGTATTTGTGTCTTGCTTTTGCTGGTTGCAAGCCTGGGAGCTTCGTCTGAAGCCAAGCAACTGGCAGTGATTGTTGACAAGACCAACAACACGGGTGGAATGACCGCGGCAGACCTCACGAAGGTGTTCAAGTTTGACAACCACAAGTGGCCTGACGGGCGGCCGGTGATCCTGGTGTTGCGCGATCCGTCCACGCCGGAAATGCAAACCGCGATCCAGAAGCTCTACAAGATGCAGCCGGAGGAGTTCAAGGCGCTGCTGTCCGCGCACGTGAGCGGAGTCATCATGGCGCGTTCGGAAGAGGAGCTGCTGAAATCGGTGGAATCGATTCCCGGAGCAGTCGGCCTGGTGGACGTTTACTCCATCAATGGCCGGGTCAACGTGTTGAAGGTCGATGGAAAGCTTCCGCTGGAACAGGGATATTTCCTGAAAGGCAATTAGCCACAACCTGCCTGCGCGGACCTGCACGAGCGCCGCCGGGAGCAGCAAGCTTAAGGAGCAATCAATGGGGTCGAACAAGCTTCGCATTCTAATTCCTGCCGTTTTCGCTTTCAGCGCATTGGCTCTCGCCCATGACGTGCCCACGGGCATGCACATCTCCACCAAGTCGCCGCAGGCGCACGTCGCGTTTGAAAAGGGCCTGGCCAAGATGGAGATGCTGCACATCCAGGACGGCCTGGAAAGCTTTCGTGCCGCGGTCCAAGCCGATCCCCAATTCGCCCTGGGCCACATCGTCCTCATGTTCTTCTCGCAGGACCCGACGGAGCAGGTAGTCGAGCGCGACAAGGCGCTGGCCGCACGCGCTTCCGCCAACCCGGAAGAAGCGCTGATCATCGATTGGCTGGCCAACGCCAGCCAGGCGCGCTACATTCCCGCTATCCAGGCGATGAACGAAGCCCTCAGCAAGTTCCCGCGTGACAAGCACCTCCACTGGCTGGCCGGCTGGTGGCTGCTGGTGGACCACAACCAGTCGCAGCACGCCGTGGTCATGTTCGAAAAGGTCATGCAGATCGATCCCAAGTTTGCCGACGCCTACAATGAAGCGGCTTACTGCTATGCGCGCATGGGCAACTTTGACAATGCCTTTGCCAACATCAAGCATTACACCGAACTGGTGCCCAACGAGCCCAACCCGCAGGACACCTTTGCCGAGATCTCGCGCATGGCGGGTCGATTTGAAGACGCCCTGACGCACTATCGCATGTCGCTCCGGATCGATCCCAGCTTCCACGAGTCGCAGCTCGGCCTGGGTGATACCTACGCGCTGATGGGACAGCAGGACCGGGCGCGCGAAGAGTACGCCAAGGCGATTGCCGTCGGCTCGCCGGTGCAGAAGGTGCTCTGGTCTCTGCAGTCGGCCGCCACCTACGTGCGTGAAGGCAACCTGGCCGGCGCCGATAAGGCTTTCAACGCCGTCGCAGTCCAGGCCCACGAAAAAGACTTTGTCAACCTCGAGGCCGAAGCGTTCCGCAGCATGTCTTACTATCAGCTCGACGGGACTGCGTCGTTCAACCTGTTGAACAAGGCTGAAGCCGTTCTGAAGGAAGGCCACAAGGTTCCGCAGTCGCTGCTGAACCAGGAACTGGCTTCCGTGCTGCGTACTCGCGTAGAGCGCGGGCTGCATGACAACAATAAGGACGTCGCGGCGGCGGCTTTCAAGCAGCTGCAGGCGCTGGCCGAAGCCAACGGCGCTGACGGCCTGATCGGAACGGCGCTGCACGGCGCTGCCGGCGCAATGGCGCTGGGGGAAGGCAACTTTGCCGAAGCGGTCAACCATTTCGAGGAAGACGACTCCAACGCCATCTCCATGCGCAGCCTGATCACGGCGTATGAAAAAAACGGGCAGGCGGGCAACGCTAACCGCCTCGCCGCCAAGCTGGCCGCGCTCAACGTTCCTCTCATCGAACAGGCCGTGGTGGTGCCGGAGTTCCGCAAGATGCGGGCAGCCATGGCGGCCAAGAGCAACGCCGCGCTCGATCCGCGGGCCAAATATCACTAAAAAGCATTCAGCAATCAGCATTCAGCCATCAGACAAAGGTCCCGCCGCAAGGCGGGATTTTTGCTTGCGGCTCGCGCCAACTTGCGCCGCGTACTGTGAAAGGATTTGCAAACTTGCGGACCCCGATTACTGCGAAAAATGATTACCGCAAAAAATGCTGGAAAAATCAGAGGATTCCCTGCCAACCAGTGTTCCTGGATGCTAGAATGTTGCGTCGATTGCGAGCGCCCTCGTCGAGTTGACTGAGCTTCCAACTTCCTGGTCCTGCCAACCGCGAGCCCAGTCAGCGTCAGACTCTCTTGAGAAGGAGCGCTTTCATGCGTCGCACTCTCCGTTTCTCCCTCATCCTGTGCTCTCTCAGCGCAGCTCTGCTTCTGGCGGGCTGCGGAAGCAGTGGAACATCTTCCACTACCATGGCGACAGCCGTGAACGTGCACATTAGCGATCCCGCCACCTGCGGGGCGCCACAGGGGCAATTCAGCCACGTCTATGTGACGATCACCGATGTGTTGATCCACCAGAGCGCAAGCGCGGGCCCCAATGATTCAGGCTGGGTGGACCTCGCGCCAGGCCTGAAGAGTTCACCCATGCAGGTGGACCTGCTGGGGACCGCGACCAACCAATGCTTTCTTGCGAGCCTGGGCTCCGCACCGATTCAGCCCGGCATCTTTCAGCAGATTCGCGTGATGCTGGCGGATAATGGCGCCACGGTCTCCGGCAACAAGTGTGGAAGCTCGGCCAACTGCGTTACCCTAACCGCTGATGCCACCAGCGCTCCGCACGCGCTGCTGCTGTCCTCGGAGTCGCATACGGGAATCAAGATTCCCTCGGGCCAGATTGCCGGCGGCCAGTTCACCATCGCCGCCGGACAGACCAAGGATCTGAACGTCGACTTCAATGCCTGCGCTTCCATTGTCACCCTCGGCAACGGGCAGTTCCGGCTGAAGCCGGTGTTGCATGCGGGAGAGGTGTCGCTTACCTCGTCATCCATCTCGGGGACCGCGGTGGACAGCGTGACTAAAGGGGCGATCTCCGGCGGCAACACCGTGGTTGCCTTGGAGCAGAAGGACAGCAACAACGTGGACCGGGTCGTGATGGAGACGATTACGAACTCGAGCGGAGCCTTTGTCTTCTGCCCGGTACCGGCCGGGACTTACGACGTGGTAATTACAGCCACCAACGGAGCGGGCGTTGCCTACGCCGTGACCGTAATCACCGGCGTTCAGCCGGGGAACTCGCTTGGCAGCGTTCCTCTGACCGCGGCGGCGCTTCCAGCTTCGCTCAAAGGACAGATCACCACCAGCACGGGCAGCGTGGCCACGGCGGCCGATCTCGAACTCTCCGCCCTGCAGCCGATCACGGTGAATTCTGTGACCGTCCTGATCACCGCGCCGCTGCCGCAATTTCCGGCAGCCACGGCCACCGTGATGACCGCCCCGGGCACTTGCCCCGCGAATACTGACTGTGTGAACTACACGCTTGCCGTTCCCGCGGCCAACCCCAGCGTGGGCGCCTTTGTGACGACGGGAACCCAAACGCCGGCGCCGCCCGTGGCGGGCCCGGTCAACTACACCCTGGACGCTTTAGCGTTTGTCCCCGGCCAGGC
>Ga0066903_100005403_pt1 | contig 11080 bp, 12 predicted proteins | sample PanSoiMetaGPlot1_FD_67491 | JGI IMG/M metagenome (GOLD analysis project Ga0066903, IMG submission 67491) | Tropical forest soil microbial communities from Panama analyzed to predict greenhouse gas emissions - Panama Soil - Plot 1 (version 2) | ecosystem: Environmental > Terrestrial > Soil >...
CGTCCGTGATCCGGCTACGGCGCATTGCCGCCTGGAATGACGGCGGCAGACAGGACGGGTCGCCCAGCTCGCCGAGGATGAAGCAGCTGCGGCTCAGGGTGGCGGCGCCGATGACGACGAGCACCAGGGCCAGCGCCTCGCCCGTCAGGTCCCAGGGACCGGCCTGGATGTTCTCGCCGAACAGGAAGACTCCGAGCAGGGCCGCGGCAAGCGGGTCGAGGATGGTGAACCCGGGCTGGGAAGCCGCGAGCGGGCCGGCCGCCAGCGCATGTGAGGCCAGCAGCATGGCCGCCGCGCCCACGGCGAGGAGCACGTAGAGCGACCAGGTGGAGAAGACGGCGCCGATGCCGTCCCCGAGGTGCGAGCTGAGCTCCTTGATTACCGCGGCGACGAAGCCCCAGGCGACTCCCGTGGCGGCGCCAAGGACCGCCGCCCGCCGGGTCGAGGATCCCCCGGAACGGCGGCCGCGACCGAAAGCCACGGCGCCAAGCACCACGCCAAGCGTGGCCAGCCCGGCCAGCAGCCACAAGAAGCCCGCCGCATGCAGCCGCCCGCCGGACGGCGATGCCACGCGCAAGAACACCGCGAGTCCCGCCGACATCGCGACCGCTCCCAGCCAGTCGCGGTTCTTGATCCGCATCTGCCGCCGCCCGGCGATGGCCAGGAAACCGAACACCAGCAGCAGCTCGAGCGCCAAGATGGGCTGGACCAGGGCCAGCGGACCGTAGCGCAGCGCGGTCAGCTGGAAACCGAACCCGGCGATCATGCTGACGATCCCGAGGAGCCAGATCGGCTGGCGGGCAAGGCGGAGGATCAGGCGGATATCGAATCCGCCCGTCGTCTGCACTTTTTTCGCCCCCTGGCGCTGTGCCAGCGACGCCGTGGCCGTGCAGAAGCTCGCCGCGATCGCCAGCAAGACAGCTACCTGCATCGTCCCTCTCTCCTGGCTGCGAGACTCCCCGAGGTTAACATCCCCTCGGGCGTCGAACAGCTCAGGAGCCTGCCTCATTCCCAGGCAGCGTGCCGTCCGGCGTCAGGAGAGTCGGCGCGAGACGATCTCGTCCGCAAGGGGGGTGACCGCCGCGGCGATCTGCCCGATGGTCTGCGCCGGGACTCCCGCCGCGGCTAGTGCGTCGGTGAGGTGATAGGCGACCTTGTCGAAGTCAGCCTGAGTGATCCCGCGTCCGATGTGCGCGTCCCGCATGCTGGGGCCCTGGTAGACATCGGGGCCGCCGAGCGCGGCGGCGAAGAACTCGACCTGCCTGCCCTTGAGTTTCGGCATATTCACTCCGGCGAAGAAACTCTCGAGCTGCGGGTCGCCGACGACTCGATCGTAGAAGTCGTCCACGACCGCTACGAGCGCCGGTTCGCCACCAATTGCTTCGTAGATGCTAACTTCACCGGCAGCGCTCATTGGTGCTCATTCCTCCGCATTTCGCCTATTGTCTTCGCCGGTTCGCCACCATATCACCCGCGTCATCGGGATGAATGATGCCGCTGCCACTCAGCTGAGCTCGCTCAAACCATGCTCATCCACTACCGATCGAAACTTCGACCGAAATATTCGGTATAGGTCCATGCATAGACATCGATAGTTATGAATACATGTCTTCTCAACAACGTGACCTATCTCACAGATTCCAACTTATTCTGACACTTGCCGCCCATCACGCTATGGTAAAAATGCTCCGGTAATATCTCCAGGCCTGGCCTATGCGTACTCGCGCTCGATTTGTCAGGGCATAAGTGAGCGGGAGGGGTAACGCCGTGGATGAACGGCGCTTGAAAGAAAGCTTCTCGCGGGTGGCGGCATATGGCGATGAGGTGCCGCTTTTCTTTTACTCGCACCTTTTTCTCAGCCACCCGGAAGTCCGCGAAATGTTCCCGGTTTCCATGGCTGGGCAGCGGGACAGGCTGCTGAACGCGCTCGGGCGGATCGTGTCGGACGTTTCCAGCCACGACGCCCTGGTGCCGTACCTGAAGGGCCTCGGCCGCGACCACCGCAAGTTCGGGGCGATGGCCGAGCATTACCCCGCGGTGGGTGCCAGCTTGCTCGCCACGCTCGCCCATTTCAGCGGCCCGACGTGGACCGAGGAGCTGGCGCGCGACTGGACCGAGGCCTACACGATCATCGCGCAGGTGATGACCGAATCCGCGGCCGCGGACGAAAACACCAATCCGCCATGGTGGGGCGCGACAGTGGTTGGCCTCGAACGGCGGACGCTAGACGTAACGGTCCTGAGGGTCGCACCTGACATGCCGCTGCCCTACATCCCGGGGCAGTCTGTCGCGGTGGAGTGCGAGGCCAGACCGCGGGTGTGGCGCTTCTACTCGATGGCGAACGCGCCGCGGGCCGACGGGACCATCGACTTTCATGTCCGCATCGTCGATGGCGGCTCGGTCAGCGGAGCGATGGCGAGGCACATCGCCGTCGGTTCCAGGCTGCGGCTCGGCCCTCCGGTCGGGACACTGCGTCTGGATACGGCCTCACCACGCGACGTAATACTCGGCGCGGGGAGCACTGGCCTCGCGCCGCTCAAGGCGATGATCGAGCAAGCCGCCGGCCTGCCTAATCCGCCGCGGGTGCACCTTGTTTTCGGCGCGCGCACGGCCACCGAGCTGTATGACCTCGCCGACCTCGAGAAGATGGCGACGCAGTGGCCGTGGCTGACGGTGACACCCGCGGTGTCCGCCGACCCCGAGTACCGGGGGGAAAGCGGAACGGTCGCGGACGTCATCGGCCGGCGAGTGCCCCTTGCCGGCCAGGACGCGTACCTATGCGGCTCGTCGGCGATGGTTGCGGCGACAATGGGCCGCCTGCAGTCGCTTGGCATGCCGCAAGACCATATCTACGTCGAGGACTATGGCTGGAGTGAATCATGACCCGCGCGAACAGTCAGCAGCTGACACCCGAGCGCGTGCGGTCGGCGGCCTTCTCGCCCGCCCGGCTGGGCCGCCGCGGTCTTGACGAGGCGCAGGTCCACACCTTCTGCGAGTGGGTTTCCGACGAGCTCGCACGGACGCTCAACGAGAACACCATGCTGCAGGAGGAGGTCCTCCGGTTGCGTGACCGGCTGCTCAAAGGCAGGGGAAACTCCGGGATCCAGCCGGAGGACGGTCATGTCCAGGCGGTATACGTGCTGTCGAAAGCCCAGCAGACCGCCGACCGTTACGTGGCGGACGCGCAGAACTACAGCCGGGAGATCGCCGAGGATGCCCACAAGCGCCACGACGACATTCTGCGCGAGGCGAAGGTGCGCGCCAGCATGATCCTGGAAGAGGCGCACGCGAGCGCGTCCAGGGCCGCGAGGACGGTCCCTGAGACGCAGGAGCCGCTCCCCGCTGCCGAGCGGCAGGAACTCGAAGCCGAGATCGCCTACCTGCGCACGTTCAGCGACGTATGCCGCACGCACCTGCGGGCGTACATGGACTCGCTGTCCCGCTCCATTGCGGAATGGGAGCGGGCCGAGCAGGATGCCGCGACCGCGGCCAGGGAGTCCCGGCTCCAGCCCTCGCAGCAGGCCTTATCCCGGAGGTTCCACGTCGTCGTAGACTCGGGCCGCCGCAAGTAGCCCGTCCGGGCTGCGCTCGAAAACCGCGATGCCCGCCTGGGGCGGCAGGTCGTGACTGCCCCAGCGGACACAGTTGTACTCCACGGCGCACCGAACGCCGTCGTCGGTCACGCAGCAGTGCTCCAGGCCGATGCCGCCGCCCGCGCTGAAGCACGAGGAGAAGTACGACCGGAGTTCCGCCGCGCCGCGGTGAACCGAGGGCGGTCCGATCGGCTCGCGGTAGTACCCGTCCGGCGCGAAAGTGGCGACGATGGCGTCGGCGTCACCGGCCTCGAGCGCGGACTGGTAGCGGCCGACGACCTCACCGGGATGGGCGGACCCCGGCTTGAGGATGGCGGCCCGCAGGGAGTGGCGGCCGACGAAGAGCCATCTGCTGAGGTAGGTGCGGAACACCACGGACCGATCGTCGGGCGATTGGGCGACGACCGCCACCGGCCACGACACTTCTCGCCCGTCGAGGACGAGGTGTACCAGGAGCTCCACCACGGCCCGGTCTCCCATGACGGTCGAGGCCACGGTCTCGGGACGGGACTGGTACCCGGCCAGCAACGAGTGACTGTCCTTGACGAATCGCAGCAGGCGCCTGTGTCCCCGGATCTCGCCGGAGAGCGGATCGTAGACCACCACCTCACCCGGCCACACGGTCTCAAGGGTGTGCGCGTCGCCCCTGTTCAGTGCGGTGAAATACTGCCCGACCGGATCAGCCCGGCCGGCCTCGCGAAGCTGGCTGCGCGCCAGCTCGGCCGCATTAGCGAAGTCCGGAAACCACGGCATGTCAGCGCGCCTGCCCTGAGACGCCCAGCGCCGGATCGCCCGGGTGCCCGGTCAGCGGCGTGGTCTGCACGGTCAGCCAGCCGGACTGCGGCAGGGAATCCAAGATCGCCTCCATCTCTGCTTGATCACCGGCGTGCCACAGGCCCAGCGCGTCCGGGCCGCCGGGCGGAAGTCGCCACAGCCGCAGCAGGCGCCCCTGCCGGCCCAGCTCACGCGCCCTTTCCGCCTCGCGGGCATTGGTGTCCTCGACCAGCGCGTCGGAGGTTCCCGGCGGGATGGTGAGGGTGAACGTGGTCAGGAACTCGGGAGGCACGGGGGCGGGCCGCGGCACCGGGTCGTTCGGGTGCGGCGCGAGCGAAGTGACCTCGTCCGTGCGCCAGATCCGCAGCGGCATCGATGCCAGGACCTTTTCCAGCTCGCCGTTGTCAGCGGCGGCGAAAAGGCCGAGAGTGCGCCACTCACCCGGCCGCAGCGGCGGGCGCCACAGGCGCAGCAGGTGCCCTTGCGCCGCGAGCTCGCGTGAATGCGCCGATTCGCGGGCGCGGACGTCCGCGACCTCCTGGTCCGGCGTTCCATCAGGAACGCGGGTGGTCATCGTGACGAGGTACTCCACTGTGATCATCCCCCGGAGACGAGCTGCTGGCCGCCGTCGATGTCGTAAGTCGCGCCCGTCAGCGCCGTATTGGTCATGATGTGCACGGCGAGCGCGGCGATGTCGGCCGGCCCGACCACGCGCCGGATGGGCAGGGTCGCGCGGAGCTGGTCCCGGCGGGCTTCAAGGTCGTCGCCGAGCAACGACGCGGACAGCGGGGTATCGACGAAGCCGGCGGCGATGAGGTTGACCCTGATCGGTGCGAGCTCGACGGCAAGGTTGGCGATCAGGGCGGGCATCGCGGCAGTGCCCGCCGCGATGAGCGACAAGCCGGGTCCGCGTGCGCGGCCACCTGTGCCGCCAATGAACAGCAGCGTGCCGCCTGGCCGCACCCGCCCGGCGGAGTGCTGGGCGACGGCGACCGCCAGCCAGAGATGCGAGTCGAAATCACGGTGCGCCCGCTCGCGGTCGAGCTCGGCCAGCGGCGCGTAGTACGGGCCCGGCCCGGTGACCATTACGTGGTCGATGGGCGCCGGCAGGTCGGCGAAGAACCGGCCGAGGGCTTCGGGATCGGTGGCGTCGAAGGCCGCTGTGCTCAGCGCGCCGAGTTCGGCTGCGGCCCGCTTGAGACGGTCGGGGTCGCGGGCGGCCAGGATCACGTCGGCCCCCTCGGCGCGGGCGAGGCGGGCGGTCTCGAACCCCATGCCCGCGCTGCCGCCGATCACGACGACGGTCTGCCCCGCCATCCGTTGCCCGGTCATGATCGCTCCCTTCCGGGGCCGGCCGACTGGCGGGCCGCCGTGATCTGCACGCGCAGCGCCTTCAGCGCGTCCCAGTAGATCATCGAGAAGGTCGGGAACGGCTGGATGACATCGCGCAGCACGTCGACTGGCACCCTGGCCCTGATGGCCAGCGTCGCCTGCTGCAGCCACTCCCCCGCCTCGGGGCCGAGCGCGTACGCCCCGGTCAGCCGATCGCCGTCGGACAGCAGGGTCAGGAACCCCTTGGACTCGGCGTAGGCGTGGGTGTAGGTGGCCGTCTTGGCCACCTCGGACAGCAGGGCCGTTCCGGTGAACCTGGCCTCGCTGGCACCGACCGCGGCCGCCTGCGGGTCGGTATAGACGACGTCCGGAATGGCCTCGTAATGCGCCTCGCGTGACTCGCCGAGAATGTTCGAGGCGACGACGTCGCCCTGGTACTCGCCGACGTGGGTGAGCAGCCGGACCCCGGTGGCATCGCCAACGGCCCACAGTCGCTCGCCGGCCCGCAGGTGCGCGTCGACACGGACGCCGCGCTCGTCGAACGTGGCACCAACCGTCTCCAGGCCAAGCCCATGGGTGCGCGGGCGCCGGCCGGTCGCCACGAGCAGCCGGTCGCCGCGCAGCTCACGGCCGTCGTCGAGGACCAGCACGTAGTCCTCGCCGTCACGGCGGGCGGCGGCCGCGCGCACACTCAGGTACAGCTCGATGCCGTCACGGCGCAGCTCCTCACCGAGGGCCTCGCCCAGCGGAACCGGCTCGCGGGCCAGCACGTGCCCGGCGGCCTCGACCACCGCCACCTCGCCGCCGAAGCGGCGCACGGCCTGGGCCATCTCGGCGCCCACCGGGCCGCCTCCGAGGATGATCAGGCGGCGCGGCACGGCCTTCATGCCGGTCACTTCCCGGTTGGTCCACACGCCGTCCAGCTCGCGCAGGCCGGGGACGGGCGGTATGACCGCGTCAGCGCCGGTCGCCAGCACCACGTGCCGGGCTTCGTGGCGCACGCCGCCGACCTCGACGACGCCTGGCCCGGCCAGGCGGCCGGTGCCGCGGATCAGGGTGATGCCCTTGCCGTCTAGCCATTTCGCGGCCCCGGCGTCGGAGTACTCCGACACCATGAAGTCCCGGTAGGCCAGCGCCGCCTGCACGTCGACCTGCGCGGTGCTCGCCGCCTCGAGCGCGTCATGGGTTGCCTCGCCCGGGCGCAGCAGGGTCTTCGACGGGATGCACGCATAGTAGGAGCACTCGCCCCCGACCAGCTCCCGCTCGACCACGGCAACCCGCAGCCCGCCATCGGCCAGCGCGGCGGCGCAGTGCTCGCCGGGCGCCCCGGCCCCCAGGACGATGACGTCGTAATCCGTGCTCATCAGGTCGTCCCTCCAGCCTTGGCCTTGTCCACATCGGACACCGGCACCACCACGACCTCGAGTCTCATGTCCATCACGCGTGCTCCTTCTGCGTAGTCAAGAGAGCAGAGACCGGCCCGCACAGGTCCGCACAGCGTTGATCAGCAGGTCAGGTTCATCCCCCGGGTTCGCGGTCATCGGCCCGACCTCCCCCCTGCCCCCTGCCAAAAAAGCCTAACCGCGCGGGCGCGACGCGGGCAATGCCGCAGTCACCGGGTCTCGCTTACTGGCGCGGATGAGCATCTCCCTCGCGCGTGACCCGCCGCAGAAGGTTCGCCCAGCCCTGGCCGAGGCGCTCGGAGATCTGTGCCGGGGTCTGGGTGAGGGCAGCCGACGAGAGGTAGAGCAGCAGCGGTCCGTCCAGGGCACCCGTGAGCTGGGTAGCCAGCACGTCCAGGTCCGCGTCCCCGAGGCGCATCATGCCGATCAGGGCCCTGATGTGCGCCTGGGACATCGGCGTGCCGGCCGGCACCGGCTCCCGGCCGTCGAGCGCGCCGCGCGCGATCCCGCGATGCCTGATCAGGAAGTCGATCCTGGCCCGGCCGTAGGCGATCAGCCGATCCAGCGGCGGCGCGCCCGGGCCCAGCGGCGGCTGCCCGGACAGCACCTGCCGCTGGAAGTCTCTCTCGTCGTCGTCCAGCAATGCCTGGAAGATCCCCGCCCGGGTGCCGAACCGGCGGAACACCGTCCCCTTGCCCAGTCCTGCGCGCTCGGCCAGCGCGTCCATGGTCAGCTTGTCCGCACCCTCAGTGGCGAGCATCTCCCGTGCCACGGTCAGCAGCAGCCGCCGGTTGCGCGCCGCGTCGGCGCGCTCGGGCCTGTCCGCGCGCTCGTCGTCGCTGGCGCTGGGCGGCCCCCAGGTTACGTGCTGACTCACGCGTCCCACTGTACGGCGGTCCGGCCGGAATATAAGCGGGGTAAAGTCCGTTTCTGATCGCAACCTGAGAGTACGACTGAGGAAGGACCCGAACGTGACCACGACCACGACACCCGGCCGCTTCACCACCCTGCCCGACGGGCAGACCCTCGCCTCGACCATTACCGCGCTGGAAGAGCACGGGTTCAGCGTGGAGGTCGCGGATGATCTCGACGCGGCCCGCCGGGCCATCCTCGCCCGCATCCCGCGCGGCTCGTCGGTGATGACCAACACCTCGGTCACGCTCCAGGAGGCCGGCATCGCGGACGCGATCAACGACAGCGGTCACTATGACTCGGCCCGAGCGAAGATGGCGGAGCTGGACTTCGCGACCCAGCTCCAGGAGATGAAGGAGATCGCCGGCCAGCCCGACTACGCGCTCGGCAGCGTGCAGGCGGTCACCCATGACGGCGTGCTGGTCCTCGCGTCGGCCTCGGGGAGCCAGCTTGCCTCCTACGCCTGGGGGGCGGCCAACGTCATCTTCGTCGTCGGGGCGCAGAAGCTCGTCCCCACCCTGGAAGCCGCGCGGGACCGGATCTACTCCCACAGCCTGGTGCTGGAGGACGGCCGCGCGATCGCCGCCTACGGGCAGCACAGCCTTGTCGGCAAGATCCTCGAGATCCACTCCGAACTGCCCGGGCGCATCCACATCGTCCTCGTCCGTCAGGCTGCCGGGTTCTGATGCGGTACCAGCAGCGCCAGCGGGAAAGGCTCGGCATACTCGGCTCGGGGCATATCGGGCCGGTCGTCGCCCGGCTGGCCCTGAGCGCGGGGTACCCGGTCGACATCGCCGCCTCCGGCGATCCCGACGATATCGCGCTGATCACGGAGCTGGTCATCCCCGGTGCGCGGCCCCGCTGGGCCAGCGACGCGGCGGCGGACGCGGACATCGTCATCCTCGCCATGCCGCTGCACCGCTTCCTGGACCTAGACCCCGGCCCGCTGGGCGGCAAGCTCGTCATCGACGCGATGAACTACTGGCCCGCGAGCGACGGCGTGCTGACGGTGTTTGAGCAGGGCGGCAGCAGCGAGATCGTGGCCCAGCGGCTCGCCGGGTCGTCGGTGGTCAAAGCGCTCAACCATATCGGCTATCACGAGCTCGAGGAGCAGGCCAGGCCCGCGGGCGCCCCGGACCGGAAGGCCGCCGCCGTGGCCGGGGACGACCGCGCCGCGGTTGACGCGACCGCGCGGCTTATCGACCGGATCGGCTACGACCCGGCGCGTGTCGGCAGCCTGGCCGCGGGCCGGATTCTGCAGCCGGGCGGTCCGGTATTCGGCATCACGCTCGGCCTGCCCGAATTCGGACAGGCCGTACACGAGGGCGCAAGGAGCCTCCCATGACAGACGCCACAACGTACACATTCGGGCTGGACACTTTCGGCGACCGGAACGCCGACGCCAGCGGCACGCCGCTGTCCCACGCTCAGACGATCCGCAACGTGGTCGAGGAGGGCGTCTTCGCCGAGCAGACCGGAGCCGACTTCTTCGGCATCGGTGAACACCACACCGAGGAGTTCCCGATGCCGGCCGGCGACGTGGCCCTCGCCGCGATCGCGGCCCGCACGTCCAGGATCCATCTGGGGTCGGCGGTCACCGTGTTGAGCTCAGATGACCCGGTCCGGGTGTTCCAGCGATACTCCACCCTGAACGCGATCTCCGGCGGCCGCGCGGAGGTCATCCTCGGCCGCGGCTCGAGCATTGACTCGTTCCCGCTGTTCGGCTATGACCTCGCCGACTACGAGCAGCTCTTTGACGAGAAAGCCACGCTGTTCGCCGAGCTGCTCAAGGGCGGCCCGGTCACCTGGGAGGGCAAGACCAGGGCAGGGCTGCTGAACCAGGACGTCGTGCCGCACACCGAGTCCGGACCGTTCCCCGCGTGGATCGGCGTCGGCGGCAATCCGGAGTCGGTGATCCGCGCCGCCCGTCTCGGCTTCGGCCTGGCGCTGGCGATCATCGGCGGCCGTCCGGCCCGCTTCGCCCCGTATTCGGAGCTGTTCCTGCGCGCCCTGGAGAAGTTCGGCCGCGCGCCGCTGCCGGTACTCATGCACGCGCCCGGCCATGTCGCCGCCACCGACGAGCAGGCGAAGGCGGAGTTCTGGCCGCGCTACCGGGACATCATCACGCTCATGGCCCCGCAGCGCGGCTTCGCGCCGCCCACCACCAGCAGGTTCGACTGGGAAACAGGGCCGGAGGGGGCGCTGTTCGTCGGCTCGCCCGGGACCGTCGCGCGGAAGATAGCCGCCAACCTGCGCACCCTCGGCGCGACCCGATTCGATCTGAAGTACGGCATGCCTGGCCTGACCCACGAACAGCTCATGACCAACATCGAGCTATATGGCCGCGAGGTCATTCCCCGCGCCCGCGAAATGCTTGCGGCCAGCTGAAACGGGCGGACCCGGCGGCCCATGACCGCCGGGTCCGCGCCCGCTCACTGGGGCCGGCGCCTAGTAGTAGTGGCGTCGGCCGCCCACGGCGTGGCCTACCGCGCCAAGCAGAGCCAAGATGAGGCCGATGATTAGCACGATGATGCCGATCGTCCAGAGGATCGCGATCCCTGTCACGAAACCGATGATGAGCAGGATCAGTCCGAGGATGATCATCAAGTTCTCCTGTCAATCAGATGAATCCCGGGCTATGCACAACTGCTCACGGAAGCCGCGTTCAAACGTTGTACGCCCGTTGTCAATTGACCTGCAGGCGCTTCGGCGGGGTCCGCTCCGCCAGGGCGCCTAGCCGGCGGCGATGGCGGTGACGGTCACGCCAGCGGGCACCTTCCCGGCCAGCGACCCGTACCAGGGAGCGTTGTAGCTGTCCACGCCGCCGTTGGACTTGAGGATCCAGTATCCGCCGGTGGCGGAGTCCGCGGCCAGCGCGGTCGCGGTGACCCCTGCAGGCAGCTTCCCGGCGTCTGATCCGTACCAGCTGGCACCGAAGTTGGCCACCCCGCCGCCGGAGACCAGTACCAGGTAGCCGCCGCCAGAAGTGGCCGCGATGGCCCTGACCGCCTGGCCCGCCGGGACCTTCCCGGTCAGCGACCCGTACCAGGGCGCGTTGTAGTTCGC
>Ga0066903_100005404_pt1 | contig 11079 bp, 10 predicted proteins | sample PanSoiMetaGPlot1_FD_67491 | JGI IMG/M metagenome (GOLD analysis project Ga0066903, IMG submission 67491) | Tropical forest soil microbial communities from Panama analyzed to predict greenhouse gas emissions - Panama Soil - Plot 1 (version 2) | ecosystem: Environmental > Terrestrial > Soil >...
CTCTCGCAGGTCATGCCGATCCTGCATCCCTACATCGGCGGCGCCACGGGCACCGGCCACGCCGCCGACTTCGCGATCGTCGACAAGCCGCTCGCGTACCTGGGCCCCGCCAAGGCGCTTGCGGCGATGGTGGTCGACATGCTCTGGGACGGCGCGGCCGGCGCGCGCGAGGTGCTGGCCAAGGCGAAGCCGCCGATGACGCGCGCGAGCTATCTCGCGGCCCAGCGCGCGCTGGCGCGGCGCGAGACCTACGAGGGGTAGTCGGGAGCGCGCGCCGCGCGCGCTCCCCCCCCCGGAGCACCGATCAGCGGATCGGCTTGGGGAAGCTCTTCACGGCGAGCTCGCCGATCTGCTTGCCCATCGCGCTGCCGACCTCGGTCGAGTTGCGGTAGTGCACGCCGTCGTAGATGCGGGCGACGGCGACCTCCTGCGTGAAATCGGCGACCGTCTTCCACGTGCGCACCGCGCCGCCCGCCATCGAGCTGGACGAGCTCAGGGTCGGCGAAACCCCGCTGCCCAGCTCGGCCTGGAGCACGGCGCCCAGTGACGAAGACACGATGCAGTGCGCGCACGGGTACTCCGGGTGCATCGGTGTGTCGATGAACGGCGTCCAGCTCGGATCGCGCTCGGTGGCGTCGTTGCCGTCGGTGTCGCCGTTGCGGATCGCCGTGACCGGGCGCCAGAAGTTGTAGGCGTACTTGGCGTCGAACACCGCGATGAGCCCGTCGTCCATGGCCATCGCGGCGATGGCCAGCAGGCGAGCGTTCGCGGTCACGTCGCGGCCCGACGCCACCGCGACCGAGCGCGCCACCGGCCAGTAGACGTTGGGCGCCGTCGCCTCCCAGAACTTGGCGATCGCGGTCTGCTCCGGAGTGCGCTGCGTGCTGTTCTTCGCGCCGAGCGCTTTGATCTCGTTGTAGTCCCGCGTCCAGCGCTCGCTCGTCAGAGCGGGCGGGGGACCCGGGCGGAACTGTGAGCCACTGCTCATGAGCCAGGGCTTCCGCTTGCCCCAGTTCGGCACAGCCGGCAGCAGCGTGGGGACATACACTCCGGCGGCGGCGGCAGGCCGATACGTGTCGGGAAGCGTGAGCCCTTCATCGACGCGCGCCAGACACGCCGTGGCCGCCTGCTCGCCGACGGCGATACCATTCGTCTTGGCCGGACCGTCGGGCACGAGCTTCAACGCGGCCTCGTAGTCGGCGTCGATCGCTGCCTGGTGGGCGGGCGGCATCAGCTTCGAGAGCGCGGTGCGCGTGGCGGCGGCGACCGCTGCGTCCACCGAGGCGCCTTGCGGCGCGTTGATCTTCGCCATCAGCGGGGGATAGCGGTCGGTGATCGCGTTGACCGCCTCGAACACCGATGTCTGAACATACGCCATGACGCGCACCGCGGGAGGTGTTGCGGGAAGCTTCGAGGCGATGTCTGCCGCCTTGGCGTTGGCGTCGGTGACGACGTCAGCCTGGGCCGCGGGTGCCGCCAGCAACGTTGCGGCCGACAGCACCGCGGCCAGCATTACGATCCTTCCCTGCGATCGAATGGTCTTCAACGTCGTTCCTCCTTTTGGCGTGGAAAACCGAATGGTTTCGTTCTCGTGGCTACGTCAGCCGTTGACGTCCAGCCCCAGGGCCAGACGGCCGCTGTAGATGACCTGCGGCTTCTCCTGCAGCGGATGGAAGCGGGCGCCCTGCACATCGCGGAACAGTCGCTCGAGGCCGAGCGCTCGAAAGAACGAGGCGCCCCCGACTACCTCCATCGCTTTCTCGACTGTGCGGATCGACGCTCGCCCGACCAAGGTGCGTCCCACGAGGACCTGATTGGTCGTCTCCGCCCCCATGGCTCCGCCCGCGGCGGCTTCGATCATGAGGCGAAGGGCTATCCGAGCCACGGTCAGCTCGTTGTCCATCTCACCGACCAGGGCCTGGACGTTCGGGTCCTTGACCTTTCTCGACGCCTCGCGCAGCGCCAGGTCGCGAGCGCTCTCGGCGACGCCGACATAGACCGAGAAGACGAGCGGGAACGCGATCGTGGCGATGACGTGGAAGGCGTGACTCCAGATCCCGGATGGCCGCCGGCCGCCGATCGCTGCGTCCGGAACGAACACGTCCTCCAGCAGGATGTCGTTCGAGCCGGTCGCGCGCATGCCGAGCGTGCGCCAGTTGTCCAGGACCTTGACCCCCGGCGCGTCGAGCGGCACCGGGAAGTGTAGGACCGTCGGGCCGTCCTGGGGGTCATCGTAGATCGCCATCGTCATCAAGAGCGAGCCGGCCGGCGAGCCGCTTCCGAAGATCTTCCGCGCGGTCACCCGGTAGCCGCCGTCCACCTTTCGTGCGGTGCCGGAGCCGGTCAGGAAGTCCGAGCCCCCGGTCGAGACGAGCACGGGCTGTTCCGCCGCGACTCGCCGGAGAAATGGCTCGACCGGCGCCCTCTCGTGGCGCCAGCGCCACGCGGTGGTCGCCACGAGGTGCGTGTGCATCGAGAGCGCCAGAGTGGTCGAGCCGCAGTACTGCGCGAGGGTCCTCAGCATCGCCGAGAGCTCCGCGTGAGACGCTCCGCCTCCTCCGAGCTCCTCCGGCACTCCGGCTGCGAAGAGCCGATGCTCCCGGAGCTCGGCGTAGTTGTCGGCGGCGAACGTGTCGTTGGCGTCATGCGCGGCTGCACGCTCGGCGAACCGAGGCCCGAGCTCGCGCGCCAGCGCGACCCAGTCGGACCGCTTTCCATCACTGGTCGGGTGTGAGAACGCGATCGCCATCGTCCTGTCCTCCTGATATCCGATCGACGTCGGTAACGGTTCTCTCCACGGGGACGATGACAGGCCCGGCAGTCCGCGCCAAGCCCAAAAAATGGACTTGCGACCAGGCGGGCGAACTCCTAGAGTCGGGCTCACGATGCGAGGCTACGGTCAGTTCTGTCCCGTCGCGGTCGCGTGTGAGGTCTTCGCCGAGCGGTGGACCCCGCTGATCCTGCGCGAGATGTTCTGTGGGAGCCGGCGCTTCAACGAACTGCGGCGCGGTATGCCTCTGATCTCGCGCACGCTCCTCGCTCAGCGCCTGCAGTCCCTCGAGGACGCCGGCGTGATCGAGAGCGTTCCGCTGCCGAGTGGGCGAGGGCGCGAGTACCAGTTGACCAAGGCCGGCGAGGAGTTTCGAGCCGTCATCGACCGGCTCGGCGAGTGGGGCCAGCGCTGGATCCACGGACGGGTCAGCCCGGAGAACCTGGACGCGGGCCTGCTCATGTGGGACATCCAGCGTCGCATCGCCGTCGAGCGGCTTCCGGCCGAGCGCGTGGTGGTGCGCTTCGATTTCCGGGGCTTCCCGCCCGGCTACCGAGGGTATCGGACGCTGTGGCTCATTCTCGAGCGCCCCGAGGTCGACCTGTGCCTGAAGGATCCCGGCTTCGAGGCGCACCTGGTCGTCATCGCCGATCTCAAGACGATGGCGCAGGTGTGGCTCGGCGACGTGAGCTTCAATTCGGCGCTTCGCTCCCGCTCCGTGATCGTCGAGGGACCCAGGAAGTGGGCGCAGGCGCTCCCCGGATGGCTCCTGCTCAGTGGGTTCGCGGGGGTCGAGCGGCCTCCACGCGCTCTCGCCATCTGAGGCGTGTACGGTGAGAGCGCGGTCGAGTTCCCACGCCGCGTCGTCTGCCTGACGGCCGAGACGGCCGAGATCGCGTTCCTGCTCGGCGCCGGCGATCGGGTCGTCGGCGTGCCCGGCACGGCGCGGCGGCCGGAGGCGGCGCGGGAGAAGGCGCGGGTCGGCGGCTTCACCACGTTCAGGCTTGACCGGATCGTGGCCCTCGAGCCCGACCTGGTGCTGGCCTTCTCCGATCTCCAGCGAGACATCGTCCGTGATCTGATCGCGGCCGGCGTGGCCGTGCTCTGCACCAACCAGCGCTCGTTCGACGACGTCCTGCGCACGATACTGGTGATCGGCGGGACTCTGGGGTGCGAGCGCCAGGCCCGCGAGCTGATCCGAGACGTGCGTGACGAGCTCCGCCAGATCCGCGAGTACTCGGCGGCGTGGCCCGATCGCCCGCGTGTCTACTTCGAGGAGTGGATGGATCCGCTGATCGCGGGGATTCGCTGGGTGTCGGAGGCCATCGAGATCGCGGGCGGCCGCGACGTCTTCACCGAGCTACGTGACAAGCCCTCGGCCTCGGAGCGGATCGTCGCGCCCGAAGCCGTGATCGAGCGCGATCCCCAGATCATTCTCGCGTCGTGGTGCGGCAAGCCGGTCGATGCCGCGCAGATCGCGAGCCGGCCCGGATGGGCTCACATCACGGCGGTGAAGAGCAACCAAATTCATGAGCTCGACGGCGCCGACATCCTCTCGCCAGGTCCGTCACTCGTGCAAGGCGTTCGACGCATTCACGAGATAATTCAGGGCTTTCAAGCCAGTGGCTAGCCTCGTGCCGCCGGCCTCGATCTTCACGCGACGAGTAGAATGAAGATGTAGGAACAGCGAATCCAAAAAGCTTGGGGCGCTGGGGGCCGCGCGATAGGATTGGCCCTCACGACGGCCCTGGAGGCCGAACCGCCAATGACAGATCTTGTCCGCCCTCGCCCGGAGAGTTTTTTTTCTGATCGATTCAGCATCACGTCCGGTCTCATGGAGCGCGTCCTCGGAGGCAACTTGCTGGGTCGGGTCGACGACGCGGACATCTACCTCGAGTACCGCATCAACGAAGACCTGGTTCTCGAGGAAGGCGCGGTCAAGAAGGCCTCGCGCCACGTGAGCCAGGGCGCCGGGGTGCGCGCCCAGTCGGGGACACGCACCGGCTACGCCCACACGGACGAGATCTCGCTCAAGAACCTCGAAGAGGCGGCGCGCCAGGCGCGGGCGATCGCCGACCGGAGTGCCACCTCCGGGAACCTCGCGCTGCCCGGCCGGGGCCGGCCGCACGACCTCTACACGCTCGCCGAGCCGCCGATCGCCGCCGAGCTCGGCCGCAAGCTCGAGCTGCTCCGGCGCATCGACGCCGAGACGCGCGCGGCGGACCCGCGCGTCAAGCAGGTGATCGCGTCACTCTCGAGCGAGGACGTCATCATGCTGATCGCCACCGCCTCGGGCTGGACGGTCGGCGACGTCCGGCCGCTGACGCGGCTGAACGTCACCGCCATCGCCGAAGAGGGCGGCAAGCGCGAGATCGGGTCCCATGGCGGCGGCGGGCGGGTCACCCTCGACTTCTTCCTCGAGGACGGGCGCTGGCGGCGCTTCGCCACCGAGGCCGCGCGCCAGGCCACGCTCAAGCTCAGCGCCGTTGACGCGCCGGCCGGATCGATGACCGTCGTCTTCGGGCCGGGCTGGCCCGGCATTCTCCTGCACGAGGCGATCGGCCACGGGCTCGAGGGTGATTTCAACCGCAAGGGCACCTCGGCCTTCGCCGGGCGCATGGGGCAGAAGGTCGCATCGGAGCTGGTAACGGTGGTCGACGACGGCACGATCGCGAACCGCCGGGGCTCGCTCAACGTGGACGACGAGGGCACGTCGACCGGTCGCACCGTCCTGATCGAGAACGGCATCCTGACTGGCTACATGCAGGACCGGCTCAACGCGCGCATCATGGGCATGAAGCCGACCGGGAACGGGCGGCGCGAGTCGTACGCCTACGCGCCGATGCCGCGCATGACGAACACGTTCATGCTCGCCGGCCCGGACGATCCCGAGGAGATCTTGAAATCGGTGAAGCACGGCCTCTACGCCGTCACCTTCGGCGGCGGACAGGTCGACATCACCAACGGCAAGTTCGTGTTCTCGGCCAGCGAGGCCTATCTGGTCGAGGACGGGCGGATCACCGCGCCGGTGAAGGGCGCGACCCTGATCGGCAACGGCCCGGAGGCGCTCACGCGGGTCACGCGAGTCGGGAACGACCTCAAGCTCGACGAGGGCGTAGGCACCTGCGGCAAGGACGGGCAGTCCGTGCCGGTCGGCGTCGGCCTGCCGACGGTCCGCATCGACGGCATCACCGTCGGAGGAACGGCTGTATGACGACGCGCGGGGCCCGAGGATGGCAAGCGGGGTTCCTGAACACCAACGTGATGAAGAGCACCGTGCGGAGCCGGGTGGCGCCTATCTCAGGCCACCCTCGGTCAAAGCCGGCCTCGAGGCCCCCGCTACAATGAACACGGACCTGCTGGTCTCCGTCCTCAAGCGCGCCGCGCAGCGCGGGGCCACGGCCGCCGACGGCTTTCTCGTCGAGGAGAGCCACTTCAGCGTCTCCGTGCGCATGCGCGAGATCGAGAACATCAATCACTCGCGCGAGCAGCGCCTCTCGCTGCGCGTCTTCGCCGGCCGTGCCTCGGCCGCCGCGTCGACGTCGGATCTGTCGCGGGAGTCGCTCGAGCGGGTGGTCGACGAGGCGACCGCGCTGGCGAAGATCACGGCCGAGGATCCGCACGCTGGGCTGCCGGATCCCGCCACCCTGATCACGCAGGTGCCCCAGCTCGACCTCGAGGATGCCAGCGCCGACCTCACACCCGAGGAGAAGATCGAGATCGCCCGCCGGGCCGAGGCCGCGGCGCTCGAGAGCGATCCGCGCGTGACGAATTCCGAGGGTGCCGAGTATTCCGACCGCCGCGCGCACTACGCCTACGCGACCTCCCACGGCTTCGCCCACGACTACGGCACCACGGGCTTCAGCATCAGTGTGTCGCCGATCGCGTCGAAGAACGGCGAGATGCAGCGCGACTACTGGTACTCGAGCGCGCGCAAGCGCGCGAAGCTGGAGGATCCGGAGGCGGTCGGGCGCAAGGCCGCGGCCCGGGCGCTGCGGCGCCTGGGCGCCCGGAAGATGAAGTCGGTCGAGGTGCCGGTGATCTTCGATCCGGAGAACGCGGCCAGCCTGGTCCGATCGATCGCGGGGGCGGCCAGCGGCCCGAGCCTCTATCGCCGCGCGTCCTTCCTGCTCGATCGTCTCGGCACGAAGATCGCGGCGCCGTCCGTCACGATCGTTGACGACGCGCTGATCCCTTCGGCGCTCGGATCGCGCCCGTTCGACGGCGAGGGGCTCGCGACCGGCCGGACCGTGCTGGTGCGCGAGGGCGTGCTCGAGTCGTACCTCCTCGACACCTACAGCGCGCGCAAGCTCGGTCTTCAGTCCACGCATCACGCGGGCCGAGACGGCAGCGGTGTCTCGGTCACCACGACGAACCTGATGCTGCTGCCGGGCACGTCGACGCCGCAAGAGCTCATCGGCTCGGTGAAAAACGGCTTCTACGTGACGGAGCTGATCGGCTTCGGCGTGAACGGCGTGACCGGCGATTACTCGCGGGGCGCCGTGGGGCAGTGGATCGAGAACGGCGAGCTCGCGTATCCGGTGGAGGAAGTGACGGTGGCCGGCAACCTGCTGGAGATGCTGTCGGCGATCGACGGCGTCGGGGACGACCTGGTCCTGCGTGATCGCACGGTGGCGCCCACGCTCAGGATCGGCCGGATGGTGGTGGCGGGGACCTGATAGACGACCCGATGGTCATCGACAGCCACTGTCACGTGCACGATCCGGCGTACGCCGACCTCAAGGAGACGCTCCGGCTGTCGATGGCGCACGACGTGTGGGGCGCGATCGCCGTCGGCTGCGACGCCGAGACGAACGCGCAGACCTTGGAGGCGGCGGCCGTCGCGCCCAAGGCGGTCTGGGCGTGCCTGGGATTTCACCCGGACCGCTCTGATCTCACCGACGAGGATCTTGCGCGGGTCGAGGCGCAGATCGCCGCGAACCACTCACGCATCGTGGGGATCGGCGAGATCGGTTTGCCCTGGTACTCGCTCGAGGGCGCCCCCGATCCCGACGCCCTCAAGACGCGCGGCCGGGCGCGGCTCGATCGGCTGCTCGACCTGGCCACTCGCTGGAACCTGCCGGTCGCGCTGCACGCGCCGCACGGGGCGGCCGCCGACGCGCTCGAGGCGCTCAAGCATCACGGCGTCGAGCGCGCCGTCTTTCACTGGCACAAGGCGCCCGCGGCCGTGACGCGCGCGATCGTCGACGCCGGCTATCTGGTCTCGGTCACGCCCGACGTCGTCTCGCGCGACCGTGACCGCGATCTGGTCACGGGTGTTCCGCTCGATGCGCTTCTCGTCGAGAGCGATGGACCGTGGGAGTACGGGGGTGAGTTCGAGGGCATCGACTCCGGTCCCTGGCTCGTCGGCCGCGTCGCCGAGGAGGTCGCGAAGCTCAAGCATCTGCCGGTCGAGGACGTGATGTACCAGCTCTCGACCAACACCTGCCGACTCTTCGATCTGATGTGGGCCTGACGGGGAGCGGACCCGTCAGGCGCGCAGCACGCCCAGGACGATCGCCAGAACGAGCGCCAGCCCGAGCAGGATCCGGTAGATGACGAACGGTCGGAGCGAGCGCGTCTTGAGGTAGCTGACCAGGAACCACACGGCGAACCAGCCACTGAGAAACGCCGTGATGAGCGCCGCCACGAGCGGCCCGGCCTCGCCGGGCGGAACGCCGTGCCGCAAGAGATGCAGCGCCTTCAGGCCCCCGGCCCCGGCGGTGATCGGAATACCCAGCAAGAACGCGAAGCGCGCCGCTGTCGCGCGATCGATTCCGCGCAGTAGACCCGCCGTGATCGTGATCCCCGAGCGCGAGGTGCCCGGGATCAGCGCCAGGGCCTGAGCGCAGCCGACCGTGAGAGCCTGGTCGAGCGAGATGCGCTCGAGCGGGTCGCCCGGAGCGGTCAGCGCGGGCGCGGCTCGGCGATCGGCGACCCACATGACGATCGCCCATCCGACGGTCGTACACGCGATGAGCAGCGGCGAGCGGAGCTTCGCCTCGATGAGCTTCTCCAGCAGCACGCCGACCACCGCGCCCGGAATCGTCGCGAGGACGAGCAGGCCGGCGAGCCGCCGCGACAGCGTGCCCGACGCCATGCCCAGGAGCTCACGCCGAAAATAGGCGAGCAGCGCCGCCAGCGTTCCCAGATGCATGACCGCGTCGAAGGCAAGCCCCTGGTCGGGCCAGTTGAACAGACGCGGGACCAGGATCAGGTGACCGGAGGACGAGACCGGGAGGAACTCGGTGAGCCCCTGGACGAGGCCGAGCACCACCCCCTGGGTGTAGGTCACCCGACGATATCTTCCCCGCCGTCGACGCCGATCACGTTGCCCGTGATCCAGTACGTGTCCGGGTGGGAGAGCACGACGATGGCTCGCGCGACGTCGTCGGGCGTCGTCATGCGTCCGCTCGGATTGCGGCGCCGCGCTTCGGCGATGATCTGGTCGTGTCGCGGGATCTTCTGCAGGGCCGGTGTATCGGTGACGCCGGCCCGGATGGCGTTCGCGGTGATCCCCTGCGGGGCGAGCTCGGAGGCGAGCTGGCGGATGTGGGACTCGAGGGCGGCCTTCGCCGCGGACACCGGGCCGTAGAAGGGCAGGACCCGCGTGCCGCCGGAGGACGTCATCGCGTAGATACGCCCGCCGCGCGTCATGAGCCCGCGGCCGACCACCTCCTGCGTCCAGTACACGAGCGAGTGCGCCATGACGTCGAGCGTCATGTCCATCTGCGCGGCGGTGACCGCCTCCTTCATCGGATCGGCGACGTAGAGCTTCAGCGTGCCGAACGCGAGGGAGTGCAGGAGCACGCGAAGCCCGCCGGCCTCGCCGCGCTTCTCGAGGATCTCGGCCATCTGGCCGGCGATCTCGGCGCGCTTCTCGGCGTCGGCGGCGTTGACGTTGAAGAACGCCGCTTCGCGGCCGAGCGCCTTGATCTCGCCGGTGATCCGCTCGACGTTGCCCAGGGTCGCCTTGCGATCGAGATGCACGCCGAAGATGTTCAGTCCCGCGCGCGCCAGCGCGAGGCTCACCGCCTCGCCGAACCCCGACGAGGCGCCGAGCGTGAGCGCCCAGCCGTTCAGTTGAATCATCGCGTCTCCATTGTGAGCCGTCACTGTCGACTCGTGGACTCCGTCATTCTAGCATCGTAGAATCGCACGGGACCCATGCCGAAGACCGCCGGGATCATCCTCGTGGGCAACGAGATCCTCTCCGGGAAGATCGCCGACGCGAACGCCGCGTACCTCTGCCGCGAGCTGCGCGCCCTCGGCGTCGACGTGCGCCGCATCGCGGTCATTCCCGACGAGATCCCGCTGATCGCCCAGGAAGTCGCGGCATTCAGCCGCGCCCACGACGTCGTATTCACGTCGGGCGGGGTCGGGCCCACCCACGACGACGTCACGATCGAAGGCGTCGCGCTGGCCATGGGGGCGAAGGTCGTCCGCCATCCGATGCTCGTGGGCCGGCTCGAGCGGCACTTCCGCGACCGGCTCAACGAGTCGCATCTGAAAATGGCCGAGATCCCGGAGGGCGCCGAGCTGGTCGGCGGCGAGACGATCCGCTTCCCGACCGTGCTCATGCGCAACGTGTATGTCCTGCCGGGCGTACCCGAAATCTTTCGCCAGAAGTTCGAGGCGATCCGCGAGCGGTTCCGCGACGAGCCGATCCATCTCAAGAACGTGTTCGTGGCCATCGGGGAGGGGCTCCTCGCCGATTACCTGAACCGGCTGCTGGCCGATTTCCCGCTGCTGCTGCTGGGCTCGTACCCGGAGTTCTCCAACCCCGAGTACAAGGTGAAGGTGACGCTCGAGTCCCGCGACCGCGGGTACCTCGACGGCGCCCTGACCGAGTTCCTCCGGCGCCTGCCGGCCGAGGCGCTGGTCAAGGTGACCTAGCGCCGACCGCTCCACGCGAATCTTGCGGTTCGAGGCCCGGACGTCCGATGATGGACTATGAGCGTCGCGCGGACCGTGCCGAAGGTCGTGGTGGTCATGCCGGCGTACAACGCCGGGCGGACGCTCCGGCTGACCTACGAAGAATTGCCCAAGGACGCGGTCAATCTCGTCATCCTGGTCGACGACGGGTCCACCGACGCGACGCTCGACATCGCCCGCCAGCTCGGGCTGGAGATCTTCGTCCACAACCGCAACTACGGCTACGGCGCCAACCAGAAGACCTGCTACGCGGAGGCGTTGCGGGCGGGCGCCGACGTCGTGGTGATGGTGCACCCGGACTACCAGTACGACCCGCGGCTGGTGCCCCAGATCATCCAGCCGATCGTGAGCGGCGACGCCGACGTCGTGCTGGG
>Ga0066903_100005405_pt1 | contig 11076 bp, 14 predicted proteins | sample PanSoiMetaGPlot1_FD_67491 | JGI IMG/M metagenome (GOLD analysis project Ga0066903, IMG submission 67491) | Tropical forest soil microbial communities from Panama analyzed to predict greenhouse gas emissions - Panama Soil - Plot 1 (version 2) | ecosystem: Environmental > Terrestrial > Soil >...
CGCCGCTGGCGGTCGGCCTCGGTCTCCTCGCGGACTCGCTCCCGCTGCGCGTCGGACTGCTTGCGCGCCTCGGCGAGGATGTCCTCGGCGTCGGACTTCGCCTTGCCGATCAGCTTCCGGTGCTCCTCGAGCAGGCTCCGGGCCTCTTCGCGGGCGCGGTCGGCCTCCTCGATCGACTGGCGGACCCGCTCCCGCCGGTCGTCGATCGCCTTCTGGATCGGACCGAACGCGAACCGCTTGAGCACGAACAGCGCGATCAGGAAGCAGACGATCGTCCAGATCATCAGCCCCGGCGTGACCTTGATCAGTGCGTTGGCGCCGAGCAGCAGCATGGGCTAGACCAGGACGAAGGCGAGGATCGAGCCGAGCAGGCCGTAGAACACGACCGCCTCGGTCAGCGCGAAGCCCAGCCACTGGATGCCCTGGAGCTCGCCGCGGAGCTCGGGCTGGCGGGCCACGGACTGGATCATCGACCCGAAGATGTTGCCGATACCGACACCGGCGCCGAGGGCGCCGAGGCCGACGCCGAGCGCGAGACCGATCGCCTTGCCGGCCTTCGTCACGTCGCCGGTCGTTGCGGCGATGAGTGCAAAGAGCATTTGCGGTTCCTTTCTCTAGTGCTCCGGCTCGATCGCCGAGCCGATGTAGATGGCTGACAGTGCGGAGAAGATGAACGCCTGGATCGAGACCACGATCACGACCTCGAAGAGGTAGAAGACCGTGGCGATCGGCACCACGAAGACGGCCAGGATGATCGACTCGAGAATGAACATCAGGCCGAGGAAGGTGAGGATCAGGATGTGGCCGGCGAGCATGTTCGCGAAGAGGCGGACGCTCAGTGAGATCAGCCGCATGAACTGGCCGAGGATCTCCAGCGGGACGATCAGGAACAGCAGTGCCTTCGGCGCCTCGGGAATCCAGCTCTTGAAGTAGCGGCGCGGCCCGTTCCAGCGAATGCCCTCGTAGTGCGTGAAGACGAAGGTGAGCAGTGCCAGCGCGAGCGTCACCGAGAGCGACGACGTCGCTGCGTAGATCCCCCAGGTCGGCACACCGTGCCACTTCTCCCCGGTGAGCGGGAGCGGGATGAACCCGATCACGTTCACGACCCAGATGAAGAGCATCAGGGTGGCGACGTACGGAAACCAGCGGCCGATCGCCTTCGTCGGGAGGCCCTGCTCCGCGATCTGCACCTGCGCGACCTCGTAGATCTGCTCGCCGATGGACTGGCGGCGGCCGACCTCCTTGCCGGCGGTCACCTTCCAGCGCATCAGCCCGACACCCATCAGGATCGTCAGCAGCGTCCCGATCATCAGGTAGACGACGGCCTTCGTGATCGAGAGATCGAGGCCACCGAGATGGATCGACACCCACTCGTGCTGCTCGAACTCGGTGGTCGGGTCGAACTCGCCCCGTGCCCAGGCGGCGGCGGGGAACGTCAGGGCGAGCGTGGCGCCGAGCAGGAGCCAGCGCTTCATCTGCCCGCCTCCTTCCCGTAGTAGGCCGCGAGGGACAGGCCGAACTCGCAGGTGTAGGCGAGCGCGTAGGTCAGCACGGCGGCGATCGCGAGCTCCTTGTCGGAGGAGGCGACCGCGACGAGGATGACCAGCAGCCCGAGCGCCTTGAAGAGGACGCCGAAGACCTTCCCGCCGTTGCCGAGGCGAACGAGAACGAGGTCGAGTGCATGTACGGCGACGTAGAGCACCGTCGCGAGCGCCCACCCGCCGAGCGGCCAGCCGGCGACGAGGAAGATCGGGAGCGCAATCAGGAGGACCACGCCTCCTGCCAGCGCGGGCAGCAGGTGCCCGGGCTCCGGGCGTGGGGTGAGCAGGGTCGACGGCATCAGAAGGTGCCCTTGTAGCGCCAGTAGACGGCGCCGATGCCGATGGGGACGCCCACGGCCGCTCCTCCGAGCAGGCCGTAGGCCACTGACCCGGACGCCCAGCCGATCAGGGCGCCACCCGCGATGCCTGCCGCGGTTCCCGTGACCAGCAGAGCGCCCGCGCCGGCGGGGTCGAACGTCTGGCGCGCAGGCTCCATCTGCGCGGCGAGCATATCATCCGACTTTGTAACACGCGAAAATCGCTTGTTCACACCGATCCCCCCGCACCTTGTAACCACATCGTAGCCGGGGGTGGGCGGAGCACCGAGTCGTCCGAGAGCTGCGATCACGCAGTCTGCGATACTGCCCCGGCTGGTGGCGGGCGCGCACCATCTGGCCGTTGTCCTCGTGGGGGCAACCGTCGCCGGGCTCGGGGCCGCCCAGCCCGGCCAGCTCGTCCAGCTCAAGGGGCCCGGCGCATGCGTCAGCCAGCTCGTCACCGACGGGATCTGCGCCGAGGCGCGAGCGTTGAACGCACCCGACGCCCTGGCCGTTTCCCCGGAAGGGCGATCCGTCTACGCAGCCAGCTTCGGCGTCGCGCCGAATGTCTCGGGCAACCCGGGCTCGATCGCGATATTCGCGCGTAACGCGTCGACCGGGAGAATCACCCAGCCCGACGGCGCTGCCGGCTGCCTCGGCGACCCCGACGACGGCTGCGGCGCCGCGCGCGGCATCCGCGGGGCCTCAGGGGTCAAGGTGTCGACCGACGGGCGCTACCTCTATGCGACGGGGTTCGACTCGGGCGCGATCGCGGCGTTCGCTCGGTCACCGAGCGGGTCACTCGTCCAGCTGGCAGGCACAGCCGGGTGCGTCGGCGCAGACGGCCTCGAGGAGTGTGTCGCGGGGCCGGGGCTTCGCGGCGCCGCCGACGTCGCGATCGCTCCAGGCGGCACGAGCCTCTACGTCGCCTCGGCCCGGAGCAGTGCCGTCGCGGCCTTCGCCCGTGACCCCAGAACCGGGCGCCTGACGCAGCTGACTGGCGACGCGGCCTGCATCGCAGAGCCGGCGGCCGTGGAGGACGAGGGGGACGAGGACGGCGGCCTCGGACCGGACCCGGAAAGCTGTCGACCGGGCGCGGGACTTGCCGGGGCGACCACGCTCGCGGTCAGCCCGGACGGAAAGAACGTCTATGTCCTCGCCCGAGAAGCGCTCGCAGCGTTCCGGCGCGGACCGGACGGTCGACTGACCCAGCTCGCGGGGTCGCAGGGATGCCTGAACCTCGACGGCAGCCGCGGCTGCGCCGCCGTCCCTCAGCTCGAGAACGGCCTCGACCTCACGATCGGGCCGGATGGTCGAACGCTCTACGTCGCCTCCTACTTGCCCGGCTCGATCATTGTGCTTCGACGGGACCCCGCCACGGGAGCGCTCGCGCTCACGACCACACTCTCGTCCCCTGCCCTCGACGGCGTTGCCGGCCTCGCGGTCACGCGCGACGGCCAGGGCCTCTACGCGGTCTCGCCCTTCCAGGACGCCGTCCTCGCGTTCGCGCGCAGAGCCGACGGCCGGCTCGAGCAGCTCCGCGGCGCGGCTGCCTGCGTGAGCGATGTCGAGCGAAGCGACTCATGTGCGCACGGGCAGGTGCTGTCGCGGGCGAGCGCGGTCGCGGTCAGCCCTGACGGACGGCACCTGTACGTGTCCGCGGTCGAGCCGATCGGGTTCAGCTGTGCGTGCGGCCGCGAACTGGGCTCCCTCAGCGTCTTCACGCGTACCTCGGCAGCGGTCACGCTCTCGGCTCCAAAGGCGGCAGCCCTCCGTGCGGGCGGATCGTTCCGGATCGCGGCGCGCGTGCAGACCGCCGCCGCGAGCGCGCAGGTCTCGTGCAGCGCGGCAATCGCCGGACGGCCGATCCGGGCCACCGGGACGTACACCGCCGGCACCGCGGTCTGCAGCGGCAGCGTCCCGAGGGGCTCCGCAGGAAAGAGACTCGTCGGGACGGTGAAGGTGACGACGGGCGCGGCCACGCGATCGGCAAACTTCTCTTTCCCGATCCGCTAGCACCGATTAGCCGCGAGCCCCACCTCGGTCTACCAGGACAGATGGCCTACGTCCCTGCCACCCGGCACCTGCTGCGCGCGAAGGATCTCGCCGACGCGCGCTACCGCGAGCCCCTCGACGTCCCCGAGCTGGCCGGCGCGGCGTACCTCTCGCCTGCCCATTTCACCCGCGAGTTCCGGCGGGCATTCGGCGAGACTCCGCACCAGTACCTGCTGACCCGCCGGCTCGAGCGCGCCGCCGCGCTGCTCCGCACGACGGACCGTTCGGTCGCAGACATCTGCCTGATGGTCGGGCTCCGGAGCGTGGGGTCGTTCACGACCAGCTTCGGCCGGCTCTTCGGGCTCACTCCGACCGCCTACCGCGCCTCGTTTCCACCGGCCGTCACCCGGGCACGGATCCCCATCTGTCTGCAGCAGGCGTACGCGCGTCCACAGTCCCGCAGTTTTCGAGAAGACGGCGCCGAGAAGCACCGCTAACGTCGCCGCCGATCACTCGAACCGAGGAGGAACACGATGCTCAATCAGCTGACCACCGTTCAGGTCTGGGTCCACGACCAGGACGAGGCACTGGCCTTCTACACCGAGAAGCTGGGCCTCGAGCTCCGAGACGACGTGACCGTGCCGGAGCTCGGGAACTTCCGCTGGCTCACGGTCGGAGTGCCCGGCCAGGACGTCTCGATCGTCTTGATGGCCGTGCCCGGCCCGCCGGTCTTCGACGACGAAACGCGCGGGCAGATCCAGGCGCTCGTCGCCAAGGGCGCCGCGACCGGCCTCTTCTTCACCACGGACGACGTCCAGACCACGTACGAGGAGCTCAAGGGCCGCGGCGTCGAGTTCGCGCAGGAGCCGACCCAGCAGCCCTACGGGATCGACGCCGGCTTCCGCGATCCCTCGGGCAACCAGATGAGGGTGGCCCAGCTAAGCGGCTAGGCAGGGAGCGATTCAGGCGGAGCGGCGCTGCTGCTCCGCCTCCTGCCGCTTGCGGCGGCGGATACGGGGGTTCGCGAGCTTGACGATCTCCAGCAGGTAGACCATGTAGACCGAGGCGCCGACCGCGAGCAGGCCGAGTGCAACCGCACCGACCGTCGGCCAGGCGTGCCACCGGCCGTCCTCGCGGAACGGGATGTAGCGCGTGCCGAGCGCCGCGGCGGCGAGGGTCGCCACCCAGAAGTAGATGTAGAAGACCGCGCGTCGCTGCGAGAAGCCGATGTTGACGAAACGGTGGTGGAGATGCGCCTTGTCGGGCGCCGTGATCGGCATTCGGTACTTGAGGCGGCGGGCGACGACGAACCCGGTGTCGAGAATCGGCACGGCGAGCACGAGGAGTGGGAAGAACAGCGCAACGGTGGCGGCCGTCTTCAGCAGACCCTCCACCGAGACCGCGGCGAGGGAGAAGCCGAGCAGCATCGCCCCCGAGTCGCCCATGAAGATCCGTGCGGGGAAGAAGTTGTGCCGGAGGAACCCGAGCGTGGCGCCGAACACGATCGCGGTGAACGCGGCGGCGGTCGGCTTCCCGAGCGAGAGCTCGATCACGGTGAACGTCAGCGCCGCGATCGCGCAGACACCGGCGGCGAGGCCGTCGAGACCGTCCAGGAAATTGACCATGTTCATCACCGCAACGATCCAGAGGACGGTCAGCGGGCCGCCCACCCACGCCGGCAGGTCATAGACGCCGATGAACGGCAGCGTGAAGTGGTCGACCCAGACCCCGAAGATCACGGGGATCGTCGCGGCGACGATCTGGCCGCCGAGCTTTTCCCACCAGCGCAGGCCGCGGAAGTCGTCGATCGCGCCAACCGCGGTCGCGACCGTCGCACCGAGCAGGAGCCCGCGCACGGACCGGCTCAGGTCGAGGAAGGCGAGCGAGGGGACGATGATCGCGAAGAAGAGAGCCAGGCCGCCGAGCCGCGGGATCGGGATCCGGTGTACGCGCCGCTCGTCCGGGACGTCGACGGCGCCGATCCTCCGGGCCATACCCGCGACTGCCGGGGTAAGCAGGATCACGATCAGGAACGCGAGCGCCGCTCCGTAGATCACCTCGAGGTGGTCGCCAAGCTCGTGCAGCGTCACGGCGGCCTACACGGTACTCCGGCCGGCGGCGCGAGGGGGTATTCGCGTGCGCTACTTCGTGCCGTAGAGCCGGTCGCCGGCGTCGCCGAGGCCGGGGACTATGAAGCCCTGCTCGTTCAGCCCGCGGTCGACGGACGCGCACACGATGTGCACGTCCGGGTAGGTCTCGTGCACCTTCGCGATTCCCTCCGGCGCCGCCACCAGGCAGACGAGGGTGACCGAGCGTGCTCCTGCGTCCTTCACCTGGGCGACCGCGGCGACACTCGAGTTGCCGGTTGCGAGCATCGGGTCGAGAACGATCGCGTCGCGTTCGCCGAGATCGTCCGGGAGCTTCACGTAGTACTGGATCGCCTCGAGCGTGTCCTCGTCGCGGTACATGCCGATGAAGCCGACCCGGGCGCTCGAGATCAGCGACAGCGTGCCCTCGAGCATGCCCACGCCCGCGCGGAGCACTGGGCAGACCGCGACCTTCTTGCCGGAGATTCGTTGCGCGCCCATCACCTCGAGCGGGGTCTCGATCTCGACCGTTTCGGTCGGGAAGTCCTTCGTCGCCTCGTAGGTGAGGAGCAGCGTCAGCTCATTGACGAGCTTGCGGAAATGGACGGTCGGCGTGTCCTTGTCCCGCAGGTACGAGAGCTTGTGCTGGACGAGCGGGTGCGTGACGACCGTGAGACGCGGCTCCGTCACGAAACGTAGGTCGCCCACCCGCGGAAGCCGGGGTAGAGCGGGCGCTTCTCGCACAGGGCGACGCTGCGCGCGGCGAGGGCGTCGACATCGGCCTCAGGATCCAGCGCCCCCGCCACGATCTGTGCGACCTCGCGGAAGTCGTCCTCGTCGAAGCCCCTCATGGTGCATGCGGGCGTCCCCATCCGCACGCCGGACGCAATCGTCGGCGGCCGCTCGTCGAACGGGACGGTGTTCCGGTTCACGGTGATGTTCACCTCCGCAAGCCGCTCCTCGGCGTCCTTGCCGGTCCACTCCGAGGCACGCAGATCGATCTGGATCAGGTGCGTGTCGGTGCCGCCGGTGAGCACCTCCAGCCCGCCGTCCTGGATCTCTGCAGCGAGGGCGTCGGCGTTCGCCCGCACCTGCGTCTGGTACTCGCGGAACGCCGGGGTTCCGGCGATCCGGAAGCAGGTCGCCTTCGCGGCGATCACGTGCTGCAGCGGGCCGCCCTGCATCCCCGGGAAGACAGCCCGGTCGAGCGCCTGTGCATGCTCCTCGCGGCAGAGCACGAAGCCCGAGCGCGGACCCGAGAGCGTCTTGTGCGTCGTCGAACTGACGAAGTCGCAGTGCGGGACAGGGTTCGGGTGAAGGCCGGCGGCGACGAGACCGGCGAAGTGGGCCATGTCGCAGAGCAGGTACGCATCGACCTCGTCCGCGATCGCCCGGAACCGATCTGCCTCGATCGCACGCGGGTAGGCGGAGCCACCGCAGACGATCAGCCTCGGCCGGTGCTCCTTCGCCAGCGCCAGCACCTCGTCGTAGTCGACCGTCATGGTCTCGCGGCTGACCCCGTAGTGGACGATCGCGTACAGCCGTCCCGAGAAGTTCACCTTCAGGCCGTGCGTGAGATGCCCGCCGTGGTCGAGCCGGAGGGAGAGGATCGTGTCGCCCGGCTCCAGCACCGCGGAGTAGACCGCCATGTTCGTCTGCGCACCGGCGTGGGGCTGGACGTTTGCGTGCTCGGCGCCGAACAACTCCTTGGCCCGGTCGATCGCGAGCTGCTCGATCTCGTCGACGACCTCGCAGCCGCCGTAGTAGCGCCGCCCAGGGTAGCCCTCCGCGTACTTGTTCGTGGGGACGCTCGAAACGGCCTCCAGAATGCTCGGCCAGGTGAAGTTCTCGGACGCGATCAGCTCGATCTGGCCGCGTTGGCGCTCGAGCTCTCGGCCGATCAGCTCGGCGATCTCGGGATCGACCTCGGCGAGGCCCGCGCGACGGAGATCCGGGATTGCCTCCTCGGGGCGGCGTTTGGCGAGAGCCTTCGGCACCGTCCCGATCCTACTGGGCCCCACGGCCGAGGAGGCGCAGGGCCTCCGTGGCGGGAACGGCGCCCTCGCGCACGACCTCCGGCGTCGGCCCGGTGAGGTCGACCACCGTCGAGGGGACACCGGGCAGCTCGCCGCCGTCGACCACGGCGCCGCACGCCTCACGAATCTCTGCGGAGACGTCCTCGAGCCGCCGGGGATCGGACTCGCCGTGCCGGTTTGCGCTGGTCGCCGCGACGGCGCCGACGAGATCGAGGATTTCTGCCGCCTCGCCGCGGAGCACCGGCACGCGGACGCCGATCGTCTGGTCGCTGCCCAGCGCCGGAAACCGCCCGGCCGGGTTCGGAATGATCAGGGTGAAGGGGCCGGGCAACAGTGCAGTGTGGCCTTGCGCCTCGGGGACGAGCTCCAGCAGACGCTCGACGTCGGCGCACACGAGGGCAACCGGCATCCAGCTGGGCCGTCCCTTCAGCAAGGGAAGAAGGGCGGCGCGGTCGGGCGCAGCGCACAGCCCGTAGACGGTGTCGGTGGGCAGGATCACCGGCTCCCCCGCCCGGATCGCCGCTACGACGCGCTCGACCAACGCCCCTCGGCCACGCGGTCGCGGCCGGCCAGGTCCCGTCCAGCGCACACCTCGTCGTAGCCACGATTGCGCAGGAGCCGCAACACCTCGTCGGCCCGGCCCTCGGCCACCTCGAGGACAAGATGGCCTCCCGGCACGAGCACGCGCGTGGCCTCGTCCGCGATCACGGCGGTGTGCTCCTCCCCCACCGTCGCGATCCGCGGCTCCCAGTCGCGCACTTCGGGCTGGAGGTGCTCGATCTCCTCGGAGGTGACGTACGGCGGGTTCGAGACGACCAAGTCGTAGGTTCCTTCGAGCCCGTCCCGGACGTCCCGCTGCTCGAAGACCACCTCGAGCCCGCTCGCCCGAGCGTTCTCGCGGGCCAGCTCGAGGGCCTCGCCCGAGAGGTCGATGGCGGTCACCTGTGCCGCAGGATGCTCGTCGGCGATCGCAAGGGCGATCGCGCCCGAGCCCGTCCCGACGTCGAGCACAGCCGGCTCGGCCAGGCCGGCAAGCAGGTCGAGGCAGCGCTGGACGACGACTTCGGTCTCCGGCCTCGGAACGAGCACACGCCGATCGACCGTCAAGGTCAGCCTCCGGAAGCCCCACTCGCCGAGCACGTAGGCCAGCGGCTCCCGGCCGGCCCGCCGGCCCAGCAGCCGTTCGAACTCGGTCGAGTCCTCCTCCGAGAGCACGCGTTCCCGATCCAGGTAGAGCTCCGTGCGGCTCAGTCCGAGCGCCTTCTCCGCCAGCAGCTCGGCGTCGACTCGCGGCGTGTCGATCCCTGCCGCAGCCAGCCGGCGTTCAGCGTCGGCGACCGCCTCCGAGACTCTCACGCTTCGAGCGCGCGGCGGCGGTCCTCCGCGGCCAGCGCCTCGGTGAACTCGTCGAGGTCTCCCTGGAGGATCCGGTCGAGCTGGTGCACCGTCAGCTTGATCCGGTGGTCGGTGAGCCGGTTCTCCGGAAAGTTGTATGTGCGGATCTTCTCGGCCCGCTCGCCGCCGCCGATCTGAGACCGGCGGGTCGCCGCGAGCTCGGCCTGCTGTCGCTCGCGCTCCTGCTCGTAGAGGCGCGCGCGAAGCACGCGCATGGCCTTCTGCCTGTTCTGGAGCTGCGATTTCTCGTCCTGCATCGAGACGACGAGCCCGGTCGGGAGGTGGGTGATCCGGACAGCCGAGTCGGTCGTGTTCACGCTCTGACCGCCGGGGCCGGTCGAGCGATAGACGTCGATCTTCAGGTCGTTCTGGTCGATCTCGACCTCGACCTCCTCCGCCTCGGGCATCACCGCAACAGTGGCGGTCGAGGTGTGGATCCGACCCTGCGATTCGGTCTCCGGGACTCGCTGGACGCGGTGGGTGCCGCCCTCGTACTTGAACACCGAGTACGCCCCGTCGCCCTTGACGGCGAAGACGAGCTCCTTGACACCGCCGCCCTCGTTCGGGCTGGCGGAGAGCTCCTCCGTGGAGAATCCGCGCCGCTCGGCATAGCGCGCCAGCATGCGGTACAGGTCGCCCGCCCACAGCGCAGCCTCGTCGCCGCCGACCCCCTGACGGATCTCGACGATCACGTCCTTGCGATCGGCCGGGTCGGTCTCGACGAGCGCCAGCTTCAGGGCCTCCTCGAGCTCGCCCACCCGCTGCTCGAGCTCCGGAACCAGCTCTTTCAGGTCACCGTCGGAGCGCGCGTCTTCGAGGTCGGTGGTCGCCTCCTGCCACTGGAGCGCGAGCCGGTGGGGCTCCTCGAGCTCCTTCAGGCGCCGGCCGATCTCTGCCGCCTCGCGGTGGTCGTTGTAGACGGCAGGATCGGACATGCGCTCCTGCGTCTCGCGGTAGGAGCGCTCCAGGTCGTCGACGAGCTGTGCGATGCCGGCCATACCGGCACAGGGTAGACGCGGCTGCTAGCCCACGAGCGAAGCGTTCAGCGTGATCTCGGGGACGCCGGCGAGCGCCTTCGAGACCGGGCAGTTCGCCTTTGCACCGTCGGCCGCCGCCTGGAACGCGTCCTCGTCGATCCCCGGTACTCGGCCCTCGACCGCGAGGACGATCTTCGTGATCCCCTCGCCGGGCTGGAACGTGACGGTCGCCGAGGTGTGGAGCTCCTCCGGCGGCGTGCCGTCGTTGGCGAGACCGAACGAGAGCGCCATCGAGAAGCACGTGGCGTGCGCGGCCGCGATCAGCTCCTCCGGGCTCGTCCGCCCGCTCTCGTCGGGCTCCGAGCGCGACGCCCAGGTGACGTCGAGGCCGCCGAAGGCACCGCTTCCGGTCGAATCGATCCGCCCCGAGCCGTCCATCAGGCCGCCGTTCCACGTGACCTCTGCGTGCCGCTCTACTGCCATCGTCCCCTCCTCGTCTCGACTGGGCGCTGACTCTATCGACGCACCGTCTCTCCGGGAGCCGCGGCGAATCAGGAGCCGAACTCGAAGCGGACGAAACGCGTCTGCGTCGAGTCCTCACAGCGCACGAGCGTGAGCTCCTTGCCCGCCACCCCGAGGAGACAGGTGTAGGAGCGCACCCGGCAGAACCGCTGCTTCGAGCAGGTCCTCGTGGCGACCACGCCGCGCGCGATCGCGCGCGCGTTCGC
>Ga0066903_100005406_pt1 | contig 11075 bp, 7 predicted proteins | sample PanSoiMetaGPlot1_FD_67491 | JGI IMG/M metagenome (GOLD analysis project Ga0066903, IMG submission 67491) | Tropical forest soil microbial communities from Panama analyzed to predict greenhouse gas emissions - Panama Soil - Plot 1 (version 2) | ecosystem: Environmental > Terrestrial > Soil >...
AATCAGTTCGAACAAATCCTGAAACCGATCGGCGACGGTCAGTTCAACACGCTATCGGCCGCTTACGCGGTCCAGGCGTTGAAAGTTTATTCGCATGCGATCGCGCAAAATCCACCGCAGTTGACGATTGCCGAAGTCCACGCGGACAAACGCGAGACGAGTTTGATGAACGGCGCGAAACTGTTGCTACGCTCGCCTTTTAGCAAAGACGCCACTGTCGTTCGATTCAAAAGCGCACCGCCGATCGCCGGACCGGGCGCATTTTATCAAGTCGTCGAAGCGGGATTTGATCGCAGCGTGCCGACCAAACCGCTGAACGAAGGACTCGAAGTTTTCCGCGAGTTGCTAGACAAAGATGACAAGCCGGTCACCAAAACCAAGCTTGGCGAACCGATCAAGGTCCGCGTGCGCGTCCGCAGCACCAAGAGCGAAGACTTTACCAACGTCGCGGTGATCGATCTGTTGCCGGGCGGATTCGAAGTCGTCGGCTCTTCGCTACAACCGGGCGTCTCTTCAATCAACAACGTCGATTACGTCGATGTGCGCGAAGATCGCGCCATCTTCTTTACCACCGCGTCGGACAGCGTGCTCGAGATCAATTACCAAATTAAATCCACGAACCGAGGCGAGTTCGCTGTTCCGCCAGTGTTCGCCGAATCGATGTACGAGCGAAACATCAAAGGCCGCGGCGTCGGCGGCAAGATCATTGTGACCGAATAGAAAATGAAACTGTCTGTCATCCCGAACGTAATGCCAGTCCGGCTCGGACTGAGGGATCTCCCAAAAGTTGATGGAGCACACAAGTTATCTCGTGTCCTCCGCGCTTCGTGGGTGAGATCCCTCGCTCTGCTCGGGATGATTGCGTGGTTTGGGTGGCTCTTCCTGCCGAAACCGCGGTTGCTCGACGACGTTTCGTTCTCGCAGTGTGTGCGAGATCGCAACGGCGAATTGTTACGCGTGACGTTGACGCCGGACCAGAAATTCCGGATCTGGACGAAGCTTTCAGACATTTCGCCGGAATTAGTCGATGCGACGCTTCGCTACGAAGATAAATACTTCCTAAAACATCCCGGCGTGAATCCATTCGCATTGGCGCGTTCGGGATTCGGATTTTTGCACGGCGGCACGCGGACAGGAGCATCGACAATCACGATGCAGGTCGCGCGTTTACGTTTTCATCTCCAAACCCGTACGCCGCTCGGGAAATTTTGCCAGATCGTGCGCGCGCTGGAACTCGAGCGTCACTATTCGAAATCGGAGATCCTGGAGGCGTATCTGAATCTCGCGCCTTATGGCCGCAACATCGAAGGCATCGGCGCCGCCAGTCAGATTTATTTCGGCAAAAGCGCGGCGCACTTGACTGGACCCGAATCGATCTCGCTTAGCGTCATTCCGCAAAGCCCGACACGGCGCGCGTTACACACCGATCGCGACAATCGTTCGCTCAACGCCGCCCAGGAAAATTGGTACGATCGAGCAAGAGCTGGCGAGAATCTTGCCGCGCGAGAGTTTAGCCCGCGCGCCGAAGCCGAGCGAACATTTTTCGCGCCACACTTCGTTCAACAAGTCCTGGAGAAGAGCAAAGGTCGCGCGGGAATCATCACAACACTTGATTTGGAAAAACAAGCGCTGATCGAGCGCCGAATCAGCGATTACATTCGAGCAAATCGCAATCGTGGAATCCAAAACGCGGCCGCGATGCTAGTCGACGTCCGAAATATGGACGTGCTCGCGCAAATCGGTTCGGCCGATTTCTTCAGCAAGGAGATTCAAGGTCAAGTCGACGGCACGCGCAGTCAGCGCTCACCGGGTTCGACTTTGAAACCGTTCGTTTACGCGCTCGCGCTCGACCAAGGCTTGATTCATCCGTTGTCGATCTTAACCGACGCGCCGCGCAGTTTCGGAGACTACAATCCGGAAAATTTCGATCGCGACTTTCTTGGGCCGATCCGCGCCTGCGATGCTTTGGCGCGGAGCCGCAACCTGCCTGCAGTCGAGCTGACATCGCAACTTTCCAATCCGACGCTTTACGAATTTTTACGCAGCGCCGGCGTTTTATTGCCACGCTCCGAGTCGCTTTACGGGTTAACACTCCCGCTCGGTGGCGCGGAAGTAAAAATGGAAGATTTGATCCGACTTTATGCCGCGCTCGCGCACAACGGCGAACTGCGTCCGCTTCGCCGAAAAACATCCGACCCGGTTCTTGCGCGCGGCCAACAAGTTCTAACTCCGGAAGCGGCATTCCTGACGCTCGAGATGCTCGACGTGCCACGACCAGAAATTAGTTATGCCGATTCGAACAACCCGGTCTTTTGGAAAACCGGAACATCCCACGGTTTTCGCGACGCTTGGTCGATAGGCGTTTTCAATCATTACGTTCTCGCCGTTTGGATTGGAAATTTTGACGGCAAAGCGAATCCGTCCTTGATCGGACGCGCCGCCGCTGCACCCCTCTTGTTCCAGATCGTCGACGCTCTGCGCGCGAGTTGGCCGGAGCCGATCGAACCGCACAATCCGCCACCGAATGCAAACTTGAAGCGAGTCGAGTTCTGCGCGATCTCGGGCGATTTGCCGGGAGAACATTGCACGCATCGAATCGAAGGTTGGTTTATTCCCGGAATTTCACCGATCAAAACCTGTGATGTGCATCAGGAGGTTTTGGTTGATGTCGCGACTGGTTTGCGAGTTCCAGTCGATGACGGAACCCGCCAGCTCCGGCGCGAAGTCTACGAATTCTGGCCAAGCGATCTGCTGAAACTTTTTGAGCGTGCTGGCTTGCCGCGGCGCGCGCCGCCACCATTCCTGCCAGGAACCGAACTCGAGTTCGCCGCTCGAACCGGAAATGCGCCGAAAATTATTTCGCCGAGTGAAGGCAACGCGATGTTGCTCGCCACTTCGACCGAAATTCCGTTGCGCGCGAAAACCGACGCCGATGTGCGCGACGTCTACTGGTTCGCTGACAAAACATTTATCGGTAAGTCGCCCGTTGCCGACGTGCTGACCTGGAAATCTTCGCCCGGAAATTATCAGTTGATCGCGCTCGACGACCACGGCCGCTCGGGCTCGTGCAGCGTAACCGTGCACTGATTGCGGCGGTCAGAGACCGCCGCTAAAGGTAAAATGTGTCCCGTCAATACACGCTGCATCGCTCGGCAAGATCGACATCTATTCACATCGATTACGCTGCGGAGCTCAATGAACAACAGCTCGCGGCCGTCACCGCGCCGCCGGGGCCACAGTTAATTATCGCCGGCGCGGGCTCTGGCAAAACACGCACGCTGACGTATCGCGTTGCGTATCTGCTCGAGAACGGAATCGATCCGCGCAACATTTTGCTGCTCACGTTTACGAACAAGGCCGCACGCCAAATGCTCGAGCGGGTCGCGAATCTGTTGCCGATCGACGCCAGCGGAATCTGGGGCGGTACGTTTCACTCGGTTGGTAATCGGATGCTTCGCCGGCACGGCACCGCGCTCGGCTTCAACAGCGGTTTCACGATCATGGACCGCGAAGATCAAAAAGATCTGATCAACACGGTCGTCGCAAGTGCCGGCATCGATCCGAAGGAGATTCGTTTCCCGAAAGGCGACGTGCTCGCGGAAATCTTCAGCTTCGTCGTGAACACCGAAGCGGCGCTCGAGGAATTGCTGGCGGAAAAGTTTCCCTACTTCCTGCCATTGCTCGACAAGATCAAGGACGTCCACGCGCGCTACGAGAAAAAGAAAAAGGCGACGAACTCAGTCGATTTCGACGATCTGCTCGAAAAGACGCTCACCATGCTGCAGAAGCACGAAAACATCGCGCAGGTTTATCGCCGGCAATTTCAATTCATTCTCGTCGACGAGTATCAGGACACGAACAAGATCCAGGCCGACTTGATCGATCTGCTCGCCGGCGAACATCGCAATGTCATGGTCGTGGGCGATGACGCGCAATCGATCTATTCGTGGCGCGGCGCCAATTTCCAAAACATTCTCGAGTTTCCGAGTCGTTATCCAGACGCGCAGGTTTTTAAGATCGAGATGAATTACCGGAGCGTGCCGGAAATTTTGGAGGTCGCGAACTCGGCGATCGCCGCCAACATCGATCAGTTCCAAAAGAATCTTCAGCCGGTTCGAGAATCGAATTCGGTGAAACCAGCGGTCGTCGCATTGAACGACGGCAGCGAACAGGCGCAATTCGTCGCGCAGCGAATCCTCGAGCTGCGTGATGAAGATGTCGATCTAAGCGAGATCGCGGTGCTGTATCGCGCGCATTATCACGCGCTCGAACTGCAGCTGGAGCTTTCGCGGCGCGGAATTCCATATCAAATCACCAGCGGCATTCGATTTTTCGAGCAGGCGCACATCAAGGATGTTGTTTCGTTTCTGCGCTTCGTCGCCAATCCGCGCGATGAAGTCGCGTTCAAGCGAATGGTCAAACTTTTGCCGGGCATCGGAAACCGAAGCGCGGAAAACCTTTGGAGCGCTTGGGACAAATCGTTGAACGAGCGCGGCGAGATTACTTCGTGGAGCGAACGCTTGTTGCCGATGAGCGTGAGCGCGAAATCGAAAAAACATTGGACTCAGCTCGCGCACACCGTCGATGAGATCGCGCCGAGCGGACAACCGAATCCGCCGTCGGAAATGATCACGTCGGTCGTGGAAGCGATCTACGACGATTACGCGAAGGTGAGCTTCACGAATTACGAATTGCGAAAGGAAGATTTGAATCAACTCGCGGCATTTGCCCGCCAGTTCAAAGATTTGAACGAATTTCTTTCGCAGCTTGCTCTCATCAGCAACGTCGACGCGGAAGCGGCGCCGAATCAGACCGCGGACCGCGAAGCAGTGAATCTTTCGACCGTTCATCAGGCCAAAGGCCTCGAGTTTCACACCGTGTTCGTGATCTGGCTGACCGACGGAATGTTTCCGAGCAGTCGTTCAATGGATGACCGCAAAGATTTGGAAGAAGAACGGCGTTTATTTTACGTCGCGATTACGCGGGCGAAGGACGAGCTTTACCTCACCTATCCACACATGCGCCTGACCGGCGGTTACGGCGACGTGTTCCAGCGGCCATCGCGTTTCCTGAAAGAAATCCCGAACAAGCTCGTCGAAGACTGGCAGGTTCAACGGGGCTAAAGCTTTTAGGAATGCAATTGTCGCCGGAGAAAAAAATTGCGGGAATTCTCGCGCCGTTATTTGGTTTGCGGAGCGAAACTGATCTCGGAATCGGCGATGTCGCAGTGCTGCGTGAGTTCATCGACTGGGCGGCGGAGATCGGATTCAAGCTCGTTCAATTGCTGCCGATCAATGAGATGGGGCACGACAACAGTCCCTACAATGCGATCAGCGCGATGGCGATCGAACCGACAACGCTCCATCTCGCGCCCGGCTCGCCGGAAGATTTAACTCGCGAGGATTACGACGACGCTTTCTTCGATGTCGATCTTGCGAAACTGCGACCCGGGCCAGTCAAGTATGTCGCGGTAAAAAAATTAAAGCGGCGCTTGCTCGAGGCCGCGTTCACAAATTTTCTCGCGCGCGGCTCGCACGAGCGACAATCCAAATTTCGAAAATTCTGCGAGCAACAAGCGGCTTGGCTGAACGATTACACATTTTTTCGTACGCTGATCAAAGAAAACGGCGGCTTTGAGGCATGGGATAAATGGCCTGCTGAGCAGCAGAGCATCGATTCAGCCCGTAGTTGGATTGAACGACAACCTGCAGAGAAGAAACACGAATTCGAGCGGCGTCAGGAATTTTTCCGCTACGTGCAATGGATCGCGCACGGACAATGGTCAGGCATCAAATTGTACGCTGAAGTGCGCGGCGTCGCGCTGATGGGTGATATTCCCTTCGGCGTCAATTATTACAGCGCAGATGTGTTTGCGCGGCCGAACGAGTTCGCGCTCGACTGGTGCGGTGGCGCGCCGCCCGAGACGCATTTTAAGGACGACCGCTTCACCCAAAAATGGGGGCAAAACTGGGGAATCCCACTTTTCCACTGGCCGAAAATGCGGGAACGGAACTTCGAATGGTGGCGGCAACGCGTCCGCGCGGTCGCGCATTCCTTTCATCTTTTCCGGATCGATCACGTCCTCGGTTTCTATCGGATTTATGCATTCCCGTGGCGGCCGCAGCGGAACAAAAAATTTCTCGAACTGGATTGGAACCAAATGCTCAAGAAAACGGGCAGCCGCGCCCCGCACTTTGAGCCGCGGGATGATTTAAGTCTGGAGAATTGCGCCGCCAATTGTCGCGAGGGCGAAGAATATCTGCGGGTGGTGCTTGATGAAGCCGGCGCCGCGAGGGTGATCGGCGAAGACCTTGGAACGGTTCCCGATTACGTGCGGCCGAATTTGCGTTCGTTAGGCATCGCCGGGTTCAAAATTCCACAGTGGGAATTTTATCACGGCCGCGTCGTGCCCGGCGCAGAATACGAAAGACTGTCGGTCGCGACATATGCGACGCACGATCATCCGCCGCTCCGCGCGATGTGGGAGGAAGCGATCATTGGCAACGGCCCAGTGGCCGAGCAGGCGCGGTTCGATTTAGAAAAGATAGCGATATTCTCAGAGTTCAAACACATCGGCGAACAAATTGATTTCGAGCGTGATTTCTATCCGTCCGCGATGAACGCGCTTTTCCAAAGTGAATCGTGGATCGCGATCATAATGATTACCGACCTGCTGGCTCGGAAATATCGGTTCAACAGTCCCGGCACGGCTGCGAGCTCGAATTGGACGCGCCGGATGCAACGCAGCATCTCGCAATTGCGGGCGAGCCCGAAAGAACGCAAGCGAATGAAATTGATTCACACCCTTCTCGAAAACGCCGGCAGGATTTAAGCAAGGTGTCATTCCGAGCAGAGCGAGGAATCTCTCATAGACTTCGTGCGTCACACTGATCAAACGGGGTGACACAGGCTCCGACTGTGAGATCCCTCACATACGTTCGGGATGACAGCAAAAAATCTGTGTTTCATCTGTGTAAATCTGTGGCAAGGAAATCTATATGAAGTCTCCGATTAAAGTCGCCGTTACCGGCGGCGCCGGGCAGATTGGCTACGCGCTGCTTTTCCGCATTGCTTCCGGCGAAATGTTTGGCGCCGATCAACCGATCGCGTTGCATCTCGTTGAAATTCCGGCTGCGCTCAACGCGCTCGAAGGCGTGGTCATGGAACTGCACGATTGCGCATTTCCGCTCATGGAATCGATCGTGCCGACGGCCGATCTCGATGAAGGATTTCGCGATATCAACTGGGCGCTGCTCGTCGGCAGCGTACCGCGCAAAGCTGGAATGGAGCGAAAAGATCTGCTCGGGATCAATGGCAAAATTTTTATCGGTCAGGGCCAGGCGATTGAACGCAACGCTAATGCCAACGTCCGCGTGCTGGTCGTTGGCAACCCGTGCAACACGAATTGCCTGATCGCGATGAAGAACGCGAAGGAAATTCCGCGCGACCGCTGGTTCGCGATGACGCGACTCGATGAAAACCGCGCGAGGGCTCAGCTCGCGCACAAAGCTGGCGTCGAAATCACCCGGGTGACCAACATGGCGATCTGGGGAAACCATTCCTCGACGCAATATCCTGATTTTTATAATGCGAAGATCAACAACAAACCCGCCGACAAAGTCATCGGCGACGAAAAATGGTTGAAGGAAGATTTCATTGCCGCGGTTCAGCAGCGCGGCGCAGCCATTATCAAGGCGCGCGGTCTTTCATCGGCGGCGTCGGCTGCGAACGCAGTGGTTGATACGGTCCGATCGTTGACCAACGACACGGCAAAGGAAGATTGGCATAGTGTCGCCGTTTGTTCCGACGGAAATTACGATATCGAAAAAGATTTGATTACCTCGTTCCCGATTCGCACTCGCGGCGGGAAATGGGAAATCGTGCAAAAACTTCCGATCAACGATTTCAGCCGGGGCAAGATCGACAAATCGGTGACCGAGTTGAAGGAAGAAAAGTCGATGGTGAGCGAATTGCTGGGCGCCCGATAAAGAACTAAACGGTCATCCCGAACGAAGTGAGGGATCTCACGATCGGAGTTTACGTCACGCTATCTACCTAGCGTGATCAATGAGCTTTTGGGAGATTCCTCGCTTCGCTCGGAATGACAGGGGTTATTTTAGCTTTTCGCCGGTCAATCGCTCGAACGCTTCGACATATTTCGCCGCCGTCCGCGCGATGACATCACCCGGCAGTTTCGGGCCAGGCGCGGTTTTGTTCCAATCGAGCGTCTCGAGATAATCGCGGACGAATTGTTTATCGAAACTCGGCGGGCTTTGTCCCTCGGCGTAATGATCGGCGGGCCAGTAGCGCGACGAGTCCGGAGTCAATACTTCATCGATCAAGAGCAGTTTGCCGTTCATCGATCCAAACTCAAATTTCGTGTCGGCGAGAATAATTCCCTTCTTTTCAGCGTGTTCGCCGCCGGCTGAATAAATTTCTAAACTTAACGCTTTCACTCGCGCGGCCGTTTCTTTACCGAGGATTTCGGCACAGCGTTTCATGTCGATGTTCTCGTCATGGCCTGTCTCGGCCTTGGTCGCCGGCGTGAAAATCGGTTCCGGCAACTTCGACGCTTGCTTCAAACCAGCCGGCAGTTTGATTCCACAAACGCTTCGCGATTCCTGATATTCTTTCCAACCCGAGCCGGCGAGATAACCGCGCACCACGCATTCCACCGGCAACGGCTTCGATTTTTTCACGATCATGGAGCGGCCTTCGAGCTGTTCACGGAATGGCCGCAACTGTTTCGGGAAAACGTTGAAGTCGGTTGTGATGAAATGATTGTCGATCTTGCCGAACTTGTTGAACCAAAACGCGCTTAACTGATTTAGAACGGCGCCTTTTTTGGGAATCGGATCTGGTAGAATGACGTCGAATGCCGAGATCCGATCGGTCGCGACGAAGAGGAGCGTCGCGCCGAGATCGAAGACTTCGCGGACTTTGCCGCTCCGCAGTTTTTTGATTCCCGGAAGATCGATAATCGATTGCGCGTCGATTTGCATTTACCATTCATTGCATGGCTGGAATCGTCGTCAAACCCCGAGCGCGAATTCTTCACGGACACGACTGGGTCTTCTCCAGCGAGGTCCTGAAGGTCTTTGGCAAACCGAACGACGGTGATGTGATTTCGCTGAAGGACGGCCGCGACAAATTAATCGGCAGCGCGATTTACAATTCGAAATCTCAAATTGTCGCCAGGCGTTTTTCCCGGCAGCGCCAGGGCCTTGATCTCGATTTTTTCAAACGTCGAATCGCGCAAGCGAACGAATACCGCGACCGGCGAAAGATCGATCCTAAGCTTCGCCGCATCGTTTGGAGCGAAAGTGACGGACTTCCCGGCGTGATTCTCGATCGCTATGGCGATCACTTCGTGCTTCAGACTCTTACGCTGGCGATGGATCAGCGAAAGGAGCTGATTGTGAAGGCGATCGTCGATCTTTTTGGCTCGAAAACGATCGTCGAGCGAAACGATTCGCCGGTGCGAAAAGCGGAGGGGCTTGAACTTCGGACCGGAGTTTTGGAAGGTCCAACTCCACCCCGACCAATCTTGGTGGAAGTTAATGGGACGCGACAGAGCGCGTGCCTCCAATTTGAAATAGATCTTTTGCACGGGCAGAAGACAGGATTTTATCTGGACCAGGCTGCCAACTATTCAGTTGTCGCTGGCTTCGCTTCCGGTCGCCGCGTTTTGGATTGTTTTGCGAATCAGGGGGCGTTCGCGCTCTCATGCGCGCGCGCCGGCGCGGCCGACGTTGCCGGAGTCGAAGAGAGTCCAGAGAACGTCGCAGCCGGAAAGCAGAATGCAGAACGAAATGGACTCAAAGTGCGCTGGATCGAGCAGGACGTTTTCGCGTTCCTTCGCGGCGCCGAGAGGGCAGAAGCCGAATACGACCTGATCATTCTCGATCCGCCATCCTTCACGAAAACCAAGAGCGGATTGAGCGACGCGCTTCGCGGTTATCGCGAGCTGCACGTCCGCGCGTTCAAGCTTCTTTCGAAAGACGGTTTGCTCGCGACCTTTTCGTGCTCACATCACGTTAGCGAAGACGCGTTCGAAAAAACAATCACTGATGCGCTGGTGGACGCGCGCCGTTCCGCGCGCCGATTGCGACGCTTCGAGCAAGCGCTCGATCATCCGGCTTTGCCGACGATTCCCGAGTCCGAATATTTCAAAGGCGTTTTGTTGGAAATGATGCCGGGCCGCTAAGGCGCTACGTGCGGGCTCCAAGTCCCAGGCCCCGAAACCCAAAGGCCCTCGGAAGAGATTCTCCCACATCGCGGCCGGTTTTAAAATTTTGCTTTTTGGGATTTGCCTTGAACTTGGAAGTTGGGGTTTGGAACTTTTTTCAAAAAAACTTGTGTGGAAAATTCCGACGGCATTGTTAATGTGCGCCGAGCGGCAACCACGCGAAAGGTGAGATACGATTGAAGAAGTTTGACATGCCGGAAAAAATTCGACCGATCGAACAAATGCTAGAACTGAGTGAAGAGGAGCAGCTGTCACCAGAGCACCTTGATAATCAAGTTCAGAAAGCGCAGGAGCAACTGCTCCAGCTCAAACGCCAGCAAGACGCGATCGAAAAACAAAAGCGCGAGCTCGAGGAGCTGAGCCGGAAACAGGAGGAACTGGAGCGCGGCCGGGCCGAAATGTCCGACAAACTCACGCGCTCACTGGTTGTTTTGGAACGTGAAGCCTACGACGCACAGAAACGTCTCGAGCAACTCCGCTCAATGCGAGAAAGTTTTGGGCAACACTTGGAATTGATCGAAGCGATCGATCCGAAAAGCTGGAACCCGGCCGACTTGCACAAGGAATTGAGCCGGGCGCTAAGCACGGTCGAAGGAGCGCGCGTCGAGTACACCCAGCAGCGCAGCCGCTTGCAGGCAACCGATGAAAGCGATGGCGGTGAAGCGTTGCCCGAAGTCGAGCCGGTTTTCTCCGGCGGCGGCCGTTCCCTGTTGCAATGGATCAAGATCGGATTCGCCTTCAGTTTGCCCTTGATCGTTTTCGGATTTATCGCGCTCTTCCTTTTTCTCTGGATGGCGTCAACGGGCCGGTGACGCCGCATGCTTCG
>Ga0066903_100005407_pt1 | contig 11074 bp, 8 predicted proteins | sample PanSoiMetaGPlot1_FD_67491 | JGI IMG/M metagenome (GOLD analysis project Ga0066903, IMG submission 67491) | Tropical forest soil microbial communities from Panama analyzed to predict greenhouse gas emissions - Panama Soil - Plot 1 (version 2) | ecosystem: Environmental > Terrestrial > Soil >...
CCCAAGCACAAGCGCCGCCATGGCTATACGATGATCCATGTGCGTGACCACGAGGCCGCCGCCTTCGACGCGGCCGCGGCCCCGCACGGCGAGATCGTCGCCGGAAATCTCAACATCGGCGCCGTTGACGCGCAACATGTCGGCGGTTGCGGCCAGGCGGTCGGATTCCTTGACCCGCAGCTCCTTCAAGCCGCGCATCACCGTGGTTCCCTCGGCGAATGCCGCCGCGACAGCGAGAATCGGATATTCGTCGATCATGGCGGGGGCGCGCTGCGGCGGCACCTCGACGCAGCGCAATGCGCTGTGGCGCACACGAAGCCCCGCCATCGCCTCGCCGCCGTCGTGCCGCACGTCCTCCTCGACGATCGCGGCGCCCATCTCGCGCAGGGTTGTAATCAAGCCGGTGCGCAGCGGGTTTGTCATCACGTCGGGCAACAGTATGTCGGAGCCCGGCACCAGCAGCGCCGCCACCATCGGGAAGGCGGCCGACGAGGGATCGGCCGGCACCGCAATGTTCTTCGGCGCCAGCTCGGGCTGGCCGACAAGCGAAATCCTGCGCCCGTAGGTACCCTCAGGCTCGGACCTCACGTCCGCGCCGAAATGCGCCAGCATCAGCTCGGTGTGATCGCGGCTCGCCTCGGTTTCGATGACGGTGGTGGTCCCGGGGGCCGCCAGGCCCGCCAGCAGTACGGCCGACTTGATCTGCGCCGACGGAACCGGCGTGCGGTACGTGATCGGAATTGGATCGGACGCGCCGGCAAGCGTGATCGGCAGCCGGCCGCCCTCGGCCGCCTGCGTCACATGCGCCCCCACCAGGGCGAGGGGGTCGAGGACGCGGCGCATCGGGCGCTTGCGCAATGATGCATCGCCATCGAAGGTTGCGGCGATCGGGCATCCCGCTACCGCTCCCATCGCCAACCGGCAGCCGGTGCCGGAATTACCGAAATCGAGCGGGCCCGCGGGCTCAGCAAAACCCGCCACGCCGACGCCATCGACCTGCCAAGCGCCATCGCCGATTCGTTCGACCCGGGCGCCAAGCGCCCGCATCGCCATCGCGGTGTTAAGCACGTCCTCGCCCTCAAGTAGCCTGGAAATCCGCGTGCTTCCAACCGCAAGGGCGCCAAGGATCAGGGCGCGGTGCGAAATCGACTTGTCCCCGGGCACGCGGACGCGCCCAGTCAGCGGCCGGCCGCGTCGGGCGGTCATCGGGGCGGGAGACGATACGTGACTCAACGGAGCAATCCGATTTGGGGCCTCCTAGCATGCGGCAAAAGGCCGGTCACGCGGTCGCTTATGGAGCCATCCGCGGAGCGCAGGCGTTTCATGGCCACGCGAAACATCTATTGACAGACCCCTTGCGAATCGCCAAGGGGAGGACCGCTTTCAACGACCCTTTGAGGACCTCGACTCCGTGGCAAAGCCTGAGCTCGGTACGAAGCGCCTGTGTGCACATTGCGGCGCAAGATTCTATGATCTCAACCACGCCCCTATCACGTGTCCGAAATGCGGCACGGAGTTCGAGGCGGTAGTTGCCGCACGCGGCCGGCCGGAGGCCACGCGCGCCGTAGCACGGGAGGTCGAAGCCGTAGCGCCGGAGACCCGCGAGGCCGAATTCGTCTCCCTGGAAGAGGCAGACGCCGAAGCACAGGGAAAGAAGAAGCCCGCGGGCGCGCCGATAGATGCGGACGATGACGTCGAGATCGATGACGAAAGCCTCGACGACGCCGCCTTCATAGAGGAAACCGAGGAAGAGGATACCGACGTCACCGAGATCATCGGCAACGACATCGAGAACGAGGAAGAGACTTGAGGTCTCCCTCGATATGTGATTTCAGGACCTGCGGCTAAACGCGCCACCCTCACCTCCCTGCGAGCGCGGGGTGGGGGAGTGGCGACGCCGAGCGGGCGCCCGAACTGGAACGGGTTCCCGAAAACGCGCGGGGTTCCCAATGCCGTGCGAATGGGGCCATAGCTCAGTTGGGAGAGCGCTTGAATGGCATTCAAGAGGTCGGGGGTTCGACTCCCCCTGGCTCCACCAGTCAATGCATTGGGAAGATTGGTGTTTATCTGCGCAGCCAGGATGCGCTGGAACCACCACGGAACCACGGTTGAATGTTCCAGTGCGATTTCGGGTCGGCGTTCGGCCCCTGGGCGAAGTGTGTCCTACCCTCGAGCGCTCGACGGCCGCTTGGGCATTGCCGGTAAAGATAAATGTGGATTGGCAGCCGCCCCAATTCTCGCGGAGCCGGGCTTCCTCGGTGCGAGCCTCAGTGAAGGACTGCCAATATGACATCACCCATCAAGAAGCCATCCTGGCGCGATCATCTCAACGCGCATGATTTGGGCGTGGGCGGTAACTCCCCCTCTGCGGCCATCCACGATGAGGGGATTGATTGTCATGCCGCAATCGTGGCCGACGGTATAGCCGACGGTATAGCGGAGGATGTCGACACGCCCGAGCGGCATCGGGATCGACTTCCACCTCCGCGACAAGGGTTCCGCTGGGGTAGGCGCGTGCGATATCCGGCTGCGCGCCTCAGGGCACAATCCCGTCATAATCTTTCAAGATCATGCACAGCGCGGGGGGATCGTGTCGCGCGCCTTCGCTTAGGGGAATTCCGTGGCCACTTCCATAATTAGGATGAGAACTGTCGGCATTTTGATGGCGGTCGCAATGTGCTGCGGCGCCCCAGAAGCCAGCGCTCAGCTCTTCCTGAACATCGGCGGTGCCAACGCACCGGCACAGGGGAACGCGGGCATTGGAACGTCCAATCTTGGCATTGGAGGGCCCGGAAGCGCAACCGCGCTCCAGGGCCTCAACGAACCCGTCATCGGATCAAACCGAGGACTTCTGTTGCTAAATCAACAAGCGGGCAAACCACTTGGGGTGAATGGCAATTCTACCGGCACAGCCCAAGGGTCTCTTTCGTCCGCCGGGGATCACCCGTCCTCACCTGTTGATTCCGTCACCAACACCCTCATGGGCCCTGTCAGCAACGTAGTGTCTCGATCGACAAATTCGGCGGCGAATCCGTCCGGCAAACGGAAGCAGACCAACAATGCCGGGGCCGGCGCGGTTCCAGTGCCGCGGTGATCCAGCGAACAATGGATATCGCGCGACTCGCCGATACTTTTGCGCGTCCGCTCCATCGCGTCGGCAACGTCGGCGCTGTTCATCACGCGGCGGTGGTCGAAGCAGGCTAGCAACCGAACACGCCTACAAGTTTTGTCGTGACGGTCCGGCTGCTCCATACCCGTGTCGGCGGTCGTGATCGCGATTAGCACGCGCACCCAGTAGCGTGGGCCAATTGGCTTTAATACCCCACTGAGTTTCGACTTTTGCCAGAACAGCTTTCATCGCTGCAGGACTGGCCACACTCCGTTCGGGTTTTTTGGAAACGTTTCGGCCGACGGCACGCTGATCAGGTTCGACCGGCTCGGACATTACGTCATTCAACGCGGAGTAAACAGGAGGAGTGGGCGCCTATGGCTCTATCCTTGGCGGGTCGGGGAGGGCAACTGCCCCTTGGCCTATCCCGCCGCGCCAACCGCAAACAGGGGACAGAGGACTCTTGCCGACAACAGCAAATACACGCAACAACTCACGCCGCCAATTCTCCTGATGCACATCAGCAAGCAGCTTTACGTACCAGAGCATTTGCCAAGGCGCTTTCCAAATCGCGCTGCTGGAACGGTTTGGCAAGAAGGGGAACGTAACGAAGCTCGTTCGGGATGCCCGCCGCTCCGTAACCGGTTGCAAACAGCAGTGGAATGCCTTTCTTTGCGAGCGCCTCCGCAAGAGGGTAGGCTTGTACTCCATTCAGGTTCACGTCGAGAATGGCGAGGTCGAAGTCCAAAGAGGCGGCCTTATCCATTGCTTCATCGAGCCGCGCGGCGGTCCCGGCCACCGAGCAACCGATATCAGCGAGCGTGTCCTCAATCAGCATCGAGACCATCGCCTCGTCCTCAACAACAAAGACACGTAGTCCGTTGAAGTTTCTCCCTTCCCCTGCGCCAGCTCTCGAAGAGTGCTCTTCGAGCTTCCGATTGCGTTGACTCATCTCAGCGCCTCCAAGAGCCTTGGTACCGAGGGTCGAGATATCGAAGGGAGTGGCGCTTCGATCATGCAGCTCACTCCCGTCGAGGCAAAGTCGATTTGAACATTTCCTCCAAGGTCCTGCTTCAGTCCCAATTCGATCAGACGCGAACCGAAGCCCCGGCGAGAGGGCGGGCGCACAGGGGGACCACCCACTTCCGTCCAGCGGATGGTCAGTTGAGGCGAGCCATTTCTCGCGGATAGATTCCACTCAATCCTGACACGCCCTTTCTCTTTGGAGAGAGCGCCGTACTTCACGGCGTTCGTGCAGAGTTCATGCAGCGCCATTGCAAGCGCGAGCGCGTATTTGGCAGGAACTGAAACATCAGGCCCTTCGGTTTCAAAGCGCTCCCGCTCCTGATCGCGGTAGGGCGCAATTGAGTCAGCAATCACGTTGAGCAGAGATGCGCCTTCCCAGTTCTCGAGCGTGAGGATGTTGTGCACCCTCGACAGCGCGATCAAACGTCCCTCGAAGTGGCGGCGCGCCTGCACGGTATTCTCGGCGTTACGCAGCGTTTGCACGGCGATCGATTGCACCGTCGCAAGCGTATTCTTTACCCGATGGTTGAGTTCATTGAGCAGCAGCTGCTGGCGTTCCGCGTGCCTCTTGCGGTCAGTAATGTCCACGGCGGCACCGACAGCGCCATGGACTTCCCCGGCGGCGCCGCGTAGCGTTGCGGCGCGCACGAGCAGCGTCTTTCGATCGCCATCTGGGAAGCGCACCTCCAGCTCCTCGTCATCGACCTTTTCCCCGCGTGCGGCGCGCTGGATCGGCAAATCGCTTGACGGGACTTCTTTACCTTCGCGGAATACCCGAAAGCCCGGCCGTTCACCGTCGGAGGCCGTGAGAGATGCGTTGGCATCGGCAGGAAGCCGCAGCAGATTAGCGGCATACCGGTTACTGGTCATATGCCTGGCATCTCGGTCGTAAGTGAACCAGACCGCAGTCGGTACGGTTTCGAGAACGGTTTCAAGCTCCGTCGTGCGTTTTCGCAGCGTCTCTTCGGCCTCCTTCCTGATTTGCGACATCTGAAGGTTGGCCTGGACCCGCGCCACGAGCTCGCGGGCCGAAAACGGCTTGACGAGGTAGTCATCAGCCCCGGCATCGAGCCCCTCGACCTTTGCCTCTTCACCGGCGCGGGCGGAAAGCAGAATGAGCGGCACCTCGCGTAACCGCTGATCCGCGCGCATCGCCTTGACAAGACCAAAGCCGTCAAGGCGAGGCATCATCACGTCGGCGAGAACCAGCGCCGGCGGCTGCGCCTGCGCTGCTTCAAGCGCAGCCTGCCCATCGGGCACTGCGTCAACTTCAAACCGGCTCCCGAGAAGGCGGTGCACGTATTTGCGCATGTCCGCATTGTCGTCCGCCACAAGGATGCGAGGCCGCGGTCCAAAGCCGTCCGCAGGTATTCCAAGCGTTTCGGGCTGGCCTTCGTCCACAATAGGTCGCTCCAAGCCGGTCCCCGGCTCCGGCAGCCACTGCAGCGCCTCTTCCACGAAGGCTTGCGGACTGAGCGCCGTGGATACATGGCGACGATCCTCGCCGATGCGCTCGGCTGGCAAATGGGCGGTCCCGAATGGGATTGAGACGGTAAACGCGCTGCCACGGCCGACTTTGCTCTCGACCCAGATTGAGCCGCCGTGAAGCTTCACAAGTTCCTGGACCAGAGCCAGGCCGATGCCGCTGCCTTCAAAGGTGCGGCCGCGCGCACCTTCCACCCGATGAAAACGTTCGAACAGCCGGGGCAGCTCGTGCTCAGAAATGCCCGTCCCGGTATCGCGCACGATCAGCTCAGTGGACCGCCCGTTCGAAGAAGGACGCAAGGACACCCCGATTTCCCCTTCGAACGTAAACTTGAAAGCATTGGAAACCAGATTGAGGACGATCTTCTCCCACATGTCGCGATCAACAAAGACCGGCTCGGGAAGCGGCGGGCAATCCACGTTCAGGAGGAGTCCAGCCCTTTGCGTCGCAGACCGGAAGTTCGAAGCAAGCTCCGCGGTCCATGCGGCCAAGTCCAGGGGCACATAGCTTGCTTGCATGCGCCCAACCTCAATTCGAGAAAAATCAAGGAGCGCGTTGACGAGCTTGAGGAGACGCAAAGCGCTCCTATGCGCAGTTTCGATCAGCGCCCTATTCTCCGGGAACTCTTTATCTTCGGGTTTGGCCAGGAGCTCCTCGATTGGGCCAATCATCAAGGTAAGAGGCGTGCGAAACTCGTGGCTCACATTTGAAAAAAAGACCGTTTTTGCCCGGTCGATCTCCTCCAATGCCTGAGCGCGCCGGCGCTCCTCCTCGTAGGCGCGCGCGTTGGCAACTGCCGTAGCCAAATGTCCAGCGACGAGTTCGAGGAATCCGCGATACTCGTCGTCGAGCTCACGACGCTTATTGATGCCCGCGATCAAAACCCCCGTTGTTCCAGGCTGCTGGCCGGCCTTTGTAACTGGCAGCACCAACGCCGACGTCGTAGGCTCCGGCCACTCCCCTCCCGGCAGCTCTCCGAAGTGTTTTCCCAATTCATCGACCAGCACCGCGCGACCGGTTCGGATCACCTTGCACACGTGCCAAGGATCATCGGCGTCGAGTTGGATGGTAGCGGGCGCCAGTTCCTCTTGCCTGCCAAAGCCGCTAGTTGCAAGCCGCCGAGCGACGAGGCCGTCGCTGGAGACGAGATAAAGCGCCGCCAGCGGAACATCGGGATTGCCATTGCCCAGGACGCCCGCAAAGATCTCGCAGGCCGCTTCGACGCTCTTGGCATTGGCGGTACGTTCCGCGAGTTCTCGCAGGATGCGCAGACGGCGCTCGCCCAGCACACGGGCCGTCGTTTCATTGACCGCAGTAAATACTCCGCAGATCGTCCCATCAGCATTTTTTATGGGGCTGAAGGAATACGTGAAGTATGCTTCTTCGCGATAGCCATAGCGCTCCACCACCAGCAGCAGCTCCTCCGACCAGCTCGCCTGACCGGATTCCCGAACCCCTGTGAGCTGTGCGCCAATAATATCCCAGATCTCGGGCCATGACTCGATGCCCGGACGACCAAGCCCGCCCGGATGCTTCGTTGCGCCGAGCATCGGCCGGTACCCGTCGTTGTAGAGCATGGCGAACTCGGGGCCCCCCCATAGGACCATGGGAAATCGAGAATTGAGACATATGCTGACCGCCGTCTTGAGTGCGTCAGGCCAACTCTCGGGCGCGCCCAGCGGCGACTGTGTCCAGTCGTGCGACCGCACGAGAACGCCCAATTCGCCGCCTCCTGCAAGGAAGTCCGGCGGAGCAGGTGCTCCATGGCGCTGATGTGACCCGATACGCATTGGGCCTCCCGCCGGTTTGCGTCATCCTTCAATTAAAGATCGGCTCTGTCGAATTTAAAGACCTGCGCGAACTTCACACGGCGCGAGCTTGCCCAGCTCGGAGGCACAGATCAAGTCCGAGGTGATCTCGACTAGAAAGGTCGTCGCTTGGTGTGGCGGGACTCGCGGTCGGCGAGTTCACTGCCGAAGAGACGAACTATGCGGTTGGCCATCCAGGGCCGTGACCGGGGGATTAAGAACCCGCACGGCTTCCATTCGAACGCGTTTCACCTGTAAATGGGCGGCCGATCGTTAGCACGAAAGGTGATAAGTCTTGCGATTTTGGGTCAGACGTTTGCTCAAATGCGCCAGTCTCGAAATGCAGACGATGGAATACAACCCAAGTCGGTGAGGCGGCGGGAGCTAACCATCTTGCCCGTTCGCGACCTGCGCTGGCCGTGGGAGTCTGCTTATGGCCCAGGCTGTCGAGTTGGGCGGTGCGTCAAGCGGGCAGCTCTCCGGGGTACAACGGACGTGCTGCCGACGTAGTCGCAAAGGCAGGTCGTGACCCAAGCCGTCATTGCCAGCTGAAGCCACATTGCCGCTCAATGCGCCCCGAACGGGCTAGACTTGCAAAGCTGAGGGCAACGACATCTATCAATGCTAAGTTGGCCGGGCCATGTCATTAGCGGCCAGTAAGGGAGTTGTGTCATTTGCGTCTTTTTCCGGATACTCGCTTCGGCACCGAGAGATTTCCTGAAAAGGTCGCGCGTCGGCTTCGCGCCCTCAATCTCACGACATGGATGGCCGCCACCATCGCGACTTGCGTCGCGGTGGCCCAGTTCCTCAATCCAACGCCGGGCTTGCGGAAAACCGCTGCGGTCAATGCTCTTGCAGCGCCGATCTATGCGTCGGTTCCGTTGCTCCACCGCTTCGGATCGCTTGCCGGCGGCCGGGTCCACTCGCGGGGGCCCCCAATGGACGCATCCGAATGGCATATTTGGTCCAGGTGAGTTTAAATACGAGTCCCCAACGATCCGCTGCGCGCTTACGACTTTCCAATGGCAGCCGTGTTGCCTCCCTTGGTTCGTTCCCCGGAGGCTTGCATGGTCCTGCACGAGTCTGGTCACGGAATGGCGAATACCTTGCCTTTCGAGACGAGGCTGGCGACATCCGCTTTTCGAATCCGTTGCAATTGGACCTTTTCGGTGGCGGTTGCACGCAAAGGATCCGCTTACGGGATGGGTCCCGGTTGACCGCGAATTTCCGTGTTGGCGTCAAAGTCTTTGATGTTGTCCCACCGCCGTAAGGAATAACGCCAAGAGCTTTCATTCGGCCGCTTCTGGCCCAAGGCTGCAGAGTTGCGCGGTCCATCCAATCGGCGGCTGTATGAGGTACAGCGGAAGTGCTGCCAACGTAGTCGGAAAGGGCAGCCTCTGACCCGAGGCAGAAGATCAGTGCGGGAGATTTGTTCGGTCCTCGGCGTCGCCTTATGACCAATGCGACATAAGGATACACGTGGGCGGAATTTGCTGAAGTCGCCGGAACATTGCCGTTCAGCAGCACTTTGTCACATCGGGCGGTAATACGAAATGGGGCGCATATGCTGCAATGGATTATACTCGCGCGATCCTGGCATCCACTTGTGCGAATTGGGATCGCAACAGCCGGCGTGGTCGCAGCAACGGCTGTGCAGTTGCCGGCCGAGATTAATCTTCCGGGCCAACCATTCCTGCTTTATTTTGTAGCGGTTGTGGCGGTAGCAATCGTTTTGGGCCGCATGGCGGGCTTTGTTGCCGTAGCAGAATCCACCGCTGCCTCCCTGCTCTTCTACGATCCTGTGTACTCACTGAAAGTGACCAATGCGATCGACCTGCTTGCCATAGAAATTTATGCGATAGTCGCCGCTGTGAGCGTTGAGGCAATTTCATCGCGCGCCCGGTGGAAAGAAGCGGAGGCGCGTCTTGCCGAACAGGAGGTCCAACTTGGATTGACACGCAACAGCGAGGCCCGGCTCCGGGCCACGTTCGACAGCGCGGTAGCTGGAATCGCACACATCGGTTACGACGGCCGGTGGATCAGGGTGAACAAAGCCCTGTGCCACATTCTCGGCTATCCGGCCGATGAACTCCTTACCAAGACGTTCCACGACGTTACCCATCCGGACCATCTCGCGGTCGATGTTATGCGGTTCGAGCTTTTGCGCCAGGGAAAGATCGACAGCTATGAACTGGAGAAGCGCAACGTGCGCAAGGACGGCGCGATCTTCTGGTGCAGGAAGACTGTCGGCCCCATACGTAAGGGTGACGGGTCGGTCGATTATTTTGTCACTGTAATCGAGGATATTTCCGCACGCAAACAGGCCGAAATGGAATTGCGCGAGAATGAGGAACGCTTCAGGTGCTCGCTTCTCGAGTCTCCATTGCCAGTTTCCTTGTTCGATGATCGAGAGCAAATCCTAGCGATTAGCCGAAGTTGGCTTGAACAAAGCGGCTATTCGAGAGAGGAGTTGCCTCGACTGGAGGACTGGACGAGCCGAGCCTATGGGGAGCGCTCGGGCGAAGTGCTTGAGCGCATCCGCCAAATCATTATCGTTTCAGCAGAGCCGGAGGCCCGGGCGGCGGAACAGATGATCCGCACGAAAGATGGCCGCGAACGCCGCTGGAGCTTTGTTACTTCTTGTAAGGCAACTCAATCTGATGGACGGCGTCTGTTTGTTTGCGTTGCTCAAGACGTGACCGACCAGAGAGCTCACGAGGAGCAGATTCACCTTCTTGTGCGTGAGATCAGTCATCGCGCCCAGAACATGCTCAGTCTCGTACAAGCAATAGCCCGCCAGACCGCGGCTCGTGAGCCAGAAGATTTTATCGAGCGCTTCACTGAGCGCATCCAAGCACTTGCGGCCAATCATGATCTGCTGGTCCAGAACGAGTGGCGTGGAGTTGATGTGGAGGATCTGGTGCGGGCCCAGCTCGCCCGTTTTTCCGATCTCGTGGGGTCCAGGATTGCGGTGCACGGCTCGCCTTTACTCCTGAACGCGGCGGCTGCTCAAGCGATCGGTCTTGCGCTTCACGAGCTTGCAACCAACGCCGGCAAATACGGCGCCCTATCTGTGAACGCTGGCTGCGTCGACGTGGGTTGGCGGCTTGAGGGCGATATCTTCGCCATAAACTGGACTGAGAGCAAGGGGCCGCCGGTGTCACCGCCGAAACGGCGGGGCTTCGGCAGCACGGTCGTTGACGGGATGGTGAAGCGGACCGTCAACGGTGAGGTGCGGCATGATTACTTTCCCTCGGGTGTGGCCTGGAACTTGACCTGTCCAGCTGCGAATGCGTTGGAGCGGAATACCCTACTCAGAGTCTTACTCCTGCCCCAGCACGCAACTTCGTTCCGCGGCAGTCGCCGGCGCTGACGGTGCATTGAAGACCAGATTGGGCCGGCGGAGATAGTTGCGATAGCCTGGACACGTTACTGGAGTCTTCAGTCGCGCCGGTCGTAGGATCGCTGCTTTTGGCCCGAAGCGCCAGTGTGCGGCACCACAGCGATACAGCCGTTTTGGGGTCGTGCTGACATGCCTGCGGTGGCGTCGACTCGACGCAAATGACCCGGAGCGGAAGTCGGACCGTGGGCAATCAGCCCACTAGGTTGTTAATTTGTGCCGATACGCCCAGGACTGCAGAAAGG
>Ga0066903_100005408_pt1 | contig 11074 bp, 6 predicted proteins | sample PanSoiMetaGPlot1_FD_67491 | JGI IMG/M metagenome (GOLD analysis project Ga0066903, IMG submission 67491) | Tropical forest soil microbial communities from Panama analyzed to predict greenhouse gas emissions - Panama Soil - Plot 1 (version 2) | ecosystem: Environmental > Terrestrial > Soil >...
TGACAGGCCAAACTGACGGGTTGCTGCGGCGTCAGCGTCAACTCGGCGGAGTACCGAAGATATTCACCACGAATACGTCGTCGGAGTACTGGCGGGTCGATTCTTCCTTGATCCATACCGACCCGACGGGTACACGCGACGTGGAGCCGCCAGCCGAAGAGCGGATCTATCTGATCGCCGGGCACCAGCACGGTGCGGGACTGCCGCTGGTCAGCGACACCACGCCGATTGGCGCTCGCGGAGCGAATAGCTTCAACATGGTCGACGGCAGCACAGCCCTGCGTGCGTTCCTCATCAACCTCGACCGCTGGGTATCGGAGGGTAAGGAGCCCCCGCCGAGCGCCTTCCCGCGTCTGGCGGACGGCACGGCGATCAGCCGCGAAACCGCCCTGGCGCAATTCGGTCACTTGTCAGGGATGGCGCTGCTGGATACGCAGCTGCTGCCGCGACTCAGGCGGCTGGACCTCGGACCCCACACGGAAGAGGGCACCGGTACGCTCCCGACGCAGACCGGTGAGGCGTACCCGAGCTACGTACCCGCGCTGGATCCGGACGGGAACGAGCTGGCCGGTATCCGCGTGCCGGACGTGAGCGTGCCGGTGGCGACGCACACCGGCTGGGTGCCGCGCCACCCTGAAACTGGTGGAGCGGGCCAACTGCTGGACATGATGGGCACGACACTGCCGTTTGCCAGGACGGCGACCGAGCGCCAGGCGACTGGCGACCCGCGTCCGTCGATCGCCGAGCGGTACCGCGACCGTGACGACTACGCGGCTCGTGCACTGGCGGCGGCACGTGCCCTGGCTGACGACGGATACATCCTCGAGGAGGACATCGACCTGGCTGTCGACCTGGCGGTGGAGCGCTATGACGTGCTGGCGCCTGCGCCAGTAGGAGTGAGCGGCTGATGTTGTCGGTCAGCCGCCTGACGCGGCGCTTCGTGGTCGCCGAGGGCAGCGTCACCGCGCTTCGCGGCCTGTCATTCGAGGTCCAGCGCGGCGAGTTCTTCGTCCTGGTGGGCGCCAGCGGCTCGGGCAAGACAACGCTGCTGCGGTGCGTGGCCGGCCTGGAGGTGCCCGACGCGGGCGACGTCCGCCTGGACGGTACGGTTGTGTCGTCAGACCATCCGCCGACGTGGGTACCGCCGCAGCGGCGACGGCTGGGGATGGTGTTCCAGTCGTACGCTGTCTGGCCGCACCTGACGGTCTATGAGAACGTGGCGCTGCCGCTGCGTGAAGGCGTCCAGCGCATCGACCGATCGGAGGTCGACCGGCGCGTGCGTCAGGTGCTGGACCTGGTGGAGCTCGGGGCCCTGGCGGACCGGTCCGCCACCCTGCTCAGCGGCGGCCAGCAGCAGCGCGTGGCTCTGGCGCGCGCCATCGCGGTGAACTCGCGCATGGTGCTGATGGACGAGCCGCTCAGCAACCTGGATGCCAGGCTGCGCGAAGACGTGCGCGGGCGGATCCGTGACCTGGCCCGCCAGCTGGGGTCCACGGTGGTGTACGTCACGCATGACCAGGTCGAAGCCATGGCGATCGCCGATCGGATCGCGCTGTTGCGCGGAGGCGAGCTTCTGCAGGCGGGCACACCGGTCGACGTCTACCGGCGCCCAGCGACGCCGGAGGTCGCCGACTTCTTTGGCCAGGTGAACTGGTTGGACGGCACGGTTGTCGGCTTCGGCTCGATCGAAACGGAGGTTGGCGCCGTGCGCGCTTCGGCGCCAGTCTCCGTTGGCGAGCGGGTGCGCCTCGGCATCCGGCCAGAGTCCCTGGTGCCCGCCGCTTCCGACGGGATCGAGATGCGGGTCATTTCGAGCACGTTTCTCGGCGATCAGGTGCTGGCGAAGCTAGCAGCGGGTCCGCGAGTGCTCGCCGCGCGCGGCCGCACGCTGCCGACCGTGGCGGGCGAGGTCGTAAGCGTCGCGATCGATCCCGACGAGATCATGGTCTTTCCAGCCGTCTCGGCGGAACGAACAAACGTCTCGACTGTTCGGGAGGCGGTCGCTACTCTGGCATAAACGGGGGAGGAGCGCCATGCGCGCCGCAAAACACTTACTCGGCGTCGGCACGATGATCGTCCTGAGCACGGCGTGTGGCGCACCCGCGGCCACGCCGCCGGCGTCGACTGCACCGCCGGCCGCAACGGCTGCAGCGGAGTTCAGCGCGCAGGTGCAGCAGCTCGTCCAGGCCGCCCGCCAGGAGACGGTCATGAAGGGCGCGTGGTCGCCGTCCAGCTTCGGCGGCAGCAGCGGTTTCGAACGTCTCGTCAAAGGCATGAACAAGAAGTACGGGCTGAACATCACCCCGCAGTTCACACCCGGTATCGACGAGCAGGCCATGGCCGGGCGCCTGGCGCAGGAGGCCGCCGTCGGACAACCGGCGACCGAGGACGTGTACCTCGGAAACCCGGCGGGCGTCCACGATGCCGAGCCCACGAAGGTGTTCAAGACCGTCGACTGGCGGTCGCTGGTCGATCGGCCCCTGAACAGTGAAGGCGAGTTCGATCCTGTAGCCCCCGATGGCTCGGCCGTGGCGTTTGCCAGCTCCGTGGTCGGGGTGACCTACAACACGTCGCTTGTCAAGCCGGCCGAGGTGCCGCACAGGCTGAACGACCTGCTGGATGCGAAGTGGAAGGGCAAGATTGCTTCGACGCCGTACGCGTCTGGGTGGCGTGAGTTCGTCGCGCCGGACCTGCTCGGCAACGACGCAACGTTCGCGTTTGTCCGCAAGTTCGCCCCGCAGGTGGCTGGACTGATTCGCTGCGGCGAGTCGGACCGCGTCACCAGCGGAGAGTTCTGGATGCTGGTGATGGACTGCGGCGCGAACGACGTCATCACCTTGAAGCGCCAGGGGGCGCCGATCGATCACGTGGTGCTGGACGACGCAGCGGTGGTCCACAACCGCTACGGGGCGGTGCCGGTGAACTCTTCAGCACCGAACGCGGCTGCGTTGTTTGTGGCGTACCTCGAGACGCCCGAAGCGCAGAGCATCCTGTGGGAGGTCGACGGGCTGGACTTCTACCTGTTCCCCGAATCGAACACGCGCCACGCGGTCGACGAGCTTCGCCAGGCCGGCGGCAAGGTGGCACTGGACTCGCCACAGTGGCTGGCGTCGCTGCCCAACTTCAGCCAGACCCAGAAACAGCTCGGCGACCTTCTCCAACACCCGACGTAGTGCTTCCCGGAGGGGACCCATGGCGGTCAGTGTCCCGCTGAGGGGTGTGTCGCCGCTGGCGCTGGTGGCGATGGCGCCCATGGTGGTGCTGGCGATCCTGGTGGCAGGGCTGCTGTGGATCAGCTTGCAGCAGGGCATCATCGGCACGGTCGCGGCGCACTACACGCTCGACAACTACACGAGCCTGATCCTGGATTCCGCGTTTCCGCTGGTGCTGCTGAACACGGCGCTCTTCGCGGCGACCACAACCATGACAGCGCTGGCGATCGGCCTGAGCGTCGCCTGGCTCGTCGAGCGGACGAACCTCAACGGCAAGGCCGGCGTGTACACGCTGCTGAGCACCGGCGTGCTCATCCCCGGCATCTACGTCGCCATGGGCTGGACCTTCGTCGCCCATCCTCGCATCGGCTTCGTGAACACCTGGCTCCAGCAAGCGTTCGGCGCAACAGCGCCGACCCTCGACATGACCTCCCCGGTCGGCATGGGCTTCGTCCAGGGCCTGAGCCTGGTGCCGGTGACGTTCATCCTGTCAGTCCAGACGTTCCGAGCCATGAATCCGAGCCTGGAAGAGGCTGCCCGGCTTCATGGTCTGAGCCTGTGGAGCACCTTGCGGCGAATCACCCTGCCGCTCGCCCGCCCAGGTGTGCTCGCCGCGTTGATCTACATCCTCACCATTGCCATCGCCACGTTCGACATCCCGGCCGTCCTCGGAATGGGCAACCGCGTCTACGTGCTCAGCACGTACCTGTACCTGAGAAGCCAGCCGCTGGGCGCGGCCCCGCCCGACTATGGCATCACCGCCGCGCTGGGCACATTCATGATCCTGGTCGCGCTGGGCCTGACGATCTGGTACGCCCAGGTCCTGCGCCACGGCCACCGCTTCCAGGTGATCACCGGCAAGGGCTACCGGCCAGCAGCGCTCAACCTCGGACGCTGGAACGTTGCCGCCTGGTCGCTCATCGGCGCGTACGCCCTTCTGGCCGAGCTACTGCCGCTGGTGCTGATTGCGTTCGCCGCGTTCACGCCGTACCTGGTGCCGCCCTCGCCAGGTGCCCTCAGCCTCCTCGGCCTGAGCAACTTTCAGCGCCTCGACCTTGGGCTGGTCTTGCGCGGTCTGCGTAACACGTTGCTCCTGGTGGCCGTGGTGCCGCTGGTCGTGCTGGCTCTGGCGTTCTGCACCTCGTGGCTCGTGGTGCGTGCACGGACTGGCGCGCGCTATGCGCTCGAGTTCGGCGCCTTCTTGCCCCACGCACTGCCTGAGGTAATCCTGGCCGTCAGCGCCTTGCTGGTGGCGCTGTTCGTCGTCGGCCGCATCGTGCCGCTGTACGGCTCGGTCTGGCTCATCGCCATTGTCTACGTGATCGGACGGCTGGCGTTCGCGACGCGCTCCTTCAACGCGGCACTGTTGCAGGTGCACCGCGAGCTCGAGGAGGCAGCGCTCGTATCGGGACTGTCAACCTGGCGCACGGTGCGGCGAGTGCTGCTGCCGATCCTGCGGCCGACCGTCCTGTCGGTCTGGGCCTGGACGGCGGTGCTGGTGTATCGCGAGCTGACGGTCGCGGTGTTCCTGGTTGGCCAGGAAAGCGTCACACTGCCCGCCGCGATCTGGAGCTTCTGGGCGGCTGGCGGTCGCAACCAGGCCGCGGCGGTCACACTGGTCATGATCGCCCTGGTCGCGCCGCTGCTGATGGTGTTCTGGTCCTTCGCGCGGCGCGCACAGTTTCGGGTGGCCTGAAACCTGCTAGGAGCTACACTCTGCCTGCCCTGTGAGCCTGTCGTTCGATCGGCCGCTGCTGTTGTTGCTCCTGCCCGTGTGCCTCGGGCTGGTGTACTTGCTGTGGCGCACCAGCCGCGTGTACATGCCGCCGCTGCGGCGGAGAGCTTCGCTGGTTCTGCGCGGGCTGGTCGTGACCCTGCTGGTGGCCGCGCTCGCCGAGCCGCGCGTTCAGCTACCCGCGAACGATCTCGCCGTCGCCTTCCTGCTCGACCGCTCAGACAGCATTACGCCCAGCATGCAAATCGACGAGGAGCGCTGGCTGGCCGATGCCATACAGCACAAGGCGCAGCAAGACCAGGCCGCGGTCATCACCTTTGCCGGCGAGCCGGTCGTCGATCGAGCCCTGTCGCCCGACCCGGATCCACCCCGGCTGAGCCCGTCGTCGAACGTGAACCCGAGCTCGACCGACATCGCCGCCGCCATCCGGGCTGGCCTGGCCGTGCTGCCACCGACGGCCGCGCGTCGCCTGGTGCTGCTGTCCGACGGTCAGGAGAACCAGGAGAAAGCGGATACCGCCGCCGCGCTGGCGTCGGCGGCAGGCGTGCAGCTGATGGTCATGCCGCTCGAAGCGGTCCGCGGTCCCGAGGTCCTGGTGCGCGCACTCGACGCGCCGGCGCAGCTGCGTGAAGGCGAGCGGTTCAGCCTCAGCGCTCAGGTCGAAGCCAATGTAGCGACCACCGCGACGCTGTACTTGATGGTCGATGGCCGACTGGCGGGCAGCCAGGATGTGACGATCCAACCTGGCACGAGCCGCTTCGTGCTGCCGGTCGAGCCGCTGACGAACGGGCATCACGTGCTGCGCCTGCAGCTGCAGGCCGACGCCGACACGCTGGTGCAGAATAACAGCGCTGGCGCCTATGTCATCGTCCAGGGGCCGCCAAAGGTCCTGGTGGTGGAAGGCACGCCGGGCGAAGGCCGCTTCCTGGTGGATGCCTTGCGTGCGATGGGCCTCGCCGTCGACGTGACCGGTCCTGACGGCGCGGCGCTCGACGCCGCTGGCTTGCTGACCTACGCCAGCACTGTCCTGGTCGACGTGCCGGCCGAGAGCCTGCCGGCCGGCCGCATGCTGGCGCTCAAGAGCTACGTGCGCGACCACGGCGGCGGATTGCTCGTGGTGGGCGGCGACCGCGCCTTCGGCCCAGGCGGGTACGCGCGCACGCCGCTGGAGGACATGCTGCCCGTGCGGATGGACCTGCGCGGCAAGAGTCTGTCGACCAGCGTGGCGCTGATGATCGTCATGGACGTCTCCGGTTCGATGGGCGGCGGACCGGGCGGTGCGTCGAAGATGGACCTCGCCAAAGAGGCGGCACTGGCGGCGGTGGAGCTTCTGGGTGAGTACGACCAGGTCGGCATTCTCGCGTTCGACGACCACAACCAGTGGATGATCCAGCCGACGTTCGCGAGCGACCTGACGCCGATCGAAGACGCGATCGGTCGAATGCAGCCCGGCGGCGGAACCGAAATCTACCCGGCGCTCAAAGAAGCCTTCGACGCGGTCGTGCCGCTCGATGCCAAGGTCAAGCACATCATCCTGTTGACCGACGGCGAGGCGCCGCGCGGGCCGTACGACGAGCTCGCCAAACAAATGGAGTCGGCCCAGGTGACGTTGAGTACGGTCGGCATCGGCTCGGACGCCGACACCAACCTGCTCCAGGAGCTGGCGCAGCTCGGACATGGCCGCTACTACGACGGCAACGACCCGTTCGATCTACCGCAGTTGCTGGTGAAGGAAACCCAGCAGGTCCAGCGCGCGGCGATCGTCGAGGAAGACTTCACGCCCCTGTCGATCGCCACCAATCCGGCCACTGAAGGAATCGACCTCCGCAAGGCTCCCCAGTTGCGCGGTTACGTCGCCACGACCGCCAAGCCCCAGAGCACGGTGCTGTTGGCGTCGAAGCAGCTGGACCCCGTGCTGTCCGAGTGGCAGTACGGCCTGGGTCGCGTGATGGCCTGGACCTCGGACGCGAAGAACCTGTGGTCTTCGCGCTGGCTCGAGTGGCCGGACTTCGGCCGCTTCTGGGCGCAGGTAGTCAAGCGCACCGACCGACCGCCGGAGGATCCAAACCGTCAGGTGACCGTCAAGATCGACGGCGACCACGCGCGGATCACGCTCGATGCCCAGACCGGCGCCGAGCAGCCGGACCGCCACTACCTGAACTTCCTTCCCACACAGGCGGTACTTGTCGACCCGCGGGGGCAGGAGCAGACCGTGCTGTTGCCGCAGGTTGCACCTGGTCGCTACGAGGCAACCGTGCCGGTCCAGAGCGACGGCGTGTACACGCTCACTGCGACTCAGACCGAGAGCAGCGGCGAACAGGCTGTCCAGTCAAGTGGCTTCGTCGTCCCCTACTCGCCGGAGTACGGACTGACGGGCACGGACCAGACGCTGCTCGAGGGACTGGTGCGCCGCACCGGTGGCAAGATCATCAGCGATCCGACCGACGCCTTTGCCCGCACGCTGCCATCGGTCGGTGCGCCGAGGCCCCTGTGGCCGTTGCTGCTGCTGATCATGGCCGTCTTGCTCGTGGCGGACGTCGGCGTGCGACGCGTTCGAATCTCGACGCCCGAGCTGCGCGCCGGCTATGGCGCGCTGCGCCGACGCCTCGGCTACCTCGACGATCAACCGTCATCCGGCTTGCGAGGGCCTCTGTCCTCAACGCACGCGCGCGCTGACGCCCAACCCGCACGCGGTCTGGTGTCCGCACTCGGAGCGCACGCCACGGCGACGGCTGTAGGTTCGCGTGCGCCGACTGTGACGACGCAATCCAGCCGCCTCCTCGCGGCCAAGCGACGCGCCTCGCGCAGGTAAGACGCTCGGCACCGCGTCCCTTCGACGCGGTAAAACGTGAGCCGCATATGTCAGTTGACCTGCGTCCGACCGAGAGCGGCACCCAACAGCTGCTGAGCCAGCTCATCCACAGCGCGGTTGTGAACCCTGCTGGCGATCGGCTGGGCCGGGTCCAGGACGTGATCGTCCGCCTGGGCGACAGCGGCTACCCCAAGGTCAGCGGTTTGAAGGTGCGGCTCGGTGGGCGTGACGTGTTCGTCCCCGAGCAGATGCTCGCGCGGCTGGAGCCCGGGCGCGTGCAACTGCACGGCCAGACGCTGGACGTGCGGCGCTTCGAGCGACGGCCCGGCGAAGTGCTGCTGCGCGAGGACGTGCTCGACCGGCGCCTGATCCACGTCGCCGCCGGCCGACTGGTGCACGCCAACGATCTGGTGCTGGCCGACTTACCAGACGGTTGGCACCTGGTCGCCGTGGACCCGAGCCCGCGCAGCCTCGTGCAGCGGTTCCTGCCCGGCCAGCACCGCCAGGTGCCGCCGCCGGAGATCCTGCTCGATTGGAGCGACATCCAGCCCTTCGTGGGCCACGTGCCTACCGCTGGACTGCTCATGCCGCTCGGACCGTTCAAGCGCCTGCACCCGGCGCAGATCGCCGACCTGGTCGAAGGCGCCTCCCACGAGCAGGGAGAGGAGATCATCGAGGCGGTCGAAGCCGATCCGGAGCTCACGGCCGATGTCTTCGAGGAGCTGGAGCCCGAGCACCAGGTGGAGTTCCTGGAGTCGCGCACCGACACCGAAGCCGCTCAGCTGCTGGCGCGAATGGCGCCGGATGATGCGGCCGACTTGCTGAACGAGCTCGATCAGGAGCGCCGCGCTCCCGTTCTCGAGCTGATGCCGCAGGCCGAAAGTCAGAAGTTGCGCGGGCTCCTGAAGCACCACCCATCGACCGCGGGCGGCATGATGAGCCCCGACTTTGTCGCTGCGCAGCGCGGCACGACCCTGGCGGACGCGCTGGAGCGCGTGCGGACCGCCGAAGACGTGCCTTCGACCTTGCTCGGGTCCATCTTCGTGACGGAAGCGGACGGGCGACTGATTGGCACGCTCGGTATCGCCGACGTGATCCGCGGCGAGCCGTCCAAGTGCGTGGATGAGTTGCCGCAGGTCGTCGCCGGCGGTGTCCCACTGGATGCCGACCTGGAGGACGTCGCGCTACATATGACTGACTTCAACCTGGTAGCCGTGGGGGTGACAGACGCTGAGGATCGCCTGATCGGAGCGATTTCGGTAGACGACCTCCTCGAGAGCCTGGTGCCCGCGGAGTGGCGTCGCCGAGCTGAAGCCAGCACCAGTGACTGAGGACAAGACTCCGCCGGTACCGAGCCACGTCGCCGTGCTGGACGACGGCCACGTCGGCGAGATTCGAGGCGCGCTCGGCACCATCCGGGTCAGCGATACCGCCCATCGGCACACGTGGAAGCAACGCCTGCTGACGCTGCTGGCGATCATGGGCCCGGGCCTGATTGTGATGGTCGGCGACAACGACGCGGGCGGTGTGTCCACCTACGCCCAGGCCGGTCAGGACTTCGGCTACTCGCTGCTGTGGACGCTGGTCTTGTTGGTGCCAGTGCTGATTGTCAATCAGGAGATGGTGGTGCGACTCGGCGCCGTAACCGGCGTAGGGCACGCACGGCTCATCACCGAGCGCTTCGGACGCTTCTGGGGCCTGTTCTCGGTCATCGATCTGTTCGTGCTGAACTTCCTGACGATCGTCACCGAGTTCATCGGGGTGAGCCTGGGGGCGGCCTACTTTGGCATCAGTCCATACCTGGCCGTGCCCGTTGCCGCCGTGGTGCTGATCGGCATCACCATCACAGGCAACTTTCGTCGCTGGGAGCGGGCAATGTTCGTATTCCTTGTCTGCAGCCTGCTCGTGTTTCCGCTCGCGTTTTTCAGTCACCCGGATCCGGAGCAGGTACTCCGCGGTCTTTTCATTCCGGGTATCGCGGGTGGAGTGACCTCGGATGCTGTTCTGCTCATCATCGCCATCGTCGGAACGACCGTCGCACCCTGGCAATTGTTCTTCCAGCAGTCGAACGTGATCGACAAGCGGATTACACCCCGCTGGATGGCGTACGAGCGCGTCGACACCGTCATCGGAGCCGGTGTGGTGGTCATCGGCGCGGCCGCGATCATGATGGCGAACGCCGCCGCATTCAGCGAGACATCCGAGTTCGGTCGATTCACGGACGCGCTCGGCAGCGCGGTAGGGCTGGCCGCGGCGCGCGGACCGCTCGTCGGATCGCTGTTTTCGCTGTTGCTGGTCGACGCGTCGATTATCGGCGCCTGCGCCGTCACGCTGGCCACCTCGTACGCGTTCGGAGATGCATTCGGCCTGCGCCACTCGCTGCATCGGACCTTCGGCGAGGCGCGCCTCTTCTACGGCACCTACGCGGCGCTGGTCGGGGTCGCCGCGGCGATCGTGCTGATCCCGAATGCGCCACTTGGTCTGATCACCACCGCGGTTCAGGCGCTGGCGGGGTTGCTGCTCCCCAGCGCGACGGTGTTCCTGGTGTTGCTGTGCAACGATCGCGAGGTGCTCGGTCCGTGGGTGAATTCCTCGTGGTTGAACGTCGTGGCGACGATCATCGTCAGCGTCCTGCTAGAGCTCTCGCTCGTTCTGGTTGTCACGACCGTGCTGCCGTCGCTGGATGTGACTGGACTGCTGGTTGTACTGTCGATTGCGCTGGTGGTTGCGCTGTTGGCGATGGGCACGTGGTTGTGGCGGAGCCATCCACCACGTCCCGCGGCGGTGCCACTGTCGGCGCGCGAGCGCGAGAGCTGGCGCATGCCACCGCTGGCGCTGCTGAATCGACCGGTCTGGTCGCCGGGTCGCAAAGTGGCCATCCTCAGCATGCAGGCGTACCTCGTGCTGACGGTGATCCTGCTGGTCGTCAAAGCGGTCCAACTGGCCGTCGGCGATCACTGAAGCCGCCGCGCGCATTTGCTTGACGGCCCTGGGGGCGGACGCTTATCTAATCCGATGGTGTGCAAAACAGCGCTGGTTCTGGCCACGATTGGCCTCCTGACGGTGGCGGTCGCGCCGGCGGCCGCGCAGCAGATCCCGCCGGCGCCGGCGCCGGTCGCCGTCAGCCTGGACCCAACGTCCACGGCCTTGCTCGTTCTGGACGTGACCACCCAGACCTGCAGTCCGCAGCCGAACTGTCTGGAGTTCGTGCCGCGCGTCGCGTCGCTGCTCGCCAGCGCGCGAGCCGCCGGCGTGTATGTCCTGCACAGCACGCCCGCGACCCAGCCGCCCATCCTACCGGATGTCGCGCCGGCT
>Ga0066903_100005409_pt1 | contig 11073 bp, 5 predicted proteins | sample PanSoiMetaGPlot1_FD_67491 | JGI IMG/M metagenome (GOLD analysis project Ga0066903, IMG submission 67491) | Tropical forest soil microbial communities from Panama analyzed to predict greenhouse gas emissions - Panama Soil - Plot 1 (version 2) | ecosystem: Environmental > Terrestrial > Soil >...
AAGCGCTTCCAGGACGTCGAGGAGCTGCTCGACGCCGGGATCGACGTCTACACCACGGTGAACATCCAGCACCTGGAGAGCCTGAACGACGTGGTCGCGCAGATCACGGGCGTGCGCGTTCGTGAGACGATCCCGGATCGCATCCTCGACCGGGCCGACGAGGTGAAGCTGATCGACCTCTCACCCGAGGAGCTGATCCAGCGCCTGCAGGAGGGCAAGGTCTACATCCCCGAGCAGGCGGAGCGCGCGATCCGGAACTACTTCCGGCCGAGCAACCTGACCGCGCTGCGCGAGCTGGCCCTGCGCGAGACGGCGGAGCACGTCGACGACCAGATGCAGGCCTACATGCGGACGCATGCGGGCGAAGGCCACTGGGCCGTCGCGGAGCGGATCATGGTGGCGGTGAGCGGGGGGCCGCTCGCCGAGCGGCTCGTGCGCAGCGGCCGCCGCATCGCCGAGCGGCGCAACGCCCCCTGGCTCGTCGTGTTCGTCGAGCCCGCGGGCTTCCAGCGCTGGCCCGAGGCAGATCGCGAGCGCGTCATGAAAGCGCTCCGTCTGGCCGAGCAGCTGGGCGGAGAGGCGGTCGTCATCCCCGGCCAGAACGTGGCGGAGGAGCTCGCGCGCTACGCGCGCGCGCGAAGCGTCAGCGAGATCATCGTCGGCGAGCCGCCCCGGTCGGGGTGGCGGTTCTGGCGCCCGTCCGTCGTGGCCGGTCTCATCCGCCGGCGCGGACCGGTCGACGTGCGCGTCGTCTCGGTGGAGGTCGAGGATGCTCGCCGACCCCGGCCCCGGGCCGCCGTGCGTCCCGTCCGCTCCCGCATGTTGCGGCACGAACACGGCGTGGCCGCGGCGCTGGTCGCAGCCGCCGGGCTCGGGGCGGCCGGCATCATGGCCGTCCTGCCGCTGCGCGACCCGAGCATGCTGTTCCTCGCCGCCGTCCTCCTGAGCGCGGTCGTCGGCGGCCTCACGAGTTCGATCTTCGCTTCCGTCCTGAGCGTTCTCGTCTACGACTTCTTCTTCACGGAGCCGTTCTATTCGCTCCGGATGACGGACCCCCAGGACTATCTCTCCCTCGCGACGTTCCTCGTCGTGGCCATCCTCACGAGCCACCTGACGGCGCGGGTCCGCGATCAGGCCGAGGCGGCGAGACGCCGCGAGGGTCGTGCGGCCGCGCTCTACGCCTTCGGCCGGGCCATCACCGGCGCCGCCACGATCGACGAGCTGTGCCGCGCGATCGCCACCCACGTGGCGCAGGCGCTGGGGACCGACGCGGCGGTCCTGCTGCCCGACGGCGGGCGCCTCATGGTCTCCGCCACGCACCCCGCGGGCGTCGAGCTCGACGCATCGGAGCGCGCGACCGCGACCTGGTCCTGGGAGCACGACCAGACGGCGGGCCGCGGCACGGAGACGCTGCCGGGAGGCAGCTGGCTCCACGTCCCGCTCAGCACCGTGCGCGGTCCCGTCGGGGTGCTCGCGCTGCGCGTCGAGCGGCTCGGCGCGCGTCTCTCGCTTGACCAGCGGCAGCTCCTCGAGGCCCTGGCCGGTCAGGCGTCGCTGGCGATCGAGCGCGCCCGGGTGGATGTGATCGAGGCGATCATCGAGAGCATCGAGGACGGTCTCGTCGTGCTCAACCGGGAGGGCGTGATCGTCCACGTGAACGACGTCGCGTGTGCCATCCTCGGGTGCGAGCGCTCCGAGGCGCTGGGACATCCGTTCGAGACGCTGGGGACGAACCATCCGCACTACATCCGACTCCGGACCGCGGTGCGGGAGTTCCTGTGGCACCCCGAGCGGGAGGGCGAGCGCCTGGAGCTGGCGCTCTTCCTCCGCGGGCGCGACCACTTCTACGTGCTGCGACCGACGCCCTTCCGCGATCGGAGCGGCGTGCACGCCGGCCACATCCTCCTGCTCCAGGACGTGACGCATCTACGGGACCAGGAGGCCCGCCGCGAGCAGCTGATGGCCACGCTCTCGCACGAGCTCCGGACGCCCCTCGCCTCGCTGCGCATGGGGGTAGAGCTCCTCGAGCGCGCGCTCGTGCCGCTCGCCGGCCGCCCTGGCGAGCTCGTCGCCGCGGTCAAGGACGACGTCGGACGGCTCGAGGACGTCGCCCAGCGGCTGCTGGAGGTCTCGCGGTCGCGCGCCATGACGATCGCCCTCGAGCGCCAGCCCGTCGATCTGCGCGCCATCGTCGCCCGGGTGGCCGAGGTGTTCGCGCGCCAGGCCGCCGAGCGGGGTGTCGTGCTCAAGACGAAAGAAGCGGGCGAGGAGCTCGCGATCACCGGCGACGCCACCAAGCTCACCTGGGCGCTCTCGAACCTCGTCACCAACGCCCTCCGCTACACGCCGCGGGGTGGGCACGTGACGGTGGAGACGGTGGCGGAGAACGGCCGCGTCCGGGTCGTCGTCGATGATGACGGACCTGGCATTCCGCCCGAGCAGCGCGAGCGGATCTTCGAACGGTTCGTGCAGGGTCACGATGGGCCGGCCGGGGCTGCCGGTCTCGGGCTCGCCATCGTCCGCGACATCGTGCAGGCGCACGGCGGGCGCGTGCACCTCGAGAGCGAGGTCGGCCGGGGCAGCCGCTTCACGCTCGATCTGCCGCGCAGCTGAACGAGTCGCCATGGCGCGCGTGCTCGTCGTCGACGACGATCTCGGCATCCGGACCCACCTGGCCACGTACGTGCGCGACCTGGGCCACGAGGTCGAGGTGGCCAAGGACTCGCTCGAGGCGCTCGAGGCCATGGCGGGCCAGCCGTTCGACGCCGTCATCTCCGACGTGCGCATGGCGGGCATGGACGGCCTCTCGCTGCTGCGTGAGATCCGCCTGCGGCATCCCGAGACCGGTGTGATCCTGATGACCGCGTACGCGACGGTTCCCGATGCCGTCGAGGCCATGCGGCGCGGCGCGTACGACTACCTCGTGAAGCCGTTCTCGCTCGAGCAGGCCGGGTTCATCCTCGGGCGCCTGCTCGAGGTGCAGGCCCTCCGGCTGCTCGATGCGGGACGACCAGCGTCGTCGACCGCCAAGTCGCCCGCTTCGCTCCGCGAGCTCGAGCGCGAGCACGTCGAGCGGGTCCTGGCCGAGACCGTCACGCTGGAAGAGGCCGCCTCGCGTCTGGGCATCAACACGACCACGTTGTGGCGCATGCGAAGGCGTTGGGGCCTGGAATGACGTCTGCGTAGGCCGTCGCGCTTGAGACGCTCCCGCGACGACCTGTATCACAGAGGGATGCCGCGGCTCGTCCTCCGCGCGCGAGGTGCCATGGCGCTCGCGCTGGCACTGGCTGCCCTTGTCCATCCGGCCAGCGCCGACATGTCGCGCGTCACGAAGCGGGGGTCGCTTTCGCCCCTGGTCGCCCGTGCCCGCGACCGGGGGCGTGCACCCCGCGCGGATCGCCACCGGGTGGTCGTCGGCCTGTCGCTCCGACAGCGCGAGGCGCTCGAGGCCTTCCTCGCCGACGTGCAGGACCCCGCCTCGCCCCGCTACCATCAGTTCCTCACGCAGGACGAGTTCAACGCCCTCTACGCGCCGGATCCCGGCGACGAGGAGGCCGTCGTCGCACACCTCGAGCAGAGCGGGCTCACGGTCACCGACCGGGCCCCGAACCGGCTCCTGGTGGGTGCGGTCGGCAGCACGGAGGACCTGGAGCGCGCCTTCGGGGTCGAGCTGCACGCGCTCGACTATCGCGGGCGGCGGCACTTCGCTGCGATGGGCGAGCCCTCGCTGCCGGCAGACATCGCGGCCTCGGTGGTCGGGGTCATCGGGCTCGACGACCTGGTCGAGCCGCACCCGCACTTCGTCTCGGCCACGCCAGTTGCGGCGCCGCGGGCGATGCTCACCTCCCCTCCACACTGCTGCTCGCTCGCGCCGCTCGACATCGCGCACCTCTACGACGACGGGGGAACCTACGATGGGAGCGGGGAGACGATCGTCATCGCCGGCGCATATGCCTGGAGCGACGGCGACAACATCGGCTTCGACGCCCAGTGGTCCCTCCCGGCTCTCCCGGCCGGGAGCGGCCAGGTGTGTACCGGTCCGGCCGCCTCCGCCGCCTGTCAGTTCAGCTCCTCGAACTCGATCGAGGTCGCACTCGACGCGGAGTACGCACACGGCGTCGCGCCGAATGCGCGCATCATCAACTACATGGCGAAGACGACCAACCTGGTCGACTTCACCACGGCGTACAACCGCATCGTGACCGACAATCCCGGCCACATCGTCACCACCAGCTGGGGGGCGTGCGAGGCCGACATCCCCGCCGGAACGCTCAACGCCGACGACGCCATCTTCGCCAACGCGAACGCCATCGGGCAGTCCTGGTTCGCGGCCTCGGGCGACAGCGGCAGCCGGGACTGCAACAATACGCTGTCCGTCGACAATCCGGCCAGTTCTCCCCACGTGATCGGCGTCGGGGGGACGACGCCCACCTGCAGCAGCGGCCTCACCTCCGGCACGCCCACCTGCGGCGGATACGGGAGTGAATCCGCCTGGAATGGCTCGGGCGGCGGCATCAGCACCTTCGCGCGTCCGAGTTTCCAGACGGCGTGTGGCGTACCGGCCGGGTCGAAGCGCCTGGTGCCGGACGTGGCGCTGGAGGCCGACCCTTCTCCGGGGAACTACATCCTCAAGGGCGGCTCGTGGTTCATCGTGGCGGGGACCTCGGTGGCAGCACCCGAGTGGGCAGGCTTCCTGGCCGAGCTCGATCAGCGCGCCGGGGGCACGGGGTTCGGGAATCCGGGGGCGCTGCTCTACGGGCTGTGCGGCACCTCCGCGTTCCACGACGTCACGTCGGGCTCGAACGGCGACTACAGCGCCACGGCCGGCTACGACATGGTCACCGGACTGGGCAGCCTCGCGGCCGATACCCTCTTCGCCGCTGCCGTGCCGACCCCCGGCAGCTCGACGACCACGCTGCCGACGACCAGCACGACGTCACCGCCGAGCACCTCTACCACCACGACCACGCCGGTGATCGAGTCGACCACCACAACCACCATTCCCCCGTGCCCCGCCGACGGATTCTCGGGTTTGGAGTGTGCGCTGGACGGGGGCCTGGCGCGCCCGGAGTGTGCCGGGGACTTCATCAGCCGCCGCCTCGCGCGCAAGTTCCGGCTCGCCACGCGGCTCATCGCTCGCGCCGAGCATACGACCAAGCTGGCGCAGGCCGGACGCCTCATGAAGCGGAGTGCCGCCACGCTCGGCAGCCTCCAGCGCCTGGTCGAGAAGTCCGGCGTGACGGATGCCTGCAAGCAGGCCCTGCTCGCGCTGCTGCAGGATGGACAGGCGCGGGCCCAGCGCCTGGCCGCGAGTCTCCAGGCGCTGAGCCACCGTTGAGCGAGAGCGACTAGCTCGCGGGGTCGCACCTCAGGCGGAGCCGGTCGGAATCGAGGGCGCCGTCTCCGGAGTGGGAACTGCCGCGGAGCGTGGAGCGCCCCGAACGGCCGCGCCGCGTTGCCACGCGCACATCGGCCAGCGGCGTGCACCGGATACCGGAGAGCGGCGGGCTGAAGGTCACCACGTTCTGGTTGTTGCCGCCCACCGTACCCCCCAGCAGCTTAAGCGCGTTGAGGAGATTGCTGGCGGCGCTCCGATCGTTGGGATCTCCGCGCGTGGCCATCGGGCGGTTCAGCTCGTAGCTGGTCGTCGTGTCGACGCTGCAGTCGGGTGCGCTGGCGTTGAAGCAGATGCCGATCTTGAAGGTGCAGCCGCCGTCCGGAGTCGCGTCACCGTCACACGACACGTCGCCGTCCTGACAGACCTGGTTGCTGCCGTCCGCGGTCGTGTTGATCAGCACCCACTGTGCCCGGCAGTCCCGGGTCGCGCTCCCGCCCCCGAGCACGCGGACGCGCCCTGCGCCCGCCAGCAGGGCAGTGGGTTCGAAGCCGCCCGCGAGGGCGTCTGGATGGACCACGACGAAGGTCGAGAAGGAGGTTATCCCGGTGGCCGTGGCGGTGTGCCCGCCCGTGTTCACCGTCGTGGGGAGCGCGGTGTAGCTGGTTCCGATGCAGGGGCCGTTGGCGCCACAGCTGGCATTCTCGCTGCAGGAAGCCCCGCCGATGGTGCAGGTCCCCGGGTTGAAGCGGGCGACGACCAGCGCGCTCTCGTCTGCCGATCCGGGGCTGATCCCGGCCACGATCAGCTCGTCCGTCGTGTAGGCGATGGTCACGTCGGCGCTGAACGTGCCCGGGATGTGACGCTGCAGGGTGACGAAGAAGGGCAGGAAGCCCGGGAGACCGACGGAGCTGGACGGTCCCGGGGGCACGTCGGAATCGGAGGCGAGCACCGACGTCCCGAGGATCGAGCGCCCCGCGGTGACCCGCGAGTCCACCAGATTCGAGCTGAAGGCGACGACCACGTCGGGCGTCGTCTCGGTGATGCTCCCGGAGAGGGCGCCACCCGCGTCGACCGTACGGGCGAAAAACGTCTGCGTCGACGCGCCCGCGGGAACGTCGATGTTCTGCACCGGGTTGAAGTCGGGATCGCTGGAGAACGAGAAGGTCCCGGGTGGGCCGCTGGTGGCGATGTCGTGGAACCAGGCGAGGACCGCCGGGAGGATACCGGCGTTGGGCACGCGGATGCCCCGTTCGAGGCCCGGGAACGGTTGCGGGAACTCGTCGATCTTCGCGAACTCGGGAACGAAGGTGAGGGTGCCCGGTACGAAGCCGACGCTCGCCGCATGGGTTGCCGGCCCGTTCTGGAGGAGCGCGGCGGTAGCGGCGCCCGCGGCCGCGTTGCCGCTCACCGTCCGGGGAGTGGCGAGGTTGGCGATGGGCAGCAGGAGCGGGTTCTGATGGAGATTCTGCACGAACGGATCGAAGATCTGGAGGCCGGCGGCCGCCGCCAGGGCCTCGTTGGCCTCGTTCGGCACCACCTGGTCCCCGAAGTCCTCCACCTGGATCACGTTGCGGGGCGACCCGGTCGCGGGCGAGAGCAGGAGGCTGGCGGAGTTGACGCCGTCCGCGGGGTCGAGAATCTCCTGGACCAGGTTGGTGCCGAGCGCGAAGTGATCGAATGGCTGGTTCGTATCGAGGCCCAGGATGTTCTGGACGGTCGACAGGGCCCCGGCGCCGATCGAGGAGTTGCTGAAGAGCTCGTTCGTGAGTCCGCCACCACTGGCGTTGAGGAGGGCGCCCGACACGTCGGGCTCGATCGGCACGAAGCCGGATCCCATGAGACCACCCAGCGAGTGGCCCACGTAGAATATGTCGTTGTCGTTGAGCGACACGTTGAGGGCCGCATCGATCGAATGGCCGTGCAGCAGCCGGACCAGGGAGAGCAGGTCGGCGTAGGTCTGCCGGAAGTTGTCCCGCACCCCGAGGAAGTTGTGGAACGCCTGGAAGAATCCGACGTTCACGCTGAGGAAGCCGATGTCGAAACCGAGCAGCGTGCCATCGGCGAAGCCATCGGGGGCTGCCGTCCCGCCGAAGTTGTTTGCGGTGTCCTGACACTGCGAGGAGGGCGTGCAATCGAGGAAGCGGTAGCCGTGTGCGACCGCATCGATGCCGATGGAGGCGAAGCCGGCGGCGGCGTCCGCCTCGGCGAAGGCCACGACCAGATCCCGCTGCCCGCCCAGACCGTGTTGCTGGATGACGACCGGCCAGCCGCCGGGCGGCGGCGTCCCGCTCGGAACCGTGACCGTGAAGGGAATCTGGGCGATGTCGATCACGGCCGGGTTGCCCATCCCGTCATGCGTGAAGGCCTCATCGGTGCGCTCGCACGAGGGGCACATGGACGGATCGGAGATCGACGGCAGGTCGGCGAGCGGGCCATCCCCCCCCGGATCGTGCGTCTGGAAGCGGGCGCTCCCGTAGAAACCCGTCGCAATCGTGCTCAGGTGCGAGTGGGGCCGCTCCCCGAGCAGGGCGTCGAGCCGGCCGCTCCCGGCGAACACGAGCTCCGGACGGCTGGTGAAGTCCGCCGTCGGCACGGCCAGCGCGGGGAGCACGGTCGACTGGATGTTGAGCAGGTCGGTGGTCGTCTTCTGCGTGGTGAACACGGTCATGCCCGCAATGCTCGCCGATGACACACCGTGGCCGCCGAGCGTGGTCACGACGGGATCGAAGATCGCATCGGCGTCCGAGTTCGCGCTGGCGCCATCGCGGACGCTCGTCCAGTCGGCCGAGGGCTGCACCGCGCCGCCCGGCCCGCTGACCGCGGTGGTCACGACGCACGTGTACTTCGTTCCCGGCGCCAGCGGACGACCCGGCAGAGGGAGGATGGCGAGAACGTTCGGGATGCGCGTATCGATGTCGAACTTGATCTCGACCGGCACGGGAGTGGCAGTGGTGGCGTTGGCGCAGAACACGCTGTCGGTGAGGGCAGGGCTGAGGACCGGCGACGTCGGCAACGTCCCCGGGGTGATCGGGCCGTCGAAGAAGAAGAAGATCGCCGAGGTCGTCCCGAACCCGTCGAGGAGGTCGAGCGCCTTCTCGATCGCGTCCGTGTTTTTCCGGAACACGTCGACGGAGAGCCCGATGGTGGCACCGCTGTTGAGTAGCGTGCCGTCGCCGTCACCGGGTTGCCCCTGATCGAAGTAGAGATCGTCGGGGAAGGGCAGGGTGCCGAATGTGGACGGGGTCGTGTTCAGCGCGGGTAACGTGAACTGGACCGTCGGGCCGGCCGCGTGAGTCACCGCCGGCAGCAGACCGAGAACGAACGCGCACACCGAAAGCAGTCGGAGCATGAGACCTCCTCGAGGGGATGGCGAAGCGGGGCGGGATCGTCGCACAGCGCTCGCTGCTGCAGCAAGTGAAAAAAGGCTCGTCCAGCGTATTGGGTCCGGTGATCGGTCGGGAGAGCCGCGCGACCGGCTTCAGGCTCTACTCACTGACACGGTGCGCTACCGATGCACTCGCCGGCGCCGAACGACGGGTTCACGCAGACGAAGCCGAACGGGTCGGTGCAGTCGGAATCCTGAGTGCAGGACTTCCGGCACGCCACCGATCCTCCCGCCGCCCGGCAGAGCTCGTCGGGGCCAGTACACCCGAACCCGGGACACTGGCAAACACGGGCCCCGCAGCCCTCCGTCGTGCAGTACTGACGGCAGACCCCGGCCCCACCGCACTCGCCGTCGCTGGTGCACGTCGGGCCGACGCAGTAGTGGACCCCGGCGCCGTTCTCCCGGCAGGTGTAGCCCGCGGGGCAATCGACCGTCGTCTCGCACATGACGCCGGCGCTGCACGTGCCAGGGGGAGGGTTGCACTCGGCCGGATAGGCAGCGAAGCCCGGGACCGCGATGCGATCCCGGCAATCCACGGCGAATTCGGTCAGACAGGCGACGCAATCAACCAGATCCGTCAGCGTCCCGATGGTCGCCCCGCACGCACTTCCACCCGGTACGGTGACCGCCGGACAGTGGCTGACGGAGCCAATGTCCGCTGGAGCGACGTCGTCCCCGCCCCCGCACTCGCCGTCCCCGCCGCCGCAGGTGCGGCAGATGCTGGTGCGAAGGGCGGCCTCGGCCGTCGCGATGCGCCGGACGGCCTGCCCATCGCCCGGGTCGGGACAGGCGTTCTGGTGCAAGCCCTTGGCGCGGCTTGCCCAGCACTTCGCCAGCGCCTTCGACTTGCTGGAGAAGAACTTCGCGGCAGCGCCCACGATGGCGGCCTGGCAGCGTCCTGCCGTGGAGCGCGGTGCGGTGGACGTGGCGTGGCCGTAGACCGTCTCCGTCACGAGGTCGAGCGCCGTTGCGCCGGCACACGTGAAGCAGGCGGAGATGTCATCCGCAGTAGCGACCGGTTGGGTGCAAGAGCCGTTCACGAGATTGGGGCAAGCCGCGCTGGTCCAGCCGATCGCCGCCGGCGTGTCGTCGTCGCCCGTACCGCAGGTGTGATCCGCCCCACAGCACTCCGCGACGACATGGGCGCGTGGCCGCATCGCGGCTGCGCTGCTCGGTGCGAGGCTCGGATCGAGCACGCAGTCCTTCAGCACTGGATTCGATTCCTCGAGCCCGCGGCTCTCGCACTGCTGCACGGTACCGACCGCCGAGCGGACGTAGCGAGCCGAGTCCTGCGTGATGGCGGCTTCGCAGTGACCCGGGTCACCTCGTGCGACGGACGAGGTCGCGAGCACTCCCGAGAGCAGTGCGAGAGCTGCGCTCGAACGCCGCAGTGATCGGGTCGCCACGGGGATGCGTATGGGCGATGCGCACCACCCCAGTCAACCCCGATCGCTACCGGGGAGCCGGCTTCACGCCGCCGCGGGCGTGCTTCCCGGGTGCTCCGCGCGGCGGACGGTCACCGTCACGCCGTGCGTCTCCAGGCAGGCGAAGCGGGCGAAGAGGGTCGTGCACGCGGTGTCGTCGGGAGCTTCGAGCTCGATCTCGAGCCGGGCACCGGGGCCGGCACGCCGCGCATCCTCCTCGACCTCCTCGAGCGTGTAAGGCGTGAGCGAGCCCATGCGCACGATGCATCCCGTGTCGGTCACGACGCTCGCCTGCAGGAGTCGCGTGCCCGCGGCGAGGGGACGGGAGCGCGCGGTCCCGATCACCGCCGAAACGAGCTCGCCGTACGTCCGTACCTGCTCGATCGTGTCGGACGAGAAGGTGAGCCCGAGCGCCTCCTCGAGAGACATGGCGAGTTCGAGCAGATCGAGCGAATCGGTGGCGAGGTCGTCGACCAGCGAGACGTCCGGGGCCAGCGATTCGGGGGCGACCCCCAGCTCGGCGGCCACCACCCGGCGGATCGTCTCTTCCAGCCTCATCTCCATGGCGCGAGGATAACCTCGCGTCGTTACGAGCAGTTTGCGAGCCGGCGTATGCCCCGTGAAAGGTTTTCCGCGGAGCGGGGCGCCGAGGGCAGCCAGGCCGCTGCGTCGGAATTTCACACCCATGTAACACAGGCGCTACGCGGGCATGTCACCATCGGCATGTCGTGAGCGGCGAGGCTGCAGAGCGGGCGAGGGCCGCGGTGTACCCGGCGTTCGGGTCTTACCTGCAGGACCGGGCGAGCCCCCGCGACTGGCGCACCTCAGTGGCTGCCTCGGCGGCGATCTACGTGATGCTCGCCGTAGCCGTGGTGATGCTCAGCTCGACGGCCAAGAAGGTTGCCAGCAAGCTCGCCGTCGACGTC
>Ga0066903_100005411_pt1 | contig 11073 bp, 9 predicted proteins | sample PanSoiMetaGPlot1_FD_67491 | JGI IMG/M metagenome (GOLD analysis project Ga0066903, IMG submission 67491) | Tropical forest soil microbial communities from Panama analyzed to predict greenhouse gas emissions - Panama Soil - Plot 1 (version 2) | ecosystem: Environmental > Terrestrial > Soil >...
CATCAGCCCGCTACGGCAACCACTGAACAGGCGATGGTGGCCGACGTCGATCGCCATCGCCACCGGCTGCTTGCAGGGCTCCGTGGGCCAGCGTCGCACGACCTTCAGCGCCTTCGCATCGATCTCGGCGACTTCGCTCGTGTCGGTGATGTTCACGTAGACCTTCCCGTCGCCGGCCGACACCCCGGTCTCCGGCTTGCCGGCGAGCGGGATGTTCGTCACGAGCTTGCCTGCCGGATCAACGACCGTCGCCGAGTGCGCATCGCCGTTGAACGAGAACACGCGATCGGACGCCGGGTCGTAGATGATGGCATCGGCGTCTTCGGCGGCGGGTGTCCGCCCGAGCGTCTTGAACGTCTTCAGATCGAACATGACGATAGCGCCGTCGTTCCCGGAGGTCGCGAATCCATGACCGGCGTGATCGACGAGCGCGACGCCATGCGCGCCGTCGATGCCCGTGATTTCGCCGACGATCTTCCCGTCGTTCTCATCGACGACCATCACCCGGTTCTGCCTTCCGATGAAGACCCGGTGCTGAGGAGGATCGGGAATGAGGTAGTCCCACGATCCGTCACCGCCGAGAGGAAAGGTCTGCGTGATGGCATACGAGCCCGACTGGCCGAGCGATAACCCGATCGACAGCGCGAGCACGACTGCGCCTGATGCCTGCATGTGAGCCCCCTGTTGCGCCTAATATGTTCCCGTTCTCCTGTCGTCGAAAGTGACCCGAGCATGGATACCGCCGAGACGAAACTGCCGACACTTCATCATGTGAATCTGAAAACCTGCCGGCTCGATCAGATGATCGAGTGGTACGGCACGGTGTTGGGCATGCGCGTGCAGCACAAATTCGCTGGAGGCGCATGGCTCACCAACGACGCCGCAAATCATCGGCTCGCCCTCCTCACGTCGCCCAGGCTCAGCGAGGACTCCGGGAAACTCTCGCACGCCGGTCTGCATCACACGGCCTACGAGTTCGGCACGATGGACGCGCTGCTCAACACCTACATCCGTCTGAAATCGGCCGGCATCGTCCCGCACGCCTGTCTCGATCACGGAATGACGATGTCGATGTACTTCGTCGATCCCGACGGCAACAGCCTCGAACTTCAGGCCGACGTGTTCGGCGACTGGGCCCGGTCGAGCGCGTTCATGCACACCGCCGACTTCGCCCGCGATCCGATCGGCACGTGCTACGACCCCGACCTGCTCGTCGCGGCATGGAGGGCGGGAGCTTCGCCCGCCGAGCTTCATCGACGAGCATACGCAGGCGACTTTGCACCAGCGACACCGCTTGATCTCCGACTACCGTCTTGATCCGATGGGCTTCGCCCCTCGGACTCCCCAACCTCACGAGATCGATCATTCGCCCGTCGCGCGGTAGCCGGTCCGCGTCGTGACGGTGAGCCGTTCGCTGCCTCGTGCATCGACGCGAATCGCCCGGTACGATCCGTCGAGCGTCTGATTCACGGGCGCGTACGCAATCGTGTACTGGCTCCGGATCTCCCGGGCCACTTCGCGGGCTGCCGGCTCGATCTGATCGACGTCCGCCGGATACAGTGCCAGGCCTCCGGTCGGTTTCGTCAGTTGCGTCAAGGCGCTCCGGCCTTCGTGCGCGCGATCCGTTGTCGCATCTGCCATGAGACCGATGGCATAGATCGCGATCGCATTCTGCTCGGCGGTCTTCTGAAGCTCCGCTTTTTGCGTCATGCTGGCGTTGTCGTAGCCATCGCTCAGCACCACGATCACTTTCCGGGGATTCGAGGCCGTCTGCCGCAGGTACGTCTCCGCCTGCGCGACGGCATCGCGGAGCGCCGTGCCGCCGATCGAGTCGACGCGCGCGATACCGCTCTCGAGGACATGCACGTCCTTCGTCATCGGCACGTCCATCCGCGCCTTGTCGGCGAAGTTGATCACGAACACCTCGTCCTCAGCATTCGACGCGCGGACCAGACTGAGCGCTGACGCCTCCACTCTCGGCCTCAACGTCCGCATGCTGCCGCTGTTGTCGACGACGAGTCCCAGGGAAACAGGCGCGTCATCATGATTGAAGAGCGTGATGGATTGGCGCTTGCCGTCCTCGTATACCGAGAATGCGTCCCGGCCCAGGCCGGTCACCACTTCACCACGCCCATTCTTGACGGTGGCGTGAAGCACGACCAGACCGATTCTGGCGCGGTAGGCCGGAGGCTCCTGACCAGCCACTACCACGCCGAGTGCGAAGGCGATCGAGATCGCGACGGCAGGACGGGCCGAAGTCATTGTTCACCGCTCTTGCCCGGCGCCAGCCGGACCTGAATCGGCGTGTCCGCGGCAAACGTGACGTCATCGCCCTTGCCGACGATGTTCTTGTACGTCGTTCGCGCCGCGCCGACCGCGGCGAAGCCGACAGCCAACGGTCTCGAGATCTGACTCAACCCGACTCCGAGGAATCCGAAGCCGATGAAGCCGCCGATGCCGCGCGCGCCCCAATGACCCGACGTCGGCGGTGCAGGGACTTTGCCCAGATCGTACGGGTCGCCGTCGTTGTCGAGATGATGATGGTCCTGATCCATCGAGCCATGAAGCGCCATTATGGCGAGCGCCGGAGCGATGAAGCGCGTCTTCGTGTTCTTCACCGCGGCGCCGCCCTCGTCATCGAGCGCGATGCGCGTGTCCGCGCTCACGTCCACCGAGTAGAGCGACGCGAGCATGGCCGTTGACTCCTGTGCGGACCCGGCACGGGCGCGTTCGATCAAAAAACGCAGCTCGCCGTTCCGGTGCCAATGCTGAGGCGGTTTGGCAAACGTCACCTCGCCTTCGAGCGTGGCTCCCTCCGCCAGAATCAACTCGTGGTTTTCCGAGAACACCGGCTTGTCGATGACCGCGGTGACCGTCGCACCTCTCGGCGTCTTTGACGAGTCGAGAGGCGTCGTCAACCGCGCGCTGAGCACGCTGTCGGGAGCGGGCATCGCGCCTGGCGGTGCGAGCGGTGTGGAGCCCACAGGGTCGAACGGAATCGCCGACCGCGTGACCGCGCTGTAGACGGTTCCCTGATTGAGATACTGCGGATGGTACGGCAGCTTGCTGATGAGCGTCTGCTTGATTCGATCGCCCTTCCCCGGCTCCTTGATCGCCGCAAGCGCGTCGTGCTCCGCTTGTTTCAACCGCGCAACTTCTTCTCCGACGCGCTCCTTGACCGCGCGCTCGGTTTTGGCGGCGCGCCCCTCCGACGCCGGCGGGTCTGACCTGGCCGCCACCTGACGGCGGATACGTTCGGCGCCAGTCGTGGCGAGCGCGTCAATCGGCACGCGGCGCCCGTCCACGACGAGAGCGTCGAGCACGATGACGACCTGGCGCGGCGGCGAGAAATTTCCGGCGGCCCAAGCCCGCACCCGCGTCAGCTTGGACTGGTCGGTGAGCTCGGCCACGTGACCAGTGACCGGCGTGCCTGCAGGCAGCACGATTCGGTCGTACGAATAGACCGGATCGACGAGCGACGCGCTGATGGCCTGGCCCACGCCCGTTATGCGCACCGTCGCGTCGAGCGCGACACGCAGCGGTCGCCCCGCGGCGACAGTCAGATCAACTGTTGGTGTTTCGGATTGCGCCAGCGCAGATGAGCTCGCCGCAAACGCAACCGCCAGGCCCATTGCCACCGAATGGACGCAAAACCTCATGGCGCCACCTCGGAATCGGATCTCGAATGTCGGCCGCCCGCGCCGTTTCGACGCGGCGGCCGGCAGGCACTGGCTGAATCAGAGACGGCTCAACGAACCCGGCAGCATTACAGCACGGCGTTCTGAAGAATCCCTGAACGCCTCGGTCACTGACTGATACTGGGTATTAGTATGTGTCTTCGGGTGTCAGGCGCGGATGAACCACAGGACCAGAAGGTCCCGGACGAACGTCGTCAAGCCCCAGGGCCGTTTGGCTTTCGGGGCCGCGGCGTTGATCTCGAGCCCGGCCTGAGTCCGCTTGAGCGAAGCGGCCCGGCCAGCACGACGGACGAGCTCCACTCCGTCTGGACTGGCCGGACCACCCTTCCGGTGAAACAGTCGCTGATCGTGACCCATCTGGTTGCCGCCAAGCACCCTTGGATGGTCGGTCGAGTTGTAGATACGGCAGCAGCCTCGAAAGTGCTTCCCTGCCGGACCCCACGTTCCTCCAGGGAGATCCGGGCGATAGGTCCGGTATGATTCACCCGCCCCGCCGCCCCACGCCGGCCGGATCCAACAGGTCGAATGTCCCGAGTCCTGCTCGCGCCCTACACGCCCGCCATGAACCGCGAGGCTGCGCGGATGCTCGCTCGGGCCTTCGTGACCAATCCGCTCCATATCGCCGCATTCGGGCGAGACGAGCTCCTCAAGAATGAGATCTTCTTCGGCACCGGGCTGAGGGTGATGAAGGGTCCGAAGTTCGTCGCGTTGGACGAAGCACGTGTGGTGGGTTTCATCCACTGGGTGCGATCGACGGATTGTCAGTTTCCCCTGCCGGAGAAACTTCGGATGATGCCGGCGATGACGATGGGCTTCGGTCCGCGGTCGGCGCTCCGCGTCGCATCCTGGCTGTCGGCGTGGGCCCGGCACGATCCCGGCGAACCTCACGTGCATCTCGGCCCCATCGGCGTGGACCCCGGCGTGCAGCGCCAGCACATCGGTCAGGAATTGATGGAACGTTATTGTCACGAGCTCGATCGGGAAGGCGCGCTCGGTTACCTCGAGACCGACCGTCCCGGCAACGTCGAGTTCTACCGCCGTTTCGGTTTCGAGATCACCTCCGAGATTCCAATTCTCGGCGTGCCCAACTACTTCATGAAGAGAGTCGCGACAAGTTCCTGACGGTCGGCGCGGCCGTCTCCCGATCACCAGGCGACCATCGCATCCTCAAATAGAGTGGCCAGTTCCGACGGCCCCGCGGCGCGCGGCGACAGCTTCGTCACGCGATGCTGCGGCAGTGTCCCCTCGACGAGCGCTGGAATGTCGGACGAGGTGTAGCCGATGGCGCGCAGGCCGTTCGGCACTCGCAGTCGCTGCATGAACCACGTGATTCGATCCGCCAGCACCTTGCCCGCGTCCTGCGACTGCACCCGCGTCACGTCGGCGCCGAGTGCGGCCGCCGCCTGAAGATGCCGCGCCGGACTGGCCGGCGCCGTGAACCGGAAAACCGCCGGCGCGTTGAGGATCACCGACACGCCGTGCGGGACGAGCGGATGATCGCTGACGTAGCCGGGAGCGCGATAGCTCCGCACGTGACCGGAGACCGGATACGACATGCCGTGCGGGAGATGCACGCCGGCGTTACCGAATCCGACGCCCGCGTACGACGCGGCCAGCAGCATGTTCGCGCGCGCCTCGTCGTCGGACGGATCCTCGACCGCGCGGACGAGGAACGCGTTCACCATCCGCAGCGCCTGCATCGACCAGACGTCGCTGATCGGATTCGAGCCCTGGTAGGCCGGACGAAGCGCCGGCCGCTCGGGCATCGGCCGATCGGTGAACGGCATCGCCGTGTAGGACTCGATCGCATGACTCAGGATGTCGAGTCCGGTGGACGCCGCCACTTCGGATGGCATCGTGCGCGTGTTCTCCGGATCGAGGTAGCCGAGCGTCGGCTTCAGCCGGCGGTTCGCGATGCCGGTCTTCGCATGCAGCCGCCTCAAATCGAAGATGCTCACGCCGGTCGTCTCGCTCCCGGTTCCCGCCGTCGTCGGAATCGCCATGAGCGGCTTGAGCGGCCCGGGCACGGGCGATCCTTTACCGATCGGCGGATTCACGTAGTCAAGAAAATCGGCCGGCGGATAGGTCGTGTAGAGATTCACGGCCTTGGCAGTGTCCATCGTCGATCCGCCGCCAACCGCCACGAACGCATCGAACGGCTTGCGGCGTCCGGCCGCGATCGCATCGAGAAACGACTCGTCGGTCGGCTCGACGCGAACGCCGTCGTAGATCTCGAACGGCACCCCGCTCTGTTCGAGTGATTCGAACACAGCCTTCGCGGGTGGCAATCGTCCGACGATGGGATCGGTGACCACGAGGACGAGTCGGACGCCCATCTCCTTGAGATCCGGCCCGACCTCACGCGTGACGCCTGAGCCGAACCGGATGCTCGCAACGGCCATTTCGAACGCGGTCTCGTGGTTCATGATCGATGTCCTGCGTGGTGCGAGGGCGCGAGCGAGAGGTTCGACGGTTCGGTCATAATGAGGATGAGTATGCCCATTTTCGAATACGTCTGTCGCGACTGCCAGAAACAGTTCGAGACGCTCGTCACCGCCGATCGCCCGCCGGTCTGCCCTGCCTGCCACGGCCAGTCGCTCGACAAACAGCTTTCGGTCTTTGCCGTGAGCACGAAGTCGGCGTCGTCGTCGCCGGCGATGGCGCCGTGCGGCACATGCGGCGACCCGCGCGGACCCGGCGCCTGCAGCCTGAACTGAGTGCCGGGCGTCGGCGCCCGGCGTGCACTAGAATCGATCCCATGCGCGCGATTGGCGCTCTGATGGTGCTGACGGCGAGTCTTCTCGGCATCGCCGCCAGTCAGCCGGCGTGGGATCAGGCTCTCCCGTCGGCCACGGACCTCGCCCGTCAGATTCAGGCCCACTACGACACCGTCCACGATTTTCGCGCCGACTTCACCCATCAATATCGCGGCGGCGTGCTGCACCAGACATTCAACGAACGGGGAGAAGTTCGGGTCAAAAAACCTGGACGGATGTACTGGAACTACGTGTCCCCCGAAGAAAAGGCCTTCGTCTCCGACGGGTCGAAGATCTACTCGTACATCAAGGACGAGAAGGTCGTCTACGTGAGCGACATGCCTTCGGGCGATCAGGTCTCCACGGCGGTGCTTTTCCTCGCCGGACGCGGCGATCTGGTTCGCGACTTTCGCCCGTCGCTCGCCACGCCGCAGCCCGAATCGAGCTGGAAGATCGAGCTGACGCCGAAGACGCCGCAGGCCGATTTCACGTCGCTGACGCTGACGGTCGACCGCAAGACCTTCGCGCTGCAGGGGCTGTCCTCGACCGACGCGCAGGGCGGCACGCACACCTTCGGATTCACGAATCTGCGGGAAAACGTGGGATTGTCCGATAATCAGTTCGCCTTCAAGATTCCCAAGGACGCTGAGGTCAGGCGATGAAGCTCACGGGTCGGTCCCTCGTCGTCATCACGCTCGCCGGCGCGCTGGCTGCTGGCGGCTGCGGCACGGAGCGCACACTCCGCCAGGCCCGGCAGGCCGACGAACTGCGCGACTACGACGTCGCGGTCGCGAAATACACGAAAGTCGTGCGTGAGCATCCTGACAACCAGGAGGCGCGGCTGTCGCTGGAGCGGGCCAAGCTGCGCGCGTCAGACGCGCACTTGGCGCGAGGGCGGCGTCTCTTCGCCATCGGCAAGTACGACGACGCCGTGCTCGAGCTGCAGATCTCGAGCGATCTCAACCCGACGAACTCGGACGCCGAGCGCGATCTGCGTACCGCGCGCGCGGCGGTCCGTGCCAAGCTCGCGGCGCCGGCCGAAGGCAAGACCGCGCTCGAATCGCTCCTGTCCAGGGCGCGCGACCTGCCGCCCGTCGGCAACGACTTGCCCAACGTCAAGCTCGCCAACCAGATCATGACGGGCACGCAGGCCACGAGCCGGCAGGTCTACCTGACGATCGCGAGGATGGCGAACCTGAGCGTCGTGTTCGATCAAACGTTCCGCGACGCGGCGGCGCCGGTCACGCTCCTGAACGACGTCACGGTCAAGCAGGCGCTCGATGCTGTCGCGCGGGCGACGAACACCTTCTATCAGGTCTCGGCGCCCAACACGATCACGGTCATCCCGGACACGCCGGCCAAACGGCGCGAGTACACGGAAGAGGCCGAGCGCGTGTTCATCATTCAGAACGCCGACCTCAAGGAGACGATCGACGCGCTCCGCGTCGTGAGCGACATCCGGAGCATTTCGCCCGTCACCGGCGTGAACGCGGTGCTCGTGCGCGACACGCCCGAGCGGCTGATGGTCGCCGGAAAGTTTCTGAGCGCGTTCGACAAGGCGAGGCCGGAAGTCGTGGTCGACGTCGAGATTCTCGAGGTCGATCGCACACTATTAAAGGAGTACGGTCTGCAGATCGCGTCACCCGGGTCGCCGGGCCTCGACGGCAGCGTCAGCGTGGACGAGACGAACCTCACGGTGCAGAGCTTGCGCAACCTGACGGCCTCGAACGTTCTGCTCGGCGGATTCCCGGCGCTCTACTATCGGCTGCTGAAGACCGACACGAACACGCGTACGCTGGCCAATCCGCATCTCAGGATGTCGGACGGCGTAGCCGCGACGGCCGAGTTCGGCGAAAACGTGCCGACGCCCAACGCCACGATCGGCGCGCTCGCCACCGGCGGCGTCAACAACGTGCCGATCACGTCGTACACCTACAAGAATATCGGCGTGAACATCGGCATCACGCCACGAGTGCACGCCAACGACGAGGTCTCGCTCGCGCTGAGCATCGAGCTGAGCAACGAGCAGGGCACCGGCTTCGGCGGGTTGCCGACGTTCGGGAACCGCAAGGTGACCACGACGCTCAGGTTGAAGGACGGCGAGACGAACATTCTCGGCGGCCTCATCCGTGACGACGAGCGCTTCGTCCGGAACGGCATCCTCGGACTCACGGACGTCCCGGGACTGAACCACCTCTTCACGAGCAATCACAAGGAAGCGACCGAGACAGATGTCGTCATCATGCTGACGCCGCACATCGTCCGCGTGCTGGATCTGGCTGAAGAGGATCTCCGGCCGCTGAAGCTGTCGCGCGAAGGTGTGGGCGCCGCGATCATCGAGTCACAGCCGATCGCGCCGGCGCCGCCGCCCGCGCCGATCATTCGCGACCCGACACCGTCCAACAGACCACCGGACTCGAACAACCCGATCGAGTCGCCGGTTACGCCTACCGTGCGCCCGGTCCCGGCGCCGCCGATCATCAGAAAGCCGTAACGGCTCAGCGCGTCTAGACGCGTTCCACGTCTGCGCCAAGCCCTTTGAGCCGCTCGACGAGTCCGGCGTAGCCGCGCTCGACGGTTTCGATTTCGAGCACCGTGCTCACGCCGTCGGCCGACAGCGCCGCGGCGATGAGCGCCATCCCCGACCGGATGTCGCGGCTGTCGAGCGTCCTCCCCCGCAGCGGCGTCGGGCCAGTCACGATGATGCGGTGGGGATCGCAGAGAAAGAGATCGGCACGCATCGAGCTGAGCTGCTCGAGCGCGAAGAGGCGCAGTTCGTACATCCAGTCGTGGATGAGCGTGCGGCCGTGCGCTTTCGTCGCCAGCACAGTCACGAGGCTGACGATGTCGCTCGGAAAGCCTGGCCAGAGCCCCGTCGTGATGCGCTTGACGCCTCGCAGCGTCGAAGGGCGAACAGAGAATCGTCCGTGCTCGAGCGTGAAGTCGAGGTGCATCTCCGCCAGCACGGCGGTGGTCGGCTCCAAATCGGCGGCGTGCGCGCCGATCACCTCGACTTCCCCACCAGTCACGGCCGCAACGACACCCCAGGAAGCAGCTTCGATGTAGTCGCCGCGCAGCGTGTGTGTCGCGCCGTGCAGGCGCGGAGGCGCCTCGATGCGGATCGTCGAGCTGCCAAGGCCTTCGACGTGTGCCCCCATCGCGCGGAGAAATTCGCCGAGCTCGACGACGTGCGGCTCGCAGGCGGCGTTGCGGATCTCGGTGACACCTTTGGCCGCAGCCGCGGCGAGCATCGCCGTCTCGGTGCCAGTGACCGAAGCTTCGAGCAGATAGAGCGACGCGCCGGTCAGGCCGTCCGGCGCCTCGATAATGTGGCTGGTTTGGCCCTGACCGATGCGCGCCCCCATCGCCAGAAGCGCTTTCACGTGCGTCGTGATCGAGCGGCGGGCCGGAAAGTCACCGCCCGGATCGGCGAGCAGCGCGCGCCCCGTCCGTGCTAGAAGCGACCCGAGAAGGAGCACGGATCCGCGAAGCCTTCCGACAAGATTCGGGTCGGGTTCGGACGAGGTGATGTCTTCGCAGACCACGCGCAGCGTCGCCGTGTCGCGTCCCTCGACCTTCGCGCCGAGCGAGCGCAGCAGCTCGCTCATGACGGCGACATCGCGGATGCGGGGCATGTTCCTGAGCTCGCACGGCTCCGGCGTCAACAGACACGCCGCGAGGAGCGGCAGCGCCGCGTTCTTGTTGCCTTCGACGGTCACCTGGCCGGACAGCCGCCGGCCTCCCCGGATCTTCAAATCCGCCATCTCAGAATTCTCCCAGCCTGACGATTTCGTTGCGCAGCTCGACGCCAAAACGCTCACGCACCGCCTCGCGGGCGAGTTCGATCAACTCGTCGATGTCCCGAGCGGTCGCGCGGCCGTCGTTCAAAAAGAAGTTGGCATGCGTCGGCGAAATCCTCGCACCGCCATGACACCGCCCTTTCAGCCCCGCGCGATCGATGAGCGCGCCCGCCGATGCGGGCACGTCCGCAGGGATGTCGATCGCCGGATCCGGATTCTGGAAGATGCAGCCGGCACTCGGCGTGTCGAGCGGCTGCGTGCGCTTGCGATGCGCGAGCGACGCCCGCGCGGTCTGGCGCAACTCTTCCGGCGATCCCTGTTGCACGGCGAACTCTCCCCAGATCGCGATCTCCCCCGTCTTCTGGAGGCGGCTCGCGTCGTACGCAAAGGCCATCTCTTCACGCGACACGGTGATGAGACGCCCGTCGCGCGTCGCGAGATGGACGCTCGTCAACCGGTCGCCGAGGTTGCGGCCCGCGTAGTGTGCGTTGCCGTAAATCGCGCCGCCGACGGTGCCCGGTGTGCCCGCCCACGCTTCGACGCCCGCGAGCCCGCGCGCCACCGTCCACCGCACCAGACCGTTGATCGTCGCTCCGGCTTCGGCACGCACGCGATCGGGCGCGGTGTTGGTGATCGCCGATAGTCGCAACCTCACCACGACTCCGCGAACACCGCGGTCCCCGACGAGGATGTTCGACCCGCCGCCCAGCATCGTCACACTGACCTTCGCCTCGGCGCAGATCTTCAGCAGATCGGTCAGCTCGACGATCGTCCTGAGGTCGATCAGCCAGTCGGCGGGACCGCCGACCTTGAACGTGG
>Ga0066903_100005412_pt1 | contig 11072 bp, 10 predicted proteins | sample PanSoiMetaGPlot1_FD_67491 | JGI IMG/M metagenome (GOLD analysis project Ga0066903, IMG submission 67491) | Tropical forest soil microbial communities from Panama analyzed to predict greenhouse gas emissions - Panama Soil - Plot 1 (version 2) | ecosystem: Environmental > Terrestrial > Soil >...
CCTCCTCCTCCACCACCACCACTACCCCCACCGCTGCCCGCGCACCCTATCAGCGCGCTCGCGACGGCAACGAGCGCGATCCTGGCCACTCGGAGCGTCCGCATCCTCTCTCCATCAAGTTAGCAAGCCTACCGGATCGGCTCGTTGGGGCCCCAATAGCGTAGGCCAAGACGGAGATCAAGGACATCGGAACGGGAGCCTCGGGGGGATGGGACTCGATTCGAGCCTAGCTCAGTGACCGGTCTCGAGGGCTGCCTTGAGGGCCGCGAGGTGGTTCAGCTCGTCGGCGAGGCGCTTGAGACTCTCGAGGACGCGGTTCACCTCTCCCTGCGCCCACTCCAGCTCCTGCGGGCTCACCTTGGCGAGGGCGCTGCGCAGCTGATCGTAGACGGCCACCAGGCCATCGACACCCGAGAGCCCCGACTCGGTGATGCGGCGGTTGATCTCGCGGGTGAAGTTGATGATCTGATCCGTCTGGCGCACCATCTCTTCCATCCCTCACCTCCATCGTCGTGGATAGCATCCGGTCGTCCGACTCACAACACGCTTCGGCAGACGGCATGGTGACGATCGCAGGTTACGGTGCCGAGTGCCATCGGGTTGACGTCGCGGGTCAGCACGTCGACCTGTGGAGGGTGGCGGATCTCGAACGACACGTGGATCGGACCGCGCTCCTCGGCGCCGAAGACCCCCCCGAGCCGCCGTACTGGGCGCATCTCTGGAGCGGTGCGCTGGTGCTCGCGGCGGCGATCCCGGAGGGTGCACGATCAGTGATCGAGCTCGGCTGCGGGCTCGGCCTCCCGGGCCTGGTCGCGGCGTGCCGCGGCGCTCGGGTGACGTTCGTCGATCGGGTGCCCGCCGCCCTCGCCTTCACGCGAGCCAGCGCAGGGCTGAACCGGGTCACGGGGGTCGACTTCGTGGCGGCCGACTGCACCACGCCGGCGCTGGCCGCTCGCTTCGACCTCGTCCTCGCCGCCGAGCTCCTCTACGACCGCCGCGCCTTCCCCGGCATCGCCCGCGCGCTAGCGCGCCTGCTAGCGGCAGGGGGCCGAGCGCTTCTCACGGACGCTCGCCGGATCGACACGGGCGAGTTCTACGAGGTGCTCGAGACCGCCGGCCTCACCTGGCAAGCGACCGACCACCCCGTGCGCGAGGAAGGCCTCCCCCTCACCATCCGCCTGATCGAGATCACCGCCCGCGGTGAACCACCACCGGACCGCGGCGGCGGGGCGGGGGGTGCCACCGACGAGCGGGGGCCCGGCGAAAGCCCGTCCCGCCGAAACCCACGGACGTCCCAGCGCCGGGCCTAAGGACCCGCGAGGAGACGGCACCCCCCGCCCCGCCGCCGCCGTCTACAGTCCATACTTCTCGATCTTGCGATACAACCTCTGCCTATCGATTCCGAGCAGGCGCGCCGCCTCCTTCTTGTTACCCCCGCTTCTCCGCAACGCCGCGGCGATCAGCCGCCGTTCGGCGTCTCCCAGGGTGGGTAGCTCGCGCCCGTCGTCGGTGCTGGCCCGGGGCGACACCCAGCCCGCGACCGCTGGCGGGAGGTCCTCCAACGTGATCGTCTCGGACGTCGAGAGGGCGAACGCCCGTTCGATGAGGTTCTGTAGCTCGCGGATGTTGCCCGGCCAGTCATAGGCGGTCAGCCGCTCCAGGGCCTCCGCCGTCACGCGCTTGGGCGACACCCGGTACTGCCGGCTGAAGCTCTGCAGGAAGTGCTCGACGAGGAGCGGGATGTCTTCGGGGTGCGCGCGCAGCGGGGGCATCTCGATGCGGACGACGTTCAGCCGGTAGAAGAGATCGGCCCGAAAGGTACCCGCGCGCACCTCAGCCTCCAGGTCGCGATTGGTGGCGGCGATGAGCCGAACGTCGACCGTCACCGGGACGCTCGCCCCGAGCGGCGTCACCTCGCGCTCCTGCACCGCGCGCAGGAACTTCGGCTGGAGGGAGAGCGGGATCTCCGACACCTCGTCCAGGAAGAGGATGCCGCCGTGCGCAGCCCGGAAGACCCCGTCGTGGTCCGCCACCGCCCCCGTGAACGCGCCGCGACGGTGACCGAAGAGCTGGCTGTCGAGCAGCGTCTCCGACAGGCCGGCGCAGTTGATGGCGATGAAGGGATGCTCGCTGAGCGGGCCGCGCTGATGGATGGTGCGGGCCACGAGCTCTTTGCCGGTACCGCTCTCGCCGCTCACCAGCACCGTGCTCTTGTTCGTCTTCACCGCCTCGATGACGCGGTAGACACTCTGCAGGCTCCGGCTCTCGCCGATCAGCTCCCCCACGCCGCGCAGGCGGCCCACCTCCTCGCGCAGTCGGGCGTTCTCGCGCCGCAGGGCATCGACCTTCAGGACACGCTCGACGGTGAGCAGTATCTCCTGCGGGCGGGCGTCCTTGATGAGGTAGTCCGCCGCACCGAGCTTCATCGCCTCGACAGCGCTCTCGATGGTGCCGTAGCCGGTGAGGACGACCACCGCGGGAGGCAGATCGCGCTCGTGCAGGGCGTGCAGGAGCTGCATACCGTCCATCACCGGCATCTTCAGGTCGGTCACGACCATGTCGAACGGGCGCTGCTCGAGCCGCGTGATGGCCGCCTGACCATGCGGGGCATGCTCCACCGTATGGCCCGCGCGCTCGAGGTTCTTGGTGAGCGTGCGCGCCATGTTGGCCTCGTCCTCCACGAGGAGGATGCGCGCACCCATCGTCCGTCAGGTCTCGACCACCACGTCGGTGTGGCAGGGGCAGGGGAGATCGATGGTGAACGTGGTGCCCACGCCCACCTCGCTCGCAACCCGGATCTCGCCGCGATAGCGGCGGAGGATGGAGTGCACCACCGAGAGGCCGAGGCCGGTCCCCTGGCCGGGCGCCTTGGTGGTGTAGAAGGGATCGAAGATGTCCTGCAGGTGGTCGGGCGGGATGCCGACGCCCGTGTCCCGCACCTCGAGCCGGATGCGGTTGTCGGGGGCGACGCCGGTCCGCAGCTCGAGCTCGCCGCCCTGGGGCATCGCCTGCACGGCGTTGGTGATGAGATTCAGGAGAATCTGGCGCATGGCGTTCGGGTTGGCGAGACACGGCGCGATCGAACCGAGCGCCGTGCGCACCCGGACGCCGTTGTCCTGGAGGTACTTCTGCATCAGTTGGAGCGTGCGCGTCACGAACTCGTTCACGTCGACCGATTCGAGCTCCGCGCCCGACTCGCGGGAGAACTCGAGCAGGTTCTTGATGATCGCCTGCGCGCGACCGATCTCCTCCTCGGCGATGCGCAGGTCCTCGACGACCTCGGTGTTCGTCGTGTCGACAATCTGCCGCAGGTCGTAGAGTGCGTTCATGACGATCGCCAGCGGGTTGCGCAGCTCGTGGGCGATGCCAGCGGCGAGCTGGCCGATGGCCGCCATCTTCTCGGACTGGATGAGCTGGCTCTCGAGGCGTTTGCGGTCCGAGATGTCGACGCAGATGAGCTGGACCCAGCGGCGGTGCCCGTACTCGATGTACCCGGCATTGGCGAACACCGGCACGGCCTCGCCACGGCGGGTGAGGAGGTGGAGGTCGTCCCGACTCGCGTGGCCACGCTCGATGGCCATCCGCCAGAGCGCCTCGGCGCGCGGCCGCTCGCGCTCGGGGTGGAGCTCGCGGAGCGGGAAGCCGGCGAGCTCGCCGCGCGAGTAGCCAAGGAGCCGCTCGGCCACGTGATTCGCGTCGAGTACGGCGCCCCCGCTCGCATCCACCCAGAGGATGCAGGCCGGGGCGCGGTCGGTGGCGCGGCGGTAGCTCGCCTCCTGCTCGAGGAGCTCCTCCTCGCGGCCCTGCACGAAGAAGTCGGTGATGTGGAGGATGCGCTCCTGGAACTCCTGGGACAGTAAGCGCAGGAGCGGTGCCGCGCGTTCCCCGTCGTGTGCGTACTCGCGCTCGAGGGCCTCGGCAAGGAGCTGCGTGAAGCGCATCTGTACTGCGAGGAAGCGGGAGGCCGGGAAGCGCGCGATGAAGCCGCGGCGGGTGTGCACGCTCAGGTAGCGGTAGGTGTCCACGTCTTGCGGATCGGCCACGTGCCGGGCCCAGCGGGCCACGGCGGCCGTCTGGTCGGCCTTGATGCGTGCCCAATCGCTGGGGGGGATGTCGAGCGCGGGACCGATCTCACCGAGCCAGCGGTCGAGGATGGCCGGGGTGGCAGCGTTCATGAACGCCGCCAGGGCCTGGCGGAGGGGGCGATGGTCGGAGGAACATTGCGCGAGGCCAGCCCCCCGCATGTAGCCCGTGATGCGCTCGAGATGGGGCGTCAGGGCTGCATCTGGCGGTGCGTCATCGAGCGGACTCACGTCCGGCGCTTAGCAGCTTCGCCCAACCCATGGAAGCGCGATCCGGGGCGCAACCTGTGTCCGTGTCGGGTGTTACGGGGCCATGCCGGCTTCCGCCCTCAGCTGGGAAGTGCCGGTCCGTTCCTTTACAATCGGACCACGCATGACGCCTGCGGGCGTGCATGGGAAGGTGAGCCATATGCGGACGGAGCCGGGGGACCCTGCGCTCGCGGCCCCGGTCCCCGCCGAAGCGACTGCCCGCGCGGCTGCGGACCCCGACGTCGCCCTGATGCTGCGCCTGCAAGCGGGTGATGAGTCGGCCTTTCAGGACCTCTTCCGGAAGTATGCTCCCCGGGTCCTGCAGCTCGCCCGGCGCTTCGTCGGAAGCCAGGCGCAGGCCGAGGAGCTGACGCAGGACGTCTTCGTCCAGATCTTCCGATTCCGGCATCGGTACAAGCCGCAGAGCCGGCTCGTGACCTGGGTGTTCACCATCGCCACCAACCTGTGCCTGAACGAGCTCCGGCGCCCGGAGCGGCAGTTGCGCGTGGACCTGTGGGACCGTCGCGACGCCGAGGACCGCCCCGAAGAGCCCCCCCTTCCGGACCCCGCGGCGGTCACGCCGGAGGAGGGAGCGGCGACGCGTGAGCTCGCCCAGCAGCTCGAGGCGGCCGTGGGGGCGCTGCCACCCAAGCAGCGCGCGGCGCTTCTCCTCTCGCGCGTCGACGGTCTCGCCTACCGCGACGTCGGCGAGGCGATCGGCTGCAGCGAGGGGGCGGTGAAGGCGCTTCTCTTCCGCGCCACCCAGACGCTTAAGCGGAGCCTGCGGGACTTCGTGTGAGGGGGGGATCGATCATGCGGTGCAGACAAGCACGACGGTGGATGACGGCGGCGGTAGACAACGAGCTGGCGCCACGGCAGCAGGACGCCCTCGACCGGCACCTGACGACCTGTGCGACGTGCCGCGAGGAGCTCGCCGCCACCCGGACGATGCTCGACGTGGTGGCACGACTGCCGGCGGAGATGGCACTCCCTTCTCGGCTCGAGGAGGCGATGCTCCGCCGCATGCGGGACGCGGCCCGAGCGGAGCGGAGCGAGCGCCAGCGTACGCCCTGGTGGCGCCTGTCGTTGCCGGCGCTGACGGTCGCCGCGATGGCCGTGCTTGCGCTCGTGGTTGGCCTACGACAATTCGACGTCGTGTCGACACGATCGGTTGACAGCCCCGGCCGCCAGGCCGCCAAGTCGGGCCGCCCGGCAGGCCCGCCGCATCAGGTGGCCTCCCAAGCCGGGCCCACGCATGTCGCGCGCCGGGAGCCGCGCCGCGGCAGCGAGCCTCCCAAGGATCCGCCCGCGGAGCTGGCGAGCGCGCCCGATCTGTTCATGGATCTGCCCATCCTCCGGCACATGGAGAAGCTCGAGCATTTCGAGGCGATCCGGACCACCACCCTCGACGAGGGCCCGGATCCGTCCGACGGACAGCAGGAGCGCTCGAGCGGATGAGGGAGGTGGTGGCGCGCGTCCTCCTCCTGCTGCCCTTGCTCGCGACGCCGGTCGCCGCGCAGGGCTGGCGCGGGTGGGACCAGCTCAGCCCGGAGGAGCAGCGTCGGGCGTGGGACAACTACCAGCGCTACCAGCAGCTCCCGCAGCAACAGCAGCGCATGATCGAGCGGCGTTACCAGCAGTTCCAGACGATGCCCCCCCAGGAGCAGCAGCGCCTCCGGCAGAACTACGAGACGTACCGCGGGCTCGATCCGGGAGCCCGCCACGAGTTCACCGAGAAGTACCGGCGCTGGAAGTCCGACCGCCACTGAGCCGGCGGCCGCGCGAGCCGTGGGCGGGGTCGGGTGCCTACGGGAGCACGATCAGCTGTCCCGCGACGTGGGCCGGGTGGAGCTGGCAGCTGATCGGGAACACGCCCGCCTTATCCGCCGTGAACTCGATCGTCTTCGGCTCGCCGCGATTCACCACCTCCTGGATGTTGTAGGCGGGGATCGCGAACCCGTGCTGCGCAGGCTCGGAGGGGACGTTGTTCACGAGCTTGACGGTGACTTTCGTCCCCTTCGGCACGGCGATCGTGCCGGGAAGCCAGATCTTCGACCCCTCGTACTCCACGTTGACCATGGTGACCGTCATCGCCCCTGCGTCCGCGGCCGCGACGGGCGGGCTCGAGGCGGCGATCAGCGAGAGAGCCACGGGCAGCAGGGTCACCAGGCGAGGCATGCGATCCTCCTTGGACGGGGGTTGGAGGCCCCTTCCCAAGCACACCCACCGTGCGAGCGCAACGTTGAGCCAGCTTGCCTCGCTGGTATGATCGCGTCCCGATGCGCCGCGAGGGGACGTTTCAACTGCGCGCGGACTTCGCGCCGGAGGGAGACCAGCCGCAGGCGATCGCGACGCTCAGCGAGGGCCTGAAAGCGGGCGCGGGGCAGCAGGTCCTGCTCGGGGTCACCGGCAGCGGCAAGACGTTCACCGTCGCGCACGTAGTGGCGAGCCTCAACCTGCCGACGCTCGTGATCGCCCCCAACAAGACGCTCGCCGCGCAGCTCTACAACGAGTTCCGCACGCTCTTCCCGGACAATGCCGTCCGCTACTTCGTCAGCTACTACGACTACTACCAGCCCGAAGCCTACGTTCCCTCCACCGACACGTACATCGAGAAGGACGCCTCCATCAACGACGAGATCGACAAGATGCGCCACGCCGCCACCAAGGCACTGCTCGAGCGGAACGACGTGATCGTGGTGGCGAGCGTGTCGTGCATCTACGGTCTCGGGTCGCCGGCCAGCTACTTCGACATGCTGGTCTTCCTCGACCGGGGCGCCACCACCGACCGGGACGCGATGCTGCGCAAGCTCGTCGACATGGCCTACCAGCGCAGCGACTACGACTTCCACCGGGGCACCTTCCGCGTCCGGGGCGATGTGGTCGAGATCTTCCCTGCCTACGAGGAGGCGAAGGCGATTCGCGTCGAGCTTTTCGGCGACACGGTCGAGAACCTGTGCGAGATCGATCCGTTGCGCGGCAAGGTCCTCCGCAAGCTCGAACGGGTGGCGATCTACCCCGCAAGCCACTACGTGGCGAACGAGGAGGTCATGAAGCAGGCGGTCGAGACCATACGGTCCGAGCTCGAGGAGCGACTGGCCGTGCTGCGCCGCGAGCACAAGCTGCTCGAAGCGCAGCGTCTCGAGCAGCGGACGCGCTACGACCTGGAGCTGCTCGCCGAGATGGGGTTCTGCCCGGGGATCGAGAACTACTCGCGCCACCTGGACGGGCGCGAGCCTGGCCAGCCGCCGTACACGCTCCTCGACTACTTTCCCGAGCAGTACCTCCTGGTGATCGACGAGAGCCACGTGACCGTGCCGCAGATCGGCGGCATGTACCGCGGGGACCGCTCGCGCAAGGAGACGCTGGTCGAGTTCGGCTTCCGCCTCCCTTCGGCACTCGACAACCGACCGCTCAACTTCGGCGAGTTCACCGGGCGGGTGCGCCAGACGCTGTACGTGTCCGCCACGCCCGGCGAGTGGGAGCTGCGGCAGGCGGGCGAGCGGGTGGTGGAGCAGCTCATCCGGCCCACCGGGCTGACCGACCCCGAGGTGATCGTTCGTCCCGCGCGCCACCAGGTGGACGATCTCCTCGAGGAGATCCGTCGGCGGATCGCGGTGCACGAGCGGGTGCTGGTGACCACCCTCACCAAGAAGATGGCGGAAGACTTGACGGACTATCTCCAGGAGGTCGGCATCAAGGTGCGCTACATCCACTCGGATGTGGAGACGATCGAACGGGTGGACATCATCCGCGACCTCCGCCGCGGCGAGTTCGACGTGCTGGTCGGGATCAACCTCCTGCGCGAGGGCCTCGACCTCCCCGAGGTCTCGCTGGTCGGCATCCTCGACGCCGACAAGGAGGGCTACCTCCGCTCCGAGCGCTCGCTCATCCAGACGATCGGCCGGGCAGCCCGCAACGTGAACGGCGCCGTGCTCATGTACGCCGACGTGGTCACCGACTCGATGCGCAAGGCGATCGACGAGACGAATCGCCGGCGCACCGTGCAGCAGGAATACAATCGTCGCCACGGCATCACGCCGCAGACCATCCAGAAGGCGATCGCCGAGCCGCTGGCGGCCGTCTGTGAAGCCGACTATTCGACCGTGCCGCTCGTCCGCGAGAGTCCGGGGGAGGACGAGGCGCTCGACCCCGCGGCCGCCGCCGAGCGGGTGGCGGCCTTGCGCAAGGAGATGCGCGAGGCGGCGAAGCGCCTGGAGTTCGAGCGCGCGGCCGAGATCCGCGATCGCATCCGGGCGCTCGAGACGCGGGTCCTCGGCGTCGAGTCCTCACCCGGCGCATAGGCCCGCCTCTGGGCGGGGTGCGTGGGTCGGCCCCACCCCGACTGGTGCAACGTCCTGCTGCGGCGCAACGTTGTGGCCCGCGCTTTCCGCGGGGCGCGGGGTGGCATGCGTCTCGCTTCGAGGAGGTTCGCCTTGCTGGCTCGAAACCGCCGTGCCACCATCTGTGGTGATGCCGTCGGCCCGCGGCGCCGGGACGTGATGCGTACGTGAGCTCCGAAGAGAACAGCTCTCCGCCGGCGCCGGTCGTGGCGGTTCGCGGCGCCGTGCGGTCGCCGGAAGAACAGCTCGCGGCCATTCCCGCACGCCCCGGCGTCTACCTCCTCAAGGACAGGCACGCCAAGGTCATCTACGTCGGCAAGGCGGCCAATCTACGCGCCCGGGTGCGCTCCTACCTGCGCGGCGGCGACGAGCGGAGCCAGGTTCGCTTCCTGGTCGAGCGCCTCGCCGACGTCGAGACGCTGGTCACGGCCAACGACAAGGAAGCGCTCATCCTCGAGAACAACCTGATCAAGCAGTACCGGCCGCACTACAACATCCGGCTGAAGGACGACAAGAGCTACGTGAGCGTCAAGGTCACGGTGAAGGATCCCTGGCCGCGTGTCCTGGTCACGCGTCGGATCGTGAAGGACGGGGGCCGCTACTTCGGTCCCTTCGCCAGTGCATCGGCGGTGCGGGAAACGCTCGACACGATCCGCAAGGTGTTCCCGCTGCGCACCTGCAGCGACCCCGTGTTCCGCAACCGCAGCCGCCCCTGCATCGAGTACGACATCAAGCGCTGCCTCGCGCCCTGCGTGCTCACGGTCGACCGCGCGGTGTACGAGGAGCACCTGCGCGAGGCGATGCTGCTGCTCGAGGGGCGGAACAGCGAGGTGGCCCGGGAGCTCCGCCGGCGCATGGAGACGGCGGCCAGCGAGGAGCGGTTCGAGGTGGCAGCGCGCCTGCGCGATCAGCTGCAGGCCATCGAGGCCACCCAGGAGCGCCAGCAGGTGGTCGAGCACTGGGGGACCAACCAGGACGTCTTCGGCCTTTACCGGGAAGGCGGGGCGATCGAGGTCCAGGTGCTCTTCGTACGGCAGGGCAAGCTCGTCTCGAACCAGAGCTACAGCTTCGACGATTGGGAGTTCTCCGACGACGAGGTGATGGAAGCCGTGCTCACCCAGTTCTACCAGGCGACGCAGCACGACGTCCCCGACGAGATCCTGCTGCCCGTGGCCATCGCCGACGCGGACGTGCGGGCGGAGTACCTGACCGAGCGACGCGGGAAGAAGGTGGCGGTGCTGGTGCCCCAGCGCGGCGACAAGCTCCGGCTCGTGGAGATGGCGCACGAGAACGCCCGGCAGAGTTTCGTCGCCCGGCGTGACGCCGGCGCGCAGGCGGCCCGCATGGCGATCGAGCTCAAGGCGCGGCTGCACCTCCGCGATGCCCCCAAGCGGATCGAATGTCTCGACATCGCGACCTTCCAGGGGCGCGAGACGGTCGGCTCGATCGTTGCCTTCGACGAGGGGGAGCCGGCCAAGGCGGGCTACCGGCACTACCGCATCCGCACGGTCGAGGGTACCGACGACTTCGCGGCGGTGAGCGAGGTGATCCGCCGGCGCTTCCGCGATGCCTGCGAGCGCGGTGGCGTGCCGGATCTCCTGGTGATCGACGGCGGACTGGGTCAGCTGAGTGCCGCGCGCAGCGTGCTCGAGGAACTCGGCCTCGGCGATCTCGCGGTGGTCGGGCTGGCCAAGGAGCGCGTCGAGCGCGACCCGACGGCGCGCGAGATCCAGCGGCGTCCGGAGCGGGTGTTCCTGCCGGGACGGAAGAATCCGGTCGTGCTCAGGCCGAACTCGACGGCGCTCTTCCTCCTCCAGCGCGTGCGGGACGAGGCGCACCGCTTCGCCAATACGTACCACCAGAAGCTGCGGGCGCGGGCCCGCTTCGCCTCGCCGCTCGACGACATCCCCGGCATCGGGCCTCGTCGACGGCGCGCTCTTCTCCGGCGTTTCGGGAGTCTCCGGCGCGTCGCCGCAGCCAGCGCCGAAGAGCTGGCGACGGTGCCTGGCATCACGCTCACCCTGGCCACGCAGATCAAGGAGCAGCTCCCGAGAACGTAACCTCGACCGATCGCCCGCCCCCAGACGAAGACAGGGAGGGGGGAGGTGCGCGCGGGCCTGGCGGTCGTCACGGTGGCGGTCCTCGCGGGGGAGATGGTGGCCGCTCGCGCGGCGCTCCCCGTGCGCGTGCTGGTGGGCGCGCCGCTCCTCGCCGCGCTCCTGGCCGTTCCCCGAGGTCGGCAGCGGGCAGCCTGTGCCTGGACGGCGGTGGCGCTCGGCGCCGCGAGCGTGGGAGCGTTCCGGATGTTGGCCGTCGTGGTGCCCGACCAGCCAGCGACGCACGTGGCGCGCCTGTCCCTCCCCCTGCGCACCGGCGCCGTTGGCTGGATCGTGGAGGC
>Ga0066903_100005413_pt1 | contig 11072 bp, 6 predicted proteins | sample PanSoiMetaGPlot1_FD_67491 | JGI IMG/M metagenome (GOLD analysis project Ga0066903, IMG submission 67491) | Tropical forest soil microbial communities from Panama analyzed to predict greenhouse gas emissions - Panama Soil - Plot 1 (version 2) | ecosystem: Environmental > Terrestrial > Soil >...
CGCACCCAGTCGACAAGGTGCTCGATGAAGTCGAGCAGCCCGTCGTCAGCCCACTGGACGTCCTCGAACACCAGCACCAGGGCGTGCTTCTCGGCGAGCGCCTCGAAGAAGCGTCGCCAGGCAGTGAACGCCTCCTCCTGCGAGCCCGCCGAGTCGACCGTCTGCCCGACGACCGGGCCCAGGTGTGAGACGACCCACTCGAGATCCTCGTCGAGCAGCTGCCCGACCGCCGCGTGGAGCTTCGCGCCGACCTCGTCGTCGCTGTCCGTCTCGAGGATGCCCGCCTGCGCCTTCACCATCTCCGACAGCGCCCAGTACGACACGCCCTCGCCGTAGGGGAGGGAGCGCCCCTGTCGCCAGAACGTCAGCTCGCCGCCGTCCTCGATCGACTGGAACAGCTCACCGACAAGCCGGCTCTTGCCGATCCCCGGGACGCCGATCAGCGTCACCAGCTCCGGCGACCGCTGCTGCCGCGCCCGCGCCAGCGTCCCGACGAGCAGCTCGACCTCGCGCTCGCGACCCACCAACGGCGTGCGCGTCTCGGGTGCGAGGTCGACACCGAAGCGAGCCTTCGCCGCGACCACCTCCCACACGGGCACCGGCTGCTCCTTGCCCTTCGCCTCGACCGGCTCGTGCTCGCGATACTCGATCCGCTCCGACGTCGCGCGATACGTGGCCTCGCCGACGAGGATCCCGTTCGTCGGCGCGGCCGTTTGCAGACGCGCCGCGGTATTCACGACATCGCCCGACGCCATCCCCTCGCCGGTCTCCGGCCGGGCGTCCAGCCGCACCAGCGCCTCGCCGGTGTTCACGGCGACGCGCACCTGCAGCTTCCCCTCCTCCTCGATCCAGTCGCGGATCGCGAGTGCCGCCCGAACCGCCCGCTCGGGATCGTCCTCGCCGGCAACCGGCGCGCCGAAGAACGCGACCACGGCGTCGCCGATGAACTTCTCCACCGTCCCGCCCCAGCGCTCGAGCTCGTGGCGCAGCCGCGCGTGGTACGGGCCGAGCATCGCGTCGACGTCCTCGGGATCGAGCTGCTCGGCGCGTGACGTGAACCCGACCAGGTCGGCGAACAGCACCGTGACGACCTTGCGCTCGCGCGCGGTCACGCCTTGACCCCCAGCGCCGCCTCAGCCGCGGCGATGTAGCGCGTCGCGCCGACCTCGCGATAGAAGTCGAGCGCCCTTCGCACGTTGGCCTCGGTCCCGGACTGCAGCATGAAGAACGCCTCGTACGAGGGCGCCCCCATGGCGTGGCAAATCTCGGCTGCCGCGCCGAAGTCACGCGCCCCAACCGCAACCGACGCACGCAGCCACGGTGACTTGAACGGCTCCCGTTCAAGCTCCGTGACGAGCTCTCCCTCGCGGCCGAGCTCGAGTGCCGTCCACATCAGCAGCGGGGAGTCGAACACGGCCATACCGAGCGGATGCAACCTGCGAAGTACGCGAACCGCCTCGGTGACCGTCTCGTCGGCATGCTGCCGGTTGCCGACCGAGCCGAAGACGAATGCCGCCACGGCCAACTCGGGGCTCACCGCTTGCGGGTCAGTCTGCGGATCCGTGTTCGCGACCGCCTGCGCTGCGTCGCGCGCGGCGCCGATGTCGTCGCCGCGCGCCACGCGAATCGCAGCGCGGAAGGCGTACATCCCGCCGGATTGGTAGACGCGCACCCCCTGCTCGACGTCCGAAATGCCCCTGTCCGCGAACACGAGCGCGTCGTCCCACTCGCCCCAGTGATACCGATTGGCGATTGCAGCACCGGTCTCGATGAAGCGCACGTAGCTGATTTGGCCGTAGTGACGCCCGAGCCGCACCGTCTCCGCCTCTCCCTCGCGAATGTGCCCCGGACCGCGATGCAGCGCTAGCAGCGCGGTCAGGTTGTTCCACCCCCGGAGCAGCTCCTGGATCGCGTTGAGCTCGGTTGCGCTCCGAATCAACTCCTCCAGGTCTTCGAGCCCCCTGGCGTCACCCCTATCTCCGCGCGCTGTGCCGACGGTGTTCAGCGCGCGGAGGCGCAGCTCATCGAGTCCGAGCTCCTCGGCCATCGCCAAGGCCTGCGAACCGAGCTCGATCGCGGTGTCGACTCGGCCCGCCAGCATCTCGTAGCGCCCGGCCTCGCTCAGCACCGCCGCCTGCGCGCGCGACGCAGGCCGATCGACGACGAGCGAGCGCGCGTCTTCGAGACGGGTCTCCACGTCTTCACGCCGACCCTCGCTCCAGGCGATGTCGGCCAGCATGAGTGCAGCTTCCGCCGCAGCCTCATGGTCGGCGATCGCGAGAAGCTGCGCTTCCGCAGCGGTGAGCTCGGCTTCACCCCGGCGGTCCTGGAGGTACAGAACGCGCCCGAACTGCAAGCAGAGGTGAGCGTCTTCGGGAGCGAGCGCGACCGCCTGCCGGTAGTAGTTCTCGGCCTGCGTAAGCGCATTGAGCGCGAGCGCGCGCTCGCCGGCCTCGCGAAGCGCGCGCACCGTCCGCTCGCGCAAATCGTCCGTCTCCTCCGCGGCCGCGCGCGCGAGCTCGAGTGCGTTCACGTAGTGGTGCGCCAGCATCTCGGCGTGATCCTCCGGCCGGCCGAGGGACTCGATCCACGTGGCTGTACGGACGTGTTTCTCCGAACGGTCTGCACGCGGGATCTGCCCATACGCGACATCGCGCACCAGCACGTGCTTGAACGCGTACTCCGTCTCGCCCTCGACCGAGCTGCGGCGCGCTCGCGCAACGAACTCCTTCTGGCGCAAGACATGCAGCTGCTGCTCAGTCGCGCCAAGTGCGCCGAGCCAGAACACCTTCCCGACGACTGCTGCGTCCTGCAGGAGCCCCTTCTCGTCCGGTGCGAGCGCGTCGAGGCGCGCGGCGATGATTCCCTGCACGCTCTCCGGCAGCCCGCCGTCGCCCTCCCGCTCCGCGAGCATGCGCGCGAACTGCTCCGCGTACAACGGATTGCCGCCGCAGCGCTCGAGCAGCGCGTCGTTCATACCCGCACCGAGCGCGGAGATCAGCTCCGCCGTCTGCGCATCCGACAGCGGCGCCAGCTGCACCGTCGCCGCGTTGACCTTGCCGCCGCCCCACGCAGGCCGCCGCTCCAGCAGCTCCAGCCGTGCGGTGCAGAGGATCAGGATCGGGACGTCGCGCACCCAGTCGGCCAGGTAGTCGACGAAGTCGAGCAAGCCGTCGTCGGCCCACTGGATGTCCTCGAACACCAGCACGAGCGGTCGCTGCTCGGCGAGCGCCTCCCAGAAGCGGCTCCACGCGGCGAACGCTTCTTCCTGCGAGCCCGGCGCCGCGGCCGCGAGACCGACGAGCGGCTGCAGTTGCGACAGCACCCACGGCGCGTCGTCGAGCTGTTCGACGGCGCGCTCGAGCTTCGCGCCGGCCTCGTCCTCGCTGTCGGTCTCGAGGATGCCGGCCTGCGCCTTGACCATCTCGGCGAGCGCCCAGTAGCTCACCCCCTGGCCGTACGGCAGTGAGCGCCCCTGGCGCCAGTACGTCAGCACGCCGCCGCGCTCGATCGACTGGAAGAGCTCGCCGACGAGCCTGCTCTTGCCGATTCCCGGGACGCCGATGAGCGTCAGCAGCTCCGGCGAGCGCTGCTCGCGCACGCGCCGCAGCGCGCCGACGACCTGCTCGACCTCGCGCTCGCGGCCGACGAGCGGCGTCCGCTCCTCCGGCGCGAGGTCGACGCCGAAGCGCGCCCGCGCCTGCACGACCTCCCAGACAGGCACCGGCGCTTGCTTCCCCTTCGCCTCCACTGGAGCGTGCTCGCGGTAGTCGATCGTCTGCGCGCTCGCCCTGTAGGTCGTCTCGCCGACGAGGATGCCGTTGACGGGCGCCTTCGACTGCAGCCGCGAGGCCGTGTTGACGACGTCGCCCGTCGCCATCCCTTCCCCCGCGTCGGGGTTCGCGGCGAGGTCGATCAGCGCCTCGCCGGTGTTGACGGCGATGCGGACTTCGAGCTTGCCCTCCGCGACGATCCAGTCGCGAATCGCCAGTGCGGCCCGCACCGCGCGCTCGGGGTCGTCCTCGCGCGTCACGGGCGCGCCGAACAGCGCCATCACGGCGTCGCCGATGAACTTCTCCACCGTGCCGCCCCAGCGCTCGAGCTCGTAGCGCAGCCGCTCGTGGTAGGGACGGAGGATGTCCGCAACGTCCTCGGGGTCTAGACGCTCCGCGGTCGACGTGAAGCCGACCAGGTCGGCGAACAGCACGGTGACGACCTTGCGCTCCTGCGCGCTCATGGCCAGAGCCTACGGCCGCCAGCGGCGCCCGATATAGGTGAGGACGCCGAACACGACCGCCGCGAAGGCGATTCCCAGCAGGAGCCAGAGCGCGTTCATCGCCCAGAAAAGGTGGCGCTTCGGCGCCCTCCGCGCAACACTTTCAGCAGACGCAAAGTGTTCGAGATCGGTGGCAGCCTTCGCACCGCTCGTGAGCAACGGCAGCTCGAGCTGTCGGACGTCGAACGCGCGACCAATATCCGCGTGAAGTACCTGGCGGCGCTCGAGGAGGAGCGCTACGACGTGCTCCCCGGGACGGCGTACGCCAAAGGCTTCCTGCGGACGTACGCGGACTTCCTCGAGCTCGACGGGCCGCAGTTCGTCGAGGAGTTCAACGAGCGGTTCACGGACGAGCCGCCGGAGGCGTTCGCGCCCACGCGCATCGAGAGGCCGCGGCCACTGCTCACCAAGCGGGTCGTTGCGATTCCGGTCGTGGTCGCGATCGGGCTGCTCGTCTGGCTCCTCTCGAGTGGCGGCGGGCCGAAGCGCCCGACCGCCTTTGCGCCGCCGGTGACGCATGTGCGAGTGACCACCGCGGTAGCTCCCCCGGCGCGCACGGCGGCGGCGCCGAGACCTCACCGAGCCCAGATCGGCTTCGTCGCGACCCGCGGACCGTCCTGGCTGTCGGTGCGCGTCGGGTCCTCCACCGGTCGCGTGCTCTACGAGCGCACGCTCCAACCCGGCGGGCGGGCCGCGTTCGCCGGCTCGCACCTCTGGATCCGCATCGGCGCCCCCTGGAACCTCGACGCCACGCTCAACGGTAAGCCGGTGCAGCTGCCGACTGCGGTCGCGGACGTCCTCGTCACTCCGGCCGCGCTGCGATCGCTCTAGGCGGAAGAAGCCAACCGCGGCCCTCGTCGTGTAGTTGATGGGCTCTCACGCACTCACCCCGCAGCTCATGCTCCACGCCCCGTCGCGAACGACCATGTGGGTCGTCCTGGCGATCGCCGCAGTGCTGGCGCTGGCCGCGGCCGGGCTCGTGCTCGCGCTGGAACTGCCGGCAGGGCAGCCGACGGCGCCGGCTCACTTCCAGGGCAACAGCTGAGCCGCACGGCGATCCCTCTATCGGGGGACGCCGAATGGTGGCTGCTGGCACATATCCAGTAGACCGGCAAGCCCGGGCGATCGTTATGCGGCTAGCTCTCCCCCAACCTGTCCTCGCACCCAGGCCTGCGGCCGTCTCCGACGGCCCCGACCAGCGCGTCCTCGCGCTCGTTGCAGCGCTTGCCGTAGCCGCCGGGGTCGCCTTCCTGGCCACAGCGGACGGTTTCTTCAACACGGTTTCGGCGGAGCCGCTCAAGGTCGCCACACTGCTCGCGCTGACTCTTGCGCTGCAGCTGTTCTCGGTTCAGGTGTACGCGCGCGGGAGCGTCAGCGTCTCCGCGATCGGGATCATCGCCAGCGCCTTCCTCTTCGACACCGGCACGACGATGGCGATCGCGTTCCTCGCGGCGTTCGTGCAATGGACACGACGCCGGCCCGAGCTCTACAAGGCCACGTTCGATGCGGCGAACCTCGCGCTGGCCGGAGCCGCCGCCTCGCTCATCTATTCCGCGATTCCGGGCTGGCGCCTAGTTGCGGCGTCGGTCGCCGGGCTCGTCTTCGCGGTGATCAACAACGGCCTCCTCTGCCTCGTCATGAGCTTCGCCGAGCGCACGCCGATCAAGAAGATCTGGTTCGAGCGCTTCCACTGGGCGCGCTTCCACTTCGCGCTCTTCGGGCCGGTCGCGCTCGCTGCGACGGTCGCGTACGAACAGGTCGGCACGGCCGGGCTCGTCGCCTTCACCCTGCCGCCGGCGCTGATGATCCTCTCCGTACGCCAGTACCTCGAGCGGACCGCGGCCTCCGTCGAGGAGATCCGCCAGGCGAACCTCAATCTGCGCCGCGCGCACAAGGACACGATCGCGGCGCTCTCGCGCAGCATGGAGGCGAAGGACACCTACACCGGCGGGCACACCGAGCGCGTGGCGGCCGTCGCCGTCGGGCTCGCGCGGCAGCTCGGCTACCGCGACGAGGAGCTCGAGGCGATCGAGATCGGCGCGTTGCTGCACGACATCGGCAAGATCGGCGTGCCCGGTCAGGTGCTGCGCAAGAACGGCCCGCTGACCGACGACGAGTGGGAGCTCGTGAAGAAGCACCCGCTCATCTCCGACTACATCCTCTCCGAGCTCGACCTGCATCCGTTCGTGCGCCAGTGCGCTCGCTCGAGCCACGAGCGGATCGACGGCGCGGGCTATCCGGAAGGTTTGAGCGGCGAGGAGATCCCCTTGCCTGCACGGATCGTCTTCGTCGCCGACGCGCTCGACGCGCTGACGAGCACGCGCCCGTACCGACCGGCCCGCCCGATGGCGGCGGCCCTGGCGGAGATCCGCGCGCACGCCGGCACCCAGTTCTGCCCGCGTGTCGTCGCGGCGCTGGACCGGCTCTGGCGGAAGGAGCCGTTCCTCTTTACGCAGCTGCCGTCGCCAAGCGCCGCGACGGACGCAGCGTGAGCTGAACCAGCACGGCCCCGGCGATCAGGACGGCGGCTGCGAGCGTGATCGCCTGCCCCGGTGATGCGACCGCGTTGACGACCGGCGCGAACGCAACCGCTCCGAGCATCGTCGTGCGCCAGAGCGTCGAGCCGACACCGAACACGCGCCCCTGGTAGCCGGCGTCCGCTTCCTGGTGGATGGCCGTCATCATCACGACCTCGATGAAGCCGTTCGCAACGCCGAACATGACGAGGAACACCAGCGCGACAAGTGCACTGCCCGCCCACGCGAACGCGGCGAAGAAGATTCCCATCCCCGCCAGGCCGTAGGACATCCAGCGGGCGTCGATGCGCTCGGCGATCGCGCCGGTGACTGCCTCGCCGGCCATCATCCCGACGCCGAGCGCGGCGAGCGCCCACCCGTAGCCGCTCGCGCCGAGGCCGAGCTCGGCGGTGAACTTCGGCAGCGTCGCGTTGACGAGCCCGGCGGCGAGCGTGCCGAACGCGAACGATCCGACGACGACGGTCAGGGGCCGGCTGCTCAAGACGTACCGGAGGCCGTCGAGCAGCCCGCCCCGCTTCCGTCGTGCCGCAGAGCTGGGCTCGCCTGAAACACGAATGCCTGCATAGAGGACGACGGCGATGCCGTAGCTCGCGAGATTCGCCGCGAGCCCCGCCGTGGCGCCTCCGAGCGCGAGCGCGGCACCGCCCGCGAGAGCGCCAAGCGCCATCGCCGCCTCCTGGCCGACCGAATGAATGCCGTTCGCGGCCGCAAGCTGATCCTCCTCGACGACGAGCGGGATGAGCGCGTTGCCGGCGACGGTCGCGATCATCCCGACGAGACCGCAGAGGCCGACCGAGGCGAAGACGAGCGGGCGCGAGTCGAGCATGACGCCCGCGAGCGCGCCGGCGATTGTCGCCGCGCAGGCTGCCTCGCTCCAGACGAGCACGCGCTGGCGCGGCAGCCGGTCGACGATCGAGGCTGCTACGCCGCCGCCGACGATCGGCGGCACGAGCCTGATCACCATCAGCAGTGCGACCGCCGCGACCGATGACGTCGACTCGTAGACCCAACCAACGAGAACGGCGACCATCAACCAGTCGCCGAGGTACGAAATGCTCTTGCCGAGCGCGAGCCTCCGGAACGAAGGCGACCGGAGGGGCCGCTTGAGTCGCTCCGGGATCACGCCATCCACCTGAGGGACGGAATGAAGGACGGCGCCGGAGCGCCGCCCCCATCCCCCTCGGACCTGACTAGCACCAGGTGCTGCCCTTCTTCATGGCTCCTCCCTTCGTGGGGTGTGAGAGCGGCCGTGACGGCGGCGACCGCTCCAACTCTGGGGGCTGCGCGTCCGGTCATTTGACCCCCCGGAACGCCTTGTCCTCGAGTTGCATCCACGACCAACAGGGTGGAGGACCTCGCTGAAGGAACGCTGAAACCGTCCTGAAATCGTGGTAAGACCCCGGCAATGACGCCGCAATTCCGCCTTTTGGGGCCGCTCACGGCCACGATCGATGGGTCGCAGGTTGAGGTCGGCGGGGAGAAGCGGCGGGCCCTCCTGGCGGCCCTTCTCCTGCATGCCAACGAGGTCGTCCCCCGGGACGAGCTGATCGATGCGCTCTGGGGCGAAGAGCCGCCCGACACGGCCCGGAACACGCTCCAGGTCTACGTGTCCCAGCTCCGAAAAGTGCTCCCGAACGACCTCCTGGAGACGACGCCCAGTGGCTACCGGATCGCGGTCGACGCGAGCACCGTCGACGTCTTCGAGTTCGAGAGCCTCGCCCAGGCCGGTCGGTCGGCGCTCACGCTCGGCGACGCGACCGGCGCGGCCGAGATGCTGCGCCGCGCACTCGGCCTGTGGCACGCGACGCCCGTGGACCTCCCGCAGCCCGAGGCACTGCGGCTCGACGAGCTCCGGCTGACAGCGGTCGAGGACCGCATCGACGCCGACCTCGCGCTCGCCCGGCACGCGCAGCTGGTCGGCGAGCTCGAAGGGCTCGTGGCCGAGCATCCGCTGCGTGAGCGTCTGCGCGGCCAGCTGATGCTCGCCCTCTACCGGGCCGGGCGGCAGGCGGACGCGCTCGCTGTCTACCAGCGCGCGCGCCGGACGCTCGTGGAGGAGCTCGGGATCGAGCCGGGCGAGTCGTTGCGAAAGCTCGAGCGGGCAATCCTCGAGCAGGACCCGGCGCTCAACGTCCACCCGGCTGCGATCGCGCGCCGGATCCCCAAGCCGCCGACACCTTTGCTCGGCCGCGAGCGCGAGCTCGAGGCGCTGGCCGACCTCGTTCGCCAGGACACGACCAGGCTGCTGACGCTGACGGGGATCGGCGGACTCGGCAAGACGAGGCTCGCGCTCGAGCTGGTGCGGCGCCTGGCGCCCGAGTTCCAGCACGGGGCGAGCGTGGCAACCCTCGCGACGGTGCGCGATCCGGCGCTCGTGACGCGCGCGATCCTGGAGGCGCTGGAGCTGCCCGAGAACTCGAGCGAAGTGGACGAGCAGCTCGCGAGCGCGCTGCAGGAGTCGGAGCTGTTGCTGCTCGTCGACAACTTCGAGCAGGTGCTTGCCGCGGCGCCGAACATCGCCCGGCTGCTCGACGCGGCGCCGAGGCTGAAGATCGTCGTCACGAGCCGCGCGCCGCTGCGCATCGCCGCGGAGCGCGAGTTCGCGGTGCCTCCGCTCGCCGACGACGAGGCAGCGGAGCTGTTCATCAGCCGCGCGCAAGCTGCCAATGCGAACTTCGACCTCAGCGAGCAGAACGCCGCGGCGGTGGCGGAGCTCTGCGCACGGCTCGAGGGCCTGCCGCTCGCGATCGAGCTCGCCGCGGCGCGGACGAAGCTCCTGCCGCCGTCGACGCTGCTCAAGCGCCTGACGAACCGGCTCGCGCTGCTCACGGGCGGGCGCCGCGACGCGCCGCAGCACCAGCAGACCCTGCGCATGACGCTCGACTGGAGCTACGACCTGCTCGAGCCTGGCGCCCAGCGTCTGCTCGAGCAGCTCAGCGTCTTCTCGGGCGGCTGGACGCTCGAAGCGGCCGAGACGATCTGCGACGCGACGCTCGAGGACCTCGGCGCGCTCGTCGACGAGAGCCTCGTCCGCCGTCGCGACGAGCGCTTTTCCATGCTGGAGATCGTGCGCGAGTACGCGCTCGAGCGGCTCGGCCGCGACGACGAGCTCCAACGCCGCCACCTCGCCTACTTCGTCGCGCTCGCTGAACAGGCGGAGCCCGAGTTGTCGCGCGGGGACCAGGCGACGTGGCTGGCGCGGATCGAGGACGAGCTCAACAACCTGCGCGAGGCGCTGGCCTTCGCGACCGAGGAACGCGACGGGCGGTCGGCACTCCGGCTCGTCGTCGGCATCCGCCGCTTCTGGCAGATCCACGGCTACCTCGCCGAGGGCCGCGACGCGCTCGACGCCGCGCTCGCGGTCGCGCCGGACGAGCCGTCAGAGCTGCGCTCCCAGGCGCTGAACATGGCCGGGATCCTCGCCGGCGAGCAAGGACAGTTCGAGGTTGCGCGCACGAGCTTCGAGGCTGCGCTCGCCGACGCGCGCGCCGCCGGCGCGACGCGCGCCGTCTCGGCCACGCTCGTCAACCTCGGCAACCTCGCGTTCTTCGGCGGCGACCTCGACGGCGCGCGCGAGCTCTACAAGGAGAGCATCGAGCACTTCCGCTCCCTCGGGGACGTGCGCGGCGAGGCGCTCGCGAACGAGAACGTCGGGCTGATGGCGCTTACCGCCGGCGACACCTCCGAGGCGGTGACGTGGCTAACGGCAGCGGTCGAGCTCGCGCGCGCGGGCGGCGACGACCGGGAGATCGGCGCGGCGAGCCGCTCGCTGGCGGCGGCGCTGATCGAGCTCGGCAAGGCTGACGAGGCGAAGGTCCTACTCGAGGAGAGTCTCCGGCTCGCCCACGACCTCGGAGAGCAACACGGGATCGCGCTCTCGCTGGAGACGTTCGCCGGCCTGGCCGCGTCGCGCGGCGACGCGAAACAAGCGGCGCGGCTCTTTGGGGCCAGTGACGCCGTCCGCAGCGCGATCGGAGCACAGCGGCAGCCGGATCACCAGATCCTGTACGAGCGCTGGCTTGCGAGAACGCTCGCGCGCCTTGATACGAACGCGTATTCGAACCTGTACGAGGACGGCCGTGTCCTGAGCGCCGCAGAGGCATCGGCAGTGGCGGTTGGAATGCCCCTCCCTGGGTAGGCTCAGAGAAACCCGACCAAGGGGGCAAAAGCATGTTCAAAACAAGTAAGACGTCGGAGGCGACCACCTTCGCCGCCTCCCTCGCGAAGGACAAAAAGTTCCGCAAAGAGCTGCTTTCCGC
>Ga0066903_100005415_pt1 | contig 11070 bp, 16 predicted proteins | sample PanSoiMetaGPlot1_FD_67491 | JGI IMG/M metagenome (GOLD analysis project Ga0066903, IMG submission 67491) | Tropical forest soil microbial communities from Panama analyzed to predict greenhouse gas emissions - Panama Soil - Plot 1 (version 2) | ecosystem: Environmental > Terrestrial > Soil >...
AAAGAAAGCCCCGTAAGGGGCTTCCTTTTTATTCCGTTTCGTATTCCTTCCCCGGCTCCTCACGGGTGCCGCCCTCTGGCCCGATGGCGTAGTCCGGCGGCGTCTTGTGGTGAACGTGATGCTTATATTTGGTGAATGGCGGGCCGGGAGCCATTTTCTGGATGGCGTCGGCGGCGCTGGGGATGAACCAAAGGTCGGGGTAGTGGGATCGAATATAACCGTCCGGGTACGCCCACCAAGCGATGCCGGCCCGCTTCGTGCTTTCGTCCAGTTCCAGGTTGTGTCCTTCCACCCATTGGAAAAACGTATTCATCAAACTCCTTACGGGGCTTCGTCGGAAGGTGCCTTGCGGCTAGGATTGTGCTTGCCCATCTTCTGGAGGGCATCGGCAGCGTGGGGCATGAAATAACCGTCCGGGTACTGCTGGCGGACGTAAGCATCAGGATAAGCCCAATGAGCAATACCGGCCCGCTTGGTGTCTTCGCTGACGGCGGGGATTTCCAGTTTGTTCTCTTCAGCCCATGCGATAAATGTCTTCATATAACCTCTCGTAGTTTTGGCCAAACTATGATTTATAGTAGTTCTGCATCACGCAGACCTGGAGTAGATATGCACCCCACTGGCAAATTTAACATTCGCCCGGTCAAGATTTTGGCCCTGCCCGACCTGAATAACGGGGAATTATGCGATAAAGTCACCAGGCAGTGCGATTTTTGCCGCAAGGACGTGGAAGTAACCCTGTTCAATCGCGCCCTCCTCGAAGCGCTGTCCGGCGACAAGCACTTTTATTGTCCCTTCTGTCTCCAGCACGGCTTCCACACCCGGAACAACCGAAACGTCCTGATTCTTAGTTTCCGAAGCATCCTGGGGTACTACTACCACGAGTTCTACCAGGGCAACCCGGTCACGCACCGGAAGATGAGCTATTCCGAGATCGAAGATTATCTGCGGGCACACCAGGCGGCGGGGAACCTCAACCCGGTATTCCGGTTCGACCCTGAAACCTTCTACTGGTTTGTAGATTTCAACCGGGTCGGCACCAGCGGACGGAAGGTGAAAGTGGAGGAGGTCCACAAGACAGTATTGAGCATCCTGGCCTGTTTTAACCTTTGGGATGTGCCAAACATGCAGATGTATTCCTTGTATGAAAAGTACCGCACCGCCATTGAAGCCTTCTATCAGAAGCGCTTCCGTCCCGAAGGGAAACGCATCCTGATGCCGTCGATGGTCGGCTGCGGACTTCACGAACCCGCCAAAGGGCTGTTTGAAAAGACCAGGGGCTTCTCCAGCAAACAAATGTGCCTAAAATGATGGAGTCACCATGAAGTTTTCTTGACTTCATACTAGCTTAGTGATAATGTAGCTCAGTTGCGGTCAAGAGGACAACTTACAAGAAAGGAAAAAGGAATGAGCAAGCTATCGGTGAAGGTCGTCCAAAAGAAGGCGGACGGCCAGGAATGGTACGAGGGGTCGGTGACGATCCCCGGCCTGAAGGGTTCTGTCAAGCTCGCCCGCAAGTCGGACGGCAACACCAAGTTCGCCACCCGCAGTGCCGTCAATGGCGCTGCCAAGAGCCTCGTGACGACCCTGAACGGTTTTACCGAGGTTGACTTCGGCCAGGATACTTCCCAGGCCAAGAAAGCAGCCAAGAAGACTGCCAAGAAGTCGGCTCCTGCCACGACAGCGACCGCTGCCACGTCAGGCAACTAAAGCCGCAGCGGCTCGCTGGACTTAGAAGCGGCCTCGCGTTCCTTACGCAAGGCCGCTTCTTTTTCTAGGGTGGTCAACAGGCCCAGGAGCTTGAGCTTGTCGTCCTGGTATCGCTGTTGCAACCCCAGGGCCATCCCCGCCGATTGCGGGCTGGCGTCGAGTATCCGCTCCAGAGTTTCCATGATGATATAGTCCATCGTCCAATCTTCGATCAGGCAGTTGCCGGCGAAGGCCGAGTACCCCAGGTCGCAGTGAACCGCCGCACCGGGGATGCAGGTGACGATCCGGCGCAACTGCTCGCGCAACTCGGTGAACAGGGGGTCGCACAGCGGGGCGTCCTCTTGCGTCCACTTCATCCACGTCTCCCAATCCTGCCGCAGAACCTCAGCCGTGGTGGCGAAGGTCATGCGCGAGCCGGACGTGTACCGCCAGTGGCTCGCCATCGTCCGCCGCACCTGGGTGGTTTCGCCGTAGTCGTAGGAAGGCCCGTACTTGGCCGGGTCGTCGTACAGGCTAACATATTCCGCCAGGGCCAGTCCCTCCGTGATGAGCAGCGGTGCCGCCTCCCGATGAATATAATCGTCTTCCACGAAATATATGTTGCCGTTCCACTCGGAGGCGATCTCGACGGCACGGCGCAGGGAGCCGCTGTTGCCCAGGGTCGTAATATCATATTCTAAACCCTGCTCGTTCAGCATGGCGTAGGTGTCGCCCTCGCAATTGTCCGCAATTATTTTCAAATTATCCCTGCCGAATACTTGCAGGAAGTTCTTGAGGCACACCCGCCGGCTGACGCCAGGGATGCGGTGGTCTGTCTTGCCTTTGTCGCTGATCCGATATATTACGTTCATGTTCTTCGGTCTTACCTCGATCCCTATGGAGTTCACCTTCATTTTACAGTCGTCGCAAGTGCATTGCATGATATATTCTGCGCGTGAGGGCAAATCTTTTCCATAGTGTTAGTTTGTTCACTATGGAAAAGATTTATTCCAGGCAGGGCATACATAAATAAGGTATGGATGCCAAGGAAACGCCAAAGGCCACGCCCCCGCCCCAGCCGGGCGGTTGCGGATGCCGCAGGCCACCGCCGGGGAACCCCCGTATTATCGTTCAACGGCCCGTGCGTCCCGTGCGTACTCCTTTACGGAGGAAGACTTACCTATAAGGGGCACAATATATGGCTTGTAGTTGCAAGAAGTTTACCCGCCAACCATCCAGGGTTATTACCCCTGGTCAACGGGGCACCCTCCAGGCGGGCCGCACGCCACCGCCGACTCCGACGCAGGTACGACCGACGACAACTGCTCCGGTCGTGCAGACCCGCAGCAGTAGTGGCATGACTTTGGAAAGGCGGATGATCGAGAAAAAACGCCGTGATGCAATTCGGGGCGCTTTGGGTCGCTAATTTTGGCGGACCTCACCTATATAAACGAAAGTATCAAAAAGGGAGATACACATGCTAGGATATTCACAGTGGAAGAAACTGAACGAGTCGTTCGCTGGGGCGATCCCGCTGGGCGTTTCCAGTCCGAACAGCCTGGGCGTCCGTGGCGGCATCGAAGGCACTCGAATTGCCCTCGAAGAAGCCCGCAAGAAGTCCAAGAAATATGCCGACGTTGACGTGGAAGGCGATGTCGAGGACGACGAGGGCGGCGAGGTTATGAACCCAGAGAAAGACCAAGAGGGCGGCTGTGCCTTCTGTGGCAAGAACAGCAAGAAGGGTTCCGCCAAGAAGTCCGTCAAGCGTTCCAAGAAATATATGGGCGCAGATATGGACCTGGGCGGCGGCGATGACTTTGAAGCCGGCCCACCCCCACCCCACCACAAACTTGGTAAGGGCAAGCCCTTTGGCAAGGGCAAGCCCCCGTTGCACCCCGATGCCTTGGGTGGCGACGACGATGACCTGGGTGGCGAGCTAGGTGGCGACGACGATGACCTGGGCGGCGATCTCGGTGGCGGCGACGATGACCTGGGCGGCGATCTAGGTGGCGGCGACGATGACCTGGGCGGCGATGACATGGACATGGGCATGGGCGGTGATGATGACCTGGGCGGGCCTCCTCCCGGCCATCCCGATCACCACCATCCCGGTGGCCCGCTCAACAAGCACTCGGCCATGCACAAGAAGCCCCCGTTCCACCCCGGCAAGGGCGGCGACCTGGACATGAAGATGGGCGCTTTCATGAAGAAGAAGATGGCGAAGCGAATGAAGAAGGAAGCTTTCCTGCACAACGATAAAGAATGGCTCGCAAGCGTGAAGTCGATGTTGACGCCCCAGAATGTGAAGTACGGCGACGGTTGGACTGAATATCAGGAGGAGGCTTTGCTGCCGCCCTCCGACCCCAATGCGGGGGTAACGCAGAGGGAGCCGCAGCCCGGCGAACCGGGTTTCGCCCCGGTCGGTCGGGTGGGGCCACCCCTGGGCGGCAACGCCGTAGACGGGTTTAACGAATGGCGCAGACAGAACCGCAAGCGGTAACGTAAGACCGTATTCCCTCTTTGATACTAACTAAAGGCTCGAACCCCAAGTGGGTTCGAGCCTTTTTCATGTCGCACTCGGTATAGGTCTGGTAGGTCTTCTCGTGTGGGTTGTCGATCCACTCGACCTCTATATCGCTGCCCAGGGCGGCGGCTATTTCTTGGTATATGTCAATAAAACTGGTGGCCCGTCCGCCGCCGCAGTTGAAAACCCCCGGCTTTCCATATTCCCAGGCGCGCAAGTTGGCTTCCACGGCGTCCTCAACGTAGATATAATCACGGCGTTGCTCTCCATATTTGAACAGGCGGGGAGCCTGGCCGTGGACGAGCTTTTTCATGATCTGGTAAATCATGCTCGCACGGTGGCCTTTATGGGATTCGCCCGGCCCGTAGACGTTACAGTAGCGCAGCCCGACCATTGTTGCGTCGTGGTCCTCAGCGAACATTGTGGCGGCTTCTTCGAGGATGGCCTTGGATTCCCCGTACCAGTTGAGCGGAGCGAGTGGCGTTTGGTCCTCGATATAGGGTGCCGGTTCGTTGCCGTAGACGGCGGTGCTGGATGCGTAGATAAAAGTCCGGCAGCCGGCCTTGAAGCACTTTTCAAAAAGATATTCCGACGCCTCGACGTTGGCCCGCAGCATGGCGTCCTTATCCGTGCAGAGGGTATCGTTGTTGGCTGCCAGGTGGAAAGTCACATCAATATCGTGTATCTGCCTCCAGTCGATACCCAGCAGGCTCGGTTCCAATATTTTGGGAACTCCGACTTGCTGCTCGGTTTGGTTGCCCGTTATAATTACCTCATGTCCGAGGGCAACGAGTCGTCGGGCCAGGTTCGATCCAATAAAGCCGGTTCCGCCGGTCACTAAGCACTTGGCCATGTTATTATCCTTTGTGAGCAATATCCATGAAACTCAAGAATTTCTGGCTCCAGAAAATCCGGGAGAAGTCACTCCTTAAAATAGTCGAGTGGGCGCAAAAGAACGGCAAGAAGGTGGAGTCGCTTTCTCGTGATGACGTGCGCGAGGCCATCGTTTCGCAGCGCTAACGCCACAGTTTGTTGGACACGCCCGTTGGCGACCAATCTAAGGTATCGGGCGTTGTATTTCCCGAAGGCCGTAGGTCACGAACTTTATCCAGCCGCCGGCGCTTGTCGGCGGACAGGTCTTTGGTCGCCTTTTCGGTGCGCTCCAGCCAGGCTTTGAATCGTAGTTCCACGAGGGTATCTATGACGACCCTGGAGTATTTCGACCTCTACACGGACTGTGGACTCCAGGTGATCCCTCTCTTCCCAGGGAGCAAAGTGCCCGTGTGGCCCCGCTGGAACATGGATTGGGACCAGGCCCGCTGCCGTTCTTATCTGGTCGCCCGCCCGGACTGCAACATCGGCCTCCTTCTGGGGAAATATGTTGATGTGGAGGGCGACACCGAGGACGCCAATAACAAACTCCACCGTCTCATTAACGGCTACCCGCACCCCTCCTGGCGAAGCTCCAAATCCACCCACCACCTGTTCCTCAACCCCGACCCCCGCCTGACCAGCACCCGCTTTCAGGGCGTGGAGTTCCGGGCACACAAACATCAGTCGGTCATTCCGCCCAGCACGCACGCTGACGGCATCCGGTATCATTGGCATAGTTTGCACGTCATCCCGGCAATGCCGCAGGCCCTCCTCAATTACTACCTGGCCAACCGACCGGGGCGCAGGAAGAAGGGCCGGCACTCCGGCTACATGGTTACGCAATGCAAGAATTGTGGGGGTAAGGAGTCGATCCATCAAAAACGACTAATGCTCGAAGTCCGGGCCTTTCGGGAGCTTGGCCTCTTGTGGCAATGCCATAAATGTCGTACAGTGGACGTTCGCCCGGCCTGTCGCCGGCTGCGATCACTCCTCCGAACTGTGCCGCCAATCCTGATAGCCCAGCCGGCCCGACAGGAATATTGCCGCATTCACAACATCCTGGCGGGATAGCCCGTGTGTCATCAAGGGATCATTGGTTTCTAAGGTGGTAACGTAGTAGCCCCGTTTGCGCAGTACCTTTTTCATGGGGAGGTAGCGCTCGTGCCAACTGAAACAGGTGTCGTACTCGTTATGCGTCAAGAGAAAGGGCATGTCGATAAAGCGTGCCGCTGGGGTTTTGCGTGGTTGGAGAATGGCCCCCGAATGCGCTACTACCCCCGCCAACTCCTCCCGGCTCCGAAGCCCGCATTGGATGGCCATTACGGCTCCTGCGGAAAAACCGACGAGGGCGACCTGGCGGCTGGCGAAACCCAACTGACGCTGCACCAAGCCGATGTGGCGTAGCAGCGCCTTGCGGGCCTTCTTTATCCCCCGGACAGCCTCCGATTGGTCGCCCACGCCGTTGGGAAGCGGATACCATTCCTGTTCCGGTTCCATGCCCACCAGAACCGTGTCAGTAAGCTCGGCCTCCTGGTAGGCACTCATCAGGGCTACGGCGCTGCCGTGCCGGCCCGGTAACACGATAATACAGCCCTTGGGCTTGCCCTTGCCGCTAATATACGTCCTAATCAATCCAGCCCCCATTCCTTATAGAAACCCGCCGACTCGTAGCTCTCGTTGACCCGCCGCAAGAGGCTGGCCGGCATGAACTGCTCAACAATAATCATGAACTTGCCCGCCATTTCCTTGTCGCAGGAATTGATGGCCTTCTGAATGGCGTTCTTGTCATAACCGAAGCAACGATAGGCAACCGAGGGGTCGTCCTCGTCCAAAAGCTCCTCGTCAAGCTCCCAGAAACGGCGGTAGCCGCCCTTGTTCACGAAGTTGAGGACGAAATCGCAGATGTCCCACACCAGTTCCACTCGCCGTGGACCCTCCAGCCAGAAGGCACTTAAAGGACGGTACTCCAGACCGTAATCCTTTTCCCGGTGGCTGCCCGCAAAGCCGTACATTGTGCGGCGATCCTTGGTGGTAACGTCCTGGTCCATGAACACGGACGGGATGCCCAGGAAAAGGTCGAGCATGTACACCACGAAGGGCTTCTCCCAAGAGTTTTGCAAGACGCCCCCGCCGCCCAGGTGGATGTGCCCGCCCGCCGTGCGGAAGTTCGACTTCTTTATAACGCCCTTCGGCGGCTCGATGACCTGGAGGGTGTAGGCGTCCCACTCCTCGACACAGCCGACCTCCCGTGCCTCCTTGGTCTGCATCTGGCTTTCGGGAAACTCCTGGGACGCCTGGATGTGCAGCTTGTAAGGCTTCACCATTTTGGCGTAGATGCCGAGGCAATCTTGGAAGTTCTTGAGGACTTCCGCCCGGTTTTTGCCGGGTTTGATGGCGCATTCGGCCAGCACGTTGTCGTAGTAGAATTGGTGCCCGCCCTTGTCGAGACGGTACTGCCGGTCGCCCTGGACGATGCCGATGGCGCTGAAATATTTCCCGTCCTTCATCAAAAGGAACTCCGGGTCACTGCCGAAGGTAAACCCCATAAGACCACTCCTTTAATAACGGTGCCAGTAGGGTATGTAGAGCTTTGTTGTCTCATTCGAGAACGATACAATGCCCATCTCATTGTGCATCGTGTCGATGTCCATGTCCTCTGGGTAGTTCTCAAAGATGTCCCGGTGGAAGAGGCGGCGGGGGCCAAAGCGCATGATCTTGCGGATGCCGTCCTGGGCCTCCTCCAACTGTGTCTTGTCGGACGTGTAGCGGCCCCGTTGATATGGCTCCAGAAGGCCGGTGCGGACGTGGTTCACGGTGAAGTTCCACGGCGTCCCGACCTTGTGGGCAAAGCCGACCCGGATGAATAAGGTGTACAGCGACAGCATCGGCGGGGCGATCTGCCATAGGCGGCTGCCCTCGAACAGCCACACCCCGCACTTTTGATATTTTCGTGGGGTCGGCACACAACGGGTGCATGTGGTCTTACGGAGTTTCAATCGGACCTCGATCTGATTCAGGAAATCGAGGCACGGCGGTATTTTTTTGTCGAATTCACTGTCCCGTGAATTGGTTATAAGGATGCGCGCCCGCCGCAGGTCAATCGGCGGGTGCAGGGACGGGTCGTACTCGAACCCGTAGGTTTCCTTGCGTGTGTCGTATAAATAACCCTGGATGGCGTCTTGCAAGAAGTCCTTGCACCATACGAAGTAGCAGCACTGTCGGTTGTCGGCAGAGAGCAGGGAATATTCCAAGCCCTGGCGATATACCTGAAGGATGCGGGGCTTATCCGCTTCCCTGGAAATAAGCCACTGTACGTCGATAGGTTGGCGCATATTGTTGAGGCTATCAGCAAAATAAAGCTGGGTCAAGCCTAAATATTGTAGTCATGAACAGCTTCAAGGAATTTTTCTGGGACGGCGAGGTTATCGGCCTGTACCTCAACCGCCAGGATTTGAAAATATCCGAGATCGCAGCCCACTGCGCAAAGTCCCAGGCGGAAATATATCGCATCCTGCACGACAACGGCATCAAGCCGAACCGGCTGAAGATCGGCCACGAGGCCGTGCATCAGCTTGCCGAACGGGGCTGGAGCGTGGGCGAAATCGCCAACATGACCGGCTACACGGATCGGAACGTCCGCTATATTATCTCGAAGATGAGGCTCAGTGAGTGATTACCAACACCGATATTGTTTTCGTCCTGTCCGGCGGTCCTAGTAATACCGACCCGAACGCCTCGCTGGGCGGGGAGCCGTCGTCGCACCAGATCGCCGCCGGTCTGGACAACCTCTTCGATGACGTGAGCGATTCCGCCGCCGTCCAGGGCGTTACGGACTACCGCTGCTTTTATATTTTCAACAACAGCGCCACCGACAACTTCTTCAACACCGCCCTGTGGATTGACTCGGTGACTGACGGCAGTGGTGATATTTTCCTGGGCCTGACGCTGGCCAACGACTTGCAGCAAGTCGTCGTTACCGGCACCATCACCGGAGGCTCCCTGGCCATCACCTACGAATCCAGCACCGTGACCTGGAACTGGTCGTCCTCCCTGTCGCAGTGGGCCTTGAACCTGCAAAACGCCCTCAATACCATCACCAACCCGCCGCTGAGCGGCGTCGTCGTGACCGTCAGCCAGTTGGGGTTGAACACGACCTTCCAGGTGCAGTTCGCCGGCAATGATTCGTTCCGCTTTCAGCCACTCCTGACCCACGGCAACATCAACACCCTTTTCGGCTGCACCGGGGTGGCCATCACCAAAATCGTCAACGGCAGCCCCATCAATTCGGTGGCAAGTACCATCGACGTAAGCACCACCATCCCCTTCGGCATCAACTTTAACCAACCTATCTTTTCCAACCCCATTACCCTGGGTGCCCTTCGGCATACAGACGGGTTTCCCGTGTGGGTGCAGCGCACCATTCCACCTGGCTCCGGTGCGGTCGCCGCCGCCGGATTTGTTCTCCGTTATAAGGGAAGCCCTATTTCTTGATTCCCGATCTTCGGTATAATATCGGGGTGTCTCTTACCCGAAAGGAATCATTATGAAGATGTTGCTGCCGATTTTTGTGTGCCTGTTGGGACTGTGCCAGGCCCATGCCCAAGCCGACGAGGAGAAGAAACCCGCTCGTAAGCCCACCCTGGCTGACTACGAGAAGGTGCTGAAATACTTCAACACTTGGAGCGACAACCTGACCAACGCCGACCACTGGAAGGATGTTAAATTCACCAACAAGAAGACCAAAGAAATCAGGAAATTTGCTGACTTGTCCGACTACGAAAAGCACATATTCTACTTCGTTTCCGCCGAAAAGCTGTCCAACGAGATGAAGCGCATGGCGGGGTATTGGGATGAAGAACTCAAAAAGTTCAAGGAGGAAAAGAAGGAGGATAAGTCCAAGGACGATGAGCCTAACACCCAGATCGAACAAAAGAAGGACGACAACAAGGACGACAAGGGCACGAAGAAGGATGAGGGGGATGCCAAGAAGAAGGACGACCCCTTGAGCAAGGTCGCCACCAAGGCAGACGTGGAGAAATACGTTGGCCAACTGCTGGAGGTCCGCAAGAAGACCGCCGTGAGGTTCGAGGCCCTGACCGACAAACTGTTCAAGGACTTCAAGGAGAAGTTCACCAAGGAAGAAATCGAGCAGATTACCAAGCAGGTTAGGGACTTCCACGACAAGGACAAGCTCATCGAACGGAAATAACATGGAGAAGTGTCCTTTGACCGGGCTGCCGTGCCCAAATCGCAAGCACATTCACGTCACTGATGTCACCAAGGAAGGTGTCACGTCACTCAGTTTGTGTGAAGTGTGCGCCTCCACTTTTTTGGAGGCCAAAAAGCCGTCGCCGCCCGAACAGTTATTGCAGAAGCACAAGGAAATGCTGCTGGAACTTTTCCAGCAGCTTTTCCTTGCTCCTATGAAAAAGCTCGCCCCGCAGGTTGCCCCTCCTGAGCCGATGGCCGACCCAGGCTGCCCCGGCTGCGGTATTACCATCAGCGAGATCGCCAAGACGGGCCGGCTTGGTTGTGCCCAATGCTACGAATACTTCGGGCGGGAACTTACCGGCGTCCTCCAGCACGCTCACGGAAGCATCCGCCACGTCGGCAAGGTGCCCAAGAATTGGCTCAAGAATAAACAGGATCGGGAAGCCCAGGCCAAGGAGGAGGCCGTCAAGAAACAACTGGAATATAATCCGGGGGAACTGATCGAGGACCAGATTCGCCGCCTCCAGGCACAACTGGACGAGGCGACCCAGCGCGAGCATTACGAGGTCGCCGCTCAACTCCGTGACGCCATCAAGGCCCTGCGCGAACATCAGTCGAAGCCGCCGTCAGGCTGACGGGGGAACGTCGGTCAATTCGTCCTCGTTCCACAGCCAGTTCATGGTGTCCATGTACAAGGGCCGGTACGGCTGCGGGATGCCCTCGTGATACTGGTTGTAAATGATCTCCTTGATTACCACCGCTTCTTTTCGCCC
>Ga0066903_100005416_pt1 | contig 11068 bp, 12 predicted proteins | sample PanSoiMetaGPlot1_FD_67491 | JGI IMG/M metagenome (GOLD analysis project Ga0066903, IMG submission 67491) | Tropical forest soil microbial communities from Panama analyzed to predict greenhouse gas emissions - Panama Soil - Plot 1 (version 2) | ecosystem: Environmental > Terrestrial > Soil >...
CAACATCCATGGCCCGCTGGCACGACGAGCGCGCTCATGCTGACCAGCTGCTTGCCTCCAGCCAGGCGCTCGAGGCGACGTCGTCAGGTAACAAGTTCTCCGTGCGCTGGAACCTGATCAAGGTGATCCAGGAGTACGCGAGGCACAACGGCCACGCGGACTTGATCAGGGAGCGGATCGACGGCTCGACGGGCGAGTGAACTCCTTGAGAGAAATAACCTTTGACAGTGTCAAGCAATCCGGAATATGGTTGAGCTACTCAACTGTTGAGCTACACAAGTCTGTTGGGTAGTAAGGCAGCGAGTGGCTCGGTGCCGTGACCCGCGCCGGGTGTTAAAGCAGGAGGCAGACAGTGGGCTGGTGTGCAGGTGGCGACAAGCTTGATCAGGAGATCTTTGACGCCATGACCGAGTTCGTCGGCCATCTCCTACATCACGGCGAGAAGATCTCGCAGCGCCTCGGCGTGCCTGTTTCCTGCATGAAGGCTCTTCGGCGACTCGATACGCCAGTGGCGATGAAGGATCTGGGCCAGCGCCTCCGCTGTGATCCGTCCTTCGTCACCGCGATCGCCGATGCGCTCGAGCAGCGCGGTCTGGCCAAGCGTGAGCCGAATTCCGCCGACCGGCGGATCAAGAACCTCGCGCTGACCGACCGCGGGCTTGAGATCAAAGCTGCCATGGAGCAAGAAACGCTCGGACTGATGCCGTGGACGAAGGCACTGGATCGGGAGGAGCGCGAGCAGTTCCTGGAGTTCGTGCGCAAGATGTGCAACTCGCTCGCGGCCGAGCCGGTAGCACCGGCCGCTGGCCGAACCGAGAAGGAGGTGAGCAGCGCCGAGGGCGAACGGTCGCCCGCCGCTCTCTAACCCGGCATCAAACGCGTACCTGCGCGGGGGAAAGCTGAATTTCCGCTAACTGGCGGAACCCGCAGGTAACAAGCGCCAATCCAGACTTTGCCACGCCGTGACTCAAGCATGGGTCACGACGGCGGACAAACACGCCCAAAATGAAAGGTGAGGAGACCGCTGTGTCTACGACGCAACCGGTTACCGGTCGGGCCGTCACACCCGGCGCGCCAGCCTCCGAGGCGAAACGGCACCTCGGCCTGGCTTTGTTCGTCATCGCAACCGCCCAGCTCATGGTGGTGCTCGACTCCGCCATCGTCAACGTCGCTCTGCCGCACATCCAGCACGCTCTCGGTTTCTCTGGCAGCGGGCTGGAGTGGGTCGTCACGGCCTACGCCGTGACATTCGGCGGTCTGCTGCTGCTCGGCGGCAGGTCAGGCGACCTGCTCGGGCGGCGCAGGATCTTCATATCCGGCCTGATCCTCTTCTCGGCCGCATCGCTGCTTGGCGGCTTCGCGAACTCCGAAGCGTGGCTGCTGGCTTCACGCGCTCTTCAGGGAGTCGGCGGTGCGATGGTCGCACCCACCGCGCTCGCCCTGATCAGCACCACGTTCCCTGAGGGATCACCCCGCAACAGGGCCATGGGCGTGTACGCCGCGATGAGCGGCGGCGGCGCCGCGGTCGGGCTGGTCGCCGGCGGCTTGCTCACGACGTACCTGTCGTGGCGCTGGGTCCTGTTCGTGAACGTGCCCATCGGCATCGCGACCGCGATCGTCGCGAGGTACGTGCTCCCGGAGTCCGAGCGCAGGCGCGGCCGTTTCGACCTGCCCGGCGCAATCACCGCTACGGCGGGAGTGGCGCTCCTCGTCTACGGCCTGTCGAACGCGAGCACCGACCAGCACGGCGTCTCCCACTGGGGAGACGGCAAGGTGATCGCATCCCTGGTCGCCTCGGCGCTCTTGCTGACGACATTCGGGCTGATCGAGTGGCGCAGCCGTCATGCGCTGATGCCGCTGCGAATCCTGGCTAACCGCAGCAGGAGCGGCGCCTACCTGGTGATGCTGGCGCTGGCAACGGCCATGTTCGGGATCTTCTTCTTCCTGACGATCTTTGTCCAGGAGGTGCTCGGCTACAGCGCACTGAAGTCCGGCATCGCGTTCTTGCCGTTCGCCGCGGTAGTGGTCGTGATGTCCGGCATTGTGTCTCAGATCATCGCCCGCACTGGGCCGCGCCCGCTGATGCTCGCCGGCTCCGCGATCGCCGCTGGCGGCATGTTCTGGTTCTCGCAGCTCACAGTGAACAGCGACTACGTCGGCGGGCTGCTCGGCCCGATGCTGGTCACCTCGATCGGTTTGGGCATGCTGTTCGTCCCGTTGTCGATCGTGGCCCTGAACCGGGTCGCTGGCGAGGATTCAGGCGTGGCTTCCAGCCTGCTCAATACCGGCCAGCAGGTCGGTGGCGCCATCGGACTCGCGGCGCTCGGCACGGTGACGTGGACCGCGGTCTCGAACAATGTCAAGCACCACATGGCCCAGGCCGCCGCAGCGGCTGCCAAGGCTGGCCAGCCACTGCCTGCGAAGGGCGGCGGGGTGCCGGCGTCGATCCTGCACCAGGCACTGGCCTTCGGGATCGCCCGCGGGTTCCTGGTGGCCGCGGGAATCGCGGTGGTGGCGCTGCTCGTCACTGCGGCAACAATCCGGTTGCGGCGCTCTGACATCGCGGGGCCCGCACCAGTGAGCGTGCCCGATGACGCGAGCGGCATCTCCGATGGGAGCGAGCTGCAGGATTCCCTGCGGTAACACGGGGAAAGACCCGGCCTTGTGAGAACGGGGGCCGGAGCCCCGGTCAGCGGATCGTGATCTGCAGGCCGGGGCTCTGCCTGTCCTTTGGAGCTACCCCAGGGGATGAGACATGACATGAAAGCCCTTACGGTGGTGCAGGTGCGCGGCGTGCCTTGGTGGGGCGTGCTCTCGGCGGCGGTTACACCCGTTGTGCTCATCGGGGGGTGGACGGTCGCAGCCCAACTGCAGTCGCAGCCCTTTGATCCGGTGCGGCAGAGCGTCAGCACGCTGGCAGGCGAAGGGGCATCAGACACCTGGGTGATGACGCTGACCTTCATCGTCGTCGCCATCTGTTACTTCACGACGGCAGTTGCGCTGCGGCCTGCCGCGCGCGCCGGGCGCGTCATTCTCATCGCCGCCGCGCTGGCCGGCATTCTCGTCGCGGTCAGCCCAGTGGCGGCGCCTGGCGGCTTCTCGCTGTCCCACGCGCTCTGGTCAGCGGTCGGATTCGCCCTTCTCGCTGCCTGGCCACTGGGAGCTTGCCGTGCAGGCTATGGCATCCCGTGGGGCTTGCGGCCGACGCCGTCATACGCTGCAGTCGCGGTCATTGCTGTCCTGACGGCGTGGTTCCTGGTCGAACTGGTGGCCGGAGGCGGCCAACTCGGTCTTGCCGAGCGGGTTCTCGGCGTTGCCCAGGCAACCTGGCCGTTCCTGGTCGTCGCCTCCTGTCAACTGAACCGTAGCCGTCTAAGCATTTGACTTAGAACGATTTGATGTCTACGGTTCTTGCTGGGAGGTAGCCATGCAAGATCTGCCGATGCGCGGCCAGGTCGCGCTCATCGCGGGAGCAAGCAAGGGAATCGGCGCGGCTACAGCGCAGGCGTTCGCAGCAGCGGGCGCGCGTGTTGTCCTCGCCGCGCGCGACATGGACGCGCTCACCGCCGTCAAGCAACGGATTCGGTCCGAAGGCGGAGATGCCATCGCGATCCGCTGCGATGTCTCCGATGCCGACTCGGTCGCAAGCCTCATCGATCGCGCGGTCGCGCATTTCGGCAGGCTCGACGCCGCCTTTAACAACGCGACCGACGGACCGATGCCCGCGCCGCTCGCGGACATCGACGTCGCCGAGTTCGACCGCGGGATCGCGACCAACGTTCGCGGCACGTTCCTCGGCATGAAGTACCAGATCCCTGCCATGCTGGCCAGCGGCGGCGGAGCCATCGTCAACATGGCTTCCGTCGCCGGGATCAACGCGACCGCGAACCTCGCGGCCTACGTCGCGGGCAAAGCCGGAATTATCGGGCTGACCAAGGTCGGGGCGCTGGACTACGCCGACCAGGGGATCCGCGTCAACGTGGTAGCGCCCGGCCCCATCCTGACCTACCACCTCGAGGCCGCCGGGCCCGAGGCGCAACGTCTGGCCGGCCTTTCCACGCCGATGCGCAGGACAGGGCAGGCCGCCGAGGTCGCCCAGACGGTGCTCTGGCTGTGCTCGCCAGGATCGTCATTCATCACCGGATCTGTGATCCCGATCGACGGGGGGCAGTCAGCCGGCAGCAAGCCACCGCAGATGTACCGGCAAGGTCAGTCGATGACTGGGCAGGACAAGTCGCCCGGCCAGGGAGGTGCAGCCGATGAGCAATGACACCCAGACCGAGATTCTCGCGTTGGGCAGGCGATGGGCGGAAGCCGAGCAGAACGGCGACACTGCCGTACTCGGTGAACTGGCAGCAGCGGACTTTCGCCTGGTCGGGCCGCTCGGATTCATCCTCGACCGGGACGAGTGGCTGCAGCGTTACTCAAGCGGCGCGCTGGACACCGCGTCCTTGAACTGGGACGAGGTCGAGGTACGTGATTTCGGCGACACGGTGATCGCGATCGGCAGGCACATTCAGCAGGCAAGCTACGCGGGGCGGCCAGCGGACGGGCAGTTCAGGATCTCGCACGTGTTCGTCCGCGGTTCGGATGGACAGTGGCTGATAGCGAACATCCAGCTGAGCCAGCTCGCCGCGGCCGCGCCAGGCTGAGGCTCAGGCAGCGATCTGACCGACCAATTCGACCAGGAGCTGCCAGGCCTTCTGATCTTCGTCCGTACCTTTGTGCGGCCCGAGGAACCGGCCAACTTCGAGCGCCACGTCGGTAAGATCCCAGCGAACCCGATATAGCTCCAGCAGCGCTGCGACCGGCTCTACGCCAGTCGCAGCGGCGTAAGAAGCGAGCACAGAACCGTCGCCTGGATCTAGCCCCCATAGGTCCCGCTCCGGCGGCGCGACGAGGGTCGTATCCCAGTCGATCAGCCGCCAGCCGTCATCGGTCAGCATCGTGTTGCCAGGATGAGGCTCCCCGTGCGTGAGCACGGAGCGTGGTGGCATGGCTCTCGCCTGTCTGGTCAGGGCGTCGTATCGGTCAATCGCAGCGCGAATGGCCGCGGCACTCTGGCCGACCAAACGCCGCATCGGCCCGCAATACGGACCGCCGCCGGCCGCAGGGCCATGCGCGCCGTCGAGGACCGCCTCTAGCTCGTCTCTCTTCGGGATCGCATAGCTATCGGCACACGCCAGCTCTCGCGCCGCCGGAGGAGCCTGATGGACGGCTATCACCAGGTCAAGGACCGCCTGCCGATGCGCCTTGTCGGCAAACTCCCCCCAGGCGAAGCTCGTGCCGCCAACGAATGGATACACCGCGACGGCGAACTCATCGGCGGCCAGAACCACTAGCTCATCACTGCGAGAGACAACCGGCGCCACCACAAACTCGCACCCCAGCGCGCGGAGCTCCACTGCAGCGGCAAGCGCATGCCTGAGCCGGTCGAGCGCGGCATCAAGCGGCTCTCTCAGCCATTGCAGCTTCTTCTGCAGCTCATCGACCGTAACGAACCAGCGCACCCCGGCTGCGTCGGTGACATCCCAGTGGTGGCTGCCGAACCCGACGGCGCTGTAGTTCATGGACGCGGCATCGAGCTGCCAATGCGCCGCAAGCGCCGACACCAGCGCATCCTCGGTAAAACCATCCGGCGGCGTGAGCACCGGACCACGCTAACGACCTAGGCGCGCCGGGCAAACTCAATTAGCTCTGGTCCGAGACGGCACCGGTGAGCGACCGTTGAGCGCGTGGCCGGCAGACGACGTTCCGCGGCTTGGCTATGTTTGGCAGATATGAGCTTGTCGGCTTACGGAGCTTTCCTGGGCTTCGCCATTGTCCTCGTTCTTATCCCTGGACCGGATTTCGCGGTCGTGACGAAGAACACCCTGGCCGGCGGGCGCAGGCGGGGCTGGTTCACCGCTTCAGGAGTCTGCACGTCCAATGCCGTCCAAGGCGCCGTCGCGGTCACCGGGCTCAGTGCCATCATCGTGCAGGCGCAGCCTGTCTTCACGGCCGTCAAATGGGCGGGCGTGTGCTACCTCGGGATTCTCGGCATCCAGTCCCTTCGCTCTGCGTTGCGCGGCGAATATGCACTGCCCGGCGGCGACCAGGGCGCTGAGCGGGAAGCTGTGTTCGGCGGCTGGCGGCAGGGATTCCTGTCAAACATCACGAACCCCAAGGTGCTCATCTTCTACATCGCCGTCCTCCCTCAGTTCCTGAAGCCAGGTGCCGCGCCTGGCTGGCTGCTCGCGTTCGCCTGGAGCCACGCCGTCTTGTCGCTGGTGTACCTGCTCACGCTGAGCGCCGGGCTTGCCAGGGCACGAGCGCTGCTATCGCGGCGGGCTGTCCGCAGGGCAATGGACGGGACCACAGGCGCGCTGCTGCTGGGATTCAGCGCCCGGCTCGCCGCCGAGCACAACTAGGCGGCACGCGGACAAGCAGAGCCGAGATGGGAGGACCAGAGATGCTGGGCAAGTGCGAGGTGATCGCGTTCGCCGCGACGACGGACCTGGACCGGGCGAGGGAGTTTTATCAGGGCACGCTCGGCCTGAGCCTGATCGACCAGAACCCGTACGCGTGCGTGTTCGATGTCAGCGGCACGATGCTGCGGGTCACGGCCGTCGCGGAGGTAGCGACGCCTGGCTACACGGTCCTTGGCTGGCGGGTGGCCGACATGGACGGCGCGATCTCCGGATTGCGCTCCAAGGGAGTCAGCTTCACCAGGTACGAGGGATTGGGTCAGGACGATAGGGGCATCTGGACCACGCCGAACGGCGACCAGATCGCATGGTTCACCGATCCTGACGGCAACACGCTCTCGCTCACCCAGTTCGCGCGGTAATCGGGCCGGTCGCTCGGCGATGCCGTAGACGACGTCGGTCCTTATCCTGGCGACGTCCCTGGCGGCCAGGGCAGTGACCACCTGCTCTCGCAGAAGGTCTTGCTGGTCTGTGCTGAGCGCGTCGACAGTCGCTCGGTAGCCGCTGCCGAGCACCACATCCCAGAATCGTGCCGGGCCGCTCAGTTCCTGCCACCCGATCACAGCTTCGGCTGCCGCACCACTGACGCCGGCACGCTCGTAAAGGCCGGTCAGCGCCTCGGCGGTAGTGATCTCGTCCCACGGGTGAAAGGCCTTGAACAGTGACGGCTCGATTCCGCGTACGGAATCCCAGAAGATCTCGCTCCCCGGTTCGAACAACCCGGGACCCCATGTCGTGATGGCCAGGACGCCACCGGGCCGGACGAGCCGCCACATCTCGGCGGCGAACGCGGCCATGTCATCGGCGAAGAACACTCCGAATACGCACACCACTGCGTCGAAGCTGCCCGGCGACAGACCGGTGCCGGTCGCGTCGCCGTAGCGGAACTCAATGTTGGACAGCTGCTCAGCGCCAGCCCTGGCCCGGCCGATTTCGAGCAGCGGCGCTGCGACGTCAAGGCCTAGCACGTGTCCAGCCGGGCCGACCGCCCTGGCCGCGGGGATTGCCGAAGCGCCCGCTCCGCAGCAGAGGTCAAGCACGTCGTGGCCTGAGCGGAGCCGCAACCGGGCCACAGTCGCGGCGCCGAACCTGTCCCAGAAGGCCAGCGAGCCGAGCCGGTAATGGTCGGCCGCCGCGGCGTAGATGCGCGATGCGCGCCGTGCCTGCTCGCTCAGCTCACGAGAGGTGTTGCATCGCACATCCGCCAGCATAGGACCGCAGCAGGTAGGCGATGCGGGCTCAGCCGCCGGCTGTCCCCGGGATCGCCAGAGCGTCAGGCAGCCGATAGAAGTCCGCGAGGATCATCCTGGCCATCGCGTCATCGATCACTGACACGTCCCAGAGCACCTCATGATCGGTCCTGGTCACCGCGACATCGAAGAAGGCGCAGCAGGCGTTCTCCCTGGCAGCCAGGTCACGCACCCATGGCTCAATGCCAGGATCGGCGCGGAACCGGAACCTGATGGCAGCCGCCGACCGCTCGCGTCCGACGAGGAATCCAGTGAACAACCGCCGGTACTCATCAAGCCGCTCGGCGGGAGTGTCCTGAGCGGTCGACATATCGCAAGCGACCGGCGGCCGCTCGCCGCTGTCCGGGGCAAAGTGATTCATCTGCTGCGCCTCGCTGTCCTGTTGGCGGGTCGGGCGAGAACCACGATAAAGTCTGGAGTCAAGTCCAGAGTCAAGGAGTGCCCGGTGAAGATAGGCCAGGTAGCAGCCGAGTCGGGTGTGAGCATCGACACGATCCGGTTCTATGAGCGCCGCGGCGTTCTGCCCGCCCCTTCCAGGACGCCTGCTGGGTACCGGCTCTATGGCGATACGACGGTGCAGCGGATCAAGCTCGCCAGGCGGCTGCAGAGCCTTGGCCTGACCCTGGATGAGATCTCGAGCGCCCTGCACGAACGGGACGAGGGCCATGCCTCGTGCGAGAACCAGCGCTGGCGGCTTGAGAACGCGCTGGAGCGGATCGAGACCAAGATCACCGAGCTTGCACGGCTGCGGACCGACGTTCGCGCGGCGCTGGCTGCGTGTGAAGCCGGCACGTGCGGCCTCGCGACGGCCAACCGGGCCTGACCGCCGGGTCGCCCGTTCTGCCACGAGCAGATCGGGTTGGGTCGTGAACTGAGGCAGTGGCACAGTGGAGCGCGTGGCCTGTTTCGTGCTCGTGCACAGCCCGTCCGTCGGACCTTCAACCTGGCGTCAGGTGGCCGATCAGCTGCGCCAAGGCGGTCACGAGACAGTAGTGCCGTCGCTGCTGGGAGTCGCTGACGGCGGACCGCCGTACTGGGCCGCGGTCGCGACTGCCGTGCGCGGCGGACTGTCCGGCCGCGATATCCGCCAGCCCGTCGTGCTCGTTGCGCACAGCAACGCGGGACTATTCGTCCCGGTGATCGCGAGCGAGCTTCGCGGGTCCGTCGTTTGCTCGATCTTTGCCGACGCCTCGATCCCGCCGTCATCAGGTTCGACGCCGGTTGCGGAAGACGAGTTCCTGCCATTCCTGCGACATCTGGCTGACGAGAACGGCCGCCTTCCGCAGTGGACCAATTGGTGGAGCGATGAAGACGTGGCTCCCATGCTCCCGGATCCCCCGATGCGCCAGGTCATCACCGCCGAACAACCCAGGCTGCCGCTCGAGTACTACCTTGAGCAGATACCGGTCCCGGCCGGCTGGGACGACCAGCCGTGCGGCTACCTGCTATTCAGCCAGGCTTACGAGGGTCAGGCCGACGAGGCCCGCAGGCGCGGCTGGCCGGTGCGCACGACGCGCGGCGAGCACCTGCACCAGGCCGTCGATCCGGAAGCTGTCAGTCAGGCTTTGCTAGAACTGGCGGGCGAGGCGTCCGGCCAGAGCTGAAGAAGCTGGGCCGGGCTTATGTTGCCGCCGCTGCAGACGATCGCCACTTTGCGCCCGGCGAACCTGTCCTGATCCGCCAGAACTGCAGCGAGCGGCGCTGCCCCTGACGGCTCAACAAGGTTCTTCGTTTTCTCGATCATGATCCTGGTCGCGGCGAGCAGTTCGTTATCCGAGACGAGCACGAAATCATCGAGCAACTGCCACAGAATGCTCTGCGGCAGCTCGAATGCGGTTCGCGTTGCCAGCCCTTCAGCGATCGTGGCGTTGGCATCGGTGACCAGCCCCTGGCCCCGCCAGGAGCGGTACGCCGCAGGAGCTGCCTCGGACTGCACCCCGATGACCTCGATAGCCGGGCGCACGGCCTTCGCAACCGTGCATGCTCCCGCTGCGCCGCTGCCGCCGCCAACCGGGACGATGATCACGTCGATGTCGGGCCTGCTCTCGATTATCTCCAGGGTGTAGGTCCCGACGCCGGCAATGAGCATAGGCTCGTTGCCTGAGTGGATATACCGGTACCCGTGCTCGACCGCCTGCTTCTCGCAGTACTCACGCGCGTCGTCGAAGTCCCGGCCATGGAAGACGATTTCTGCGCCGAGCGCGCGCATCGATTCAACTTTTACCTGGTTGGCCTGCTCGGGAACGCAGATGATCGTCCGTACGCCGAAAATATTCGCGGCGTACGCGACGGACTGCCCGTGGTTGCCGGTCGATGCGGTGATGACACCACGTTGCCGCTCATCCTCGGGCAGCTGGCTGACCAGGTTCACCCCGCCTCGCACCTTGAATGCGCCAATGGGCTGATGGTTTTCGTGCTTGACCCAAAGGCTGGCGCCGGTGTGGGCGTCAAGGGCCGGATAGCGATACAGCGGCGTCGGGCGAAGGTACGGCGCGATCCGGTGACGCGCAGCGAGCACATCGCCCAGGTCGGGGGCAGACAATCCGGTCATGGCCCGTTTCTACCACGACAGTTTGAGCACGCCTTTCCCGGGCAGCACCGCCCGGCATACCCCCCGCCACAGAAGGCAACAGGAATATGCAGCTGAGACTTGCCTCACGCCGAAGGCACAGCCCCGTCGCACCGCCGTGGGGAAGGGCTGATGACCGCTGGACGCTCGCATTGTGGCTCCTCGGTGGTGCCGTTGCGATCTGGGGCGCCATGTCATTGCTCGGGCTGGTGCTGACGCAGATCATCGATCGAGGCGCCGTACACAAAGCGGACCTGGGCGTCAACGAATGGTTCGTCCATCAGCGCACGAGTTTCTGGAACGAGACGACAGCGATTGGCACCGGAATGGCTGCGACCATCACGGTGATCGTCGTGTCCGCCGTGGCCGCCCTGGCGTTGCGATTGCTGACGAAACGCTGGTATGAGGCCATCATGCTGGTCACGGCCATCGTCGGCGAGCTGTTGATTTTCCTGGCTACGACGGCGATCGTGCCGCAGCGCCGGCCGGCGGTGCACAAGCTGGACGTGGCCCCGCCTACGTCCAGTTATCCATCAGGACATACCGCGGCTGCGACCTGCCTTTACGGCTGTCTCGCGATCATCTTGCTCTGGCTGTACGCCGACCAGCCGGGCGTCAGGATCGCCGTCATAGTCCTCTGCTGCATGCCGGTCTTCGTCGCGCTGTCGCGCGTCTACCGCGGGATGCACTATCCCAGCGACGTGCTGGCCGGCGCGCTGCTCGGGGTTCTGTGGCTATCGTTGGTCACCAGGACGTTCCTTCCGCACCGCCCATGGAGGCGA
>Ga0066903_100005417_pt1 | contig 11068 bp, 12 predicted proteins | sample PanSoiMetaGPlot1_FD_67491 | JGI IMG/M metagenome (GOLD analysis project Ga0066903, IMG submission 67491) | Tropical forest soil microbial communities from Panama analyzed to predict greenhouse gas emissions - Panama Soil - Plot 1 (version 2) | ecosystem: Environmental > Terrestrial > Soil >...
CAAATCGGTGCCGCGGATAGCAGGCGCTACAGCGGGCACGTCGCTCGCAGCGGTTCCCGGAGCGGCGATCCCGGTTCAGTGCGTGAGAATCTTTGATAGGAACTGCCGGGCACGCTCGGTCGCGGGCGTCGCAAAAAAAGCGTTGGTCGGCCGGTCCTCGAGGATGGTGCCGCCGTCCATGAACACAATGCGGTCCGCGACTTTGCGCGCGAAGCCCATCTCGTGTGTCACCACGATCATCGTCATGCCTTCCGCGGCCAAGCCGACCATCACGTCGAGGACCTCGTTGATCACCTCCGGATCGAGCGCCGAGGTCGGCTCGTCGAACAGCATAGCGATCGGGTCCATGGCTAGGGCTCGCGCGATGGCGACGCGCTGCTGCTGGCCACCCGAAAGTTGGCTCGGATACTTGCGTGCGTGCTCGGCAAGGCCGACGCGGGTGAGCAGCGCCATCGCCTTGGCCTCGGCGGCGGCGTGAGGAAGGCCGAGCACCTTCTCGGGCGCGAGGCGGACATTATCGAGCGCACTCATGTGCGGATAAAGCTCGAAAAGCTGGAACACCATGCCGATGCGGGCGCGCAACCGCGGAAGGTTGGTCTTGCGGTCGCCGACTGAGACGCCGTCGACCATGACCTTGCCGCGTTGGAATGGCTCCAGCCCGTTCACGCATTTGATCAGCGTGCTCTTGCCGGAACCCGACGGACCGCAGACAACGACCACCTCGCCCTTGGCGACCTGTGTCGAGCAGTCCTTCAGCACGTGGTGCTTGCCGTAGAACTTGTCGACGTGTTCGATCGTGATCATCGGAGCGGTCATTTGCCAAATCTCAGCTGGAGCCGGCGCACGCCAAGCGACGCGGCAACGCAGAGTACGAGATAGACCACGGCGACGAAGGCGTAGAGCTCGACCACACGGCCATCGCGACCCGCTACAACGGTCGCCGCCGTGAGGAAGTCGTGCAGCCCGACGACGTACACGAGCGAGGTATCTTGGAACAGGATGATGCTCTGAGTTAGCAGAACCGGGACCATCGCCCGGAACGCCTGGGGCAGCACGACGTAGCGCATCGCCGCGAGATAGGTGAGGCCGGTCGCTTGCGCGGCGGCGAGTTGGCCGCGCGCCACGCCCTGGATGCCAGCACGGATGATCTCGCAATAATAGGCGCCCTCGAACATGGTGAAGGCAATCAGCGCCGACGGAAAGGCGCCGACCGGACGCCCGACCATGAGCGGTACCAGGAAATAGAACCAGAACACCACCAGGATGAGCGGCATCGAGCGCAAGAGATTGACGTATCCGGCGGCGAGTTGCGGAAACGGCGGCGGAGCCCACAGCCGCGCCATGGCCAGCGCCGTGCCGAGCAGGATGCCGCCCGCCATGGCGAGTGCCGTGATAAGGAGCGTGAGCTGCATGCCTTGCCACAGGAAGGGCAGCGCGCGCAGAATGACGCCGAAGTCGAAGTCACTCATCGATCGGCTCGCCCTCCTAGCATGCCGGGGATGCGCATGCGCGCCTCTAGGACGCGCATCAGGAAAATCACGGTGAGGGTGATCGCAGCATAGAGCACGGTCGCGGCCGTGAAGGCTTCGAAACCATGGAACGTGAAGCTTTCGATCTGGCGGCTCTGCGCCGTGAGCTCGGCAACGCCGATGGTCAGCGCCAGCGAAGAATTCTTGAAGATGCTCAGGAACTCGGAGGTGAACACCGGGATCAGCAGCCGATAGGACAGGGGCAGCAGAACATAGCGATAGGTCCGCGGCAAGGTGAGGCCACTCGCGAGCGCTGCATCGCGTAAGCCCGCAGAGATCGATTGGATGCCAGCGCGCACCTGCTCGGCGACGCGACAGGCGGTGTAGAAGCCGAGCGCCACCACCGCGGTCCAGAACTCAGGATCCGGAAGGTCGCGTTTGAGCCAACGTCCCCAATCGCGCGGCACGATCTCGGGGAAAACGAAGAACCACAGGAACATTTGCACCAGCAGCGGGACGCCGCGGAACAGCTCAACGTAGGTCGCGGCCGCAAGACGCAGCGGAGCGAGGGGCACCGTGCGGGCGATGCCGACGAGCGAGCCGAACACGAATGCGATCACCCAGGCCGCGAGCGCGATCAGTATGGTGGTTCGCAGGCCGCCGAGGAGGAAGCCGAAATATGGCTCGACGAACAGGAGCCCCCAGTTCCAGTTGTAATTCATCACGGACCGCGGAGCCGCGCGGCAGCGCCTCAATCCGGCAGGTTTTGCAGCCTAATTGCGGCTTCGAGCAGCGGGTTGAGGGGCATGCCGATTGGATCGAACCACTTCTTGTAGGCCTGCATGAAAGACCCGTCGCGGAACGTCTTGGCAATCGCCTTGTCGGCCACGGTCGCAAAGGCTGAATCATTGCGCGGCAGCATGATGGCGTAAGGATCGTAGGTCAGGAACTCGCCGACGACCGCGTACTGGTCGGGGTTCTTGGCGCGGGCGCGCGAGCCGTAGAGCAGCACGTCGTCGCTGCCATAGGCGTCGGCGCGGTCGGTCTCCATGGTGAGCAGCGCTTCGGCATGCTCGCGCACGTTGAGGATGCGCGTATTCATCCGCTTCTGCTCGACATAAGCCTTCAGCGCCTGCTCGTTGGTGGTGCCGGGCAGCACCACGAGCGTCTTGCCGCCGAGATCATCGACCGATTTGATGCCGGAATTCCTGCGCACCATGATCTTGGTCCCGGTGATGAACGTCGTGAAGGTGAAGGCCGCCTGGCTCTGGCGTGAGAAGGTGTTCGTGGTGGAGCCGCATTCCAGGTCGACGGTACCGTTGGCGAGCAGCGCGAAGCGCGTCTGCGGCGTAACCGGCACGTAGTCGATCCTGATGTCGGGCTTCTTCAGTTCCTCCTTCACGGCGTCGGTGATCTTGAGGCACAGATCTATGGAGAAGCCGATCGGTTTCTGGTTCTGATCGATGTAAGAGAACGGCAACGAGGCTTCGCGATGGCCGATCACGATGGCGCCACGGTCCGCAATCTTTTTAAGCGTCGGCGAGCCTTGCGCAATCGCCTGCACCCCGCCCGCCGGCATGACGGCCGCCTGGACCGCTAGCAGAACAAAACAAAGCCCGCGCATCATGAGCCTCCCACGCCGAGCATATCGCTCAAATGATGGCCAAGGACCGTAGAATGACGGCACCGCTGCGGTAAGTCCAGACGCCGGCGGCAATTGTTCGGCACGTTAAGCGCCGACATCGCCGCAAAGCCGACGCCGTTTGCGGCGGTGTCTTGGCGAGCGAGGCAAGACAGCTGTTTGGCAAATAATCGGGGTGATGTCATCTCCTAGATCCGCTTGAGCTGCCGTATCGCCTCACGTACCAGCACCCTCGCTTCTGGCGCGCCGCCTCAGCCTCCTTCGTGCGCAAACCGTGGCGGAAGTTTCCATTGCGCTCTCGGCGGCCCCCAATGACGCCAAGAGGATTACTATCGGGTCGTTGCTGTCGACAGACCCTTGTACACAAACTTCTGCACGCGATAGCCCTGCGACTCACCGGTCACGAGATTCCCTTCCGGGTCGACACCCAAGCTGTGCAGGTGGAAGAACTCGCCCGCCTTGCGCCCGGGTCCGCCGATGTGACCGATCTCTTCAAGCGACGTTCGATCCAGGATCGCGATGCGTTCGTTCGATCCGTCCGCGAGGTAGACGAAACGCTGCTGCGGATCGGCCGATAGCGCAACGCCGAACGCAGTTCCGGTGCCCTTCGATTCACGTTTGATGAACCCTTCTTTCAGAAAGGTACCGTCGAGCCGGAATGACTGGACGCGGTTGTTGGCACGATCCGCTACATAAACGACGCCATCATCGGAGACCGCAATGCCGTGTGGCGTATTGAATTGCTGTGGCCCCGGACCGGTGACGTCGCGCGACTTCGAAGCCTTGTCGTCCGGTTTGTTGCCGTAGGCGCCCCAGTGGCGCTTGTACGCACCGGTCTCAGCATCAAACACGATCACGCGCCGGTTGCCATAACCATCGGCGACAAACACTTCGTTACTCTTCGCATACACCGCGACGGCCGCGGGGCGGCTCAGATGCTCGGTGTTGCTGCTGTCGGCGGAGACACCGCCTTTACCGATCTGCATCAGAAACTTTCCGTCTTTAGTAAATTTCAAGATTTGCCCGTCGCCATCGCCGTTGCCCGTGAGCCAGACGTTGTCGTTGGCGTCAACCGCAATGCCGTGCTCGCCGCTGCCAGGACGTCCGTCGCCATTGAGGCGCCGTTGGCTCGTGCAGGACGCGCACTCGGCGAACGCTGAATGCAGTCCTCCGCGACTGAACCATTCGTACGGGCCTCCTTTTGTCGGGCCGCCCCATCCCCGGATGTAGCCGCCCATCGAAGTGAACTGAAGGACAGGCGGCGCGGGTACGTAGCCATTCTCCGTGGCGTTACCTTCTTCGAGCGTGTGCGGGCGATGAAACACCCAGACATTGCCATGGGAATCCGCGGTCGCTCCGCCTACGCCGCCCAACAGCATATGATCCGGCATGGTGGGGAAATGGGAATCGACTTCGAAAACCGGCAGGACCGTAGTCGGCTTCTGGTCCTGCGCGGTGACGCTTCGCCCGCAGAGGAGCCCGCTAAAGCAGCCGAGTGCGAGAGCTGTCAATGCTATGCGGGTGATGGGGCGCCTATTCATGTCACAGGTCCTCTTTCAACGGAGCGTCCGATACTTGCCGTGCGGATCGTACATCTTTCGAGGCGGTTCACGCAATTTGCCGGTCGAGTGCTCCCGCAGGCGCTGGTGCAGCGGGAGTCGCAGCCTGATTTCCGGCTGCGCAACGACGGCGGGGAGGCGTGAGCGACCAAAGGGAAACGAGTGCGCGTCTTCACGATTTCTGGTCTGGGCTCGGCGAAGTCGATGGCGCCGAGCCTGCCTCTGGCCGGTCATTCCATCGCTCCCGCTCAATCCACGTTTTCGGATCATCCCGCCCCGCATAGTCCGCAATCGCCGTGACGATCACCCACCACGGCACCCGGCCCGCAAGCTCCCTGCGCTTGCTCGTCAGCGCCGTCAGCGCCGCCGCCATGCCGACCTTGTGCGGATAGTCGGCGTCAAACTGCTCCAGATAATCATCCGGCCAGTCGTCTGCTGGCGCTCGCGCGCGCGTCCGCGGGATCGCGTGCGGAGGCGTAGTGTCGCAGAATTCAGCTTCGTCGCCATCGGGTGGGCGCACAGGCTTCTTCATTTGCGCCATTCTGCAACCAACTTTATTTAGCGTGCTCGACATATCCTTGGCGAAGCTGCGGGCGGTTTGGGTGTTGAAAAGCATCAATATCTCGCGATGGCTCTGGCGGATTGATGCTCGATCGCCACGACTTTGCCCCCCTTACGATAAATCCTCACCCATCAAGGGACGCGCTGCGAGCAGAGGCCCACGATGGGTTCGCAATCTCACGTGAAGCGACACGCTCCACCTCACACCTGCAAATATCGTCGCCTGACTTGGCGGTCCGCCGCAAGGGCCGCCGAACTGCCGGTCCACACGACATGGCCCTTTTCGATGACCACATGGCGGTCCGAGATCTTCATCAGGGCGTCGATATGTTTGTCGACCAGCAGGATCGCCTGTCCTTCCGCCTTGAGCCGCCCGAGGCAGGCCCAGAGTTCGGCGCGGATCAGTGGCGCGAGCCCTTCGGTTGCTTCGTCGAGGATCAGCAGCTTGGGATTGGTCATGAGGGCGCGGCCGATCGCCAGCATCTGCTGCTCGCCGCCGGAGATCTCGTTGCCCATATGGCAGCGCCGTTCGGCCAGCGCTGGAAAAATCGCATAGACGTCGCGCAGCTGCCACCGCGGCGGCCCGAAGCGAGCGGCGGCCGTTGCCAGAAGATTTTCCTCGACGGTCAGCGCAGAAAAGATTTGCCGCCCCTCCGGCACCAGACCAAGACCGGCCTGGGCGATGCGGTAGGGCGGCAGGCCGATGAGCCGGTGCCCGTCGAAATGTGCGTCGCCGCCGCACGCCGGCAGCAGCCCCATGAGCACCCGGATCGTGGTGCTCTTGCCCATGCCGTTGCGGCCGATGAGGGTGACGACCTCGCCCTGGTCGACGGCCAGGCTGACGTCGAACAGCACCTGGGCAGGGCCGTAACTCGCTGCAAGGTGTTCGAGCCTCAGCATGGCGGATGACCCGACGCGCGCATCCGCTACTCCAGTTCGTCGCCCAGATAGGCGGTCGCCACGGCAGCGTCATTGCGCACCACATCGGGCGTGCCGCTGGCGAGAATCCGTCCGTAGATCATGACCGAGATGCGATCTGCGAGAGCAAACACCGCCGTCATGTCGTGCTCTACCAGGACCATGGCGAACCGCCCCTTGAGCCGCCCGATCAGCGCAACCAGCCGGTCGGTTTCCTGCCGGCCAGTGCCCGCCATGGGTTCATCAAGTAACAGGAGCTTCGGCGCCATGGCGAGCGCAATGGCCAGTTCGAGCGCACGCTTTTCGCCATGGGAAAGCGCTCCCGCCGGCACATGGGCGCGATCGCCAAGGCCCACCTCCTGCAACGCTGCCTGCGCCGGCTCGTTCAGGCGCGGCTCGGCGCTCGCCCGCCCGAAAAATCTAAAGCTCGATCCGGCGTGGGCCTGCACCGCAAGGGCGACGTTTTCGAGGGCCGAGAAGCGCGCCAAAATAGACGTGACCTGGAATGTGCGCGCCAAGCCAAGGCCGGCGCGAGCATGGACCGGCAGGGCGGTGATGTCGCGGCCATTGAACAGGATGCGGCCGCTCTGCGGCGTAAGGAAGCCGGAAATCTGATTGATGAGGGTGGTCTTCCCTGCGCCGTTGGGACCGATGATTGCGTGCAGCTCGTTCGGCCGCACGTCGAGGGTGATGCCGTCGGTGACGGCGAGAGCGCCGAAATTTTTGTGCAGGTCCTCGATTCGCAGGACGGGTTGCGGGTCAGCCACGCCGCAGGCTCCGCGCCAGCTTTTCCGCAATGCCCATCAGGCCACCCCGTGCGAACACCGCGACAATGACAAGCAGCGGCCCGAAAAGCATCTTCCAGTGCTCCGTATAGTCGGACAAGAGCTCCTCAATGGTGAGATATGCCGCCGCTCCAATAATGGCGCCATAGAGCCGTCCCATACCGCCGAAGATGACCATGATCAGGAGATCGCCCGAGCGCTGCCACGACATGTAGGCAGGAGACACGAATTCAGTGAGGTTCGCCAGGAGAAAGCCGGCAAGTCCGCCGAGCGCTGCCGACACGACATAGGCGACGAGCTGGAACCGGTAGCTATCGAACCCGATCGCTGCCATGCGGATCGGATTTTCACGGGCACCGCGAAACACGCGGCCAAAGCGCGACGGCACCAGGGCGCGACACAGGAGGTAGGATGCAAGCAGGCAGGCGAAGGTGAGGTAGTAGAAGGCGCGGGAACTTTGCAACAGCGGCAGCCCCAATACCGTATTGCGCGTCGGAACGGTCAGGCCGTCGTCGCCACCATAGGGGGCAAGCGAGCTTGCGGTGAAAAATGCCATCTGCCCGAACGCAAGTGTGATCATGATGAAATAGACGCCGCGGGTGCGCAGACTCACCATGCCGGTCAGGAGCCCGAACATCATCGCGGCTGCGAGCGCCACCGTAAGCGCAACGGCGGCCTCATTGATGCCGTGCGCAGCCAAGATACCGACCGCATAGGCGCCGAGCCCCATAAAGGCCGCATGGCCGAACGAGATCAGCGCCCCGTAACCGACCATGAGATCGAGCCCGATCGCCGCGATGGCGAAGATCATGATCCGGCTGAAGCGATCAAGCAGATAGGTTTCACCCGAGGCAAGGGGCACCAGTGCCAGGAAACCGAACAGTAGAAACGGCGTAATGGCGTCGGCTGTGAGACCTGCGCGGGCCGCAGGTTTCGGCTCGATGCCATCGAACGCGGCCATTTATCGTCCCCGTGCAGGAAACAGCCCGGCGGGTCGGACATAAAGCACGATCGCCATCAGCAGATAAGTGAGCATCGAGGCGATGGCGGGACCGACCGTGCGGGCCGGCGACGGCGCCATGAAAAGGCGCATGATGTCGACCGCAAACGAACGCCCAAGGGTATCGACGAGCCCGACCATCATCGCGGCCAGAAAGGCGCCGCGGATCGAGCCGATGCCACCGATGACGATGACCACAAAGGCCAGAATCAAAACGGTGTCGCCCATCCCGGGCTCGACCGAGAGGATCGGCGCAATCATGACACCGGCAAAGCCCGCCAGCATGGTGCCGAAGCCGAACACGATCATGAACAGGCGGCGGATGTCGACACCAAGCGCGGAAACCATCGCGGCATTGGCAGCGCCGGCCCGCACCAGCATGCCGACACGGGTGAAGCGGATCAGCGCATAGAGCAGTGCCGCGATGGCAAGCCCGGCTGCAATTACGACGAGACGCCATACCGGATAAAGAAGGCCCGGCATCAGCACCACCGAACCTGAAAAAGCATCGGGGATCGGTAGACTCAGCGGGGCTGCGCCCCAGACGAGCTTCACGCCTTGATTGAGAAACAGGATAATGCCGAAGGTCGCGATCACCTGGTCGAGATGATCGCGATCATAGAGATGGCGGAACACGGTGAATTCGAGCAACAGTCCGAACGCCAGCGTGGCTGCGAGCGCAAGCAGCAATGCGACGAGAAAGTTGCCGGTTAGCCCATAGAACATCACGGCAAAATAGGCGCCCAGCATGTATTGGACGCCATGGGCGAGATTGATGAAGTCCATCACACCAAACACCAGCGTGAGACCTGCCGCGATCAAAAACAGCAGCACGCCGAACTGAAGCCCATTGAGGAACTGGACGATGAGGAGCGTAGCGGACATCGGGGGCGTCGGCGCGGATACGAAAGCGTTATGGCCGGGTTCTACCCGACGCCGGCATGGAGTGCTACCGGCAGATCAGTTTGAATCGTCACGACTTACCGGGGTCGGACTTGCTCCGACCGATCGCGCCAGCTTTGCTCGGTGCCTTCCTCTATCAGGGCTTGCGACAGGGCCGCAAAGCGGCACCCGACGTCCCGGCCCCTTCTCGCCAGGGGGCAAGTGGTGTATTTTGCTGCCGAGCTGCCATTGCACAACGCTGATATCTTCAATGTCAGTGCGATATTGAATGGAGGAAATGCATGAAGACCTATCTCGCTGCCATGTTGGCGGGCGCTGCTTTCGTTGGCTTCACCGGTGTGGCGATCGCCCATCACTCCTTTGCCATGTTCGACCAGGAACATCCGCAGGAAGTTACCGGCGTGGTCAAAGAATACAAATATACCAGCCCGCATTCCTTCATTATCCTCGACATCAAGGACAAGGACGGAAACACCGAGGCGTGGAATCTTGAGGGCGGCAGCCCGAGCGCGCTCGCCCGCGACGGTTGGAACAGCAAGTCGCTCAAGCCCGGCGACGAGTTGCGCCTGACCATCGAACCGCTGCGCAGCGGTGCGCCCGGTGGCGCCTGGAATGTGAACAGGATCAAGTTCATTGACGGCAGGCCGATCGCCGCCCCCACCACCCACTAGGCGTTCGATAAACCGCGTAGGATGGGGTGAGCTCCCGGGTCCGGTCTCCGGCCGGCCCGGTGATAAAGGGTGCGAAAAACCTCACCGGCCTCGCACACAGTGCAGCCCCTGACGGCTTCCGCTTCCCTCAACCCAACCTGCATGAGCCAACACTGCCGGCTGTCTTCGCCAAAGGAGGAGCGTCATGTCGTTACGTAATTCGGCGAGCGCATTACTGTATGTCGCTCCCCTTTTGGCGGCGTTGTACATCCCTGCTGCGGGTGCTGCCGCCGAGGACTCCAGGAACCTCGACAAATATCCGGATCTGCGCGGTCAGTGGAATCGCACTTTCGTGCCGCGGTGGACGATCGGCGAGGAAAGGGCGCCCCTCACTCCCGAATACCAGAAAGTCTATGAGGCCAATCTGGCCGACATGGCGAACGGCGGACCGGGCAACGTACCGTCATGGTATTGCCTGCCGCAAGGCATGCCGATGATGATGAATGCCTACGATCCGATGGAGGTGGTTGTGACACCCGAAACCACCTATATCCTGATCAGTCACGTCAACGATTCCTATCGGCGCATTCATACCGATGGACGCGATTGGCCCGATCCGGAGACCACGTTGCCGGTGTTCGCGGGCTATTCCATCGGCAAGTGGATCGATGAGGACGGCGATGGCAAATATGATGCGCTTGAGGTCGAGACCCGGTTCATCCGCGCACCCCATACCTACGACGCCCAGGGCATTCCGTTCCACGAGGACAATCAGGCTATCATCAAAGAGCGGATTTATCTCGACAAAGCCGACAAGAACGTCCTTCACGACGACATCACGTCCTACGATCACGCGTTGACACAGCCGTGGACCAAGAACCGGACCTATAAGCGCAACCCCAATCCGAAGCCGGTCTGGCTCGAGGAAGCCTGCGCAGCCGACAACGCCATGGTCAAGATCGGCAATGATCCTTATTTCCTGAGCCCGGACGGGCTTCTGATGCCGACCCGCAAGAATCAGCCGCCGCCGGACACGCGATATTTCAATAGAAAGAAGTAGTGCGCGTTTCCGAGGTTGATGCGCGTTCCAATTCTTCCTGATGGATGCGATCGAGGATGAGCCGCGCCTGGATGACACCTGCGTCAGCGTTGATGTCGATCTGTGGGGCGTTCGGCAGGAGGATCATGTTGCGCTGCTGCGCCTCGAACACCGCGACATCCTCCAGGAACGCGGTGGTGATCTGCTCGACCAGCATTTCGGTCAACGCCTTGTTGCCGACGTCCCAATCGTGGGCCTGGCCCCAAAAATAGTGCGTCGTGGTCTCGGTCTCCGGCGTGATGGCGTTGAGGTTACGCATGGTGATGCCGCCGACCCGTTTGCCTTGGGGTGCCCCGGTGCCCGTCGGCGTGCAGCCGACATCGAGCCGCAGGAACGCCGGCGGCACGAAATCAATGATCTGCCAACGATCAACCGGCGTCGTGAAGCCTCCGGCTTTCACGAATGTGGGCGGTGCCGGTGCATCGATGATCCAGCGGGTCACGACGACGTTGTTCGGTGCGCGCGTCACCTTAACGGCGGCG
>Ga0066903_100005418_pt1 | contig 11068 bp, 12 predicted proteins | sample PanSoiMetaGPlot1_FD_67491 | JGI IMG/M metagenome (GOLD analysis project Ga0066903, IMG submission 67491) | Tropical forest soil microbial communities from Panama analyzed to predict greenhouse gas emissions - Panama Soil - Plot 1 (version 2) | ecosystem: Environmental > Terrestrial > Soil >...
TTCGAAATTCCTAATACACGTCGCGTTTGTAACGCTTGTCGCTTTTCAGCTTCTCGACGTAAGCGTTCGCATCGTCGATCGATTTACCGCCTTGCTCCTGAACGATTTTGCGCAACGCGGCATCGACATCCTTGGCCATCCGCCGGGCATCACCGCAGACGAAGAACTGCGCGCCTTCGCCATCAATCCACTTCCAAATCTCGGCCGCGTGCTCGAGCATCTTACTTTGCACGTAGATCTTGTGGGCTTGATCGCGTGACCAGGCGCAGTCGAGTTTCGTCAAAAGGCCGTCACGCGAATATTTTTCCCAGTCTTCCTCGTATGAGTAATCGCATTTCTCGCGTTGCGCCCCGAAGAAGAGCCAGTTTTTTCCTTTTGCTCCAACAGCCTGGCGTTCCTGCAAAAACGCTCGGAACGGCGCGATGCCGGTCCCCGGACCAATCATGATCAGCGGAACGTTCAGGTCTTCCGGCATGTGAAAATGTTTGGCCGAGCTTGGATAAACCGGCACCGAGACTTGGTCGGCTCGTTCGGCCAGGAAAGTCGAGCAGACGCCCTTGCGAATCCGGCCGCGACTTTCGTATTGAACAACATCGACGATCAGGTGCACGCAATCCGGAAAAACCTTCAAACTTGATGCGACCGAGTAAAGCCTGGGCTGCAATTTGGTGAGCAACCCGACGAATTCATGCGGGGCAAATTTTGCAGATGGGTGATCCAGCAAAAAGTCGATTACTTCGGCTCCCCAGAGGTAATTCTGGAGGTCGTGTTTCCGGTCCGGATGCAATAACTCTTTCAACATTGGAGCGGCCGATGCTCGCTCTGCGATCGCTTTCAGGAATTTTGGCGTCGGCTGGGTGATTGAAAAATCGCGGAGCAATGCTTCACGAAGCGGCTTCTGCGCTTTTGCGGCAGTGACTTGCTCATCACCGGCTGCTCCAAGGGCGTGAAGGATTTCATTGACCAAGTTGGGATCGTTCGTCGGATAGATCGCAACTGAGTCACCGGGTTCGAAGTCCAATCCCCAGTTGGTGAGATCGATTTCAAAATGCCGCGTGTCCTTTTCCGAGTCATCGCTGCTTAGGCGGCGATTAACGATGAGTTTTCCTGGAAATGGATTTTGGCGCGTCCATTGGGAACCTGACGCGGGTTTCGGTGGTGCACTGACCTCTGGCATGGTGATTTCTCTAGCGGCGGTCTGTGATCGTCGCAAACTTTTAGTTCATCGAGCCCATCCCGATAAACATTGCGAACCTGGCTTTGTCTGCTTTCAGCTTTTCGACGGATTGGCGGCTTTCTTTGGTGGGAAATGGATTTATTCCACGGGCAACGATCTGCACGACGATATCGATGGCTTAACCATCGTTGCCGATCGCCAGGGTCGGACAAACTTCCATTGAACGCTGCGCGGCTGCGGTTTCGGCGTCACCTTTCGGTTGTTTAAAAAAATAGACGGCCGTCTCGTCCTTGTTCGTCTTCAGAAGCATTGGCGCTTCCTGGAGACAGGTGCGGCACAGCACGCAGGTCGTATCGACGTACCAGCGTCCCGGAACATTTAAAGGCTGCTTGCTGTTTGTATCCGCCATGGGGGCGTTGTATTAAATCAAATCAGAGCGCGCAATTCCTTTGCGCGAAAACATTAAACGGCGAGTGGTGGCACGGGACTCCTCCGTTACATAAATTCACGCCCGACTTCGGAGTGTAACAACGACATTGCGGCGGCGATGCTTTGGTTGCGGGTTTGCTCGCCGACTCTAAACTCTCGCGAGCGTGCTCGAAGGCGCGTCGGCGCGCTCAAGCATGCCGAACGAATATGAATCGCCTGTTGGCGACCGCCCGGAAATTTGTGGCGCGGTAATTCCCCCGCCGCCGCGGCACGATCCCTACGCTGCGTTTCGCTCGCGCGGCTTCCGTTTTTTTACGACCGGAAATTTGCTGTCGATCGTCGGCCGGCAAATGCTGGCCGTCGCCGTGGAATGGGAAATTTATCGGCGGACGCATTCAGCCACTGCGCTCGGACTTGTTGGACTGGTTTTCGCAATTCCAATCGTTGGCTTTTCCTTGCCGGCCGGACATCTGGCAGATCGAATTAGCCGGAAACACATCATTCTCGTGTCCCAGGTTTTTAGCGCGATTACGTCCGCCCTGCTCGCGCTCGTATCCTGGCAGCATCTCAACATCCCGCAGCTGTCGATCTTGCGGCGGTGCAATCTCGGGCTAAGCGCCATCGCCGGCGTCTTTGAGCAGCATCAACAGACATTTCATTTCGATGACGCGTCAATTCCACTCATCTACCTACTGCTCTTTCTCGGCGCGATTGCGCGAACGTTTTCCTGGGCCGCGCGAAGTTCGTTTTTTCCAACACTGGTGCCGCGAGATGCGTTTGCGAATGCAGTGACCTGGAACAGCAGTGTTTTCCAAATCGGGTCGGTCGTTGGACCTGCTCTCAGCGGTTTTGTCGTCGCTCATCGCGGTTTCCCGATCGTTTACGCGATCGACGCGATCACCTCGTCCCTTTTTTTCCTTCTGGCGTTGCCAATCCCGCGCGCGAAGCAAACGGGGGAGCGCAAAGAAGAGAGCACCTGGCGAAGTCTGGCCGCAGGCGCCAGGTTTGTTTTCAGCAAGAAAGTGATTCTGGCAACCATCACTCTTGACCTCTTTGCTGTGCTATTAGGCGGTGCGGTCGCGCTGCTTCCGATTTTTGCAGATCAGATTCTCCACTGTGGCCCGGTCGGGCTCGGTTGGATGCGCGCGGCGCCGGCAATCGGCGCGTTAGCCATGGCGTTAAGCGTTGCTTATCTGCCGCCGATGCGCGAAGCCGGCAAAGCACTTCTTTGGTGCGTCGCCGGCTTTGGAATTGCCACAATCGTATTTGGCTTTTCGAAAGCGCTCTGGCTTTCACTGTCGATGTTGTTCGTCGCAGGCGCACTCGACAGCGTGAGCGTAATCGTTCGGGGCTCGATCGTTCAGCTGGTGACGCCGGACGAGATGCGCGGCCGTGTTTCGGCTGTGAATAATATTTTTATCGGCACCTCAAACGAATTTGGCGCGCTCGAATCGGGTTTGACCGCGGCCCTGTTTGGTCCAGTCATCTCGGTCGTCGGCGGTGGCATCGGGACAATCCTGGTCGTGATCGGCGCAGCATGGAAGTGGCCGGAGATTCGAAAGATCGGGGCGCTCGATCGAAACCTTACGTAGGGACCATTGATTCCAATCGCCCGTGACGGTTCGATGAATCGCCGCTACTTTATCAATTCATGAAAATCGCCGCCGCTCAGATCTCCTGTAGGCTCGGGGATTTTGACGCGAACGTGGGCAAGGTTGGCCATTTCGCGGCGCGCGCGAAAAGGTCAGGTGCCGAGCTGGTCATTTTTCCGGAGATGACGGACACAGGCTATTCCATGCCAGTGATTGAAAAGCATGCGCGAGCCTGGAAGAACGGCGCGGTTTGCGAGCTTGAAAAGGTCGCGAAGGAAAATTCAATCGCGATCGTCGCCGGAATTTCGGATCGCGATGGGGACTCCATTTTTAATGCTCAGGTTTTGGTGGACTCGAAGGGCGAGATCCTGGCGAAATATCGAAAAACGCACCTCGTAACTGCTGCGCCGCTGGATGAGCGCGTCTGCCTTTCGCCCGGAAATGAGTTTATCACCTGTGAGGTGAACAGGTTCAAAGTCGGATTAAGTATTTGTTACGATCTGCGGTTCCCGGAAATGGCGCGCACGCTGGTTGTGAAGCACGGCGCGAACGTGATCGTGAATTCTTCGGCCTGGCCAGCGGTGCGCGGGGAGCATTTGCGAATCCTGGCGCTGGCTCGGGCTGTTGAAAACCAAAGCTATTTCGTCATCGCCAATCGAGTCGGCACGGACGACGGAGTCTCGTTTTTTGGATCCTCGATGATTATCGATCCATCCGGCAAACTGCTGGCGGGCGCGTCGTCCGATCGGGAGGAATTGATCGAAGCCGAGATTTCAAAGCAAGTCATCGAAGAGGTGCGCAATGGCGTGGCCGTTTTTGCCCATCGTCGCGGCGAGTTATATAACGTAAGCTGACGACCGAAAAGATTGGTGGAAGCGATTTAGATAATGAGATGAAGACGAATCGCGTTTTGATTATATCTGCTGCGATTACAACGATGCTTTGTTCGGGCATCGTTTGGGCGGAGGATTCCACGCCGCAACAGGTGTTTGATGGAATGCGTGAAAGCTTTAAGACGGACAAAGCAAAGGGCGTGCACGCCAAATATCAATGGGAACTCAGCGGACCCAACGGCGGCGATTGGTGGATCGAAGTGAACGACGGCACCTGCAAGATGGGCCGGGGCAAGATCGACAATCCGAGCGTTACCTTCATTACCAGCGACAATGATTGGGTTGCAATGTCAAACGGGAAGCTCAAAGGCACGTGGGCCTACATGACCGGACGCCTGAAAGTGCGCGGCAGCCAATCGATCGCGCGCAAGCTCGACGAGATATTCCCTTAGAATTTCGCTTCGATTGCCAGCCTGATGTAAGGCGCTGGTTTTGTCTTTGCGCTCGCTTCTGCGCGGAAGAAATCGAAGTCCCGTTTGATCGTACAGCCGCCATCGAGCGTGATGTCGAACGGCTTAAAATGCGAATAGGTCACCATCGCTCCGGCGCGCTCTTCGCTGTATTGAACAATAGCATTGTGCACCTGAAGCTTATGCTCCGCGGTGATTACGTCGTCCGTACGGTAGCTCTCAAAAAACAGGTTCGCCCCAATGCGAAATTCCCAGTCGTCATTTGGATTGTAAACCAGGGCCGGCTTCGGGAAGACGCCTTCGAGTCGCAGATGGTCGGTGAACAACCATATTATTCCGCCGCCTGGCGCGATAATGGGACTTGAGTATATCGAACCGCCGGCGCCGATTACGGCGAAAATCTTATCCTTCTTGAGCGGAAAGGTAACCCAGACCTTCCACGGAACGTCGATCGAATCACCGGTAATCTCGTTTTGAAAATAAGGGCCCGGATCAATTTCGATTCCGGCGCCAGCATGATCATGAACAATGTATTCGTAGGCCAGAAGCGCATGAATCGTTTGAAGATGGTCGGGCAGGCCATTGTCGCTCCCCCCAAAATCAAAACGTTCATATTCGATGCCTGCCCGGAAATACCAGTTTCCAGTAATCTGAAACCGATGCGCGTAGCTAAAATCATTATACAGGGAGTCGCCATCGCCGAAGGCATTGTGGCGGTCGTCCTTAAAGTTGCTGTTGAAAGTGTAAACCGTCTCGTAGTCAAACAGCTCGGTAGAGTTTTTGTTTTCGTCGGTGGCAGGCGAGGGCCCCGGCTGTAGCTCCGCAGAGGTGCCGGCCAGAAGAGGTGACCCGATGCTGATAAGGAGTAGGGTTAAAGCGAGGCGAAGGTGATTCATAGGTTTGGCGTCAACTGTGGTCGTCGATCTTGTATTCGCATCAGTAAGCCAAGCTCCGTGTATCGTATTACGATCCTTTCGGCAAGCGACAATAGGGGCCGCCGCCCGCCCAGCGAGTTTGGCGGTTGACTGGCCTTCAATTGGCGCTACCTTGGACAGCTTTTTGTGACAACCCCCCTTTTAGCAATGGGTAATCCGGTCGCCGGAATCGACCACGGCGTCGCACTCTGGTTCCATGCTCATCTCACGCCTGCCCTGGTCGGCGTTTTGCGCGGCATCACCGAGTTCGGCTCGAGCGAATGGATCGCAATTGTTCTCTCGATTGCCGTCGTCTTTTTCATTTTCAAACGCTGGTGGCCTTCGCTGGTGACCCTGGTGGTCGCCGTTCCCGGCGGGATGCTGCTAAACGAGCTGGTTAAGGTCTTGGTCCATCGACATCGTCCATTTGAGGATGGTTGGTTTGTCGATTGGTCGGGCTATAGTTTTGCCAGCGGTCACACGATCGGAGCGACTCTTCTCTACGGGCAACTCGCACTCTTTCTGATTCCGGTCATCAAGGGGCGCCGCGGGCGGGTGTTGCTTATCTCGACCGTAAGTGTCGTTGTGATTCTTGTCGGTTTCAGCCGGATCGCGCTTGGCGCGCATTATTTAACAGATGTGTTGGCCGGAATGTTTTTCGGGATGATGTGGTTGACGCTTTGCCTGTTCGTTCTCCGGCCATCGCGAGAAGTCGTTCTGCCGCCGGTAATTGCGGAAGCGCTTGCCGAAGCAGAGCCACACTTAGTTCCTCTTCCAGCGAAGTCGGATCCGGCCGTGATGCCAGATTCGATCACTTAATTTCTTCCCCATCCACGGCGACGTGCGGCTGCGTTCCGTGTTAGCGTCTTGTTCGGAATCGGTTTAATCGAGAACCATCGAGAACCAATTCCGTTTTCCAACATGAAAATGCCAAACCGGGTCCGTTTAACTTTGTACTCTCTCGGCTTTGTCGGCGCTGCGCTTTTCACTGCGCTGCTGATTCGGGAAGGCGCTCCGCAGGTTGGCAAGGCGATCGCGACGGCCGGTTGGGCGCTCGTTGCGGTGATCGCCTATCATTTTCTTGTCCCGGTGGTTCTGGACACGCTGGCCTGGTGGGTTCTGTTTCCTCGAGCTGAACGGCCGCCATTGGGGCGCGTTTATTGGATGCGCTGGATTGGCGAATCGGTTAGTACGCTGGTCCCGTCGGCTGCTGTCGGCGGCGATATCGTTCGCGCCCGGTTAGCTACGATTAGCGGCACTCCGGTGGCGACGGCTGCCGCTACCGTGCTGGTCGATCTTACATTGGGGGTATTCACGCAAGCCGGTTTCACACTCCTCGGCGTGATTCTTTTGGTTGGTACGACTGGTCAGAGAAATTTCGCGCGGCCCACGCTGATTGGGACTGTTGTCGGCGTGGTCGCTGTTTTCGGCTTCTATTTCGTTCAACGGTTGGGAATGTTTCGTTTCCTTGCTCGAATGATCGCCAAAATTGCGAATTCACCCGAATGGCATTCGTTGGTCAAGAGTGGCGAGACATTGGATGCGACGGTGCGCTCACTCTACGGACGACGCCGGGCCGTAATCGCTTGTTGCGGGTGGACAATGCTTTCACTCATTCTTAATTCCGGAGAAATTTACATCGCCCTGTGGGCGCTGAATCTTCACGCCACGATTGCTAATGCGATCATTCTGCAAAGCATGGCGCTGACGATTCGATCAGTGGCGTTTCCCGTGCCGGGTGGATTAGGCGTCCAGGAAAGCGGCTATGTTCTGGTCGGCAACCTTCTCGGAATTCCAGGCGAAACCGCTTTCGCTCTATCTTTAATTGCCAGAGTGCGTGAGCTGGGCTTTGGAATTCCCGGCCTGATCGGCTGGCAACTGTTCGAGGGCCGGCGTTTGCTGCGCACCGGCGCCGAAGCGCCGTCGTAAAATTGCAATTTGCCAATCACGCGAGTCAGACTCGCCAGTCGTCGTTTCACTTTTGCCGGATTGATGAAATTGGTGCGCACACCCCACCAAATCCAGGCCAGGCCACCCGGAAGATCGAGTTGTCTTCTCAATTGAGCGATTACATCCGCATCGCCATAAGCCTCGAGGAAAGTCGTCGCGAATGGTAACCATTGGCGAGTCGGCAATGTTCCGACGAGGTCGAGCAAGAAAACCAGAAGATCGTCCGCATGCCGTGCGGAGGTGGTGAGCGATTTCCTGTGATAGATTTCGAAATCAATCAGGCGAGCTCGATTGTTGCTCGCATCGTAAATTACATTGGTGATGCTGGCATCACCATGCGACCAGCGGCCGCGGAACTCATCGCTCCAAAATTGGTGAGCGCGCCGAAATTCGGTTGCCGCTGCAATTAACATTCGGCGAGTCAGCGTCCCGCGACTCAAATGTTCCCATAAGTTTTCCCCGGGAAGCTTATCTGCGATCACTATTCGCCGGCCGGAAGGGCGTGCTTGGAAGCAATCCCCATTGAGCATTTCAAAACAATCGACTTCCCAGCGCTGCCAATCCTCGACTTTGCTCCAAAAGCGGATTGGGATGTCGGCGACGCGGAAATAAAGATTCGTCAGCTCGGCAAGTTGTTCGCTATGGAGGTTGCGCCGCTTGACGACCATCAAGCGCTTCCGTCTTATCTTCTCCGAAATGGAATTGATTGCGATCGCTTCGACCAATTTCGTCGCAACATTTGCCAACCCCTGCGGCACCAACGTCTCAACCAGCGAACCGCCGTTTCCCAAAAGACCCATCCTCACCTTTCCCTTCGACGGCTTTGATCTCAATACCTTCAATGTTTAGCACTGAAACGTCAGACTGTAATCGTCTGTCCAACGTTCAATACACGCATCTGAGCGGTTACTCCGACCTTTTTCATTTCGCTTGCGAGTTGCTCCGGCGTGCCGGTCAAAGCCGGAAACGTGCCGTAATGCATCGGGATGACGACTCGCGGCTTCACCAATTGGACCGCACGCGCTGCGCGGATCGGCCCCATCGTGTAGAAGTCGCCCATGCAGACGAGCATGTAATCGATCGGTTGCTCGAGCGGTACGAGCGACATGTCCGAAAATAAGTCCGTGTCGCCAGTATGGTAAATCGCCGGTCCGCCTTTGATCGACAATACGATGCCGGTCGGTGTTCCACCGTAGACCGGCGGCTGGTCGTTGCTTGGCATTACGGCCGCGCCGTGCCAGGCTGGGACAAAGCGGGCGGTTATTTCATCGTCAAACATCCCGACCGTTCCACCGATGTGCGAGACGTAGTCGCTGCCGTCATCGGCACCGGGAAAATCGAGTACATTTCGGACGGCGACCGCGCAATCGAACGTGCAGCATAGTTTTGCCCTGGTCTTTTTCGCGATCTCAACCGCATCGCCTACGTGGTCGAAGTGCCCGTGGGTCAGGCAAATCACATCTGCCCGATCGACTTTGCTCAAAATCTCCCCGCCGTCCTTGAGCACTGGATTTTTCAGCCACGGATCAATGAAGACGACGTAGCCGCTCCCGGTCACAAGTTTGAAAGAGGCATGCCCATACCAGGTGAGTTGCGTTTGTCCCATAAGTTCACCAAAACGAAAACTGGCGGTTGAGCAAAACATTTTCCTGAGCGAAAAGAAGATCACTGATGCTTACGCCGGAAGAACATTTGGCGGCCACGGATCCGCGGATGGCCGCCCTCATTGCGCGCTCGACTCGTTACAACGTGAAGTCCAATGGGTTGATTCGACCGTTCGATGCGCTTGCCGAATCAATCGCCTACCAACAGCTGAGCGGGAAGGCAGCAGCCACCATCTGGAAACGCGTGCGTGCCCTCTATCCGCGTCGAAAATATCTTGATCCGAGGCTGGTTTTGAAAACGCCGGATGGGAAGTTACGCGGCGCCGGTCTTTCCCGGAGCAAGATCGCGGCGATCAAAGACCTCGCCGCAAAAACAATCGACGGCACGGTGCCGACGGCGCGGGCATTGGCGAAAATGGGCGACGAAGAGATCATCGAGCGCCTGATCCAAGTCCGCGGTATTGGCCGCTGGACGGTCGAGATGCTACTTCTTTTCGATCTCGCGCGGCCAGACGTCTGGCCAGTAGACGATTACGGCGTGCGGAAGGGGTTCGCCAAGATTTTCGGCAAGCGAAAACTTCCCAAGCCGAAAGCGTTGATGAAGCTTGGCGAGAAATGGCGGCCGCATCGTTCGGTCGCAGCCTGGTATTTCTGGCGAGCGCTGGACGCCCCGGAAAAACCCAATCGCTTCGATTCGGAGTCATAATTCGAAAATCGTGAATCGGTAAATCCGATTCACGATGTAATGATTTAACGAATCACACGCCCGCAACGCGCATTGACTTTGGCCGTGTAGCTCATTAAAACGCGAGCGTTATGGCGATGATTCATGTTAATCGGGGCGCAACAACCCTGGGCGCATTTTCAGAGGAACAGGTTCGTGAGGGGATCCGCTCCGGACGCTTTCTGGCGAGCGATCTCGGTTGGAAAGAAGGGATGGCAAACTGGCAGCCGCTCTCGCAATTCTCGGAATTTGCTCAAGATTTTCCCGCAGCGGCGTCTGGAAGCGCGGCCGCCTCTCCAACGCCGACCCCTCCAACGCCAATCGGTCAAGCGGGGGGAGCGACAGCTTCGTCAGCCGCGGCGCGCAGTGGAGTGCCATGGGAACGTCGCTTTTCGATCGGATTTTTTAACGGCTTTGTCCAAACCGTGAGTATGATTCTCACTCGTCCAACCGAAGCCTTTACTGTGATGCGCACTGAGGGTGGCTTCGGCGACCCTCTTCTTTTCGGGGTGATTGGAGGCAGTATCGGCGTTATTATTTGGACTTTGTTCTCTGCAGCGATTCATTCGCTCGGCTGGGCGGCCGCATTCGCGCAGCAAAATTCGTTAGACAAACTGATGGGCGCAAGCGTGGGCGGCGCGATGCTCATTTTTCGATTGATCGTGACACCGATCTTTATCGCGATCGGTTTATTTATCTGGGCCGCGTTAGTTCACGTCTTTTTGATGATGGCCGGTGGGGCGAATAAAACCTTTGAAACCAGTTTCCGCGCTTTGAGCTTTGCTTATGGCGCGACAGCGCTATTTGCCATCGTTCCATGTTGTGGCGGACTTATCGCCGTGATTTGGGGGTTGATCGCTGACTGCATTGCGATCGCACGGAGCCACGAGACCGACATCGGTCGCGCAGCGATAGCGGTCCTGTTACCGCTTGTCGTCTGCTGCGGGGGAGTTCTTGTGATCTGCTTGATGCTCGGCGTCGGTGTTGGCGCGCTGATGCAACACAGCGGACAGTGACGTTTGATGCGAATTGTTTGTCGGCCGCTGGCCCCGGGGCAAACGGATCACGAGCTCGTCTGGTTGTGCGTTAGCCTGGTCGCCCTCGGTTTGGCCGCAGCCTGGTTCTCCGTCGGTTTGCCCTGGCCGCATTGCATCTTTCTAACGGTCACCGGCCATCCATGCATGACTTGCGGCGCGACGCGTTGCGCCATTGCATTCTTTCATCTCGATTTCGCCCGCGCGTTGAAATGGAACCCGCTCGTTTTTGCTGTCCTCTGCGGATTGTCGATCTTTAATACCTACGCTTTTGCGGTGTTGGTTTTTCGTGGGCGGCGGTTGCGCATTGTCCAATTCACCTTCGCGGAAAGGAATTTTCT
>Ga0066903_100005419_pt1 | contig 11067 bp, 8 predicted proteins | sample PanSoiMetaGPlot1_FD_67491 | JGI IMG/M metagenome (GOLD analysis project Ga0066903, IMG submission 67491) | Tropical forest soil microbial communities from Panama analyzed to predict greenhouse gas emissions - Panama Soil - Plot 1 (version 2) | ecosystem: Environmental > Terrestrial > Soil >...
CCCCTCGCGTACACTGATCAACTCGACTGGCTGAGGTCGCACGAACGCCTCGTGTAGTCGGTAGACGCGAGTCCCCGTCTTTACGGCGGTCGGCCGGGCACTGGTCGCGGCCCTGTCTGCTCTCGATGACATCAAGCGTGCAAGCTCCTCTTTCCCGCGCCGCAGCAAACGGCGGATTCGGGCGGCCCGCCCCTCCAGCCCGTACGGCAGGTAGCGGCTCGCAGCGATCAGCGGGAGCTGGATCTCCATCGCAGGCCAGAAGGCATCGAACTCCACGCCGGACATCACGTGATCCATGATGAAGTCGAGCGTCCCCTCCGGCGTGTGCCGGATCAGGTAGAACATGTGGATCAGGTCCACGATGCGTTCCGACTCTTCGCGAGAGCGCCGGTGCGCGTCGACCCCCATGAGCTCGTTCACCAGGATGCTCCGGTACCGGCCGTACTCGGCCAAGAGCCCCTGGGGGGCGCGCGCGAGCCACTCGAGCGGATGCCAGTGCATGTAGGGCACCGACGCGCCCTGGCTCCGGCCGTTCGTGAAGAACGGCAAGCGCATGGCCTTGCCGTGGACCACGGACAGCGCGCTCGAGAGCAGCTCGCGCGCCAGGAGGCTCTCGACGGGTCGCACCGCATCGAAGACCCGGCGCAACACCGACGTCCGGTAGGTGGCATAGGTGAGCGCCTGGTAGTTCCGGAACAGGTGGCGCAGCCGCCAGAGCGGATCCTCGTGATCGAGGCTCGGCGTGTAGTACAGGACGCCGACGAGATCCATGTCCGGCGCGAGCGCGGGATCGAGCAGAAACGTGAAGGAGTAGCCGTGGGCGACGCCCACATCCGGATGCCCGTCCATGTAGGCGACGCACCGGCCGATCCCGTCCACGACCACCAGATCGTCGTCGGCACACAGCCCGCACAGCGGCGTCTGGACCTTGGCGATGCCCTCCCGGAACTTGTCGAAGGGCCGCATCGCCTCGTCGTACCCGACGTGCTCGGCGCGCAGGGAGAGCGACGCGATCATGCGCTGATTGCGCATCCGATGCTCCGCCTTGCTCGAGTCGAGGACGAGGATGGGGAACGAGGCGCGCTGGCGCTCGAGGTACCGCAAGAGACACGCGAGGAGATCCGAGCGATTGTAGGTCGGCACCACGAGCGTGTAGACGTCGGCGGGCGTCATGGTCAATAGGTATCCAGTCGCGCGAGCAACTCTCGCGTCTCCTCGTATCCCACCGCCGGTGGCTGGCCCGCATCGGGGAAGAGGAACTCGTGGTAGAGCCGGTACGTCCGGACCGGGCCCATCGCGGTGGTGGACGTGGTCACGTAGTCGCGACGCCTCGCGCCGGCGCCGCGCTCGGCTGGCGCAAAGCGGTCTCGCCCACCCGCGATGAGGGGAACCGCCTCGGGCCGGGGCTGATCGAGCACGCTGCGCACGGCCACGTCCCACAGGTGCTCGAACGTGGCCGACGGCTTCATGCCGCCCAGCTGATCGGCGATGATCGGGTCGATGACGTCTGGCCGCAAGAAGGCCGCCAGATAGCGCAAGAACACGAGATCCACGATGGTGCCCACCGACTCGAGTGGACGGCGCGACGCGGTCGACGAGAGCGCCTTCAGCACGATTGGCCGGAGCCGCGCATAGTCCTCGAACAGGCGGTCGGGCGATTCCGCCAGCAGCTGATACGGATGCCAGCTCTCGTACGAGACCGACTCGCCCGTGCTTCGCCCGTAGTAGATGTCGTCGACGCGCACGATCTTGCCCGCCACCGCGGTGAGCGCGGCGCTCAGGAGCTCCTGTCCCAGGAGCGTGTGCACGTCGGCGATGTTCCGGAACGCCGAGCGCAGCACCTCCGTCCGCTGGACGCCGTAGAACACCGCCTCGTAGTCGGCGAACATCCGATACAGGCGCACCAGCGCATCGGCGGCGAGCAGCGAGCGCCCCCGGTAGGCGATGGCGGAGAGCGTGAACGTGTCCCGCTCCGAGAAGTTGAAGTAGTGCCCGTGGACGACCGCGACGTCCGGGCGGTGCTCCAGCAGCCGGACGCACCGGCGCAGGGCGGGCAGCAGCACGACGTCATCGTCGGCGCACACCGAGCAACAGGGCGTGTCCACGAGGTCCGCGCCGGCCTGGAGCTTCAGGTACGGGTGCAGCTCCGACGGATAGGTCATGTGGCGGATCGCCAATGGCGACTTCGCAATGCGTCCCGCATTCGCCCGACGAGCCTCGTCGTGGCTCGAGTCCAGGACGAACACCGGAAAGTCCGCGCCTTGCCGCTCCAGGTAGTCGACCAGGCGCGACAGCATCGCCGGGCGATCGTACGTCGGCACGAGCAGCGTATAGGCGCCGGCCGGCATCGGGAGCGCTTCCCCTCGACCCGGCCGGCGCCGGCGACGACGCCAGCGGCGCCGGGCCCCGGCGACGGTCGCTCCCGCCGCGTGCGCCGCCAGCCGCGCTGCCATCCCGCGCCATCGGAGCCCGTGAAAACGCCGGTAGTCGCGGATCTTCCACCACAGGTAGGAGAGGAACAAGTCCCAGTCTCGGATGCGGCGGCTCTGGACCTCCAGCATCACCCGGTGGCCCGGCGAGAAGTTGCTCGGGGCGCGGCGAAAGGCCCGGCGCACGTCGCGATACTCCCGTCGAGCGAGCACCTGGAGCATGACGTCCAGAACGGCCGCGTGCCGCTCGGGATCGTTCATGCCCTGGTGCGAGTACGAACCCGGCACCGCGCGGATGAGGGTCAGCGTCTCCGGGACCACGCAGGCCCCGCGCCGGAGCGCGATCACTGTGTACGCGAACGAGTCGGCGTACCACTGCAGCTCTCCCGGATACCCGCCGAGGCCCAGGAGCGCATCCCGGCGCACGACCACGGAGTTGCTGGGAATGGGCAAGTACGCCCGGCGCATGCGCCGGCGCACCGCCTTCGGGCTCAGGTACTCGGGCAGGTCCGAGAGGTCGAAGATGTGAGCGATGGCGGGCACCGTCGCGAAGTGCTCGATCTCGCCGGTGTCGCCCTTGAGCACGCCCAACTCCGAGAAGCACAGTCCCGCCTCGGGGTGTCGCTCGAGCGGCGGCAGGGAGCGCTCGAGGAATTCCGGGAGCAGCCGGTCGTCGGCGGCCGCCCAGACGAGGCACTCGGACGTGACGAGGGGCAGCGCGCGCGCGATGGAAGCCTGCAGGCCCAGGTTCCTCTCGTTGCGGAGGAACCGGATGGCCGGCGTACGCCGCGCGAAGTCCTCGATCACCGCGATGCTGTCGTCGGTCGATCCGTCGTCGATGATCAGGATCTCGTCGGCAGGGCGGGTCTGCCCGCAGATCGCGCCGAGCGACTCCGGCAGGTACCGAGCGTGGTTGTAGTTGGAGAGCACGATGGTGACGGTGGCCGAGGGACGTGTCATGGACGCTCCCGGCCCCCCTCGGTCGCGCTCCGCAACTCGTCCACCAGCAGACGCAGCGTCGCCAGCGAGGCCTCGGGCGACTCTTCCGCGCGGCGCCACGAGCACTCCCCGCGCGGCTCCGCGACGCGGGCGCCGGCAGGGCCGAGTTCCGTCAGCTCCGGCGGTCGTGATTGCCGATCCGTAGCGGAAGGGTCGAGGTACACGCCCGGCGTCCCGGCGGCCAGCGCGGCGAGCCCGAAAACATCGAGGCGGCCCAGGTAGACGTCCGCAGCCTGGGCCAGGGCGAGCGCATCGGCGAGGCCGAGGCCCAGGCCACGCACGCACGCAATCCCATCGAGAGGCGGCGCCACGGCGCCGGACCCATGGAGCGTACGATTCAGGAGACAGAGGCTGATCCTGCGCGTCTGCTGGCGAAACCGCTCGAGATGCGGGGCCCAGAGGGGCAACGCGCCATCGCAGAAGCCGTCGGCATCCTCCGGCAAGCTCACGGCCACGATCAGGTTCCCCGGATGAGCCGCCTTGAGGTAGCCGTGCACCGTGCGCCGCGGATCGAGGCGCGGCGCGAACACCCGCTGCAGCGCCTCCCGCTCGATCCCGATCGGCTTCGCATCGTCAATGAGACCAGGGCGATCGAGCGCTCGAGATACCGGCGCACTGCTGGACGCCGGCGCCTCGTTCCACAGCACGGAGAAATCGTCGAACACTTCGGAGGCGCACACGAGCGACATGAGCCGGTCCAGCGGAATCTCCTCGGCGTCCCCGCGAAGGACCAGGTGGGCATGCATCCGGGCGAGGCTCGGCGCCGGACACTCCCGAAGCAGTTCGCCTTGCCACAGGGCAAGGCTCGTCAAGACATTCATCTCCGCAGGCGCGCCGAGCGTCGCGACGACGTCAGGCCGATCCGCGAGCACCTGCTCGCGGTGCTTGAGACCCGCCGCCAGCGCCGCGAACCCGACGCGATGAAGCCACGTCCGGCCGCGTCCGAGGCGGATACAGAGGCGCATGGCGAGCCGATCCGCCGGTCCGCCCGGCCAGCCATACCGGCGTCGGCCGAGCACCCAGGCCACGCCGTGGCGCGCTCTTCCGAGCAGTCGCGCAGCCCGGTGGCGCACGCGGCTACGCATCGGCGTACGCGTAGCCGGCCGACACCGATCGCGAGTCTCGACCGCGGCTGGCCCGATGGAGGCGCTCGAAATACTCGACGAGCAGCGGAGCATTCTCGGTCTCCCACACCAGGTACTGATCGGGGGCGGCAAACGGGTACCGCTCGGCCTCCCGCTCCACCCCCGCGTGGGCCGAGAAATAGCGTTCGATGCTCGTGATGACGTAGGGACGCGTCCCGAAGGTCGCCATCGTGGCAAAGCCGCTCGAGCTGCCCATGAACATCTGGCTCTCGTGAAGCAGGGCCAGCTCGTGGGCCAGGGTGAGCCCCATCGCGCGAGGAACGACCACGTTGTCGTGTCGCACGAGCGCGTGCTCCCACTCGCCGAAGCCGCCGAGCACGAGAAAGCACACGTCCGGATGCGCACGGCGCACGGCCCGGAAGAAGTCGTACCACTGGCCGAGCGGCGCGTCGCGATACATCGTCACGGGCGCGGACGTGAGGCCGCTCTGGCGGAGGTTCACCGCGACCAGGAACCGATCGCCCAGGTGCTGCGCCACGAACCGACGCGCCCATCCGGCGTAGCCGCGCGGCGAGGACAGCGTCGGGATGTAGCCGTGGCGGGCGTGGAATCGGTTGATCGGCGCGTGGCCGATCGGGTAGGCCATGCGCCTCCGCAGCTGATCTCGGAGGGAGGGCCACGTGGGCACGCGGCTCGCCGCGAGGGCGGCCAGGGTGAATCCGATCGACAACCGCCCGCGCAGCAGGCGGATGGAGCCGAGCATCGGCGCGCACAGCAGCGCGGGAAACAGGTTGTCCAGGTAGGTCCAGTAGTTCTCCCGAGTGATGTGTCGCTGCACGCGCGCGGCCGGGCGCTCGGGGTCGACGAGGACGTAGCAGTCGATGGCGCCGCAGCCGGCCTCGATCGCCCGACAGCCCTGGATGACCTGACTGGTGAGCACGTCCCCCAGCGCGAAGTGCTGGTACGAGAAGTCGAACACGCCGGCCAGACGCGCACGGTCGAGCCCGCGCAGCGACCGGACGAGATCCAAGAGCCGCCAGCGCTGCGACGTCATTCGTAGGCGTTGAGCGCGCGGAGCACCGACGCCTCCGGCTCGGCAGGGCTGACCCGCCCGGGCTGACCGACGGCGCCCAGAAAACCGCGGTGGAGCCGGTACTCGCGCGGGCGTCCCTCGATGGTGCGCTCGCGGACGGTGCGAACGCCGGACAGCCCCAGCGCATGGGCGAGGTCCGGGAGCCGGACGTGCGGGGCGACGCGGTCGCGAATCCGGCGGAGCCGGCGGCTTCGCCGCAACTGCTGCAGCAGCGACGAGCCGGCAGGCGCCAGCAGGGGCCAGAGCCCGCGGAACATGGTCTCGCGCGGCGTGCCAGCCAGGAGCTCCCCGACCAGGTAGTTCCCCACCTCCGGCGTGAAGTAGCGGGACAAGTAGCGGAGATGCACAAGGTCCAGGAATCTCAGGACCTGGGCGCGATCGAAGGATCCCGCGCCCTTCTCGAGGAGCGCATCGGCGAGAATCTCGCGATAGCGAGCGTACTCCACGACGAGCTCGCCGGGATCGGTGGCCAGCATCTCCAGCGGATGCCAGCCGCGATACGGCTCGGACGGTCGCTGCGATCGCCCGTAGGAGAAGACGGGCAGCCGCGCAATGGGGCCCGCGACGGCGGTGAGCGCGCCCGAGAGCAACTCGCGGGCGAGCAGGCTCCGCACGCCGAGGGTCTTCTCCAGCACCGAGCGCAGCACGCGCGCGCGGTACACGGCGTAGGTCACCGCCTCGTAGCGCTTGATGAAGTCGAGCACACGCTCGAGAGCGTCGGGGCGATCCACCGAGTCGCCAAAGTAGACCACGTCCGTGATCTCGATGCGCCCGCGGTCCTCGAAGTTGAAGTACCAGCCGTGCGCGGCGCTGGCGCCGGCGTGCTCCATCAGGAAATCCACAAGGACGGGCAACGCCTCCGTCAGCACGAGGTCGTCGTCCGCGCACAGAGCGCAGCACTCGGTGGTCACCGCCTCGCTGCCCCTCAGGAACTTCTCCCAGGGCGAGATCGCCGGCTCGAAGGCGATGCGCCGCGCATCCAGGTCGAGTCCGCGCATCGCCTCCGCGTTGCGCATCCCGGCCGGCCCGTCGCTCGAGTCGAGCACGAGGACCGGAAAGCGCACCGGCTGGCGGGAGAGGTAGCGCAGCAGGCGAGCGAGCTCGCCCGGGCGGTTGTAGGTGGGCACGAGCAGGGTGAACCGGCTCGACAAACTCATCGGCTCACGCCATCGGCGAGTCGGCGCCGCGTGCCGAGACTGGCGAGCCAGCGCACGGCATGCCGAGCACGAAGTGGCAGCCAGGGGATGAGCGCGGCCCAGACTCCCCGCAGCACGAGGCGGGTCATCAACCGGGGCGTGAGGTACCAGCGGTGGCGGGGCGAGACGGCGAGCCAGAACAGGAGCCGGAAGCTGAACTCTGGGACGATCGCGCACGCGCGAAAGATGCGCGCCACGTCGGCCAGCGCGCTCGACTGCAGAAGGTCGACGACGCGATAGATCAGCGCGCGTTGCGCCGCCGCGTCGCGCGGGCCGCGCACGGAGTACGAGCTCGGCGTGACGCGGAAGCAGGCGAGAGCGCGCGGCACGTAGCAGGCGCCGTGGCGCAGCGCGAGCACGTAGTTCACGAACCAGTCGGCCAGCCACGAGAGGTCCTCGCGAAAGCCGCCGAGCGCCAGGAGGTGGTCGCGCCGGTAGATCACGGCGTGAGACGGGAAGTTGAAGTAATTGCGAGTCAGCACGCGCGCCATGTCGGCGGGGGACAAGAGACACGGCTCGCCGCAGAGGAACAGCGGGAAGCGGCGCACGTCCTCGCCCGCCGCGCCCATCACCGCCAGGTCGGAAAAGCAGAGGCCCGCGCTCGGGTGGCGCGCCAGCGCCGCCAGCGAATCGGCGGCGAAATCGCGCTCGACCCGATCGTCGGCGGCGGGGAAGCAGACGTACTCGCCAGTCGCCTCGGCCAAGCCCCGGTTCAGCGCGTGATTGACGCCGGCGTTCCGCTCCTGGCGGATCAGCCGCAGGCTCGGATGGTGGTCGGCCAGCGCCTCGACCACGGCACAGCTGTCGTCGGTGGAGCCGTCGTCGACGACGATGATCTCGGCAATCGGCGCGCTCTGGCCGAGGAGCGCCTCGAGCGCCGATCGCAGATAGCGCGCGTGGTTGAAGTTCGGCACCACGGCCGAGAGCGTGGGCAAGCCGGGATGCTGACCGTCTCTGTCGAGCAAGAGCCGTTCAGAACGGTCCCGTGAAGGTGGAATCGGGCACGTCGAGGAAGGCATCGGGTTTGATCTCGGGCTCCGGCCGCGCCGGCCGGCCCGTGAGGCGTCGCGCCGCGGCGGCGATGTCGCTCACCAGCGGATAGTAGTAGTTGGCGAGCGCGCGCGTGGTCGGCGTCGGGAGATCGGGCAGCGTGATGCGAACGGGAGGCTCGCGCAAGTCGCGCAGACATTGCTCCGTCACCCGCGCGACCACTTCCGCCGCGAAGCCGACGGATCGCGATCCGGTATCCGCGACGATGAGCCGGCCGGTCTTCCGGACGGATTCCAGCACCGGCCCCTCGTCGAACGGATTCAGGGTGCGGACGTCCACGATCTCGATGTCGATGCCCTCCCGGGCCAGCTCCTCCGCCGCGCGGACCGCCTCCAGCGCCATGTAGGAGGTCGCGGCGACCGTCACGTCCTTGCCGGGTCGGAGCACGCTCGACTGCCCGAGCGGCACCCGATACAGCCCCTCGGGCACGGGGCCGTGGATGCTGTACAGCCAGCGATGCTCGATGAACACCACCGGGTTGTTGTCCTCGATGGCGGAGATGAGCAGGCCCTTGGCATCGTGCGGGGTGGCCGGCATCACGACCTTGAGACCGGGCACGTGAGCGAACCAGGACTGCAGGCTCTGGGAGTGCTGCGGGCCCTGTCCCCAGCCGCGGCCCACCACCATGCGAATGACCAGCGGCACGGTGGCCTGGCCACCGAACATGTAATGCCACTTCGCTGCCTGGTTCACGATCTGGTCGATGGACAGCATCGCGAACTCGAGGCGGATGTGCGTCATGACGGGCCGCATGCCCCGGAGCGCGGCGCCAACCGCGACGCCCGTGATGGCGTTCTCGGCGACCGGCGTGTCGAGGACGCGCTTCGGCCCGTATTTCTCCGCGAGGCCCCTGGTCGAGCCGAAGATCGCCGCGGCATCCGGCGCGCCGAGCCCGATGATGAATACGCGCGGATCCTTCGCCATGCACAGGTCGAGCGCCTCGTTCAGCGCCTGCACGAACTTGAGGTTCCGCACCTCGGCGCTCATGGCGCGTAGAGGTGCGCGGCGAGCTGATCTCGCGCGGGAAACGGGCTGGCTTTCGCGAACGACACCGCGTCGTCGATCTCCGCCGCAATGGCGGTGACCATGGCGGCGACCTCCGTTTCGCCGGCCACTCCGCGCTCCTGACACCGCTCGCGGTAGAGCTTCACCGGATCGCGCGCCACCCAGGCGTCGAACTCGCCCGGGGGCCGATATCCCAGGTGCTGGTCGTCGAGCGGCCCGCAATGCTCTAGCCACCGGTAGGTCTTGAACTCGACGAACACCGGTCCCGCCCCGCTGCGCGCGTGCGCGATCGCCCGGCCGGCCACGGCGTGCACGACCTCCGGATCGTTGCCGTCCCCCTGCAGGCTCAAGAGTCCCTCTCCCTCCGCGAGACGCGCGATCTCGCGCCCCTCGGGATGCCGCCACGCGAGCGGCGTGAGGACGGAGTACAGGTTGTTCTCGCACACGAACAGCACCGGCAGCTTGTGGATGGCGGCGAAGTTCAGGCTCTCGTGGAACACGCCGGCCTCGGTGGCGCCGTCTCCGAAGAAGATCGCCGTCAGCTGCGGCACGCCCTGCAGGACCGAGGCGAGCGCCGCACCGACGCCGATCGAGATCGTGCTGCCAACGATCGGCACCGCCCCCAGGAAACCCGCGGCGAGATCGATGAGGTGCATCGATCCGCCCTTGCCCGCCGAGCACCCGGTGGCCTTGCCGTAGAGCTCGGCCAGCATCGCCTCGAGATCACCGCCCTTGGCGAGATAGTGCGCGTGGCTCCGGTGGGCCGACGTGACCAGCTCGTCGCGGGTCAGGTGGGCACAGACGCCGACCGCCACCGCCTCCTGGCCGATGCTGAAATGGGTGGGGCAGCGCATCTCCTGCTCGGCGTACAGCTCCTTGATGCGCTGCTCGACGAGGCGGATGCGCAGAAGCATCCGCAGCATCTCTCGCGCGGTCCCGGGCGGCACCTGCGAATTCGTCAACGGGCTCCTCCTCTGCCTCGGGCGGGCGCGGCCGTCGCGATCAGGCCCGGAGCGTGTAGTCGGTGGGCCAGTCGCGGAGCTGATCGAAGTACTTCCTGCCCCAGGCCACCATCTCGTGGATGCCCTCCTCGAGCCCGATCTCGGCCTCCCAGCCCACGTCGCGCTTGATGGCGCTCGAGTCGAGCCAGTATCGCGCATCCTGGCCCAGGCGATCACCCGTCACCTCGCAGAGATCTTCGAAGGGAATGCCCATGACCCGCGCCACCGTCTCGACGAGCGCGCGAATCGAGACGGGCAAGAGCGGCCCGCAGTTGTACACCGTCCCGAGCGGGGCGCGCTGTGCGACCAGGTAGATGGCGCGCGCCAGGTCGCGGGCGTGGATGTACGACTTCTCGGCGCGGCCGCCGCCATGCAAGGGAAGCTTGCGTCCGGCCAGGCCGCAGATCACCGCCTTGGGGACGACCCGGTGCAGGAGCTGTCCGGGGCAGTAGGCGTTGGACGGCCGGATGATGTTCATCGGAAACTTCAGCACCTTGTGAATCGCGATCAGATGCAGATCGAACGCGGCCTTCGAGGCGGCATAGGGGCTGGAGGGCTGGATCGGCGTGTCCTCGCGGGCGGCAAAGTCCACGGAGCCGTACAGCTCCGACGTGCCGATCTGGATGAAGCGCTCGAGATAGTTCCTCGCCATCAATTCCTCGGTGAGACGGGCGAGCGCCATCGAGTTGGTCTCGAAGAACCGCCAGGAGTGCTTCCAGGACACCGCGCCCTCGCCTTGCGCCGCGTAGTTCACGATCACCGCCGGCTTCTCGCGATCGAAGAGCTCCAGGAGCAGGTCCAGCTCGTAGCCGACGTGGTACGCGTGGTACGAGTACCGGGCATCGCCGCGGCCGACGTTCAGCGTAAAGGGCTCGGGCTTCGGAGCATTGCGGCCGACCGCGATGACCCGGTCGGTGTCCGGCTGGTCGAGGAGATACTTCGACGTGTGGATGCCGAATGAGCCGCCGCCGCCCAGCACCGCGTATCGCTTTCCCATGGAACCCCTCTCCTCAGCGGTCGTGTCGATCGCCGGGCGCCGCGGCCGCCCGGAAGTAGTTCTGGTCCGGATCCGGATCCAGGATCGTCCAATAGTAGCTCCCGGTGTAGCCCGCCTCGGCGAAGAGCGCGCGCCACTCCTCCGGCCGCAGGAACGTGACGGCGGTGAGCACCCACTCCATGAAGATGTCGCGCTCGGCCTCGTTCCGGTAC
>Ga0066903_100005420_pt1 | contig 11067 bp, 9 predicted proteins | sample PanSoiMetaGPlot1_FD_67491 | JGI IMG/M metagenome (GOLD analysis project Ga0066903, IMG submission 67491) | Tropical forest soil microbial communities from Panama analyzed to predict greenhouse gas emissions - Panama Soil - Plot 1 (version 2) | ecosystem: Environmental > Terrestrial > Soil >...
CCGAGCTCGCCGGTCCCCTTCATCGCCACTCCGGCGGGAATCCACTCTTCGTTGCGGCTCTCGTCCGCGACCTGGTGGCCAGCGGTGTCGTCGTGCGCGACAACGATGCCTGGAAACTGGCCGTGCCCATCGAGCGGATCGAACCAGGCGTCCCTCCATCGCTTCGAGAGATGCTCGACGAGCAGTTCGATCGCCTGACGGACGTCGAACGGCAGGTGCTCAGGAAAGCCAGCGCCATCGGGCAACGCTTCCCGGCGTGGAGCGTCGCCGGCGGGCCGGCCGAGCTGGACGACGTCGAGCAGATATGCGAAGGCCTCGCCGAACGCGGATGGTTCATCCGCCCGGCAGGCATGAGCGAGCTGGCCGATGGAACGATGGCCGCGTACTACGAATTCCACCATTCGCTGTACCGTCAGGCCGTCTACGGCCGGCTGTCCGACGTGAGCCGCGCGAGGCTGCATCGCTCGATCGGGGAGCGGCTCGAGACCTTGTTCGGCCCACGTACGCTCAGGCTCGCGCCAGAGCTCGCCCTTCACTTCGAGCAGGCCCATCGCTACGAACGTGCGATCACGTACCTGATCGACGCGGCTGGGGACGCCGCGCGCCGCTTTGCGATCCGCGATTCGCTCGATGTGCTTCAGCACGCCGCCCGGCTCGTCCCGCATCTGTCCGCCGATCTCCGGTCCCCGCTCGAGATCCAGATACTTCAGCGGATCGGCGACGCGCAGTACGCACTCGGAGCGATGGTGGACTCGGCCTCCGCATTCGAGGCTGCGTCGGCGCTCGCCGCGGGGACAGGCCTCACCGGCGCTCAGGTGGAGGCTCAGATGTGTTTTGCGCGCCCGCTTGGGCTGCTCGATCCCGACCGCTCGATTGCGGTCGTGCAGGACGCTGAAAAGGCCAGCGCCGGACTCGGCGATGCGGTGCTGCACGCCCGTGTCACCCTTCTGGCAGCGGGCACCCGTCTTCTGTATGACAAGTGGCTGGTCGAGGACGCCCGCGTCTGTGACGCCGCTCGACAGTTGGTTCACCGTCCGGGCAGCCATGAGGCGCCCGCGTACGACGACGTGATCTTCGCACACCTCCAGGCGCTGCAGGGCGAAGCCCCGTCGGCGCTCGCAGCGGCCGAAGCGGCGGAGGCCGCCATCGTCACGTTCAACGAGCCGACGAGCGTGATCATGCGCCTAATCGCGCTGAGCGCGCAGGTCCTGGCGCTGCTGCAGCTCGGGCGATTCGGGCAGGTGCTGCGCATCATCCGGGCGAACGAGGAGATGGCCGAGAAGAACGGCAGCGATTCCTGGCTCTTCATGTATCGCGAGGCGTGGCTGCGGACGCTGGCGCTGGATTTCCCGGGCGCCCAGCGCGTATGCGACGAACTGATGCGCCGCAGTGTGTACCCGACCGGCCAGGCGCAGACGATCGGCCGACTGGCGGCCGGTTTCGAAGCGCTCGATCAGGACCGGCCGGACGAGGCTCGGCGATGTTTCGAGCACGTCCGTGATCCGATCGAGACGCCCAAGTTCTTCCTGCACTGGTACTGGCGAATTCATGCTCATGTCGGCCTGGTTCGCGCATGGCTGCACGCGGGACACGTGAAGAACGCTCGGCGCGACACGGGCCTTCTGATGGATGCGGCACTCGCGACCGCCGATCCGAACCTGCAGGCGCTCGCGTGGGACATGCGCGCGCAAGTGGCCATGGCCGAAGCCAACTGGAGCGATGCCAGTCACTCCATCGATCGCGCGGTGGCCGCGCTGAAGTGCACGTACACCCCGACGTCGGCATGGCGGGTACATGGCACGGCATGGGAGCTCCACCGGCGAAATGGACGGCTCGACTCGGCGGCTGTGCACCGCGCGAGTGCCAGGGCGCACATCGCGGCGCTCGCCGACTCCTTTCAACCTGGCGAACCGCTGCGCGACGCGCTGCTCGCGACGACGGCTGTGCGTCGCATCTGCGAGGAAGAGCTGGAGGTCGAACGGTAGCCGGCCGCCTGGCTTCGCGGCCGGTCCGTGGCACTTTGAAGACGGACGACGTCCTTACTGAACGCGCACGAGTTGACCGCGCGCGACGCCGCCGGGGTTCAGGGTCGAGTGAACGTTGAAATAGAACCCGGCCGGATTACTCATCAACTGCGACGCGATGTCCGGCGTAACCGCGATCCCGTTTCTGTTGAACGAGCCGTTCCCACCGTTCAGTGTCACCTCGCCGGGCGCCAGCGTCGTACTCACCACCACGTTTCCCGACTGACCGACGGCGGCCTGGTGGATGTGCGCCATGTTGATCGGCGTACCCGCCGGAAAGCCGGTGAGATTCACTGCAAACGTCGCGGTTGCCGAACTGACGTTGCCGGAGCCGTCGGTGGTGGAGTTGAGCGTGATGGTCACGGTGCCGCCGCCTGCCGACTCCGTACCGGTCACGGCCGGGACTTCCTCGGAGGGCCTGAGCGTGGCCGTAAAGGTGCGAGTCGTATTGCCCGACGGCGTCGCCGGGGAATTGCTGCCGCATGCGGCAACGGTGGCCAGAGCAACGGTCAAGGCGAACGCGGATACGTACTTCATTGTTACAGCTCCTGTGGATCGAGTTGGATAGTTAGAAGAACTTCCGACCGAGATTGAAACCGAGATACAACCCGTGGGGAACGCCGCCATGCGACAGCTGGCGGAAGGTGGATTGCGCGCCGTTGGCGACGGTGAGCGCGAAGATATGTCGCCCGACGCGTTTTTCGAGCGACAGTGCATAGGCGGGATCACTGATCGCCAGGCCGGCGATTCGCGGCGAGACCTCGCCCATGACATACGTCGTCGACAGCACCCGCGCGCTGCCGCCGATGCCGATGAATGCGGTGTTCCGATGGAGTGCTCCTCCAACCGACGTGTTCGCCACGAACACGGGTGTGGCGTACGCCGCGAAGCGTTTCGCCACCGTTCGCGACACGACGACCCCGACAGCGGGCGCGTAGTGCTGACGGAAGTTGTCGTCGCCTTCGACGGAGAACAGCGCGGAGATCGACACCGGCATCGAACCGTGCTGATGCCACGCGTCGTACTTGGTCGAGAGCTGAATCGTCCGGCTGAGGTTCGTGCGCCGGACGGCAGCCTGCAGGGATCGCACGATGCCATATCGGAATTCGAGCGCGATATTCGCGCCCTCGTCGAGACCGAACAGGCTGCTCACCTGATCGCCGAAGCTGTCCTGGCGGATGTTCTCGTTGAAACGGTGGCTCAGGTGAAAGTTCCCGCCGCGGGCAGGAAGCCGCAGCGTGGTCGGCAGATTGACCAGGACGAAGTCTGGTTCGGCGGGATCGAGGACCCTGTCATCGGGCGCCGGCTCCTGTGCGTGAGCCGGCGTGACCGCGAACAGGATCCCGATGAGGAACAAGAGGCCGACGGCGTTGCGCGTCCGAACGTGTCGATGCATGCCACCGACGTGAGCAACCCGGGGGCCGTCCGCAACCGCTTGAAATCAAACGAATGCCCGCGTGAACACGTTCCCCGATGCGTAACGCGTTACGAAAGAGGTCGCTCTGCGCGGCCGTCACGAAAAATGGACCGCGATCCCACGCCGACGGCCACGCGCACGGAGCGCGGCCCGCCTATTCTCCAGGGGTTACGTTTTGGATAGGAGGGACCGTGGAGATTGTGAGGGCCAGCCGTCGAGCGGTGGCGAGATGCACCGATGACACGAGCGAGCGCCATGGCATCGTCGGCTGCAGCCCGGCGATAGCCGCCGTCATCAGCCGGATCGAACAGGTCGCCAGGACGAAGAGCACCGTGCTCATCACCGGGGAAACGGGAACAGGCAAAGAGTTGGTCGCCCGGGCCTTGCACGATCGCAGCGCCCAACGCGACATGCCCTTCGTCAGGCTCAATTGCGCCGCCATTCCGGATACGTTGCTGGAGTCGGAGCTGTTCGGACACGTGCGGGGCGCGTTCACCGGCGCAGATACTGCAAGACGCGGCAAGTTCGCGCTCGCCAACCGCAGTTCGATCTTTCTCGACGAAATCGGCACCATGAACGTCGCCCTTCAGGCGAAGCTGCTGCGCGTCCTGCAGGAACGCGAGATCGAGCCGCTGGGCGCGGAACGCACCGAGCGAGTCGACGTCCGCGTGATTGCCGCCACGAATCGAGACCTGGTCCGGATGGTTCAGCAGGGTCTCTTTCAGGAAGATCTCTACTACCGTCTCGACGTCATCCGCATCGAGTTGCCTCCGCTCCGCGAGCGTCCTGAGGACATTCCGTTACTCGCCGCACATTTCGTGGAGAAGCACGCAGGACGGGCCGGGAAACCGATCGCCGGTCTGCTCGAAGACGCGATGTCCCGGCTGGTGCAGCATCCATGGCCCGGGAACATCCGGGAGCTCGAGAACGCGATCGAGCGGGCGGTGGTCCTGAGCACAGGCGCGTGGATCACGAAGGAGTCGATCGTGCTGAGAAGCGCCGAACTGCGGACGGCGTCGGTGCCTTCGTTGAACCTGCGCCAGAACGTCGACTGGGCCGAGCGCGAGACGATCCGTCGGGCTCTGGAAATCACGCCCGTGAAGAGGCAGGCGGCCCGTGCGATGGGGATTACGCCTCGCGCGCTCGCGTACTATCTGGCCAAGCATTCGACGCTCGACGTACAGGCTTCAGAACCCGTCGGGCAGCGTTGAATCTCCACCGCGGCGCCCAGGAGGCGCCGCGGTGGACCATGACCTAGTTGTTGTAGCGCACCAGCGTGAAGTCGCCGAATCCGCTGACCGTCACGACAACCTTGCCATCACCCTGGACCACAACGGAACGAAACTCGTCAGAGTCATAGGGGGTTTCGAAAACGGCGGTCACTCTACCTCCCGTGCCGAAGCTGGCGTCGAGCGTACCGTTGCTGTTGTAGCGTGCCAGTCCGGAGTGGAAACCTCCATCGATATAGATCCGGCCGGCCGCGACAATCCTACCGCTGGGCTCCACCGCGACGGAGTTTGCGAGTGCCACGGAAAAGCCCTGATCCAGAAGGCCGAAATCGGTGGTCACTCTGCCGCCCGTGCCGAAGCTGGCGTCGAGTGTGCCATCACGGTTGTAGCGCACCAGCGCGAAGCCGTAGCCGCGCTCGACGTCGGACATCCCCGCCGCGAGAATCTTCCCGTCAGGCTGTATAGCGAGGGAGAAGGCCGCATCGTCGCGAGTGAAATCGGTGAGCACCTGGCCGGCTGTGCCGAACGTGGCGTCGAGCGTGCCGTCGCTGTTGTAGCGCGCCAACGCAAAGTCCCGGCCTGGGCCGATATAGGCCACGCCCGCGACGACGATCTTCCCGTCGGGCTGGAGGGCCGCCGAGTGCGGAAATGCAAACGAATAGCCCTGCTGGAGGAGGCCAAACCCGGTGATCGCCTTACCGCCAGCCCCGAACGTGGCGTCGAGCGTGCCGTCGGCGTTGTAGCGCACCACCGCGAAGTCTTCACCGCCGTCGATGTTGGCTTCCCCCGTCACGACAATCTTTCCGTCCGGCTGCACGACAACGGATTCGGCCTGGGAACTCACGTCCCCGAAACTGGTGATCACCTTGCCCTCAGTGCCGAAGCCAGTGTCGATCGAGCCATCGGTGTTGTAACGCGCGAGCGCGAAGTTGTCGTAAAAGTCGCTCACGGACCCGCCCGCCACGACGATCTTCCCGTCCGACTGGATGGCGACCGAACTCGCCCCCTCATAGATGCCTCCGAAGTCCGTGGTCACCCGGCCGCCCGTGCCGAAGCTGGCGTCGATCGTGCCATCGGCGTTGTAGCGCGCCAGGGCGAAGTCCACCTGTCCATTGATGGTGGCGCCTCCGGCCGCGACGAGCTTCCCGTCAGGCTGTACGGCGATGGAAGACGCTCCATCACCGGCGCCTGCGAAATCGGTGCTCACCTTGCCGCCCGTGCCGAAGCTGGCGTCGAGCGTGCCACTCGGTGTCTGGCCGTAGGTGAGTGTTGGGACAAGCGCCAGCGCGATTGCCGCCAGGGCGTGCCTCGGTTTGAATGAGTTCTGCATGGATGTATTCCCTTTCAGTTGCACCGTGTCCTCCGTACGCGTACCGCGTGTTTGAGAAAGCGACGAGAACCGGATCAGTGGTACGGACCGGCCCGGCACCACGAGAGTACGGGCACCGAACAGGCGAGCACGTGATGTTCGGGTCCAGTCTTCGTGACGTTTGGGTGACGCTCCAGACGCGCGGTCTTGGCACAAGAAGGCCGGCGGCGACTGAGACGAGCCGACGGCAGCGGCACAAAGACCACGAAGGCACGAAGCCACCAGGAAGCCTCGAGAAAGACCTCGTTGGTCTTCCGAGTCTTCTTTGTGTCGTCGTGCCTTTGTGGCCTTGGTGCGATCGATTCGTCTATTGCTTGGCGTTGCGCACCGGCCAGACCGGCGCCGAACTCAGCCCGCCTCTTTCGACAGAGCCGATCGCGCCGGCCTGGTTCGTGAACGCGGCAAACGCTTGCGAAGGGAATGCCTCGTTCACGGTACTCGACCAATAGAGTTGGGCGCGAGCGTTCAGGAACGAGGTGTGTCCCGTCGCGCTGAACATGCAGTTGGTGCCTTCGTCGTTCGTGAACGACGGGGCCAGTCCGTTGACGCAGCCCAGCGCCACTGCGCGCGCGATTGTTGCGCTCCACTCGTCTCGCGTCGGCAGCCGCCAATCGCCGGGCGACGAGCCGTCGGTCAGGCCGCAGTCGCCGTCCTTCACGTGCGCTGCCGCGTCATTGGCAGCGGCCCAATTCGTGGCCGGCAGGCAGCCGGCGTCGCGCAGCCAGATCAGGCCGGTCACGTTGTCGGTCACGGTACCGTTCCCGCAGTTCACATAGCGGTTGGCATTGTCGAAGCACGGACCCGCCGCGCGCGCCGCCCCTCCGGGAGGGCCTGCCGGACCAACCGGACCTTGCGGCCCCGCAGGACCGGCGGGACCTTGAGGACCGGCAGGACCCTGAGGACCCGCGACGCCTGTGGCGCCTCTCGGCCCGGCCGCACCCGCGGGGCCCGTGATGTTCCAGTGGACGATCGATTCCGATGCCGTGCAGTTGCCGCTGGTGATCTGCCGAAGTGCGCCGGATGTGCTGCGGCACGCATGGATCACGTTCGGTGTGCCGAACGGAATGGTTCCGTGAGCGCTCGCGGTCAACGGGAAAAACAATGCGATCGCAGCGAGACAGCCGCTGATTCCAATCAGTCGATAACCTGGAACTGTTTCTTGTACGCAATTCATGATGCGAACTCCTCGTACGTTGCGGTACAGATGGCAGGACTCCGGGGGGGGTGGAGCGGTCGCTCTCAGACAACGGCTGCGGGCGCGAAGGGCAGGCCGGCTTCAAACCGCCGCACATCTACATAGGGCAGACGGAGCCGAAGGCTTTCACGCCGTTCGAGGCGTGGTTGTCAGGCGGTGCGATACCGGTAGGACATATCAGAGCCGACGACCTACCCGGCGCCGGCATCCAGGACGGTGAACTCCTAGCGGCCCCGTCGTCGGCGTGCACGCGCGGCCGGGACGAGTTCGTGCAGTCGTCCGTGGGCATCGTCGACGACATCGAGCATGTCAGAGACCGTGACGATGCCGACGAGGCGGGTTCCGCGGAGAACCGGCAGCGACCCGATGGCATGTTCACGCATGAAGGCGGCCGCTGCGCTCACGGATGTGTCCGGCCGGATGAACAGGAGCTTGCGGGACATGAAATCGCGCACGGCGCCATGGTCCGGCACTTCGCGGACATCGGCCGCGCCGATCACGCCGATCGCGCGGCCCTCCCGGCTGCACACGACGAGTTGATGCACGCCCGCGTCACGCATCTTCGTCCTGGCGTGCGCGATCGACTCCCCGGCGCCGATGGTCACGACTCTCCGAGTCATCACATCCTGAACGGTCATGACAAACTCCCCGGGCGTTTTTGCCCGCTCACCACTCGACGACTTCCTCGCATCCCGACCTGACGGCTGCCGCCGCGTCCGCAGGCGTTGGATGCAGCGCCACTTTCAGCACGCCGTCGCGCTGGTGGCTGAACATGTCGTAGGCCTCCTGGATGTCGTCGAGTGCAAAGCGGTGCGTGACCAGCGGCGAGAGGTCGACGCGGCGGCTCTCGATCAATGCCATCAGGCGGCGCATGCGTTCCTTGCCGCCGGGACACAAGGTGGTGACGACGCGTTGATCGCCGAGGCCGGCGTGGAACGCCTCGTGGGGCGCGACCACCTTTCCCGAATAGACGCCCAGGCTCGACAGTGTGCCTCCCGCGCGCGTCACACGCAGCGCGGTCTCGAACGTGTCCTGCCGGCCGAGCGCCTCGATCGCGACGTCCACGCCGCGGCCGTCCGTCAACCGGCTGATGGTCTCCACGACATCGACGTCATTGGGATTCAGCGTCACATTGGCGCCGAATCGCCGCGAGATGCGGAGCCGCTCCGGGATCGGATCGATCCCGACGATCAACGCCGCGCCCTTCATTCTAGCGCCAAGGGTGGCGCAGAGCCCGATCGGCCCCTGCGCGAAGACCGCCACCGCATCGCCGAGCTTGATGTCGCCGGCCTCGGCACCCGATAGCCCGGTCGACAGGACATCGGGACAGAGCAGGACGTCCTCGTCCCGCAGGGAGTCGGGCACCAGGGCAAGATTGGCCCGCGCGTCGGGCACGCACAGGTACTCCGCCCAGGACCCGTTGATCGTGTTTCCGAACTTCCACCCGCCGAGCGGGCCGCCGCACTGGGAGCGCGTGCCGTTCAGGCAGTAGAAGCACTGGCCGCACGGCGTGATGGCGCCCGCGATGACGCGCTGTCCGACGGCGAACTCGCGCTCGAGTCCGGGGCCGAGTTCCTCAATCACGCCGACAGGCTCGTGGCCGAGAATCAACCCTGGTTTGATCGGATACTCGCCGCGAACGATGTGAACGTCGGTGCCGCAGATCGTCGTCGTCGTGATGCGGATGACGGCCTCGCCGACACGCGGGATCGGCTTTGGAACGTCTTCGATCGTGATTCGATCCTTGCCGCGGAACACAACTGCCTTCATCGTCTTCATGGGCGTGACCCCCGTCGATGAAGGTGAGACGCATAAACTGCGCCGCTCGTCAGGAAGGCGCGCGACGGTGGTGCTGCCGGCTTTCCGGCGTCGCACGGTCAACGATCGGCCAGCACGAGCGGCGGTCCACCGGTCATCGCCGAGAATCTCATGGCCGTACGCTCGGCGAGCTGGCCGCAGGAGAAGATTCCCGCAGCCAACGGAAAGGCTTCCGGGCGCGCAGCGCGAAGCGCTCGATCGCGTTGATCTCGAGGTGATCGATGGCCGCTTCGACGCTGTCGGTGACGAAGAGTAGCTCGAGGTCTTCCTGCGCGATTGCGCCGTCGAGGGCCATGCGCTCGAGCATGTCGGTCAGCGGCCGCCAGTACGCGGTCCCGATCAGGATCATCGGAAACCGGCGGATCTTGCCGGTCTGAATCAGCGTGAACGCCTCGAACAGCTCGTCCATCGTGCCGATGCCTCCAGGCAGCGCCACGAACGCGAACGAGTACTTGAAGAGCAGGAGCTTTCGCACGAAGAAGTAGCGGCAGGTCACCCAGCGATCGAGGTACGCGTTCGGCTTCTGCTCGTCAGGGAGCGAAATGTTGCAGCCGACGGAAGAACCGCCAGCCTCGCGTGCTCCGCGGTTGGCGGCTTCCATGAGTCCGGGCCCGCCGCCGGTCATGACCGTGAAACCGACGTCGGCGAGGCGGTGTCCGACCAGGCGTCCGAGCGCGTAGTACGGATGGTCGCTGCCGAACCGCGCCGAGCCGAAGACGGTCACGCACGGCCCGACGAAATGCAGCACGCGGAAGCCGCGAAGGAGATCGACGGCCGCCCGCGCGAGCAGGAGCAGCTCGTGTATCCGCGAGTGCGGCCCGCGCAGCAGTTGATCGGCCGACGCCACTCGAGTGGCTGGTGCGGGAACGGACGGCATCGCGGCTCTCGACCGCAATGAACATGCCCGTTCTCGAGGGACGAGATCCGATGATTTCGCGCTGGAATACGCCGTCCGTTGCCGGATTACCGGCACTCCCATCGGACGGAATTCCGCCATGTCGGACGGTCCGCCTCGGCCAGCGCCTTGAGCCGCCGCATCATCCTGCGCTCCATGATGAAGTGCGCGGGGTCGAAGGCTGCCAGCCAGAACAGTCGCTTTGGAAGCGACGGGCCTGCCGGTCCACGCGAGCGAACGATCAGTCGAGTGGTCTTCTCGTCGACAGGTACGAGGACGAATGTCCACGTGCCGTCGCGATTGGCATCGCGACGAATCAGGTTGCCCCAGTCCGCCGGTGATGCGAGCGTCATCGTCTCACCCGGGACGATTCGTACGACGCGTTGCCGGGCGTTTCCACGATAGCGATCGGGACGCGCGAGCCACACGTTGTCACCGAGGATGCGGTCCTGCCACTCCGGGACGATGCGCTCGACGCGCGGCATCGCACAGCGAAACAGATTCTCGAGCCAGGTATAACTGTAGAAACCGGCGCGATCCTGCCCGATCTGCACCAGCCACATCCACACGGCACGCATCGGCGCGCCGATCGTGATCCCGCGCGTCGAGATTTCCATCGGAGACGGCGACAGATCATCGCCCGGCCACGATCGGGAGAGTTCCTTCCGCGTCATGCCCCAGGTCATGGCCCAGCGCCTCAGTGCCAGCAATCCGGCAATCGCAACGAGAACAACGCAGCCGGACAAGACAGCCGTCGTCGACATGGTGCCCGCCTTTCTGACCGAGGTCGATAGCATCATCCGCGCCAAACATCGTCAGGACCGGCTCACCGCAGATGACAGACGGTTGTCGATTCCTCCCGTTCAAGACCTGCCGGGTATCCGGCGCTCTCTCCGGAGATCGCGGCGATCGACGGCGCGATCGCGCAGTTCTGGACGTCTTGTCATGGGGGTCACGCGCTTGCACCGCACTCGAGGGGTGCATCATGAAGTCGAGCCTCTTCGTCGCCGTCGTGTCCGTTCTGGTCGTGTCGGCAACCTTCGTCAGCTGCAACAGGACGTCACCGACAGAGCCGACCCCTGTGTGCTCGTTTGCGCTCTCTCCAGGCAGCGCCGGGATC
>Ga0066903_100005421_pt1 | contig 11067 bp, 7 predicted proteins | sample PanSoiMetaGPlot1_FD_67491 | JGI IMG/M metagenome (GOLD analysis project Ga0066903, IMG submission 67491) | Tropical forest soil microbial communities from Panama analyzed to predict greenhouse gas emissions - Panama Soil - Plot 1 (version 2) | ecosystem: Environmental > Terrestrial > Soil >...
GTTAGCACGTCGTCGATCTCGTGCTCCACCTTGATGGCAGCGCCGAGCGGCCGGTCCGACGCCGCTTCAACCAGGTTGGCGATGACTCGCACGCGGTCGTCCGACCGCTGCATGCTGCCTTCAATCACCAGATCGACGCCGAGGCGAGCGCCGATGTCCCGAATCGAGGCACCCGCACAGGATCGCGTCGAGGTCCGGGGCGCGACGCGAAGGTCGCGAAGGCTGCGCAGGCGAAAGTTGATGTCCTCGACGAGCCCGTCGCGCAGTTCATCGATCCTGCGATCAACCTTCCCGACGATCTGGAATGGGAGAACCGCGATGGCCATATGCCGGGCGTCGAGGTCGGTGGCCGTCGGCTTTGCGATCCGCGCCGCCTGGCGCTGCATCGACCTCACGTCGGCGCCGAGCGCCCACGCCGTCTGGTAGCGATCCTCCGGCCGCTTGCTGAGCAGCTTGTCGACGATGTGTTCGAGTTGAACGGGCCGGTCGGGCGCGAGTTGACGCATGGGCACGTGCGGCCGTTCCTGGATGAGGGCCGCGACGTCGAGCCTCGACGCCGCTTCGAACGGGCGCGCCCCGGTGCACATCTGATACAGCACGGCACCCAGCGAAAAGAGGTCGCACCGGTTATCGATGGCATCCGGCGCGCCGAATTGCTCGGGGGCCATGTAATGGACGGTCCCAGCAACAGCGCCTCGCGTAGTCAGATCGTCGGTGGTCTCGCAGCCGTCAATTGACTGGAAATGTCTCGCCAGGCCGAAATCGAGCAGTTTGACAACGCCGGTCTCGGTCAGAAAGATGTTGCCTGGCGTGATGTCCCGATGCATGACGCCCTCGTCGTGCGCGGTGCCGAGAGCATCGGCGATCTGGCCCGCCACCCCGAGAATCTCGTCGAGCGGCAGCGGTCCGGCCGCGAGCTGCGACTTCAGGCTGCGGCCGTGCAGCAGCTCCATCGCGATGAACGGCTGGCCGTCGCCCTCGTCGACGTCAAGGATCGTACAGATGTTCGGATGGTTGAGCGACGAAGCGAGGCGTGCCTCGCGCTTGAAGCGGCGGATCGCGCCGAGGTTGGCCGACAACGCCGGATTCAGGAACTTGATCGCAACCGATCGGGGCAGCCGCGTGTCCTGCGCCTCGTACACGATGCCCATGCCGCCGCTGCCCAGGTTGCGGATGACGTAGAAGTGCGAGACGTGCCGGCCGATCATCGTGAGGCTGCAATGCCAGTGACGGGCACGGGAAAGGGCTATCTGGCCTTGGGGCCCATGTGGTGCTGCAGACGCGCGAGCGCTCGCGATACGCTCATCGATGCAGCGGCTTTCGACTTGCCGAGCCGCTGCGCGATCTCCTCGACTGAATAGCCAAGTTCGAGCCGCCAGACGATGAGCTGACGATCCGATGGCCTCAGGCGCTGCAGGGCCTCGAGGAAGTCCGCGATCCGCTCTTGCAGGATTGCCGATTCCACTGGCGAGGGTTCCATGGCCGGGAGTTCGTCGGTGAGCGCCAACGATTGCCCCCGCACTCGCGTGCGGCGGATGAGGTCGCGAATATGATTGACGACCGCGCCGCGCAAATAGGCCTGCAGCCCTCCGACCGTGTGGTGGTTGAAGGTTCGCAGACGTCCGAGTGTCCGCACGACCGCGTCTTGCACGAGATCTTCGGTGTCGCCGGCGCCGCGGGTCCAGGAAGGCATCCGGCCGCGTGCCCATTGGCGAACCGCAGGGAGGGCACGCTCGATCAGGACGCGAGCCGCCGAGTAGTCGCCGAGTCGCGCCCGCTCGAGGACGTCCAGCGTCGAGTCGGAGGTCATGTCTCCCACCGACGGAGTGGCATCCATGCGCTGCTTGTCCCGATTGACCGACCGGTGGTTCATCAACGTCTCGCCTGGCGTAGGCCGAGCTGGATCTTACTGCACACGTTACGGCAGTGCGAGCGATCTTTGGCACCTCTCGTCGATGAGATCTTGGAATCCTGTGGTCAGGGCCCGTGCTGACGCGAGCGCGGCCAGGCGTCGACGACCGACTTGTCAGCAGGCCATCGGAAGATTCAAACGGTCGGCGTCTCGCGGGCTCGCGCTACTCCGGCAGCAACGCGAACGTCCAGATTGATCCGCCGGTCGGCACTTTGTCCGCGGTGTAGCGGCTCGCAAGAGTCCCGCCTCGACCTGAAGCGATGGTCACAAATTGACGTCCGTTGTGCGTGTACGTGATGGCGGTCGCGTTGATGCTCGAGCCGGTCTTGAATTGGTACAGCGTTTTGCCTGTCGCTTCGTCAAGCGCGATGAACTCACCTGTGAGCAGCCCGGTGAACACAAGACCGCCGCCTGTGACGAGCATGCCTGCGGAGCTCGGCAGATCCGTCAGCGGCACTTCCCATTTCTTCTGGCCGGTCAGGGGATCGAGGGCGATGAAGTGACCGAGCACATCGCCTGGTCTGATGGGGTGGTTCCGGCTCATGATGCCGGTGGATCCCGCGCCGATGACTTGCGGCTTGCCCGATGGCGGTGCGAGCTTCTGAATGCGCGGCACGTTCCACGTGCTCGCGTAGATCAGTTCGGTGTGCGGATCGAACGCAATCGGCACAGCGTTGGTGCCGCGCGAGGGATAGATTTGCACTTCGTCTCCGGCAGCAAAGCGCTTGTAGACATCTGTCAGCACCGGGACGCCCGTCTTCAGATCGATGTGCGTCGCCCAGTTGACCTGCGTGTACGGATGGGCGGCGATCAGCTTGCAGTTCGTCCGATCGAGAACGTACAAAAAGCCGTTCTTGTTGGCTTGAATCATCACCTTGCGCTGCTGGCCATCGATTCGCAGGTCCGCGAGCACCTGCTCGTCCGTGCCATCGACGTCGTACACGTCGTTGGGCGTGTACTGGAAGTAACAGACGAGTTCTCCCGTCTTTGGACGGATCGCTAAGACACTCGACGTGAACAGGCTATCGAGGGCGCCGCGTGGCCGCGGATCGTAGGGCTCCGCGTTGCCCGTTCCCCAGTAAACGAGATCGAGTTCAGGATCGTACGAACCGGACCTCCACGTCGGGCCACCACCATACATCCAGGCGTCGCTGTGCTTCGGCCACGTTTCGGAACCTGGCTCGCCGGGTGAGGGAATCGTGTACCTGCGCCACAACTTCTGGCCGGCTTCCGGATCCCATGCGTCCAGAAATCCTCGCGTCGTCGACTCGCCGCCGGCCATGCCCGAGATGAGGACGCCGTTGGCCACAATCGGCGCGCCGGTTGCGAAGTAGCCCTCTTTCCGTTCGGCGAACTTCTGCTTCCAGAGCTGTTGCCCGGTTTTCATGTCGAGGGCGACGACGTGGTTGTCGAACGTCACGCGAAACAGTTTTCCGTTAAAGAGCACCGGCGCGCCGCGGTTGATCGGCGCGCCGCGCGTTTCAGGCTCGAGCTCCACAGGGGTCCGCCAGATCTGCCGGCCGGTGGCGACATCGAGGGCGAAGGTCCATTTACCATTGATGACGTACATAACGCCGTTGTAAATCACCGGCGCCGCCAGCTCGCCCAGGTCGTTCATCACACTGGTGCTCCAGATCGGCACCAGGCGTTTGATGTTCGATGTGTTGATTTGATCGAGCGGGCTGTAGCTCCAGCGCGCGTAGCCCATGCTGTGAGTCAGAACGTTTTCCGTGTTTCTGTCGTTGAGCAGCTCGTCCGTTGTCTGTGCGAATACTTCGCCGGACATTGACGGGAGTAACGCCGCTCCAGCTATGACGGTCGTGACCAGACATGCTTTCTTCATGGTGCTGCTCTCGACTATGGGCGAAGACGAGCCCTTTCAGTAATTGCGACCACTGTCATGGGGCACATCTTCAGATTGTGATCGTTGGGCGATCGGTTTGGAGTGGAACGGGTTGGAGTCGGCTGAAAGACGATCTTCGCCATTGGTTCTTCGCCGGGAATTATAGCGACCCCGACGCGGGCAGCCCGAACACCAGGAGCACGTTGCCAGCTGCGATTGCCACGTACTGGTGCCCACCCGCTTGATAGCTGATTGGGTTGGACCAGATCGGGCCGCCCGTCTGAAATCGCCAGAGCAGCTTGCCCGACTCGGCATCGACGGCGAAGAACATCCCTTCCATGGTCCCGGAAAACACCAGTCCGCCCGCTGTCGCCAGCAGGCCGCACCAAGGAGGCGTCGTCACCCTGAATTCCCACCTCACATCGCCGGTCAGCGGGTCGAGCGCGCGCAGCGCCCCCCAAGGCTCTTCGTCGGGGACCGCGCGCTTGCTGGCGCCGAGGTACATGCGGCCGGGCTGGTACACCGTCTCGTTCCGGTAGTAGATGCCCCCCTTCTCTCGCACATTCTGATAGAACGTTTTCGTCTGCGGGCTGTAAGACGGGCTGAACCAGTTCGTCACGCCGTCGTCATCGGGATAGACGAGAGCGCCCTTCGGGCTCGGCGCCGTGTCGGGATTTGGAATCGGCCGCCCTGTCGCATCGAGCCCTTTCGCCCACGTCTGGCGTGCGAACGCCTTGGCGTGAAGGAACTCGCCCGTTACGCGATCGAGGATGTAGAAGAAGCCGTTGCGGTTCGCCAAGAGGAGGAGCTTGCGCGGCCGACCACGAAAGTCAGCGTCGATCAGGACGGGGATCTCGGTGGCGTCGATATCGTTCACGTCGTGGGGAGTGAACTGGAAATGCCAGCGCAGCGCGCCAGTGTCGACGTTCACGGCGATCAGCGAATCAGCGTACAGGTTGTCGCCAGTGCGAAGGTCGCCGATGAAATCGGGCCCCGGATTGCCAGTACCCCAATACAGCAGGTCCGTCTCAGGGTCGAACGCGCCTGTGACCCACGTCGTCGCGCCTCCGTGCTTCCAGCTGTCGCCGCTCCAGGTGTCGTGGCCGGGCTCGCCTGGACCCGGCACGGTCCACAAGCGCCACACGCGCTTGCCGGTCGTGGCATCGTACGCGTCCAGGAACCCACGGACGCCGTACTCCGCTCCAGCCATCCCGACAATCACCTTGTCTTTCACTGCCAGCGGAGCGGCGGTCAGCGAATGGCCCGCCTTGTAGTCGGCGACCTCGACATCCCACCGAACGCGCCCAGTTCGCATGTCGAGCGCGACAAGGTGTGCATCGATCGTCTCGATGAAGATCTGATCTCCGAGCGCGGCGACGCCGCGGTTGACACTGCCGCAGCAGGCGTGCAATTCGTCCGGGAGACTCCGCCGATAGGCCCACAGCGGTCGCCCGGTCTTGACGTCCAGCGCGACCACGTCGCTGGGCGGATCGGTGAGGTACATCACGCCGTCGAACACAAGCGGTGTCGTCTCGAAGTGATGATGTCCCTGAACCTGGTACATCCAGACCGGGCGGAGCTGCGGGACGGTCGCACGGCTGATCTCGTCGAGCGCGGAGAATCGTTGTCCGTCGTAGGTCCCGTGATAGGTGAGCCAGCTGCCTGGCTCGCGCACCGCTTGAAGGATCCGGTCGAACGTCAACTGTGCTGACGGTTCAACGGCGAACAAGAGCGTGAAGAGGATCGCCAGCGCCGCTTTCATCGCCTTCCCTCCAACGACACGAGATACGCCACCAGGTCATCGAGCGCGGCTGGTTCGAGGCGCTCTCGAAAACTGGGCATCGTGGCGCCTCGGTCCGTTGCGAGCTCCGCCAATTCCTCCTTGAAATAGGAGTACAGGCTTCCGCCAGCGTCGCGGAACTGGATCGAGAACGTGTCTTCGTTGACGACGACGCCCGTTATGCGCCGGCCCTCGCGCGTAACGGCCCGGACCTGCTTGAACCCGCTGGGCACTTCGGCCTGCGGATCGACGATCGACCGGCGAATGTACGCCGGGCTCGACCGAGCGCCAATGTCCGTCAAGTCCGGACCGATGGGTCCTCCGCGTCCACGGATTGTGTGGCAGGCCGCGCAGCCAACAGCCTCGTACACCCGCGCACCGCGGGCGGCATCGCCAGGAAGCGGCTCGCGCTTCACCTGTCCCAGGCTCCGAACGAAGGCAACCACCTGCCAGGTCTCAGGCGCGCTCATCGCGTTTCCGGGCATGTCGGTTCCAGGAATGCCTCGATTGACGACCCGAAACAATGCGTCGTCTGTCTGGGCGTGACGGAGCGTCGCGCGCGCGAGGTTCGCGCCCCTGCCGCCGGCGCCGTCGGCGCCATGACAGTAGGCGCATTGCGCCTCAAAGAGCGTCCTGCCCCGCGCGATCTCCTGGGCGGTGACTCTTGGACGTGTCGTGGGCTCGAGCGCCACGGTCATCTGCAGTGCCAGCAGCCACGACGCGGTCCCCATCGCCCGTGTAGCTTACGACAGAAGCCTTCACGGCTTCACGCGTTCGGCACCGCGCCCGCTCGACCCTGCCATCCGATGGCCGCTGAGAAAACGTCGTGGAGAGGCTGTCTAACAAATGAGTCCACATCGCTTGTGAGCGGAGGTTGGCTCCGTGGCTTTGGCGCGGGGGCTGGAACGAATCGCCGCCAGGAGGCTTGCACGGTGTTTTTTGGTGGGGACAAGTTTCAGATGACTGGGCGGTTTGCAAGTTTCCTGCGGTCGTCTGTGCTCCTGATGCCCCTTTCTGGTGCGACGGCCGCTCCGCCGCCGGGCCACGTGGCTGTCGCGCCGCCGTCCGTTGACGAAGCGACGCAGCACAATGCGGCCGGCCTGGCCAAAGCCAGGAATCGCGACTTCGATGGCGCGATCGCGGAGTACTCGGAAGCGATTCGTCTCGATCCGATGTTTGCGGAGGCATTCCGCAACCGCGGGTTGGCGGAAAGCAACAAGGGTGACCTGGACGGCGCCTTGCGAGATTACTCACAGGCCATCTCGCTCAACCCGAGATATGCGGCGGCCCTATATGACCGCGGGTTGGTGTACGGGCGAAAGCGCGACTTCGATCACGCTATTGAGGACTACTCGCATCTCCTGGCAATCGACCCGACATCCGCCAATGCCTACGACAACCGCGGGCTTGCCAAAACCGAGAAAGGGGACGTCGACGGCGGGATTGCGGATCTGACCAGCGCCATCACGCTCGACCCCAAGTCGGCGCGTGCGTACAACAATCGCGCGTATGCGAAATTAAAGAAGAAAGAGTACGCTGAGGCGATTGCTGACTGCGATCAAGCCATTAGACTTGATCCGAAGTACGCGCTCGCCCATGCCAACCGCGGTGACGCAAAAATCGGCCTTAAGGACCCTGTCGGCGCGATTGCGGATTATACGACGGCTCTCAGCCTCGATCCGAAACGCGCGAGCACGTACTACGCGCGCGGTCGGACGAAACTCGGGCAGGGCGATCGAGCTGGGGCGATCGACGACTTCACACAAACCATCAGCCTCAATCCCCAGTACGTGGCAGCGTTCACCGAGCGATGTGAGGCGCATCGAAAAAACAATACCTTCGACGCCGCCATCGCCGACTGCACGCGGGCGATCGAGCAGAATCCCAAAGCCGCAACCGCCTTCCTCCGGCGAGGGCAGGCACGATTGCAGAAAGGCGACCTCGAAGAGGCGGCGCAAGATTTGTCCGAAGCCATTAATTTGAATCCTGAACACGCGGTTGCGTCGTACGAGCGGTGTAACGTTGAGGTCAGACAGGGTGCACTCGATCGAGCCATTAGCGATTGCAACGATGCGATCGCGCTCGATTCCTCACTCGCGGTCGCGTACTATGCGCGTGGCGTCGCACTCGCGAAGCGGGGAGACACCAGCGAGGCGGCTCGCGATTACGTGAGAGCGCACGAGCTGGATCCGAAACTCGAAATACCGAGAACATTTGTCGCGGGCACTGGAACGGCGCTTGGGTCGGCAACGCCGGGCAGCGCCGCGAACGGCGTCTACCGAGCAGGCGGCAACGTTACGATGCCGAAACTGAAACATGATGTGCGGCCCCAGTACACTGCTGATGCCCTTCAAGCGAAGATCCAGGGCACGGTGCTGCTGGAGGCCGTGGTCGGCGTCAATGGCAGTATCGGGGATATCCAGGTCGTGCGATCGCTCGATCCAGTGTACGGGCTCGACAGCGAGGCAGTGAAGGCCGCGAAGCAATGGACGTTCGAGCCGGGCACCAAAGACAGCAAGCCAGTGCCGGTATTGATCTCGATCGAGTTAGCCTTTCGGATCGGCGACACGCCCACTGTTGCGGCGCCGCTCGCCTTACCAGCGGCATTTGGTCCCGCACCGCGCCAGAACCTTTCTGGCCCGGACGATCAATGGCAAGAACAAGTGTTCGATCAGTCCGCGCTACGAACGCATGTCCGGTATCCGAAGGGATGGGCGACTATCACGGGCATCGCGGACGGCCTCATCCTCCTACAAAACACCAAGGAGCCGTTTGGCGTTGTGTTTCTCAAACCGTCGCCGGCCCCAATGACCGTGGATCAAGCCGCTTCGCAGTGGGCGCTGCAAGGTGTGGCAGACGCCGTCGCCAAGACATCGGGCCGGTCGGTTGCCGCTGTCGGGCAGGCGCGCGTGGGTGGTCGTCTCTGGCTCTGGCTCGACCTCGGTCAGGTGCTCCCTGCAACCAACGAGGCCTCGGCTTCGAGTCCCTTCGGGTACGTACGTGGTCTCGTCGATGCGACACGGGCGTGGTCGTTTGTCACGGCGACGGCGGGACAGCAGTGCATTGTGGTGTTTTTCGTGAATCGGATATCGAACACCTCGGTGGATGAGTTGAATCGGGTGACTGATCTCGCCGGCCCCGTGTTCGCGCGGATGCTCGAGAACCTCACGTTCGAATCGCCCTAACCGATGAAAGCGAGCAACGAGTGAAAACCGCCTTATTCGCGTTGGCGGGAATGGTCATGAGCGGAATCGTCGCGACCGTATCCGCCATCGCAGGACCAGAGCTTCACGTCTTGATGTCCGGCGGCTTCTCAGCTGCCTACCGCGAGGTGTTGCCCGCGTTCGAGCGAACGACGGGTATCGCGGTAAACACTGCGACCGGAGGATCACAGGGCCCTGGGCCGAACACGATCGGCGCACAGTTGCGACGCGGCGTCTCAGCCGATCTCGTGATCATGTCGAAGGAAGGGCTCGAAGAGCTCGAGCAGGAGCGAAGGGTCGTCGCGGACACGCGCGTGGACTTAGCGCAAACACCACTTGGTCTTGCCGTTCGTGATGGAGCGCCAAAACCGGACATCGGCACAGTCGATGCCTTCAAACAGACGCTCTTACGGGCAAAATCGATCACTTTTCCGACCAGCACCACTGGCATTTACATGACAACGACAATGTTTCCGCGCCTCGGCATCGCCGACGAAGTGGCGAAGAAGTACGTTGCAGGCAGCGTAGCAGCAGTAGCGACCGGCGACGCTGAACTGGCGATCCAGCCGGTCAGCGAGCTTTTGCACGTCAAAGGCAGCGAGTTCGTTGGACCCGTACCGGCAGACGTGCAGTACATGTCAGTGTTTTCCGCCGCCGTTGTGGCTGGCACGACGCAACTCGACGCGGCGAAGCGCTTGCTCGCGTTTCTTTCATCCGACCAGAGCGCCGTGGCTATGAGGAATGCTGGCATGGAGCCGCTCCACGGTGCGAAATAGCGACGCGGGCACCATTATGGCGAAGCGCAACCAGATTTCTAGACTTGGCATTCGTCACTTCTGGTAGTGCTGGCTCGATTTTTCGTTCTCTCCACACACGAATTCGATCAGTTCATCGTCCGGCAGCAGGCGCTGCCGGATCGTCTCCGCTGTCCATGGCCTCGTGTACGCTTTGGGATCATCGACGGTAACCTCGATTTCCAAGCTGCCGTAGTTCACGCGGCGGAATCGCTCGGTCAACGTCGCGGCGTCGGTCAACGGCGTCCCGTTCACATCCAGCCATCCACCGTCACGGAAACCATTGGTTTCGACCACTAGCGTATCGCCTTCCCACTTGCCGATTGAGTAGCCGTACCACCACGGTTGAGGATCGTTCTTGGGGAGGCCCCTGCCGTCCATAAAGACCTGTCGGACGCCGCCGTTCGCTTCGTAGAGAATCACAATGAGCGACGGCGTCTGGATAATCTTCCTCGGTTGCGGATGGTTGTGGAGCTGCATCAGGCCGAGAGGCAGGCAATGTGCATCGGGATTGTCCTTGCTGTTGCCTGAGACGCGCTTGTCTCGGAGCTCGGACGCCCAGGGCCGGAAAGGGAGACCGCCCTCAAGGCCCGCGCCGATATTCCAGAACCGGCTCTTTCTGCTAAGAGGCGGTGTATTGGGGCCGTCGGGTCGCTGGCCGGTCGCGTACGGAACGATCTGCCAGACTCCCGAGAGGAAAGGAGTTCCATCGGCTGTCCTCGGCGTGGGCGCATCGAGCTTTACTTTTCCATCAGGCGTTCTTGGAGTTCCGACCGAGGGGTACAGAGGCCACTGGGCCGAGAATGACGGCGAGACGGCGGCAATGATCGCGAACGCGACCGCTGTAAACACTCGCATTCTCATTTTCATCTCTGTGATGTGTACGGATCAAAGCCTTGGGTGCAGGAGGGCCCATTCTGTCTGCAGGCCGCAACTAAAACAAGAAGGATTCCGGACAAGGCATCAAGTTGATGCCGAGCACGCGCAATTCGCCGTGGATCTGAGGTTCGGCACAGCGGATTCGCGGCGCTCACCTTCTCGACGCGTGTTCGAAAGCTGCCTCGGTGGCCGTGACCCCAGTCGTGAATGACCTGAGGGTGTCGTAAGGGCCGCGCTTGATGACCCGAGCAAATCATGGCGATGTACGAAGGAAGACAACACCTGCCGTCAGCATGCGCTATCCTGTCGCAGATTCAGCCACCGACTCAACCGACGGCGTGGCCGATCGCATAGAACCGAACGACAGGCGAAATCTCCGCGTATTCAGCGCATCCCAGTCTTATGACACCGTGAAAATACTCTTCCTTGCTGGTGGAAATGAATGCCAGCGTTGCTGGCTATCGCTATATCGAACCCGGGGCGCAGAGCATATCGATCCACGGTGCCAAGGTTGGAGCCGAGTACACGGCCGCCGCCACTGGTTTGCTCAGACCGGCGTGCGGGGCACCATTGGCAACGTCACCTATACGGGCTGGTGTTCACCTTTCTTAATCACGCCCAACAGAGCTTCGCCGAATGGCTACGAGCTGGACGTG